>Ga0307479_10000245_pt1 | contig 51568 bp, 47 predicted proteins | sample atmos_gasesECM4C_FD_203743 | JGI IMG/M metagenome (GOLD analysis project Ga0307479, IMG submission 203743) | Hardwood forest soil microbial communities from Morgan-Monroe State Forest, Indiana, United States - atmos_gasesECM4C_515 | ecosystem: Environmental > Terrestrial > Soil > Temperate...
GCGCGAAATCTTCAAACGGCACACCGACTTGATTGAACCGTTGTCCCTCGACGAAGCCTATCTCGACGTTTCGGAGAACAAGACTGGCTTGCCTACCGCAACACAAGTGGCACGCACGATTCGCGAACAGATCCGCTCAGAACTGAGCTTGACGGCATCGGCAGGCGTGGCGCCGAACAAATTCCTCGCGAAGATTGCTTCGGACTGGAAAAAACCGGATGGGCTCTTTGTCATACAACCGGAGGAAGTAGATTCATTCTTGTTACCGCTGCCCGTGGACCGCCTACCCGGAGTAGGCAAAGTCACGGAAGAAAAACTGAAGCAGCTTGAGGTACAAACGATCGCCGACCTGCGGCGAATGGATTTGGCGACACTCGAAGACCGCTTCGGCCGCTATGGCGTGCGCCTCTACGAGCTGGCTCGGGGAATCGACAACAGCGAGGTAGTCCCTGACAGGCCAACACAATCCATATCCGCCGAGGACACCTTTGAGCAAGATGTCTTGCTGACCGAGATGGAGCCGATGATCCGAAAACTTGCGGAGCACACGTGGGCTGCCTCGCGCAAGGAATCACGAATCGCGCGCACGGTGGTGCTCAAACTGAAGACCAGCCAATTCAAGATTCTGACTCGCAGCCACACGCCAGGTTCTCCACCAGCTTCGTGCGAGGAGCTGACAAGTATCGCCCTGTCATTGCGGGAACGTTTCGGCCTCAGCCCGCACCAGAGATTTCGCTTGGTTGGCGTCGGCCTCAGCAATTTTCACGATCCTGATGGTGCCGCTGCTCAGCCGGCTCTTTTCGAGTAGGCGACGAGCTCTTAGCACGTGCGAGCCTCGCCTCTTTTTGCATCCTATATCGCCTGAGAGCGATGTCCATCCCGCGCCTGTCCCACAGCACAAAGTCACGTTTCCACGACTTGGCTTTGAAGACGGCCTTGCTGAGCGTCGGCCTTGGATTCAGCTCGGTAACGCCTTTGGTAAGCTTTTCGGTCAAGTATTTGTTTATCTCGTATGCCAGCAGGTCAGCGGCTTGAATGGGCGGATTTGACTTGCTGTCAACGAAAGCGATCTCGCCGAGCTTTGGAGTTGCCGGATGATCCGGCAGACATGCTAAGAACGAGAAATAATCAGCCCCGTATGCGCTGTAAGCATCATTCCGATCAAAGTAGAAGCTTATTTTTGTCTGCTCGTGACAATAGCTGGCCGCCTTTTGAATCGCGTGAACAAATGGGAGGAAGAACGGCTTCTTCTGCGCCCCACTTAGAACAGGTTCCCCGTCTTGGTATGCAGCGCCAGTCAAGACTCGTTTTTCATCAGTAGGCAGCGCATCCCAATCCTGCATGACGACAGCGGAGCCGAAAGGATGAATGCGAAGGGAGTTGATAATCGTTAGCAATCTTTGGAGAAAATTGCCTGCCGTCTGGCGGTTCCAGCCATCATATGCGCTGACTTTCTTGCCGCTGGCGGCAGACCAAAACCTATGAGCATGAAATTCCTCAATGCCATGGTCGTCTAAGACCTTCCTCCACTGTTCCGCGAACTTAACCCACTGACGTTGCCCACCAAAGTATCCTGCGAGCACACATACTTTTGACTCTGCGTGCGTTCCGCTGTCATCCAGATAGGCGCTTACCAATGACGGTTTACGACTATTTGTCATGTCTTACAGTTTACGCTTCGGGGCACCGTCCCGATAAGATTGCGCCCATCATGAAGGAAGACATTCTGGAGCAGCTTGTTGATGACTACTTGAAGTTCAACGCTCTTGGGGGGCGATCGGCAAGATTGTACTATTCTCATTATATTAATTAATACTATAGTTAACACAAACCCACACCGCAACATGATTCGGGCGAGATTCGGTGTGGGGAAGATTGGGCCGAGACTCCGCTTTTCACCGCCCTAAAGCAGCCGCATCCGGTCCTACGCACAACTTTCACAAAATCGGCATCGCCGCACAGGTTTTTGATTTATAGTGAATAATTATTTTCATAATATGCTTCCCGATTACCCTGGCCTCAAGAAGCTATTCCGCAAGCGGCTGCTTCAGATGATGCAGCGAAAGATTGATCAAAAAGCCCCTTTGGCAGGAAGGATTCCTCATTATCGCCAGGTGGAGGGAATGGCGACTAGCTACGAGGACCATTTGGGCATCGTTCGCAGCGCAGAGGCCAAAGAAGTAAAGGCCGGCTTCACAATTCCCAGGAATCTTCCCCCGCTGAATACTGTTCAGCAGCTCTTTGAGGCCCTCGAAGCGGCTGCGGAGGACATGGCCCGGCAGTCAGAGACAATATTGTTTAGGAAGCTTGACGAATCCACAAGGGAGGCCGGAAACGTACTAGATGCCGGGGGACGGCCGTTCGAGCCCGCAATGTTGCTAGAAATGCTCGAAGGAATTTGGATTGAGTTTGATGAGAACGGCAGGCCCGAAATGCCGACTATCGTTCTCCATCCGGACCTGTTTAATAGCATTAAGGACCGCCTGTCGGAGTTGGAGGCCGATCACGATTTCATGGCCAAGAGGGCTGAGATCATAGCGAGGAAGAAGGAAGACTGGCGTGATCGAGAGAGTCATAGAAAATTGGTTGGATAATACAACCGAGCGCGAATATGAGTTCGGCTTTTGCCAGGTCTTGGTTGCCAGGCGCTATAAGATCGTATCGAAGTCGAGTCACGGCCCGGGAGAGCACGGGAAAGACCTAGTTTGCGAGGATCCTGCAGGCCACTACCACGCATATCAACTTAAGACTGGAAACATAAGCCTAGAATACTGGCGAAGGATCAGGGGTGAGGTAGAGGAGCTGGTCGCTCTGCCCATTGAACATCCGAGCGTCCCAGGTGGTGCGCAATTCAGGCCTTACCTTGTGACGAATGGCCAGATCAGCTCCGATGTCCGTCATCAAATCGTGAAGTTTAATGAGATCTGGCGAGACAACTACAATCGACAGCTTGAACTCATTGAACGAGGCCCGTTGTTGCAGGATTTCTTGGAACTGCATAAAACGCTGTTGCCCGTCGATCCTGTGGACTTCGAGAGATTCCTAAGGCTTTTCTTGGCTGACAGGCTGGAGGCCATAGACAAAGGTCAATTTAGTAAGTTCATGGAGACACTTCTCCCGCTTGGCAAGCCTGTGCCTAGGGCCAAATTAAGTCGCGTTTTTTCGTCTGCTGCGGTGCTTGCAGCATACATTCTCAGCAGCTACACGAAAGGGCGCAATCACCTTGCCGAGGCCGAAGGATGGCTCCTAGCCATCGCGCATCTCCTGCTGCTTGCAGAAGCTTTCCCAACGTACGAAGCGGTCTGGCACCGCACATTGACGCTGTGCTTTGACGCCTGGGAGCTTGCCGTGAGATCTTTAGTAGAAGAAGCGCTCTCTTCCGGCGACTGGGCTGAAGGGGACCTGTTAACGGATTCGTTGGTTATTTCGTATCGGTCGGTGATTCTCGCTGGTTACCTTAGCATTTATGCGTTACTTCTAGGCAAGAGGGACAGCGATCGCGAACTTAGGGACGCGATATATCTGAGGGTCCGCAAATCCGTGATTGAGAGAAAGCTCTTCTTCTGGGGCGAATCAGCGAGCCCCTATTTCTATGCCGTCCTACTGCTCCTCAAAATTCGGGGCGACGAGGGACTGGCGTGCGACTTGGCAGCCAGTGTCATTTCTACAATTTCCCACCAGAATAAGCTCGGTTCAATGCCTGGTGTGCCCGACCCCTATTGCACCCCCGAAGAACTCACGCGGCAGTATGTCCTTGGGGAGCAGGTGTTTCCCGACAATCTGAGTTTTGCCGGCCGTTCCTTTACTCTAAAGGTGTTCGTGGAATTTTTAGTGCGCCGTGAGCGAAAGCGTGCTCTGAAAAGTCTTTGGTACGGCGTAACTGGTATTGATCAAGCGGAATTTGTTCCCCAGTCTCCACAAGATATGTTCAGGTGGAGAAATAGAGAGGGGACTCTTGTCACCCGCCGATGGAAGCAACCCGAGGACTGGCAGAGCCTATATAATTCGGCTTCGGCTGTTCCTCCTCGGCTTACTCTTTTGTCTAAAGGATACCCCGAATTCCTGCTTCCATTTGCGCTTGTCTATCCGCACCGTTTCACTTCAGGGATTTCGAAGCTAATTGAAGAGACTTTCCTGTAAGCTCTTCCTATGGGGCGGTTCTGCAGGATGATTTAGTTCGTTCATCACATACACGAGCCCCAGCCAACGCAGGAGTGCCACAACTGATGTTGCTGTGACGCTAGCAGACGTTGGCGAGAACACCGTCCACACACCAGCACGTCCCTGAGCACAAACGCATCACCCGATCCCACCAATAGCTGACCTGCTGGGATGCCCTTCCTGCTGAAAACCTGCACCTGACCGTCCGCTCCTCCTGTCAAGGGCTTTCGCTTCGCTCCAGTGAACGCACAACCCGCGGCCTTGACAGCGCGGACGGCCAGGCGCCTCTCCCCGCCACGAAGGGCATTTGCTTTTTATGCGCCGCCGTGTGCGTCGCCTCTGTGAAGCGAAGGCGAACCTAACCTCCCTCCGGCAACTGGCACACCACAACTTCATAATTCTTGACCACCGGCGAAGGATTGATCAGCTCCGAGCCAAGGGCGCCGTCAATCTCCGGCCCAGTGAGAGCTTCAAGCGAGGATGCCGACTCCCAGAACGATAGGAGCAGGAATTCCGTGTGATCGGCGCGCGTTCTGGAGAGCAGGAGCGCGCCGAGATTCCCCATTGCGTCCAAATACTTGCGAAGGAGTTGCTCTTGAATATATGCGGCGTGTTCGCTGAGCTTTGCCTTTGGCGCAACTCCCTGCCAGACGCGAACGATCATCGAGTAACTTCCAAGATGTTTCCCGAAACCAGACAATCATTCCATTAGAGACAGCACCTATCTAATCTATTCCCCCAAAGAACCCCATCTGTGTCAGTTGGTCGCTTGTAGGCAGTCTAAGAACCGTCTCCGAGACGGGACTCGGGATCGCGCCGTCAGTACCAATTGCTGGGGTTCGACATGGTCGGCTGGCTAGGGTGGCGGCAGCTTTCGAGCCTTCACGTCAGCAACTGAAAGGATTACAAGCCGGTATTTGAACCATCGGTTGGGGTGACCCCAGCCAGAAGTCCCCACTACCTTTCCTGAACGGTCGTGAAGGAAGCCTAGTTGATCTTTCGTCGTCCCTGGCGGAATAGTGGCTATCTGCACCAGTCCGGTAAGGGTAGCTCTTACGTCGCCATATTTCATGCAGTTCATGCAGATATTGTTACCTTTACTCTCGTAAACCGATCTAGTGTATTTGTGGAAGGCGTTCAAGTTCTCATCTTGACGAAGCTCGCGAACGCTCACGTCGGTGTCTTGATCGCCAGCATACGTAAGCACCACAAGGTCGTTACAGCCCTCTATCTGGAGGGCTAGATCATGAGGCTGCTGTACTACTTTTCCAGTAATGGTAATGGTTTGGCCATCTTTGGCGGTGTCCAGGGTGCAAGCTTTGCTTTGGTTCTGCCCAAATGCTGCTACCGAACCGATGAGGAGCAAAGACAGCATCCACATTAATTTGCTCCTCACTGCTTTAGTCTTCAGTTCGGCCACGGGTTATGCTCCTTACGATCCTTAGGGGCAGGGTAGCCGTAACCTCTTTCAATCAATTGAGTAAGCTTTTTGTCAACTACGCCCCAACTACTGTTCCAGATCTCGTATTTCTTCCCTCCAGCCTTATACGACAGAGAGCCCTTTAGGCCTAGTGCCTCTGCAGCCCATGCGCCTGTCTGGTAGCCACGATATTCAAAAGAAAAGGGACTAAGTTTAGCGGACGGGTTCTCATTCATGTACGTGTCATCGGCGATGTGAGTGCCTTCGTGAGCCGCAGCAATTGCCTGAGCATTACCCGAGGCGAAGGTAACATTGAAGCTGAGGTCACCGGTCTTTGGGTCTAGGACAGCCTTAGTTTCAGAGCCGCTTCCTGCGGGGCCGAATGCAACAGTTACATTGTTGCCGTCATTCTCAGTGCCAAGGGAGTCCAGTGACGCTTCCAGTCTCGCCTTTTTTTTCGGATCTTTCTCTTTATCGGCGGCGTCTTGAAGATCGCTAACGCTGTCTTTTAGCTGCTGCGCATCCTTCTGGAATTGGACGGTGCAGGCCGTGAAAGTCTCGTCCAGAGCACAGGTGTTAGTCAGATTGTAAAGTCCAGTTGGATCGACGATCGTCAAAGGATTATTCAGCGTGTACGCATAGCGATTCCACGTCTGAGGGTTGCTAGGTTGGCCACTGTTCAGCAACGGGTCCGGTGACATGAATCGCCCGAGAGTACCGGAATCATGCCGGGCACCAAAGTATTCCAAGTTGGATTCGGAATCGTGTTCTTTGCCGGTGAAGTGCATCGGGCTTACATCTGCCCCCGCGCAGCTCAAATGATCGCCGAAGGGCAGACTCGTGCAGCTCTCGATGGAGCCCCCGGAGACGTTAGTTCGCTTGCGTTCTGTTGCTAGTTGGTCTCCATGAATGAAATAGGTCGTGCCATTCGCGTAGGTCGCTACGTGCCGCGCGCCTGCGTAGACCTCTCCCCTGTTCCATACGCCCGTGGAGCTGACCTCGGTGACTTCGTGTCCTCCTAAATCGTATAGAAAATCCACGCTGCTCGCGGTTGTCTTGCGTACCCGCCTTCCGTTGGCATCGTAGATGTACGTCGCCGTTGAGCCGGCGTCCACTTGCTTGATGCGGTTCTCGGCGTCGTATGCGTAGTTGTGGGTGCCGTCGCTCAGCAGATTCCCGGCCGCGTCGTAGGAATAACCGTCCATGCGATTATTGTTTCCGCTGAAGGTTTCCATCATCGTGTAAGGGCCGTTCTGGTGCCAGCGGTTGCCGAACCGGTCATAGTCGTAGGTATACGACTGTCCGGTCGCTGAGGCGCTCTTCAATCGGTTGAAGTCGTCATAGCCGTATGTCCAATTGCCATTGACGCTGTCGTTCCCGGTGAGCACGTCACCGTTGGGCGCATAGGTCAGGCCAAGGGTGTAGACGGTTCCATCGGAAAGTGAAGTCAAACGAGTGCGCGGGTTGTAACTTCGCGTCAGGCCGATTCCGTTTCCGAGCGAAGCAGCGGTGAGGGTTCCGATCGCGTTGTATGCGTTGGATGCGCTCGCAGTGAATAGAGCCGCCGGGTGATTGGCGTCTGAGAAGCTGCTCGTAGCCCCCGTCAAGTGGGTTGCGCCGTCGTAGGCATATGTCAGTGTCACACCCTCGCCATTCGTCGAAGAAGTGGGATTCCCGAGATAATCGTACTGATATGCCAGCGAGAACCAGCCCGTTCCGCAGTTCTGTGGCGTGCACTGCCATTGGGTCAGCACACGCCCCAAGGGATCGTAGCTGTTCACCATGCGCGCATTGCCAACGGAGGCTTCGACCAAGCGCCCAACCGTTTTTTGTAAACCACTCAGTCCGTCAGCAGACGATACGTCATAAGTGAACGTTGCACTCGGCGTTCCGTCAGAATAAGTCTTTTGAGTGACGCGATTCATAGCGTCGATGGGACTGGCGGTCGGATTGTAATTGATGGTGATGCCGCGTGCGTCTGTTTTAGACGTCAGATTTCCATTGGAATCGTAGGCGTAGCTTGTCGTCCCGGATTCGGGGTTTGTCGCGCTCGTCAGGTGCGACAGAGAGTCGTAGACAAACGTCCGTGGATTGAGGCTGCTTTGGGCGACTGATGTCAGATCATTCAAGCCATCGTATTGATAGGTCGTGAGGAAACCAGTCGCTGCGATGCTCTGGCCGCAAGCTGCTGGCGCCGCTCCGGTGCCCAACAGGCTCGTGCCGCTCACCTCACAGAGAGAAATGAGTCTGCCTTGCGCATCGGTCTGGGAAACCCGCGTCACACGTGAGACTCCATTCCCTTCATCTTGAACCTGAATCGCGGCCCCCGCATAGGTAGTGAGGACCGTCGAAGCATCCTGACGGGTGAGAGTCTTTGCTCGGTTCAAGGCGTCGTACTGGTAGCTCGTTAATCCATACGTCGGATCGCTTGTTGTACGATAAGGGTTGGAGACTGTCGCCTTTCGTCCAGCCACATCGTATGTGATATCCACGTAATCCGTTCCCAGCGGGTCCGACGTAAGTTGTGTCTGGATCGTACGTCCCAGTCCATCGTGAACGTCAACGGTCGTGACGTTGCTGTTACTGGTTCGCTTGCGACTCTGTGTGATGGAGATTGGAGCCACATCGTTGTAGTTCCAGGAGGTCAGCCCTCCGTCTGGAAAGGTGATAGAGCTCTTGCGACCCAAAGTGTCGTACGCATAGGTCGTGACCGCAAGATTCGGATCAGTGGCTGTGGCCACGTTCCCGAAGCAGGAGTTGTAGGAATAGGTCGCGACCTGATTCAAAGCATTGGTAATAGTCCTGGGGTAGGCCGCGGCGTTGCCCGTGAGGCCATTGCTTGCCGGGGTGCAGGAGGTTGGCGCAAAGTTGTCGGTGAAGTCATAGGTTTCGGAGTTGTTGCCCCGCGGATCGGTCACTTTTCGGACGTTGCCGCCATCATCGTACTGGTAACGCGTGAGAAGCCAGGTACTGTTTGTGTTTAGCCAGCGCGAGATCGCGGTGATATTCCCCCGGTTCACGGTCATCGATTGATGTTGTGTCGCCCCCGATGAGGAGAGCCCTTGGGTGTAGTTGTCGTATTCGTAGGTGGTTTGGGCGCAAGGGGCAGTTTGGCCCTGACAGGTATTGCCAGTGCTGTCGTAAACCACGCGACTCAAGGGTCGGTCGAGGATGTGCTCTTGGTCGATCGCGTAGGGCTCTACCTTGAGCCAAGTTGAGTCCGTCCGACGCTTGACGGCCCCATCGAACCCAAACTCGCGGATCTCAATAGGATTATCGATAGGAACTGTATAGCCTCCCGGCTGATTTCCCGGCAAAGTGTCATAGTCTGTTTCGACTTTGCTGTTTGAATTCGGAGAAACATCGGTGAGAGTGGTCGTTACCCGAATGGGCAAGGAGCTGTCAACCGGGGGGGAAGTCGTATGATCCGTTTGGATCGTCCGCAGTAAGGTTGATTCTCCCGCGTAGATGGAGCGACTGGTCTCGCGTGCTACTGCATTACGGTATTGCGGCGAAAAAACGTAGTGGGTACGGTTCGGAGTCCCCGAGGGGTCCGGTGAACGCACATCCATCGTCTGATTCGCCCCCGCGGAGATCGTCGGCGTATAAGTGGTAGTATCTTCCGTGCCGCAGTTCCCCGTTGAACTTCGGCATTCGTGCTTTGCAATGACTTCCCGAAAGTCCATACTCGAGCAATAGAGTCCAGGTTGATTCCAAATGATTTGATACGGGGCGAAATCGTATTTGGTATACCCGCCGCTAGGATAAGTAATCTTGGTCAATTCGCCGATGGAGTCGTAGTGGAAGCGATAAGTAAGGCCCGAGGCGCCGTCAGGAATAGTCATTGTCCATTCCGAATCGGTGCCGGACGGAGTCTGACTGGAGGAAACGACTTGTGTACTACTGCCCGGCACATCACATTGCCCAGCGGAAGGATGTGCAAACGTAATCGCCCCACCGGTATTAATATTCGCGTTCGTGAACGTGATGGTCTGCGAGCCGCCGTTCGCGTCCTTGTAGGCGATCGTATGCGCGTTCAGGTCGGCGGTGATCACCCGGCCGACGGAATCGGCAAACGCGTACACACCCGCACTGTTCCCATCGGAGCTAGTACCCGTCCCTACGGCGGTGATGACGTTTCCGTTCGGATCGATGATCTTATCGAAGACTGCCTGTATGCCAAAGTTGTAACTATAAAAATGGACTTGAGTGCCGTCCTTCAGATACACCACGATGTCGGAGTGATTAGTAGTGTTCAGGCGCATAAATGCAGCATCATTTGAATCGGAAATGTGAACGGGGTTCATTGCAGAGTTAGGAAAGCCTCCCTGGCAATCCTCCTTATTAAAAAACAGGTGTTTGCTGCCGTCAGAACTTGTAAAGATCCATTGGTTCACGCACGTGTCGTTAACGATTTGGCCTCCAAGCTCGGGTCCAGTCGCGACAACGTTGGTTGAGGCCTGCAGAGTCGGCACCGACAAGCGTAGGTTGGGAGCAACGAGAGGAAGGCGAGTATCCGGGTTCCACGTGACGTATAAGTGCGGGTCGGGAGGCACATACTCAGGGAAGATTTCCCAGAGCTTGCTGTCGTAGTTAAGCCCTAGTTCCCAGCGGCGGCCGGCCCTTTGCGGCAGCTTGAACAGCGGCAAATTCAGGTTGAGATTGCCGTTCGCTAAGGCAATCTGCTCTCGCACCCCATCATAAGGGGTGAAAGCTTCTATTCCCGTCATCGTGGACGGGGTGACCACGTTCGGTGTCGAGCTCTGAGCGCGAACCCTCAGAGAAGAACCAAGTAGTGCGAATACAATCAGACAGCTTTTCCGCATTGCAAACTCTCCTCTTCTTTTCAGGAGTACTTACTTTTGGAAATGCAGCTTGCGCAGCTCCCGCCAGCGCTCATATTGTGCTGCTTTGGCGGGATCTGGGTCCTCTTCGTTCGTTAGCCAGAAGCTGAACCAATCCACCATGCCTTGCATGGCGATGCGCCGCTGCGACGGTTTCCGAAGCAGGTGAACGCTATCGGGAATTTCAATAAAATCGACTGGCTTATTTTGCAAAAACAGCCCGCAAAACCATTGCCACATCGATAATACCGAGCCTTTATTAAGAGCCACAATGCGCACCGGGGCGTTGACTTTGTCCAGGTTAAAGCCCGGAGAATTCTTCAGCCAAAGCTGGAGGCGCTCGCCAAAAGGAGGGCCTCCGTTTACCTTGGGGTCATCCTCAGCACTGCCGGTATTTCCCCAAGCAAGATAGTCGAAATAGCCTCCCGATATGCCATCGACAAGGGTTACTGCGCCGAACTTATAATGGGAATGCGTCAAGGTGTAACCCACGGAATAAACTGTGCGGCTGAAGCCAGAAATGCCGACTCGATTGGGATCAATCAGTTCTCTTTTGCGCAGCGAATCAATTAGGCCCTCGATGGTACTCATGTCGCTCGGGCCTTCCATTTCCGTGTTTACGAATTTTTCGTCTAACCCCTGGTCCTTAAATGAACCCATTTGAGCCACGACGAAGCCTTTGGCAGCCAGCATGCGAGCCGCGTAAGCACTACTCCAATCAGCGGAAGTTCCGTCCATCGAAAACCGGCTCGTAGTGAATCCATGAGTCTGAATGACAAGGGGGTATCGCTTTCCCGGCTCATAATCGGGCGGCAGGTAAAGGCCGCCTGCCATCTCGTAACCTTCCGCCGTCTTCCAGCTGATGGTCTCGACTCTCCCGAAATTTAAGTCGGAGAACTGAGGATTCAGGTCGAGCAACAACGCGCGACGCTTGCTGCCGGGATCGCTGACATAGATTTTCGGCGGTGTGTTCGTGTCTTCCTGCAACTTCACGGTAACGAGGGCCTGGTTTTCCTCCGTCCTGGCAATTTCCTTCTGCAGTTCCTCTTCCCCTATTTTTCGCAATTTCCCCGTAGCAAGATTTAGCTCTACAGGAATTTGCTCTTTTGACCGCGCCTCTCGTTCCGCGGCATCCGTCACATCCAGAGGCAGATAGGTTTTCAGAATGATCGACTGGCTGTCAGGCGTCCAGAAGAACTTATTGAAGCCTCTCATGGGAGCATTGAGCAGCGGAGTCAGCGAACCCTTGTTCGTATCCAGCAGAAGGTAATGGGGTATCGATGCCAGGCTGCCCGCCGTGTGGGAACTGACATCTGCTTTGATCCACCGGTCCTGATAGCCCATCCATTCGGATGGGACATTCCGCGGCCAAGCTGCGATAACGGTATAGCGGCCATCCGGTGAAATCGAAATGGGGCCGTTGAAATTAATTCGGTCATTCACCGGAATTTCAACGAGACTCTTTCCAGTCCGCTGCACGAAGAGCTTTGGGTCCGGGTACAGTTCCCCCGCAAGAAGGTCCAACAGCGGTTGCGTCGTGACGACTATCCCCTCGCGCCGTTCCTGGTCAGTCGTGACCTTCATCGGTGCATCGGCCGAGTAAATGACCTCATGGCCGTCTTTTGTAATATCGAAGCTCTGGATCGCTGTGGGATGGTTTGTTATTCTGTTGAGGAGTCGATTCGTTATCTCAAATGTATAAACTTGGGAAGGTTCGGTCGCAGTCTCCCCCAAAAAGGCAAGCGTTTCGTTGTCGAGCCAGCGAAGTGCTCGGATGGCTCCTCGGTAAGCTGACGAAGTGGACCTTTTCAGCAAGACGTCAGGCTTCGGTGCACCAAATGCATCAGACGTCCAGTAAAGAAGGACCGAATAATCGTTTGTATCCTGTTCGATGTTGCCCTTCCTCAACACGATCACGAACTGCTTTCCGTCCGGTGAAAAGTGTGGGACCTCCCCCGTGGCAGTTCCGCTGGAAAAATAGTCTTCGTCCGCCAGCTTTGTCATTTCGATAGCGTCCGCGACTGTAATGGGGCGTTTTGCGGTCTTATTGCGGGAAATAGGAGATTGGATCTCAGGACCCCTCGCGGAGGCATATGGAGACGCAATAATTGCCGCGAACAGAAGTGCGGATTGACATGCTTTTGCGCTTCTGTACATCATTAGGCTCCCCGGTACTTCGCGCAGCCAAATGAATCCTGCATGGACGCTCGCCCCGCGACTCCTTCACAGATCACCGATCGCAAGTCATCGATCCCTAAAAAATCAGCTTCAGCGCAAACTGCATGGACCGGGGGCCGCCTGTTTGGTACAAGGAACTCAGTCCACCCAAACTCTTGGCTAGGGTAAATGTAGCTTGGCCAAAAGTGCACCCAGGCGCGAAGTCGGGGGAAGCAGGGTCAAGGGAGCAGTAGTTCGCATTGATGTTGCCAAAGTTAGGATGATTGAAGATGTTAAAAGCTTCGGCGCGAAACTGCAGCTTGAGCCTTTCGTGGATCGGAAAGTCCCGGCGAACAGCCAGGTCCATCTGGTAAGACCCAAAACCCCTCACGAAATTTCTCGGGGCGTCCCCGGGGCGGGTAGGATTAAAGGTATTGGGGTCAATCGGCGGGTTCGCAAACGCAGCGGGATTGATCGCTCTCCCACCGGGACATCCGAGGCCATTGTTGTACAACGCAGCGCATTGTGATCCGTAAATATACACAGGCTGACCTGGAACCGTGTCCAACCCGTTTAAGAAGTTTTGGCCGGTGGCCAGGTCGGTGCTAAAAAATCCCCCCAGAGTCACAGGGAAACTCGTTCGGGCCGTAAAGCGATTGTCAACACCCCAATGGTGCAGCACCGTCCGCGCGAACCGGTTCTGGAATGCATTCGGCAAATCGTAAGAGAGGGCACTGGAAAAACTGTGCCGAACGTCGAAATCCGAGTTACCGCGGAGGAACGGCAAGCTAGCATTCGCGGAACCATAATCGATCGAGTGCGCCCAAGTGTAAGAGGCGAGCGCTTGGAAGCCGTGCGCGAACCGGCGTTGGTACTGCACCTGTAATGCACCATAATCGGATGTAAGTGCATTTTTTGTGTAAAAGACGTTGGTGAGGGTCGGATTAAAGGAACTAGCGGCTATCTGCGACTGCTCCAGCAATCTTCTTCCATTCGCGCCAACGTAAGAGATTGTCAACGCTTGTGACTTACTTAAAGATTGTTCGATGCTCGCGTTCCATTGCAACGTAAATGGCAGTTGCAAGTGCTTGGGAAATGCGAAGATATTGCCGCACGGCGCCCCTGTAGTGCACATAGGCGGGTTGACAATTGCAGGAGTCACTTGTGCCGGGGAAAGTGGAAAGCTAGCCGGCGAGCCAAACTGGCTGCCAAAGAATGGTGTCATGGCAGAAAAACCAACTCCTTGATAGCCATCCGAACCTTGCTGCTGGCCGGTGTCGAAGAAAACACCACCGCCGCCACGGACGACCGTCTCCCATCCCGTTGTATTACGAAGAACGTAAGCGACTCCCAGCCGCGGAGCAAAGTTGTACCACGAGGTTTTCCAAAGCGGAGTACCCTGCGGAGCCAGCATCCATGAACTAATGCTGCTACCTTCCAAGGTGTACGGTAAATTCTCGGATGCTGCACCGGGAGCCGGATCGACTTCCCAGCGTAGGCCCATCGTGAGGCTGACTCGTGGCGTTAATTTCCATTCATCTTGGGCGAAGGCTGAGAAGTTCGTGTAAACGGGGAATGCGGGAGCAGTGGATTGGGCAAATCCAAAGTCCACACTATTCGCCTGGACCGAAGCCGCGCTTCGATACAAATATTTGACAAATGGACTGAAAGATTTCTGAGCGGGGTTCAGCCGGCGATAGTCAACGCCGAACCGTACCTGGTGTGCTCCTAGAGAAAGAGCCCATGTATCAACCACATTCCATTGCCTCTGCACACCGGTATTGCCAAACTGCGAGAGACCTGCTACGTGCCCGCTGAACAGCAATACGACCTGGATAAAAGGGTCAGGTTTTGATGAGCCAGTGAACCCTTGGAGACTGAAAAGATTCACGGCTTTTGCGCCTCCGAAGTTGCTGATTGCACCGGAAAGCGTACTTAAATTCGAACTGTAATTAAGTCGAAATTCATTACTTAGCCTGCTGGAGAATACAGTTGTGGCTCCAAATGTATACGTCCTGGTTGTAAAAGTCGTGGAATTAAGAAGGGAAGGCGACCCCCCGTTGCGAGTTTGCGCTGTCGAGGAAGTGTCGCTAAAACGGAAGAAAACTCTTAATCTATCACTGACGGCGTGATCCAGTCGGATGCTGGTCGAATCGATATTGCTTGGATTGGACCACGTACCGACAAACTGACCAAAGCCGTTCCCCAAGTCATTGCTGCACTGTGGAGTAGAGGCTGCGCACGGAAGAGGAAAAGCATTAAGGACGGGTTGAAGCGCACTAGGAGCGCTGGTGCGGAGACTCGATGTGGGAACAAAGGCGGTCGCCGCTTCCTGAGGCTGAACAAGCCGGAGTCCTTCGTACGAAAAGAAAAAGAACGTCTTGTTCCTACCATTATAGATACCAGGTATGGTAACCGGTCCGCCTAGCGTTCCTCCGAAATCGTTTTGCCGCTCCGGGGGTTCCGGCTGCTTGAAGTAATCGTTGAACCAGTCGTTCGCATCAAATACGTTGTTACGTAAATAGTCGAAAGCGCTGCCATGCCATTGGTTGGTGCCGGAGCGTGTTACCAACGCGATTTGCCCGCCCGGATTGCGCCCGTATTCGGCGGAATAGGTCGAACTCTGAATGCGAAATTCCTGAAGCGCATCCACCGAGACCAAACCTTGTGTAGTTCCAGCCGCCGTGGATGCAGGCAGGGAGCCGGTGATTCCAGGCGCAACACCAACGGGATCGATGCCAACATTGGCACTCACCCCGTCCACTGTGTAATAGTTGGATTCCGTGCGCTGGCCATTCACACTGAATTCTCCCGTGGCGCCAATGCTTGCTCCGCCGCCCTGAGGACTAACAGTCACCACTCCTGGCGTGAGCCCGATCAAATCCTGCAGGCTGCGTCCGTTCAGCGGCATGTTCGCAACGTAGTTTTGATCTACGACCGTGCTGACCGAAGCGTCCGTCGTGTTGATGACTAACCCGCCCGCTTCCACCGTTACAGTTTCGTTGACTGAGCCGATCTGCAATTCGAAATTGATCGACGCCACATCTTGGACATGCAATTCGATCCCGCTCTTCACGATGCTCTTGAAGCCATCTTTGTCGATAGTGATGCGGTAGATTCCCGGCTGGAGAGACGGAACACGGTAGATTCCTTGATCGTTGGTGACGGTCTTCGACGCCACGTTAGTGCTGAGATTGGTGATGAGGACGGTAACACCCGGCACACTTCTGCCGTTTGGGTCCGTCACTAGGCCCGTGACAGCCGCCAATTCGTCGGCTCGGCAAATTGCCAAGCCTGCCACGCAGGCAACGAACAACACAAACGCTCGGATCATGGATCGTTTCACAGGCGCTTCCCCTTCAAGGAAATCCACACTCTAATTAGCTATTCCCTTTTCGAAGGGATTTGTGTCACGCCTGAGTTGTGAAAATCTGACGACCCCGAGAGAGGATCAGCCTATGGGTGGTTCGGCGGCCCGACGAGGTTTGCGTAAAGGACCTTCTTGCCGCGTGGAGCGGTGCTGCCGCCAGGGGGCTCAACCGTAACAAAGACAGCGTCGATGTGGGAAAGCACATCCGCGCGGTTGACCTTGAGAACCCACCGGCTCATCGCGCTATCGTCAATCGCGAAAAGACCTAGATTGAGCGGTTTCCCAACATTGGCTTCGCGATATCCCCACGCCTGGAAAACCGCACGCTTGTGATTCTGGCGGTTTTGCAGATCGAAAGCGTAGAAGACAAGAAGCCTCTTCTCGACGTAATACACGCGTCCGTAGGTCCGCTTTGTTTTCCCATCACCCTTCACGTCGTACACATCCACAATGTGGAGGTCCCGCGCACCGAACAGATTTCGGGCCTCGATTTCGCTGGGCGAAGCCGGGACTGGTCCGGTTTCTGGAGAAGGTTGCCCATTTGCTTCAAGATTCGCATCCCCCGGTACGTCAGCCTTCGCAGCGACTTGAGGATTTGCTTGGCGGGCTTGATACAGTTCCACGAGAGCTTCGTGCAGTTTTGCATCGGATTCCTGCTGCAGCTTTGCCAATGTTTGCCTGTCTCCGTCGTTCGTCGCGAGCTGCTGCCTCAGCTGTTCCGCCGCCCGAATCGCTTCAACCAGTTTTTCTTGAGTCGCTCGTTCCCCGGCAACTAGCTCAGCGTTCTTTGACTCCGACGTCTGGAGAGATTCTTGAAGCGCGTCGCGCGCCTTCTGGCTCTCTTCTAACGAGCGCAGCACCGCCTTATCCGAAGCGCGCTCATCCTTGGTCTGTTCCTTCAAAGAATCCACAACCGATTGCAATTCGCGCGCCCGTGCGCGGTCGGCAGATGCTATCTTTGCCGACCGCCAGAACGCGATTCCGCCTGTGACTACAACGCTTAGCAAGAGCACTGCGGCAATGCCATATGCTGCTACTGCGCGGATGCGGTGTTTGTTCGGCACACTGGACGTCAGAGCATGGTTAGGCGACTCGCGGGCGCAACCCAACTTCGAGTCATCCGCCACCTTAAGTCGGTTCCGCAACCTTTCAAGATGTTCCCGTGCTTGCCTCTCGTCTGCATCGGCTGGCCCCACGTCTTCCATGGATTCGCGGGCCGCAACGGCCACGCCCAGATCGTTCGACGCGACGTCTGCGAACGCTTCATAAGCGTCCCGGCACCGTGAACATTCGGCGAGATGGTGCCGGAGGCGCTGTAGTTCAAGCGCGCTCAGTTCGCCCACCGCAGCCAGGGCCGCAAGCTCTTCGAAGTTTTCGTGCTGTGGCCACGAGCTAAAGCTCGATTTCATACTCTTCCCGCCTCTTTTCCATCCCTGTGGCCCGAATCACTGTTGGCCGAACTTCTTTGCCGAAACGCATCCTCAACGCGTTCACCCCTCTGTAATAACTATTCCTTATTCCGGTCAATTCTTTTCCTTCCATCTGCGATATTTCTTGCAAGGTGAGGCCTTCAAAATGCAGTAGTTCAATCACTCGGCGTTGCGCGGGAGTGAGGCTGGCAAGGGCTTGTTCAACAATCTCTTTGCATTCGACGCTTCTCTGTACATATTCCGGTTGGACCATCAGGGGGTCATGGCGATCTTCATCAACGTTCACATGGTCTTCGTAAAAGTGGCGTTTTGAGAGGTATCTGCGGCGCTTCAGCGATTTGTAGTAACCGAACTGTAGGACCCAGGTCCGGGCCGGGCCTACGGACGGGTCAAACCGTTCACGCTGCTGGTGAATCGCCAGAAAGACGTCTTGGACAACATCTTCCGCCTCAGACCGGTCCCGGATAATCTTGTACGCCAAATTGAATATGGGTCGAAAGAAACGCAGGAAGAGAAGGTCGAAGCAGTCCTCGCAGCCGTGCGCGATGTTGTGAAGCACCGCTTCATCCGTGAGCAGTCCGGCATGCTCGTGTCCTGCCATTTTGGTTGGATTATAAGCGCGAGGGTCAAGCGCAACAAGGCTCAACCAGGCAAAATATTTTTCGGTACGGTGATACAAATTGACGTTTTCAGGGGATACGTTTCAAGTCGAACCCGCCGTGAGTAACGTGACCAATTGAGACACCGAAGCCTCCAGAGGGAATAGATAGGTAGGTACTGGACCCAGACCCAGTATTCGCGGGTGAGATTCGTTGGAACGCTCTCCTAAGACGTTCCTAACGTCCTCAGGAGGCTCCATGTACCCCGGCGTTGAGCTTCGACTGTATCGCTATGTCGCTGTGCTTGCGGAGGAGCTCAACTTCACCCGCGCGGCATTGCGTCTACATGTCGCTCAACCCTCCTTAAGCAAGCAAATCCGAGACCTAGAAGAATACCTTGGCGCCAAGCTCTTCGAACGAACCAAGCGAGACGTGCGATTGACGGCGGCCGGCGAAGCATTCACGGCAGAAGCCCGGTTGACCCTTTTCCACGCCGACCGTGCGGTCGAGGGAGCGCGGGCGGCGAAGGGGCAGTACCGCGGCCCTTGGAGCATGGGCTATTCGCCGCTGATCGACTTGCGGATTCTGTCCAAAGTGCGCGGCCATTTGTCCACCGCACATCCCGCGGCAGACGTGCGCCTAGTTAGCGCGCATACGTCTGAGCAGGCCGATGGGCTCGTGCGCGGAACGCTCCACGCGGGGCTCGTCATCCTGCCAATTCGCGAGCAGACGGTAACCTGCGAAGGGCTGTATCGCGAGGCGCTGGTTCTCGCGCTTCCAACGGGACACCCCCTGGTGACTAAGGACACGGTCCAGATAACGGACCTCGACGAAATTCCGTTGGCGACCATACGCGGGGACATCGAGCCACGCTTCGGCGAAGACTTGAATCGGATTTTTGGAGTGGCCCGCGTGCGCGCGCGCATAGCTCAGCAAGCAACGACCCAAGCGGAAGTGCTCGAACTCGTTCAGCAAAGCGGTTTCCTGGCGGGGTTAATCATGCCTTGGGCCCAGCATCCAGCACGAGAAGGAATTGTGTTTCGAAGGCTCGTGGACGAGTTTTTGACCGCGGAAGTGGGGCTCGCCTACCTGCGGGAAAACGGTTCTCCGATCCTGAAGTCCTTGCGCAAATTCCTAATCGACGTATTTCAGCCCCTGTCGCCCGAGTCTAGCTGGCCCGAACGCCGGGCGCGCCAGATGACGCTCTTTTGACTACCATTCCTCTGCGGGCAGTTGGCCCGCACAGACAGCCGAGGATGTATAACACTCATCGTGTGTAGACTCATCGTGGTCATCGCTTCGAAGATGGCCGTGTGCCGGCCACCGACCCCAGAACAATTTTCGGAAATCGCGTTCGCAGGCTCCGCCTCGAACGGAATCTCTCCCAGGAGAAACTCGCCGAATTAGCAGACCTGCACCGAAATTACGTCGGCGGAGTCGAAAGGGGCGAGCGGAACATTGCCCTCGTGAATATCTTGCGTCTCGCCCGGGCGCTCCGCGTGAAACCTGCAAAGCTTTTCGCTTCTTTTTAGATTCCAAGACCAGCATGGCGTAAGTGGTATCGAATGCTGTCCCTCTCCCCCCCTAATTCTGACAAGAGCCCTCACTACGCAAACCAAAGAGGTCGCGGGCGCACGCCTCGCATCCTCGGCCCAACCTCCGCGCGCCACTTCTGTCTTCCCGGCCCGGCCTTCATCCCTACCGCAGCCACAGCCCATCCCATCCAGCTCCTTCCTCGACAACCCAGACGCGCTTCTGGAGGGCCTTCGGTGCTTTACGGCTTTCCGCCCGCTTCCCACGAGCCACAGGTTTTCATCAAGCCTTCCAAGCGGCACAACTCACCCCTCCCGCGAGACACAATAGTTTCAATTGCCCCAAATGTTTGAAACAGATTTTCGCTGCATTCCGTTTTTTCCGACACCAAACCAGACACCAAGAGTCCCGGCCAAACACAGTTGTCTGGAGTGATTCCCTTGTTTTTCCCTTCTTCATCCCTTTAGTGGGAAGATGCTAACCAAGGGGGGCAAGTCACAGTGCTGAAGTTGTTCGTGCGAGCGGCCGGATTTATGGCTTATTTCTTGATCACGCTCGAAATGATCTTCATGGTCACTCCGTTTGCCCTCTACTACTATTCAGCCTATGCTCCATTCCTCTCCGGTGCTTCTAGCGTCCCTGGTCTTGCTTGGCTGCCAGCATTCTTCCTACCGCATCTCTCGACAGATATCGTGCCCTCAGTCGGTGGATTGATCTTGCTCGTCGGCATCGGCGGATTTTTGATCGGGGCGCTGCAGATCTATTACGCGAAGTTCAGAAAGCGTGGTGTTGTCACGACCGGCCTCTACAAACGCGTTCGCCATCCTCAGTATTTCTTCTTAGCCGTTGCAGGCCTTGGTCTTTTGATCGTCTGGCCGCGCTTCATCTTGCTCATCATCTACGTCAACATGCTTTGGTTCTACTACCTTCTGTCGCGCAGCGAAGAAGAGCAAATGCGGTCCCGGCACGGAGATGTATATCTCGAATCTATGCGCGGTGCTCCGATGTTCATACCAGGGGAACCCGGTGGCCGGTTGGCCCACCTGCTCTTTGACTGGATATCTAATCGCAAGCTGAGATTGTCTGTCATTTATTGTGTGTCACTGGCTCTTGCCATCGGCGGAGGCTTTGCGTTCCGCGAATTAAGCCTTCGCTCGACGACGCACCTCAGCTTGGCCGATGAGAAGATCGCAGCTGTATCGTTGATGCCCAGGGCCCGGACACAGCTTGAACTTCGCGAATTAGTTCAGTTGGCCAGGAGCGATCGCGACGTTCAAGACCGCCTCAAGCGGCAAGAGGGTTGGGTGCTGATGCAAGCTGCCGAGGGGAAAACATCAGCCACGCACGTGATGATTGACGCCGGAATGACTCGGCGCCAGGCTAAGAGCCTGCCCATTTCGACCCGCGGGATTGAGTTGGTATTCCTGCACCGCAAAGATAAGTATGGGAACAATCCCTTCCAGGCCGGGGCACGTTGGCAGCCTGTGTTTATTGCTGAGGTCAACGGCGAAAAAGTCTCTCACGTCGTTGATCTCCCCGCATCTCTGTTTCGCGGCAACCCTTTAATGCCCATTTTCTAATGTGTTTAGATGTCTTGGGTTGCGCGTTGAGCGACGCACCTCAATCCCGAGGGCGCTTTGTCCCTCGCCCAGGAGCCAGTTGCGGTGAAAGCTACACTTGAGACCAGCCGACTCATTCTTCGTCCGTTCGAGTCAGGCGACGTTGAGCCGGCATTCGGTTGGTTCGGCGATCCGATCGTCATGCGGTTCACCCCTACGGGTCCCGACGCGTCCATCGAGCAGACGAAGACGCGACTAGCCAACTATCAGCAGCACCAAATGACACATGGCTTCAGCAAGTGGATCATCTTGGAGCGGCAGTTGGGCCGTGCGATTGGGGATTCGGGATTGCTAAAGCTGGAGGAGCACGGCTGGATAGACCTCGGCTTCCGCCTTGCACAAAGCTATTGGGGCAAGGGACTAGCGACCGAAGCAGCATCAGCTTGGGTTCGCGCGGCCTTCGATGATTTTCACATCGACCGATTGACCGCCTTGGTTCATCCTGAAAACGTCGCTTCGATTCGGGTATTGGAAAAATTAAGGTTTCAACCCGAGAGACGAGACACGATCATGGGAATGAAATCGATTGTGTATTCTCTTCACGCGAAAGGCGTCCAAGCCCTCTGCCGATGACCCTGAGAAGGAGGGATCGCCACGGAAAAAGCAGGTCGCGGGCCGGCGCCTCCCATCCTCGGCCCAACCTCCGCGCGCCACTTCTGCCTTCCTGCCCAGGCCTTCATCCCTACGCCAGCCACAGCCCATTCCATCGACGTCCTTCCTCGACAACTCAGGCGCACTCCTGGAGGGCCTCCGGTGCTTCACGGCTTTCCGCCCGCTCCCACGAACCACAGGTTTTATCACCCCTTTCAAGCGGCAGAACTCAACTGGGAGACACAATAGTTTCAATTGCCGCAAATGTTTGAAGCAGATTTTCGCTCCAAACGGCTTTTTCCAGACACCAAAACAGACACCATCACCCGTTAGCGCCAAAGGCCCGCTATTCAACCCCTCCTGCCATGGCTTCTCGACCCAGAACAAATCGCTTCTCGGTCCATTTCAGACTGAGGCGCCTACGTATTGACATAAACTAATTTGGTAGATACTGTCCGCAGAACGTGTTGGCTGAGGGGGTACGATGACTAACAGTAGAATCGGCTGCCTCTTGCTATTCCTTCTTCTCGTCGCAACTGTTGCGGAACCGTTCCCCCAAGCTCGCACTGACGATTACAAACCCCTTTTTCAAAACCGCGACTTCAAAGTTTACGCGGTCAGGAACCCGGATGCCTTACCATCTATTAGCGACTGGTCGAACTTCGGTGTGCTGGTTCTCAAAGGGGACTCCACGTCGTGGACTGAAAAACCTTGCTCCCTTTGCTTTAGTGGCCCCACGGGAGCTCGATATTCTCTGGCATACGGCACTCCAGGTGGCGTTGTTACCTTTGCAGAGAAACACTCCGGTTCGCAAGTGCCCCCTATTTGGATCGCCGTAAGGCCGGACGCCGTAATCACTGAACAACTATTCAACAAAGACCTCCCCGAAGACTTTAGCGATTCAGTGCATGCAGACCTTTTTGCAATCGGTTCCATAGCGGACAGAGCGGCAGTTGGCGCACCGCCGAGCGAGAAGGAACAGGCTCGAGCCAGTGCCGCACTACGTGATTTGGACCGGAAGGCCAAGTGGTTTTCTTTGTTCAAAGATTCCGAGAAGGCGCCTCCTCCCTTTATTACTGTCAAAGTGCACACAGTTTCGGTCAAATCAGGCAAGGAAAAAATGAAATGGACAGTATCATACGTCCTCGACGGCTGGGAGGGTGATAAGGACCATACATATACTTTCGACCATAAGAGTTCCCCAACCGAGCAGCCGATTGTTCCAGGTAGCTATAGGATGTGGGCAAGTCGCGGAGCCAAACACGGGTCTACCAAAACGGTAGCGGTAGGCGACACGCCCACCCTAACAAAAGAGCTTGAGCTTGAAATTCCCTAAGACCACTACGCCTGAATGGTTTGCTTTGAAGCGCAGACTGGTGATCGTAAGTCAGGTCGGCGCTTTTTTGCTGACTGCTTTCGGCGGATTCTATTCTAATATCGCTCCACCGGACGATCATTTGAGGTTTTTCCCTTCCTATGCTTCGCTTGTGGCTGGCCTCATATTCCTAGTGTCCAAACGCTTTGGTAGAGCCACGAAGACGATCATGTGGTTTGCAATCGTTTTTGCCATAATCTTGCCGCTCTATTACTTCTCCGAATATCAAGAACTCACTGCAACGTACAACTCATCCAGACGGATCTGTGGCACTCAATACACAACGCGTGGCGCAGCGTATGTGTCCAAGCATCCGAACATTGGTAAAGACGACTTGCTTTTCGCTTTCGGCGGCAAAGTAGAAGATATTTGGACCGAAAATTCTATAAACCGAGCGCGGATGATTTTGGGAGTTATCTACTCGGCTGGCTTCGGTTTTCTTGCCCTAGCGTTGCTCGCCGGACTGCAGGAAACCAAAAAACCGCCGCATGCACCGAACGCTTTGGAAGCGCAGCCGGCTCCCCCTCAGTAATCGGTGCGCTGACATTCTCAATCATTTGTCCCGACCTTCGTCAGTTCGCACTTTTTCCAAATACGTGGGATTAGTACAGAGGGTCTTCCTGTTATCCGCGCATTCGCACCCGCTCCATTGCGGACCATTCTGGCAACTCGGAACTTACCCGCCCCGCGTCGGCAGAGTTAGGCGGCGACGGTCGCTGAGCCCATCCGTCGCCCGATCACCACGCGGGGCCTGCTTCTCTTTCAGCCATGCCGCGACCTCATCGGGATCGAAGCGCACCGACCCTGAAATCCGAAACGAGGGAATTCTTCCGCTTGCTGCCATCTTATAGATATGTTGCGGCGTCACACCAAATAGCTCCGCAACCTCGGCTACCTTGAGCGCCCCAGTTCTGCTTTTCAATATCTCGACGAGTTTCATCGCAACAACCACGTTTCAGGCTAACGAAGGGATAAGAACTCCTATCTCCTCGAAGACTCGCCGAGGCCCGCTCGCGGTGTCTAATACTTCTCAATCTCACCCTGATAGCCGAGACCTATATTAGTTTTGTTCCGCCCCTCCGGATTCCGCAGACCGGCCTTCGTTAGCACACGTCCCTACCAGGGGACGAACTTTCCTGTCATGGCCGTTGCCATCCACTCCGGCCTCCGCAGACCAAGACAGGTCTCTCCGCCCTTTGCGGTGAATCGCATTCCGGTTTGGTTCCTGTGTCTGTTCGAAGGAACCAACCTTCATACACCGAAAGGACAAAGAAAATGAATTCAGAAAGCATCAAGAAAGTCACAAATCAAGCCATCGAGCAACTTGTGGAGGCGCTAAACGCTGGACACAGCGAAGCACTCACGCGGTATCTCGCGGCAATGGCGAAGTTCAGAGCGTACTCGTTTTTGAACGTTCTTCTTATTCTCAAACAATGTGCAAATGCTGGCCGCGTTGCTGGTTACCGGACCTGGCAGTCGCTCGGACGCCAAGTAAAACAGGGCGAGAAGGGCATCATGATTCTGGCCCCGATCCTCCGCAAGCGGACCGAAACTGCCGACGAATCAAACACCACGGACGAAGCTCGTAGAGTTGCGGGCTTTCGCGCGGTTTACGTGTGGGACGAACAGCAGACGACTGGAAAGGAGCTACCTCAAATCGGAAGCGTGACCGGCGACCCGAGCTTTTATCTTGCGCGGCTCGAAGAGTTCGTTCGAGCAAGTGGCATTCGTCTCGTCTATTCCGCCGACATCGCCCCGGCGAGGGGAATGGCCGAGAAAGGGAAAATCACCCTGTTACCCGACCAAACTCCGGCTGAAACTTTCGCCACGCTCGTCCATGAATTGGCGCATTCGGATATGCACTTCGGAGAGCGCCGGGCCGATACCAACAAGCGCGTCCGCGAGACGGAAGCGGAATCCGTGGCTTACGTGGTTTGCTCGGCCATCGGACTTGAGACCGGCACAGCCGCGCAGGATTACGTCGGCCTCTACGGAGGAGACTCCAAGCTGCTTCTGGAGAGCCTTGAGTACGTGCAAGCAACCGCTTCGCGCATTCTTGATGCGATTGAAGAGAAACCGCAACAGCAGGCTGCGTAGCCCCAATCTACGGACGGCCTCGGCTTCACCGCAGACTGTTACGAAACTCTCTTGAAGAATTGTAGAGAAATGAGAAGATGCCCTCGTGAAAGCGAGGGCATCTTTCTATGGGCTATGTGCAGGGAGAAGGCCGGACACAAGGAACACTGTTTCCAGTCTGTCTGGAAGAATTGATTCCAGACGATCATGTTTGCCGCGTGATCGACGCATTTGTGGATCGTCTGGATATGGCGGGTTTGGAATTTGAGCGTGCCGAGGCGGCGGAAACGGGGCGGCCTGGCTACGATCCACGCGATCTGCTGAAACTCTACCTGTACGGCTATCTCCAGCAAATCCGTTCCTCGCGGCGGCTGGAATCGGAGTGTCGACGGAACATTGAATTAATGTGGCTGCTGGGACGGCTGGCACCGGACCACAAGACGATCGCCGAATTCCGTCGGATGCATCGCGAAGGGGTGACTGCTGCAGGAGCGGAGTTGGTCCGCTTGGCACGCTCGGTGGGCTTAGTCAAAGGCGAGTGGATTGCGATTGACGGTTCGAAATTCCAAACGGTCAGTAGTCGGAAAAGTGTGCGTGAACGCGATGCGCTAGAGCGCTACCTGGAGCAGTTGGAACAGAGCGATCAGCAGGACGAAGTGGTCATCGACGCCAGCGCAGTGGCCAGCGCGCTAGAAAAGTTGCGTCGGCACCCAGAGCCAGAAGCCGGTTTCATGCACTCAGAACACGGCCTAATGCCTGCCTACAACGTGCAGGCGGCTGTCGACGCTGAATATGCGCTGATCGTCGCGCAGCAAGTAACCGACCAAGCCGCCGACAATCGCCATCTGCAACCGATGGCGGAAGCCGCGCAGGCAGCAGTGGGCGGCCCTGCGCACCGAATGAACGTCGTGGCGGATGCGGGCTACTCGAACGGCACGCAGGCCGAAGCCTGCGAGGCGAGGGGAATCATGCCGCATGTGCCCGTCCTGCGGGGGAGGAACAATAAGGGAGACGGCACGCTTTTCGACCGCAGCGAGTTCACCTATCAGCCCGAAAGCGATACGTTTCTGTGCCCGGCGGGTCAGACACTGGCTCGCAAACAGCTATCGCGGAAAGATCGCGCGGTGTATTACACCTGTCAACCGGAAGTGTGCGCAACCTGCGCGCTGAAATCGAAATGTACGACCGGCTCGCGGCGCTGGGTCACAAGGCATCTGCACGACGACGCGCTCGAGCGCATGCAGCAACGGACCACTCGGGAAGTCATGCGGCTACGACGCTCCGTAGTAGAGCATCCCTTTGCCAACCTGAAATACCGCATCTTCGGACATCCGCGCTTCCTGTTGCGCGGATTGCGAGGAGCGCAAACAGAAATCAGCCTGGCGGTCGCCGCCTACAACCTGAAACGCATGATGAATATTCTCGGCGGGCACCGCCTGAGCGCCGCTCTAACATCTGCCTGAAGGGCATCTCTGCGCACGATCACCGAACGGCTGCGTAGTCACTGCTGAAAACTTCTACAAGAGCAAAAAAGCGATGCTTCGGAACCCGAAGCATCGCTCTGATCTACTTTTCGATCCTTGTTTCGTAACAGTCTGCTTCACCGCCGAGGCCCTTTTTTTTGCCCTGCAAAGGAACGAAAGCTGAAATAAACCTTTAACGGCCTTTTTCCTGTCTCGATTTCGCGATTAATTAGCCCGTTTTACCAGACCCCCGCGCCCGTTCACGAAGCTCCTTCTACCGATCGCGTTACTGCATGCTGCGAGGCTTGTAATGCATCTGAAGATTCTGGGCCATTCCCCGCGCCGACCACGAGCTAGGCTGGCGCTTGGCGACCGACGTTTTCTGGCCTCGACACAGCAGCGCTGTGTCGGAGGGAACGAGCTACGTTCAAGCGTTGATATCGCTGCACAAAACCACGCCTACAGGGCGACGCTCGTCGCCTGCACCACCGGCGAAACTCAGCGTTTACGTTTGGCGAACCAGTCGCTCCTCACGCCCGGTTGCTATCCCTCTTATAAGCGGGCGAAAGTCGTCGCTTCGACCTGGCGAAACTCATCGCTCGCTGCCCACGATTGAGGTAGACTCTGCCGGTGACTGATTTAATGAAAAGACCTTTGCCGCAGGGCCCGACCATCCAGTCTAAGCCAGATTTCTGCCCCGCTTGCGATGGACGCCGGATCATCAAGCGCGGCTTGCGCAAGAACAGTCTCAGGCACCTTCAAATTTACTTCTGTAAGGACTGCGGCAAGTACTTTTCCTCCCTGGCCGGTCTGAAAGGCGTCAAATATCCTCCGCGCGTCATCGCCCGAGCGCTTTGCCTGTACAACCTCGGCCATTCTCAGGAAGAGACCGTCCGCCGCATCGCGTCAGAACATCGCATTAAGGTACCGCGCCGGACCGTTTCCGACTGGATTTCTGGCTACCGTTCCATTACCACTTTCCATCGCCTCCGGGCGGCCGCGATCCAAAGGTTCCCCAGTGGCATGCTAAAGGGGCGAAGGTTGGAGCATCAGCAGGTTTATGAGTTCAAAGTCCACTTGGCGAAGCTCGCGCTTATGCACCACGCTGTCGCCCGAGACGTCGCCGCGAAGGTCGAGGGTTATCTGCTCAGCATTTTTGAAGATTTCCCCGACATTCTGTTCCAAGAGGACAAGACAGCGAGTCTCGATCAGCAGGCCACGCCTCAAGATAAACCACTAGCGCCGCCTGCCGCGGTCAGGTCATCCAAGTCGCATTTTGAAATACTCCCGCTCGCCCGCATCGAGAAGCAGAATCTTGCGAACGACCTCGCCGCACTGGGTCTGCTACTGGCCCGCAAAACGAGAGACCGCCACCCCTCGATCCAGGATTTCATGCTGGCCAACGATTCCTCGACGGTTGCCTGCGAAATTCCTGTTTATCTGACTGCTGAGGAAATTGGCTACTACAAGTCGAAGGGATTTTTCGTCACTTTGCCAGAGTCGAAGAAGCCGATCACTGGGCACATCGATGTGTTGCAAGCGAGAAACGGCTTTATTCATCTTCTCGACTACAAGCCGAAGGCTCGCGAGATCGACCCCGTAAACCAGTTGGTCGTGTATGCCCTGGCGTTCGCCTCGCGGGCCCGGCTCCCAGTGAGAGTGTTCAAGTGCGCTTGGTTTGACGAGAAGGACTATTTCGAGTTCTTCCCATTGCAGGCGATCAAAGCCAAGAGCGCGGCAGCGCCAGCTTGAGTTGCGTATCGCTCCAATGCACGTTACGTTGCGTCTCCCCGTTCCGAGATTTGGCAAATTGCATTCGTGCATTCTCCTTTTTTTACCGCTCATTTTCTTGGGCACTGCTTCAGGCTAATTCCTGCGCCGCTTCAGCTTCGCGGCTTCTGCTTTCTTGGTTCCCCCCTTAAGACGTTGGGTACCCTCCAAGAATGCATCCGCTCGCTTTGGGAGCAGAAGCCCTCGCTTTTGGGTGCCTCAAGAAAACGGGGCAAAAAAAGGAGAAGTAAAAATGCACAATTCCATCCAAATCATCGGCAACTTGGGACGAGACCCAGAGCAGCGCCAGACGCGAGCCTCTGGTGCCCCGTTCTCGGTGCTATCCGTCGCCACGCGGCGTTCCTGGAAGAACGCGCAAGGCGAATGGGAGTCGCGAACAGATTGGCATCGCGTCGTCTGCTTCAATCGCTTGAACGACGCCGCTCGGAGCCTTCGCCGCGGCGACCAGGTGGTCATCAGCGGCTCGCTCGTGAGCAGCAAATACGAGCGCAAAGGGGGCAAAGGCAAGAAGCCCACGACGGTGAAACTCACCTCGTGGCAGATTCGCGCCAACACGCTTCGCAAGCTGAATCGCACCGCCAAGCAGCCGGAAGCAGTTGCTTCCGGCTCCTCTCAGGAAGCAACCCCCGCGCCGTTTTGAGGCCGACTTTAGGAGGGGCCCCTGTGTTTCACCGGGGCCCCTTTTTGGCTCTTTTCGACTCGCAGCGGAAGCGCTGCGAACCTCCGCCAAAGCCCCGCAAACCCTTTCATACCTTGAAGCTATGGACCAGGGACGCAGAAGTATTGGACGAAGCGCACGCTCATCGCTATTGTCCGCGGAAGTTTTTCTGAGGGGAACGAGCATGAAAGCTACCTCCAAAGCATCCGGAAACTGGACGCAAAAGAACCGCTACCAGGTCGCCGCGCTAGTGGCGATGGTCTGGTTAGCGGCGCCTGCTTGCGCGCAAGCCCAAGGCAGTTCGCCCTGGGAAAACGCCGTGAACGTGCTACAGACGGCCTTTACAGGTCCCATCGCTAAGGGGCTTGCTCTGGTCGCCATCGTTGTTGGCGGCTTGACGTTTGCGTTTGGCGAGGGAGGGGGAAAGAGAACGTTCGCCGGAATCGTGTTCGGCCTCGGTATGGCCGTTCTCGCCGTCAACTTCCTCACTTGGCTGTTCGGCGTTTAAGCCGTCCCAGAGCAACGAAGATGCACGCCAACCCTGTATTCCGGTCGCTTAATCGCCCGCTCACCATTCTGGGAGCGGAGCGAAAACTGTTCTTCTTAGCGCTGGTGATGGGCGCGTGCGTATTCAACTTGTTGAATAATCTGGCCGGAGCTGTAGGGATATTTTTCGCGCTGTATTTGTTCGCGCGGTGGGCGACGCGGACCGACCCGCAGATTCTCCGGTTTCTGTTGAACTCCACGAAGATTCGCACGCAGTACGACCCGATGAAGTTTGAGCCTATCGCCATCCGGAGGCTGCGCGGTGTTTAGGCTGGCCCAAATCACGAAGGATTATTGCGAGGCCGCCGCGCTGTGCACGCAAGTGAATCTCTTCGGGTTTGTGGACGACGAAACGTTCCTCACAAAGAGCGGCGATCTCGGGATCGTTTTGAGCATCGAGGGCGTCGATTACGAATGCCTCGACAAGAGTACTGTAGAGAACCTCACGCGTCGGCTTACCGCCGCTTTTCGGATCTTCGACGAAAAATGCAGCGTGTATCAGTACTTGTTTAAGCGGAACCGGGAGAATATTCCCTTTAGGACCTATCAGAACGCAATCGTCAACGCGGCGATTCAGAATCGCATCGCCTATCTCAACACAAAGGCGGAATCCCTGTATTCCTTCCGCATTCATTACGTCGTTCTCTATAAAGGCTTCCGGTACAACGCCTCCATCCTCGACAGCCTCGCCAAGCTGGCTTCGCGGCCCGGCGAAGCTGTCCACGAGCTTCGCGCTTTTCTTTCGACTCGCCAGCAAGTTGTTCTGATCGATGGTGGACTCGAAAGCGCGCGGACTGCGTTGCACGCAAAGGCGAGAAGTTTTCTCTCGCAGCTCGGGGATTTTGTCAGCGCCCGGATTCTCGAAAAGCATGAGGCGTTTTGCGTTTTGAAGAAGATTCTGAATTTCTCACCGTTGAAAACCGAGAACGCGCGCCTCACGCACGACACGTTCCTCGACTACTATCTCTGCGAATCCCACGTCGAATGCCACCGGGGATTCCTCCGCTTGGACGATTATTACGTAAAGGTGCTGACGCTCAAGGAACCGTCTGCCCAAAGCTTCCCGTTGATTTTCAAGCGGGTGCTCGAAGTCGAAGCCAACTATTTCATTTGCAGTGAGTGGCGAAAGCAGGACCCGACGAAAAGCCGGAGCTTCATCCATTCCCGCCGGCGGCACTTCCACAACACGAAGCGGTCGCTCGCAAGCTACGTGACCACTTCAGATCAGCCGCGGCGCGGCGACGACGTGCTTGTGGACGAGTCCAAGGAAGCCCAGATTCGGGACTTGGGTGAAGCGCTCAAGGAAATCGAGATCAAGGGCAACTACTTCGGCGCTTACTCCCTAACCATTGTGGTGTACGACGAAGAGCTGTCCAAGGTCGAATCGGCCTGCTCCGATTTTTACAAAGCGTTCAATGTTCACGACGCCCAGCTTTACGAGGAGAAATACAACCTCTTTAACGCCTATCTGGCTACCGTGCCCGGCAATCATGCTTTCAATCTGCGCTCCATGCTCATCCTCAATACGAACTACGCCGACTACTCCCTACTCTTTACGCTGCACTCGGGGCATAGGATCAACGGCCATCTGAACCAGGAATACCTCGCGGTGCTCGAAACGAACCATCGCACGCCCTACTACCTCAATCTGCATTGCACCGACACCGCCCACACCGTGATCCTCGGGCGGACGGGGGCGGGAAAATCGTTCCTTCTGAATTTCCTCATTACCAATCTGCAGAAATACGATCCCTATACCTTCATCTTCGATTTGGGCGGCAGCTTTGAAAGCCTCACGCGATTGTTTGAAGGCAGCTACGTCAAAGTTGGCCCACACAGCAGCGCGTTCAAGATCAATCCCTTTTGCCTGCCGAAAACGAAATCTAATCTCGACTTTCTCGCTCTATTCGTAAAAGTTCTTGCCGACAACCACAGCAGCGAAAAGCTTTCACTCGAAGAAGAGCAGGAAATTTACCAGCAAATTGAAAATCTTTACAGCGTTGACCCGGAACTGCGCACCCTCGGAGTGCTGGCCAACACCCTTCCTCGCGGCCTGTCCTTGAAACTCCAAAAGTGGACGGCAGGCGGACAGTTCGGATTCCTTTTCGACAACACGGAAGACACGGTGAGTTTTTCGCGCTTTCAGTGTTTCGACTTTCAGGGGATGGAGCAATACCCGCAGATTCTGGAGCCTTTGCTCTTTTACATTCTCCACCGCGCCAACCACGCGATCACCAATCCCCAGATCGTCCACCTTTTCAAAGCATTCTTCATCGATGAGGCGTGGACGTTTTTCCGCAATCCGCGCATCAAGGGCTACATCATCGAAGCACTGAAGACCTGGCGAAAGCAGAACGCGGCGATGATCCTCTCCACGCAATCGCTCGACGAGCTGCGAAAATCCGACATTTTAGATGTCATTGTCGAAACTTGCGCAACAAAGATTTTCCTCCCCAATCCCGACATGGATCGCGAACTTTACCAAAACCAGTTTCATCTGAACGACACTGAAATTGAGCTCATCTCGACACTGATCCCTAAACGGCAGTTTCTTATTAAGAATCATGAGATCGCCAAGGTCGCGAACCTGGAAGTGGACCCGAAAAGCTATTGGCTGTACACGAACGATCCCTTCGACAACCGGAAGCGGGCGGAAGCCTTCGAGAAGCACGGTTTTGAAAAGGGTCTTGAGGTCCTGGCAGGAACGAGGCCATGAGGGACAGACTGAGCGTTTTCGATCTCTGTCTCCCTGGCATCATCGCCGGAATGATCTTGGCGGGGGTAGTGCTGGGGATGGGGGATGCCCTGTTTCCCGAGCCCTTCCAGAAGGTATTCCCGCGGGAAACATTTCTGTTCCTGGCGGTCGCCATCGCCGCGGCCAGCGTCATTTGTTTTGTAAGTGTTCTCGTCCCGTCGCACGAGGAAGTGAAATCCCAAAAAGACATTTCGTCCAAGTTTCCCATTGGAGGCCACGATGTTAATTAAAAACCATCGCTTCGCATTCCGGTGCGTTTTACTAGTCGCTGTTGCCGGGCTCTTCGCCCGGACTCCCGTGGTGCACGCGAATTCCGAGGCGCGGACCGTCAAGTATGCAGAGACGGACATTATTCCCATTCACGCCAAGATTCGGTTTTCGACGCTCATCGTGTTGCCGGTAAACGAGGAAATCCTGGACGCCACCACGGGCGATAAAGAGTTTTGGATTATCAATGGTGCGCACAACCTTTGCTATCTCCATCCCGCGCAGCAAGGCATTCGCAGCAACCTGAATCTCATCACCTCCACGGGACACGTGTATTCCTTCCTCCTGACGGAAATCAGCAGCGAGCCGAATGTTGAGCCGGACTTGAAGATTTTTGTCGAGCGCAAGGAGGAATCGACGATCAACGGAGCCTCGGCAGTGCCGCCGCTTGCCCGAGCTTCCGACGTGCAGGCTTACAAGGCCGCTGTGGACGCGGCCCGCGCCGATGCGGTGCAGGCAGTCCATGCTGCCGAGGAGCGAGCCCGGAAGGATATCAGCGAGTATCGCGAGCATTACGCAGGAAAGCTCGAATTCGATTACAGCTATAGCGCCAAGGCCGCCCAAGCGCCTTTTTCCGTCGCGGCCATCTACCACGACGACAAATTCACCTACATCAAGTCGAGCGCCCAGGAGAAGCCAACGATTTACGAGGTGAAAGACGGAAAACCTAATCTCATCAACTTCGAGCTGGCGAATGGCGTCTACGTCATTCCAAAGATTGTGGACCAGGGCTATCTGGCCCTGGGAAAGAAAAAACTGAATTTTGAGCGGCATGGAGGGTAGCGGCAATACGCGATGCCGGAGAATCCCATGCCAGAAAAGAACGAACAGGCCGCTCAGACGGAAAGCAATGCGCAATTGCGCGGCACAGTCGAAAACAAAGCGCCGAAACCGGCAGGACTGCTTCCGAAGAACACGCAGCAGCTCGTGATCTTGGGCGTGGCAGTCGTCATGCTCCTCATTATGTGGCTTACCGGAGGAACAAAGCATGCGAGATCGACGGCTTCCGCGCCACCAGCGGCGCGGGTGCAGCCTCCGAATCCGGCGACGGTCGAGGATTTCAAGCTAACGATCCAGCAACAACAGGCGGCGACACGGCAGCCCATTTCGCCAACGAATCTTGAACGGCTGAAAGCCTTGGGGCTGGCTGGCGACGTACCTCCAGGCGGTGCAGCCGTATCTCCAGCCGATGGAAGCATTCCCCAACCAGGAGGCATTGTTGGCGGCGCGGCGGGCCAGCAGCCGCCACCTCCCGACCCCGTGAGAGAGGACCGAAAGAAGCGGCAGTACCTGTCGCTGTTCGCCACCAATGTTGCCTTTACCTACCGCAAAGGACAGGAGGCCGAGCAACTCGCCGGCACAGGGGCTAGGAGCAGCAATCCTCCGAGTCAAGACGATCAGCAGCAGCCTCCGAGTAATTTGGATGCGCAGCTTCGCGAAGCGGAGGCGCAACTTACGGCACTGGGCCAAACGGGGCGGCGCGATACGCCGCCACCTACATCCGCCTCCGCACAGCAACAGAAGCAGTCTACTGCCGAGTCAGAGCGGTCAAACCCCGACGTATCCCGGCCCGGCGTCTTCAACTCGTTCACCGGGAAGAGGTACGTGGGATTCGAGGGAACGGTCCTTGAAACACTTTTAATCAACCGCCTCAACGGCACCTTTCCCGGGCCGGTCAACTGCTTGCTGACAACAGATGTCTATTCGCACGACCGGCAGCACCTTCTGATCCCTGCCGGAACGAGAGTGCTCGGAGAAGCCAAAAAGGTCGAGGCATTCGGCCAGCAACGGCTGGCCGTGTTCTTTCATCGGCTCATCATGCCGGACGGCTACTCGGTGAGCCTGGACCAATTCAAAGGACTCAATCAGATCGGTGAAACCGCTCTCCGCGACAAGGTGAACAACCACTATCTGCAAATCTTCGGAGCGTCGTTGGCCGTGGGCATTCTCGGCGGTATAGCCGAAGCCGGAACCGGCAACGTGTTCACCAATTCGCCTTTGGACCGCGTGCGCGAAGGGTTTGGCGCGAGCATCGCAAATTCGTCGATGAACATTCTCGACCGCTTCCTGAACATACTGCCCACCGTGACAATCCGCGAGGGCAATCGCGTAAAGGTTTATCTCTCGGGAGATTTGTTGTTGCCGGATTACGCCCAGCACACCATGCAACCAGATTTGTGACTGGAGGGAAACGAATGAGAGGTCTCAGCTACGTAGCAGTTGCAATCCTTGGGTTAGGTGTGGCCGGATGCGGCAAGAAAGAAGAAGAAAGCGAAGTCGTTCCTGCTGGCTTCTGCAAGACCGAAGCCCAGTGCCAGCCGATGGCCGATCGCGAAAACACACGCCAGGAGGAACTCAGGCAAAAGCGGATCGCCCAAGGCGTGCATGAGCAATATTTGCCGTGCGGCACGTATAAGCCGACGAAGGCCCCGAACGGCTTCTGGAATGTGACAAAGGACACGGCTGGATGCCCTCCCACAGCAAGTCAGCAAGACCCGCACCCCGATCTTGGCAAGGCCAAGAAATCAGCACATTAGGAAGGAGAGCCGGATGAAATACATCGCAAAAAGGAGCGCCGTTATCGCTGTCGTGGTAATGCTGCTTCTTCTGCCCGTCGCATCGCAAGCCCAGTTCGGGTTCGGCGGGATTGTCTACGACCCAACCAACTACGCCAATGCAGTCCTCCGTTACAAGCAACTTCTACTCCAACTTTCTCAACTGAGGCAAACCTACCAGCAGGTCCTGAGCCAGTACAAACTGGCGATTCAAATGTCGCGGAATCTGCAGAACATGCCGGCGCGTTATCGCGCTACGTTTTCCCAATGGCGGGCCTTCACAGCAAACGACCTCTACGGAAACACGCGCGGGTGGGTTGGCGCCGCAAACGGCGCCGGAACCCAAACGGTGAGCCCCGCGTACCAGCAAGCTACGGTTCCTCTCCTGACGTACAGTCAGGCCGACCTCAACGCGATCAATCCCGCGGACGCCCGAAACCTCAAATCGGTTTACGCTTCGCTTCAACTCGCGGACGGAGCAAACATTTCCGCTTTGACCACGGTTGGCAATGTCCGCGCCAACGCTCAGACCGTGCAGCAGCAGATCGGGAATCTGGAACAGGATTCGCTTTCTGGGGATGCTTCACTGAACACCGAAGTGGGCGTTCTAAACAAGATTAATGCCAGCAACGTGCTGACGTTGCGCACGCTGCAAGACGCCAACAACCTCAGAGTTGCCGCCTTGGAACAGCAAGTTCTCCAGGCTAAGCAGCAGCGAGACATTGACACGGCGAACCTCAACTTCGCCATCCAGATGCGGCAGCAAGTGACACAGAACCTTGCCCCATTCAACGGCAATCTCACGAAATCACTCAGCAACCACCGGTTGCCATAGACCGAGCAAGAGGCCCGGAATCAGGACCAAAGGATGAACCCATGAACTTTTTCGACGAAGTCCTTCAAGCGGTTGACGCGCTTGTGCAGCAAAACCTTGGGATCTTCGATGGGATGGGGCAAAACCTGTTCCGGGCCTTCGCCACTATTCTCGTCGTTTGGTATGGCATCAAAGCTGGCCTAGCCTCGGGCGAACATCACGGCGGTTTTCATTTCTCCAACTTTGTGACGCTTATTCTCATGATCAGCTTTGGGTTTGCGATGGTGAATTACTATGACGCGCCCATCCCTGGGTTTGGGCGCGACTTCCATCACCTCATTACCGATGAAGCGGCCAGCCTATCGAATCAGATCGGCCAGGCTAACGCGCAGCGGATCGCGGACGACACCCAGTATGTGCTGAGCAATCTCGAAGCGCCTGGAATTACACAGCCAATCGCCACGTTCCTCTATTCCTTGCTGTGGCTTGGGGCGGTTGTCACCGAGGCCTTGGCGCTCATCATCGTGGCCTTCGGCGTTGTAGCCACCGCGCTTTGTATTCTGTTGGGGCCGGTATTTATTCCATTCTTTATCGTTCCCCAACTCGACTGGCTCTTCTGGGGTTGGCTGAAGGCTTTCATTCAGTATTCGTTCTATCAGGTGGTTGCCGCAGGGGTGCTCTACATCGTCAGCCAGTTCACCTTCGGCATCATTCACGCACAGATCACTGGACTCATTTCACCGACCGACCTCATCAGGATATCGCCGGTTTTGGTAGTCACGTACCTCGCGGCGATCTACGCGATTATCAAAGTGCCGATGCTCACGAGTCACATCTTCAGTGGCACTTCTGGAGGCTCGGCGGGAAACCTCTTTGACACGGTTTCGCGAGCTCTGGGAGCCGCGGTATGAAGGATCCCACATTCAACGAAGCGAAGGAGCTTTACCTCGAACAATATGCGTCCGCCATCGTTACAGGCGGCTATCTGAAGATTGCGGTTGCCGTGCTGTCCGTCGTGGTTCTGGGGCTTGTTCTCGTGAATGTGAAGATCGTGCGGACGCTCGAAGGTTTCAAGCCGATGGTGATCCGCATCGACGAAATCGGCCGGGCCCAGGCCGTGGCCTACGAAAATCTCGTCTACAAGCCGGAATACAAAGAGACGAAATACTTCCTGACGCGCTTCTGCCAGCTCTATTACCGGCGCAGTCATGCCACGATCAACGAGGACTTCACCCAGGCCTTGTACTTTCTCGACGGAAAGCTTGTGGGGGACACCATCCAGCAGTTCAAGCAGAAAAATATCATCAAGAGCTTTCTCTCTGACAGTCTCGCTCCAGAGAGGGATGTGGACGTGCAACAGGTGGTGATCGAACCGATGGAAAAAGCTCCCTACAAAGGCACCGTTGACTTTTTCGAGATCGAATACTCGCCCTCGGACCATTCGGTTGCGAAGCGGACCCTTTACACAGCGAGCTTCCTTTTCAGTTTCCGCGACCATGTTTCAAACAACGAGATTCTGACGAATCCTCTCGGCCTGACCATCACCCATTTCCGTGAAGACGAGGCATTCAAATGACAACACGAATTAACTCCCAAACCAAAGAGGTCGCGGGCAGTCGCCTGGCAACATCAGCCCAACCTCCGCGCGCCACGTCCGCCTTTTCTCCAATAGCTTTCTCCCAACGCGCGCCACAGCCCACCTGCTCGCGCGTGCTCCCCGACAACCCAGACGCGCTTCTGGAGGGCCTCCGTTGCTCAACGGCTTCCTGCCCGCTCCCAACATTAGCTCACTCTGAAGAAAACATTTCTCGAGATTCCCGCACGCATCGGGGGGACTGAAATGATTCGAAATTCTCTATTCGTGTCGGCGACGGCACTCATTTTGGTGGTGTTTGCCCTCATGAGTCGACTCGACTTCCTCGCCGCTTCGAAGAAGGCTCTTTTCGTCTACTGTGGCGGCAGCATCGCGTTGTTCGTGGCCATTTTGGGTGTGAATCTGTTTGCAGCGGCGCTGGCCATCAACCGCAAAATCCTGCTGAAAGACACGGGCAGGAAGCTGTCTCACTTCGACAATCAATTGCAGGCGGGAGGGCCTGAAGGCCTCCCCCCCTTTCTGACGGAAAGGCGATAGCGATGCCGCGCTGGCACATTTCGGACCCCGACCGCGTGCACACGTCTGACGTGCGCGTTCCCCCTGAAGACCCCCGGACGCGCTCAAATAGTGCGAGCCCATCGGTCGGCCGGGCGGGAAGTGGCAGCGACTCTTCTGCGAAAAAAATGGAACGCCCAGAACGGTCCACCGAGGTCAGCGCGCTGAGACGGAGCTATCGCCGGACAAGGCATGAAGATCACGGCCGGTCGTATTCGGTTCGTGAGTCGGAGATGCGAGCCATGGCCGACATTGGCCGATTCCGGGCGGTCGACGTTAAAGATCTTGCTCGATTCGCTTACCAGGGTGATGAAGCTCGCGCGAAGTATGACCTCGAAAACCTCCGCACACAAGGATTGGTCGAGGAAAAGACGTTATTCCGGGCGCACCAATCGGCGCGCAAAATCGTGACTTTGACGGAACGCGGGCATGGGGTCGCCAGAAAAGTGAGTGGTCTTGCTAAGGAGCAAAGGATTTATCACGGCATCGTCAAACCACGGGAGCTCGACCATGATGCTGACCTATATAAGGTGTATCAGAAGGCTGTCGAAAAGATTCAGGAGAAGGGCGGCAAACCCCTGCGGGTGAGACTCGATTTCGAAATAAAGGAATCGGTCAACCGCGAAAAGGAAGCTGCAGGGCATCTTCCCGAAGGGATGCGCAGGAGATGGTTGCGGGCGGTTGCAGAACAGCACGGATTAACGATCGACGACACGACCATCCACCTTCCCGACATTCAAGTTGAGTACGAAACGCTGGACGGCAAGGTCGAGAGAGAAAACTTGGAGCTTTTTTCCCGGAACTACCGTGAAGAGGGCATTCGCGGCAAGGCCGCAGCAGGTTTCAAGATCTACGCCAGGACTCAAGACACGAACCGTATCCGTCGCGCCCTTCACGACACCGGCCTGGTTCGCGAGGTTCTTTCGGTATGAGCATCACGGGATTTCAGCTCGAAGGGCTTCATCTTCTCGGTTACACAAAGCGCGAAAGCGACTTCCTTTTCTTGGTCGCCACGCACTCTGGGTACTTCACGAACCGCCAATTCAAATCCTTCGCCCAAACCGAGTCGGGTTCCGTATCGCATGCCTTCATTCGCAAACTTCTGGAACGGAAACACGCTACATATCACCGCTACCGGTCCGGCGGGCGCGTCTACCATCTATTCGCCCGGAAGGTCTACCAAGCAATTGAGCGGGAGAATCTCCGAACTCGCAAGAAGCACGAACTGGAGTACGTCAAGACACGGCTGGTAGCGCTGGATTTTGTGCTTGCACATCCTCAGCACCGCTATCTAGAAACGGAGGCAGAGAAAGTCGGCTTCTTTGAGAAGGAATATAACGTGGGCCGGGAGGCTCTTCCGGTGAAGCTGTATCGCGCGCGAAAGTCTGCGGAAGTTACGCCGCGTTATTTCGTGGACCGGTTTCCTGTATTCCTGAATCGGGGCTCTGCTCCGGCTGTGCCCACCTTCACCTATGTCGATTCAGGAGCGGTGACGCTCGACGGTTTTGCAACCCATCTACGAGCGTATCTCGGATTGTTCCAGGCGGTTCGAAGGTTCGAGTTGCTTTATATCGCTCCGACCACTCGGTTATTCCAAGCTGCGGAATCCGAGTTCCATCATGTGCTGTACGGTGGGCGTGAACAATCGAAATGCGCGAGTCTTTTGCAGTACTTCCGTTTGCGGAAGGCTTGGGATGCAAAGGAGCGCGTGGCGAGCGCAGACGTTGTTTTGCTGAAGGAAGCACAGGGTCGGTATGCGGCGAGAAACTTCGAAGAGCTATACGAACGCTGGCGCAAAGGGAGCGTCAAAGACAGCGACGTGGTGTGCGTTGCGGAGGAGCGTTTCGAAGCAGCGAGGGCGGTATTTCGGACTCTTGTGTGCGGGTCTTCGCTGAGAATATTCAGCGATCCACTGGGGATTACTGCGGAAAACTCTGCGGAACCAGATTTCAACGATTCCGTGCCGCGGGTTTCCACCAGTGGGTCCGTTGAGGTGTCCGGGTCATGAGGAGCGAAGTGATGTGGTTACAAGAGATTGCAGAGAGAAGCAGCAGCAACTTGGATGGCAGAAAAGGATGTGTTCCGCGACACGGACACATGCCAGTGGAGTCTTTAGCCTGGAGTTGCGTGCGGTTTTCCAGTGGTTGCGGCCGGAACTTGCAAGAAAAGAATAGAGATAACCGGCGACGGAGCCTAGGAATGGACGGAGGAGAAAACCGTTTTTTGGGCGGTAGCGACCCCACTTTGAGCGGCTTGGAAGCCGCCCAACGCCTTCGGCGCCGGGGGTCGCTACCGCCCAAAATGTCCAGCGGACTTCCTCGCTCCGTCGCCGGCAGAGTTGTAGGGAGAAAACCCAACCAGTTTGGATCACTAACAGTAGAGGAGATGAAAAGATGGCTCTGATTCCGAAGGTCGAACCCAAGCAAGAAAAGAAGGTCGTTTCAGCCCGCCTCGACGAGGAGGCGCATACCATGCTTCAGCGCTATGCGGCCTTTCTGGGAGGCGCGACGCACGAGTACATCATCGGCGAATCTCTGAAACGCCTGTTCCGCCGAGACAAGGAGTTCAACCAGTGGCTCGAAAAGAATCATGCAGGCTCGACTGCAATTTCTGACACACGTCAACCCGCCAGCCCAGCTCCCAAGAACACAACAAGGACAGCGCCAACGGCAGCATGATTCAACGCGTCCTCAATTCGAAAAACTTCCTTGGAGTGTTGTTAGCACTGGTGACGGGGACGGCCCTGTACTTCAAGATGCCCTGGCCGATGACTGCTTCGTTCGCTCCACACACCTGGAACGAATATTTCCTTCGATTGATCGCCCTCCGAGACCCTTGCACGTACGCAGCGCTGAAAGCTTCCTATCATGTGATGCTGTTTACCACACCCTATATCGGCTATTCCTTCTTGCTCTCCGCGCTCTACATCTTTACGTTGCGGCCCAGACGATCACCAAAACCGCAGCCGTTACCACCCTATCCTCTCCTCGAATCTCGGAATCAGCTCAGTGTCGTCATCGGTGAAATTCACAATCCACGCCTTCCCGTTCCTGCGGAGAACCCTACTTGGCTCATCATCCCGGAGCGCGGATTGTTTACCGGGACAATCATGATTGGTGCCACGGGTAGTGGCAAGACGGCTGGCGGCATGTATCCGTTCACCGACCAATTGTTGGGTTATCGGGCGGCTGACAAGGATGCTAAAGCGAGTGCGCTGGTACTTGAGGTCAAGGGTGACTTCTGCGGCAAGGTTAAAGAGATATTGCTGAAGAGAGGCCGCGCCGACGACTACATCGAAATCGGTCTGAATTCCGAATGGGCATACAACCCCCTTTACAACGATCTCGAAGGCTATGCGCTGGCCTACGGAATCGCGTCCTTACTAAACAACTTATTTGGCAAGGGCAAAGAACCGTTCTGGCAGCAGGCGTACACGAATCTCGTCAAGTTCATTATCATCCTGCATCAGGTCGGTTTCCGTTACGTCACGCTCTTCGATGTCTATGAATCAGCCATTTCTGCACAAGTGCTTGAAAGAAAGATAAGGCAGGCCGAGGAAAATATCCTGGGCAAATCCTTCCTCTCCGTCTCGCGCGAATCCTTCCAATCCTTCGCGCGGGAGCTTGCTGAAGCTGGATTCGAAGCGGATGAAAGCGGGCAGCAATACCGAATGCTAGATTCGCCCGCGGCCAGGGAGATCTTGCTGAAGCTCGCAATCGAGCCGACTTTCCAGCACGAATCCGGTCCAAACGGTGTGGACCAAGATCGAAAGGAGCAACTGGAAGCGGTCAAGCGCTGGTATAACGAAGACTGGAAAAACCTCGAAAAGAAGTTGCAGAGCTCGGTCGTCGAAGGCATCTCGGTTTTTCTCTCACTCTTTGACGACAATCCACGCGTGAAACGCAGCTTCTGTCCACCCGCCGAACTCTACCGGCAACCTGAAGCACAGACATCAGGACGAAAACCCCTCCCTCAGATCGCAACCCTATTGGAACAAGGGAAGGTCGTCGCCCTGAATTTTCCCGCCAGCATGAATCCAGGACTGGCGCGGGCCATCGGCGTAATGCTCAAGATGGATTTTCAACGGGCCGTCTTGAATCGAATCCCGCATATTGCGAAGAATCCCAGCAAAGACTGGCGTCCGATTCTCTTTATCTGCGATGAATATCAAGAGCTTGCTACAGTCGGCGTGAATGAACCAAGTGGCGACGAAAAATTCTTCTCTCTATCGCGCCAAGCAAAGTGTGTCCCTCTTGTGGCCACGCAGAGTATCAGCTCGTTGCAATCCACTCTGCCTGGGGAAACCTGGCGAACTTTGCTGCAAACCTTCCGTACGAAAATCTTCTTATCGTTGTCGGATGAATTCTCCGCCAAGATCGCAAGCGAACTGTGCGGACAGGAGGAAAAGTGGCGCGTCAACTACAACATCTCAGAAAGCGGTCACGATTCGAGAGTCAGCTATCTAACTGGCAAGCCCCTGGCTGACAAAGCCCACATCAGCACCTCCAAGACCTACAGCCAGCAACGGGACTACAGATTCGACATGAAGACGTTCACCGAACTAAAGAACGCACAATCCATCACGCTGGCTTATGACGGACTGAATCCGTTGCCGCCGATGTTTTGCTATCTGAAACCCTATCTCAACGACGTAAACAAATCCTACTTTCGCCAACTGGCTGACGGGCAACTCTGATGAATGGATTTGAGCTGATTCTCCCGTTTCTCCGCCCGATCCAACATCTCATCCTGGACCCGGACATCAGCGAGATCATGGTCAACGGGCCAGAACGGATCTTCATTGAAAGGGCTGGGTACCTCCAAGCGGTCCCAGGAGTGAAACTCACACCCGAATCGCTCATCGTAGCAGTCAAAAACATTGCCAGACGACTGGGTGACGACATTTCAGAGGCGAAACCAATCCTGGATTCACGCTTGCCCGATGGAAGCCGCGTTGCCGCCGTGATTCCGCCCTGCAGCATTCACGGTGTCGCCCTGACCATCCGAAAGTTCAATTCGCACAAATTCAAGATGCAGGACCTCATCGAAGTGGGCACAGTCACGGCTGAACTTGCTGGGCAGTTGGCCGAGTCCGTTGCTCAACGCAAGAACATCCTCATCTGTGGGGGAACATCGAGTGGCAAAACGACTCTGGCCAATGTATTAACGGAGTTCATTCCGGACCATGAGCGCATTGTCCTGATAGAGGACACCGCGGAAATCCAGATTCACAAAGACAATGTTCTTCGATTCGAAGCCCGACGGGAACAGAACGGTCTGCCCGCCGTAACAGTCCGTGATCTCCTGAAAGCAACACTTCGACACCGACCTGACCGGATCATCTTGGGCGAGATTCGGGGGGGTGAAGCCTTCGATCTCCTCCAGCTCCTAAACACCGGCCACAGCGGGACGCTTTCGACTGTCCACGCCAACTCCGCTGCCCAAGGCATTTCACGTTTTACGACGTGCGTCCTGCAAAGCGGCATTGAGATGCCGTACCGCGCCATCAAGACGAACATCGCAGACTCACTGAATATCATCGTCCAGATCGAGCGCAGCCCAGGGATTCGCTTCGTAGCTGAAGTTTTGGAGATCCATGGGTTCGATGCAGAGAAGGACAAGTATAAGCTTGAATCTGTCTACCTTCCGCGGCGCCAAATTGAAACAGCGAGAACCGCCATAACCGGCGGCATTTCACCGGCCGGTTATAAACACTGAGCTAAGACATCGACTGGTGATACGTTTGCCAAATTAGAAGGTTACAGGCAAAAAAGAGGTTTTGGCCAACACAAGAGTCTACGGCGAACCTGCGGCGAACGCTGCTCGGTGAAATCATACGATCGATCAAAGAAGATTTCTGAAAGAACGTGGCACCCGCCACGTTCCAAGGACGCGTAGAACCGGGAAACGCTGGCGGAGCTATCAAGAAACAGCAGTTGTCCCCTAAGCAGGCTTCTTGAAAATAGAACTCGCGGTCAGTTGTACACCCTGACGGATGACTTCCGCTGCGAGGAAGGGATACCGTTTTTGCAGGAATGGAAGCTTTACGTCACCCTGAGCGAACATCAACATCACGTCACAACGATCCTGAACGAGACTATCATCCTCGTTCAGTTTCAATGCGTCTATCGTGGTGTCCACACGCTGCTTCTCCTGAGGGGTCAGGCCGCTACCCGCCCGAACCAAGCAGCTTGGCATATCAAGAACAAACCATCCAGGGCCCACTAGAAATGGGTCGATGATATCCGTCCTATCTGCCTTGTATCTATTCATCCTATGCAGAGCGAGTCGGAAATTATCCCACTCATAAGCCCGATCGGGCCTCTTTGATTTTGGCAAATAGTGATCAATAGTGCCGGGCGGTGTTGGGATGTACATGCAGCTATAGGCGCATACTCGGCGATACGCTTCGTATAGTTCTTTTGCCGCCCATTTCCAGTATTGGTGTGGCTTGAAATCCTCTGTCGACGGAGTTGCGTTGGTCCTCAAGAAGGCACGCCCTGGCCGGCGTACATTTGGCTCAAACCCTGCGGGTTCCGCTTGCGGGCCAACGGGGATCAAATCTCTACTCCGAATCGTTCGGCGTAGGCTATCCACCGTGGCCAAAACCGATCTTCTGGCGCTAAGAAACGCTTCAGCCTTTCAGTAATCTGTGATACTTCGTCTTTTGTGGCTTCCTCACGAAGCTGTAAGACTTTTGCGGCCTCAATCGCTGCCTCGCCCTCGTTTGACCTTGCATGCCTCAGTTCGAAGACAGGAGAAGTGAGCCAAGAGGAAATATCTCCGAACCGAACAAACTCAAGTGCTTTCAGCGTGACTTCGCCGCTCTGATCCATGTCTAAATGAAATAACTTGTCAGTTTCCGGTTCAAACACAGCCTCTGCGGAAGCCATTACGAGAGGTGAATGAGTCGCAACCAAAAATTGTGCTTTGAGCGCCGGAGACAACAATGCATCCACTTCCATAAGAGCCGGCAATAACGACCTCTGCCAACGCGGATGCAGGTGCGCTTCTATTTCGTCGACGAGCACGACCATGCGTCGTTGAGTCGGAACCTGAGCCATGTTTGATGCAACAACATGCTCGTGCCATGCCCACACGATCAAATATGCAAGCGCGACGATGCGCCGCACCCCTGCCGAAGCATACAAGATTGGTGTTTCTCCGTAGGGATGCGCCAAAGTAGGAATTTCCCGTAAATCATCAAAAATCCGAACCGGCTTTCCAGGCTTCAGCTGACCTAAATCGGGAGGCGACAATCTAGCCAACACCTTCTGGAACGTTTCGAATCTTGCCCCCTCAGGCTCGCTTTGCCAGCGAACCCAATCGCGTATTAGTCCTTCTATTCGACCCTTTGACCCATCCCACACATCCTCGCTAGAGAAAGTGGCCTTATTGGGCCGATCAACGCTGGGCGAGGATAGGTTTTGCCGTGCAGGGTCCCACACGGCGAACGAACCATCTACCCTTGCGTAAACGATTAATCCCGGTATCGTAGGCCTCTTCTTTGTCGGCGGCCACGATGACGTCTTCCAGTCGAAGGCGATGGTTCGTTTCTGTGGTTGTGATAGTTCGCCTTTGATCGCAAATGTGATTTCCACTCTGGCGTTCCTTTGTGTTTGATCGGGGTAAGAGGGTCTTCCCGCCCACACATCGGTGAGCGCCCACCACGCGACTTCGAGCAGGAAAGACTTTCCAAGCCCGTTGTCGCCGGTAATCAAGCTCAGGCGCGAGGCCGGTTCCAGGACGAAAGTGTTTGCCGGCCCCAACCCCCATGTTTCCATGTAGGCGAGGGTTCCGCCTTCTTCAGGCCTCGCATCGGGCGCGGCTGGAATTAAGGATCTGAGGTCTTGCCAGGTCGGTTTTGCAACCTGAAAGGCTTGATTCAAACTCAGTCTTGTAGGGGCAATAACATCGAAAAGTGCGCTTCTCTCTTCCGCAGTGATTGAAAATTCTCTCAGAAAGTGTTCAATGACCTGCTTGGCATCCACGGAGTCTGTCCACTCGGAATCCCGGAAGAGCCAGACCGAGAGATCAAAAGAAGGTATCTTTTGTTTTCTCGGCAAGCGAGCTGCGAGTGCGCGAATGTAATTGGGAGACCAACCCCATATCCGGGAACCAGGCTTATGAAGAAATGCTGATGCAAACGTTTGAGTATTGATGGCCTGAAGGCCCTTCGCAGCATAATCTGGCCGGACCCACTTCTTAGTAGTTGCCGACGACTTGAATGGTTGGAAAAACCAGTCCGAGCCAGGATCAATTCTGTGATGCTCTCTGAGAAATTTGTCAGTTTCGGAATCTAGCGGGAAAACGATCTCCCTGCCAACAGGCAGCTTTGCCTGTTTGCAGGCGAGGAAAGTAATACCGTGAAAGGGATGAACGCGGGAAAGCGCACCTATTGAGCGTGCGATTTGCGCAGCGGTGAAGTACATGGGCTAGAGAGCTCTCAATTGGCGAGCCGCGTACAGTGCAAACTCACGTTTAAGATCGATGCCGATGGCTGAGTTACCCATCGACAAGGCAACCCGAGCAGTTGTTCCACTCCCCAAGAAGGGATCCAGAACTAGCCCTTTCGGCGGGCAACCCACTTGCAAGCAACGCCTCACAAGCTCGTCCGGAAATGGAGCCGTGTCGAGCCCATTACCAATTTTCGGCCTCGCCGGGATCGTCCACATATCTTCTTCAATCTTCTGTTCGATTAAAGGTTGTTTATTGAAATAGTATTTTCGATCTTTAGCAAACATTAAGACGTACTCATAACTGCGGCTCGGTCGGTCAGAAACAGCTTCGGGCAAACAATTCTCACGATGCCAGATTATCGTACTGCGTAGAACCCACCCACGCGCAGCCATTTCAATGGCAACACGCCACGGAATGCCGATGATAGATTTTCGCTGAAGACCTATGCCCAGCCCACCACTCTTATCAACTGCGCGCAATCCGAACCGTCTCTTATTGCTCTTGCGATCCTTCCCGTGCGACTTTCCTTTTCCAGAATAGTAGGTATCACCGAGGTTAAGAAACAGAAGGCCGTCAGGCCGCAATACCCGTTTCACTGCGTCCATGACATCCGCGATTGAATCTACGTAATCCTGAACCGTATCTTCCAGCCCGATTTGACCGGCAACGCCGTAATCGCGCAACCAGTAGTACGGTGGAGAAGTAACAACGCAATTGACTCTAGCTTCTTGCAAGCGCCTCAGAACTTGGTCTGACGGACCCTGGTAAATAGCCCACGTCCCCCCCTGAGACGAGCGGCCATGCCATTCGGTCTTCTCATTTTCATCCGTATCCGGAAAAAGTGACGCGTGAAACGAGGAGTCTGCGACGTTCGACGAGTGACGCACGCCGACATTCTCTCACGACCGGCGCCAGAATGTCGCGGGTGTGACCAGTCGATTGTAATGGTAAGCGCCTAGGCTTCGTCCTTGGCATGGATTGAGGCTCGCCCAAGGCTTGTCCGTCACGCTGGTGTCTCACTTTAAGCGCGACGCAGGCTACTCGTAGCGTATCCGGTGGGCGGCAAACTAAGTCACGACCGATTACCGTTCCTTATTGACTTCCCGCTAAATCGCGAGGATACTCAATTCGTTGCACTCGGCGGATGCCGGGCTGCTGGAAACGGGATTATCGCAAGATTCTCGCGGTTGGGTGCTAACAGTTAGTTTGCCCACCAGTTTAGCCTTTCCTCCTCCAGTTGCATCAGGGTAGTTCAAAGTCTGGACATCCTATGGTCCGTTCGGTCACCGACGGCCCTGAAACATTTCACCCGACAGGGGAAAAGGAAAATTCACATGCAACTGGAATCGCTCAAGCGGTGCACGGATTGGTTTCGCATTCATTCAATGAAAGACCTTGAGGACCCGAGCGGGCAGGTAGCCCGCAAGGAAATCGTTGTCTCCCTCGAACAATACCCCTTCGATTTTGGATTGGGGCCAAATCCTCGGCAGCCAGTTCTGACATCACCAGTGTCAAAGAAAATCGGCGACACGCTGAGGGATAATTGGCCGAACTTTCATCTGCTCAATCGCGGCGTCACCATCGTCGCCAAGTCCGTTGATTACGATAACAAGTCACAGCGAGTTCGACTGGCTCTCGATGAGAGCGAAGAAGAGAAACGCTTCTTCGGAATCCTCGACGGTGGCAACACCAACGCGAGGATAAACGCATGGCGCGAGGAGCTGGTCGAAGAAGAGGCCAAAGAACGGCTGATTGAGTCCTTCGTGAACGTGCAGGTCTTGATCCCGCAGCTCAAGGGAGCCTCTGAGCCCACTGGCGAAATGCTCGACCTTTTGAACGACATCAAAGAGGCCCGAAACACAAGCGTACAGGTGAAAACCAAATCACTCGCGGACGCCCGCCGCCACTTCGAGGCGATTAAAACCGTCCTTAAGAACGAACCCTACTTCCCCGAGATTTCATGGCACGAGGGACAAGGCGGATCTCTTGATGCCCAGCAGATCGTGACCCTTCTTATGATTTACTACCCAAGTTTCTGCAACTCAGCTGAGGGCGGCGAGCCTAGCAACGCCTACGGTCACAAAGAGCGCTGTTTGGATGCCTTCCTGGAATTCGCAGAGAAGGAGCCGGAGCAGTTGGACAAATGGATCAAGATTTTGCCGGTGCTTATCCAGTTGTTCGACGAACTACAGATGGATTTTCCCAAATACTACACGGGCTCTTTCGGAAAAATAAACGAGGTGCAGATTTACGACGAACGGCGGTTCGAGCGCGGGAATAAGAAGTACAGGAAGACTCCCGCCAAATCGCAGTTCCTCGGTCGGCAGATGAAGTATTCATATCCGGCAGGATGGCTGTACCCACTCTTCGCAGGATTCCGCTTCTTGGTCGGCCCTGACAAGCAAACCGGGGACATCAATTGGAAGAAACAGCCGATTCAGTTCTGGCAAGACCACGCTAAGGAGATTTGCGACCAGTACATGCCTCATGTCGTGGCGGAAGGGTATGTTCCAAAGAAGATCGCCACCAACCTTTTATGCTACCAGGCGATGCGCCGCGCCGTGAGTGACCTTTATAAGGACGAGCTACTTCGCGACGCGGGCATCACGGCGTGAAGGCTGAATAGGGGAACTAAAACGAGCAAGGAAGGCACCTGGGCCGCGGTGCTGGGTGCCTCTCCTTAGCCAGAAAGGAATTATATGGCTATCCCCGAACAGCAACTCACAACGTGGTCGCATCAGGGAGCGATTGTCACTGCACAGGCCGCGCATACGGCAGTTCGTAATGCGTTGGCCGCAGCAAATTCACCTATCCGTAGCTTGGATTACGAAGTGTATTTGCAGGGGTCGTACCGGAGTGACACAAATGTCCGCGCAGACAGCGACGTGGACGTAGTTGTTCAGCTAAACGCAACATTCGGCTACGACCTCGCACGCCTTCCTGTCGACCAAAGCCAAAGCTTTCACGCATCCTATCCGGAGCCTGCTACGTACTTGTGGAATCATTTTCGGGCAGATGTGTTGCGTGCACTCAGACTTTCCTATGGCGCCCCGGCAATCACGGAGGGTAATAGGTGTTTGAAAATTCCCGCCGCCCCAGGTAGAGTGGCCGCAGACGTTCTTCCTGCTATCCAGTATCGGAAATACGAATATTTCCACGGAACAAGTGTTCAGTCATTTCACGAAGGCGTGAAGTTCTATGACCGAAGCGGTCGCATGGTCGTGAACTTTCCAAAAGCCCATTATGACAACGGAGTGGAAAAGAACTCACAACTCCGCACCGCGGGGAGGTATAAGCCAGCGGTGCGGATGTTTAAGAATGCGCGTAGCTGTGCTGTTGAACGCGGCTACTTGGCCGGCGGCGCAGCACCTTCCTATTTCATTGACTGTTTGATCTGGAACGTCCCCGACGATAAATTCGTTGCAAGTCTTCAGCAGACATATTGCAATGTCGTGAACTATCTTCACGACAATCCGATAGCGGGATTTCTTTGTCGGAACGGCCTAGGGCCCTTATTTGGTACGTCGCCCGAACAATGGACCGAGGCCGCAGCGAGGCGATTTATTGCCGCGCTCGTTCGACTCTGGAACGAATGGTCTTGAAATGCATCCATATATCACAGATTCCGATGAAAGACGCCATGTACCCCTACTCATTGCTGCAGTTGCAATTGGATTTTCGTTGGGTCTCTCCGGCCTGTTGAATTCGTTCGACGTCACGGTCCCAGGTTGGGTGGACATCACTTCCGTTCCTCTTCTATATGGAGTCCTCTATGCAACCTTTGACAGGTACTCCTGGCGTTGGCCAATTTTCCGCACGTTCGGAATCGTTAAAGTGCCTGTGCTTGAAGGTCGCTGGAGTGGATACGTTCAGTCCTCTCATGACAACCACACCGTAAATCACGAAGTACACGTGCGAATCGAACAGAATTGGACTCGAATGCGCATTACTTTGGAAGGAGACCTATCTCGTTCCCACAGCATTCTAGCCTCGGTTCTCACAAACGCACCGGAAGGCACAGTTCTTGACTACGAGTATCAAAATGAGCCGTTACCTGGGGCGCGGGATGCAATGCAGATACATCACGGAACTGCGAGACTAAACATCGTTTCAGGTACAGACCTGGACGGCTACTACTACACGGGGCGGGGGCGCGGGAATCACGGCCGAATCCATCTTCAAAAATCCAGTTCGGCCGAATAGGTCGAGCCGCGGCGCGTCACGCGCCGGATCATTCCTGGGTACATCGACGCCAAATTCATGGCATGAAGTTCCATGACAGACGGCCCGGTAAGATGAACAAAGGGTCTGTCTTTCTGAGGATTTTCTGGTGGCACTTCTGGTGGCACTTGGATTAGAGATTTCGGGCGAATTCTGACGCAGCCCGGCCTCTGAAGATTGTCGCATCACATTGAAAATGCATGTCTTGGCAGACAGAGGCGGTTGCCGGCGTGGACGCCAGGATGGCTTAAAAGGCCTGACGCGTAAGATATGCGCGCCTTCGCCACCCGATCTATTCCGGTATGCTGCTCGCTATTGCAGGTAGAGCGCTGGCGCAAGGCGAATTCGGCGCCCAATTCGACGTGCACGCGACGTACCGGGTTCCTCCTGCCCCGGCTGACACGCCATCCCATTCGGCCGCTAGCCCGCAGTGCACTTCCGATGTGGTCGGACTGAAAATTCGAAAAATTTTCTTTGCCCATTTCTTTGCCCAAGTGGTGCCGGAAGTGCCCGATTAGGGCCGATTTTGGCCTCGCAGCCCCTAACTAAGTCCTTTGTTGTCTGTGGTTCCGGTACCAGCGATAAGAATTACGAATCGGCTGCTCTACCACTGAGCTACCTCGGCGTGGTGTAACGACAATAGCATCGGCAGAAAAATTCTGCCAATTTATCTGCGAAATCAAGTCGTTTTAGCGAGTGAAAGGGTACATCGCC
>Ga0307479_10000246_pt1 | contig 51360 bp, 43 predicted proteins | sample atmos_gasesECM4C_FD_203743 | JGI IMG/M metagenome (GOLD analysis project Ga0307479, IMG submission 203743) | Hardwood forest soil microbial communities from Morgan-Monroe State Forest, Indiana, United States - atmos_gasesECM4C_515 | ecosystem: Environmental > Terrestrial > Soil > Temperate...
GCCGTCTGCGGCGTTGCCGCTCCTCGACGATGTCGGGGCATCGCCTGCGTCGCGGCGCCTGGCATCCGGCCCCGCGGCGCTCGCAACGCGGCGCACGGGCTTTTTCAGCAGCCTGTTGGGAATCCAGCCTCAGCACTCCCCACCGGAAATACGCTCGCGTTGACGGGCGCTGGCGCTGCACGTAGGCTGTCGCGGGCTCGACAGCCGGGAACCGACTTGCCGTGGCGAACCTCGATCGCGAGAGCATCCTCGCGCTGGACAACATCCGGCTCGACCTGCCGCTGGCAGGCGCCGGCAGCCGCTGCCTGGCAGGGCTGATCGACGGCTGCGGCGTCGCCGTCCTTCTGTTCCTGTGGCTGCTGCTCTGCTCGATCCTGGCGATGTGGGTGAGCGGCGGCTGGGGGCTGGCGGTCGGCGTCGCCGGCATCTTCCTGATCGAGTGGGGGTACTTCGCGGGCATGGAGATCGCGACCGGCGGGCGCACCCTGGGCAAGATGGCGGTGCGCCTGCGGGTGGTCACCGCCGAAGGGGCCGAGGCCGGCGCCGGTTCGCTGCTGGTCCGCAACGTGGTGCGCGACGTCGATTACCTGGTCGGCGTGCCGCTGATGGCGGCCGATCCGCTGGCGCGGCGCCTCGGCGACCGCCTGGCAGGCACCCTGGTGGTGCACGAGGAGCGGCAGCAGTCGGTGCTGCTCGGCAGGGTGCCGCCGGGTTGGAGCGCGCGGGAGGTGGCGATCGTCGAAAGCTTCCTGGCGCGCGCCGGGGAGCTCCGTGACGCCGCGACCCGGGACGAGATGGCGCGGCTCCTGCTCTCGCGGATCGAGCGCGATGCTCCGGAGCTGCTTGCCGGGCTCGACGAGAGCCGGGCGGCGGCGCCGGTCGGCGCGTTGCGGCAGGCCCTGGGCGCCGAGGAAGGCTGATGGACTACGCCCGCTTCCTGCGCCTGCGGCGGCCGCTCTGGGACGATTTCGGCCGCCGCCTCGCAGCCCTGCGCGACGCCCCCGGCCGCCGCCGCCAAGCGGCGGCCTCGAGCTACGAGGAGGTCGAGAAGCTCGCGTTCGCCTACCGCCAGGTGCTCCACGACCATGCGCTCGCCGCCACCCGCTTCCCGGGCACGGGTGCCGCCCGCCAGCTGGCGGCGCTGGCCCTCGCCGGCACCCGCCGCCTCACCCGCCGCGGCGTCGCCTGGCGAGGGCTGCGGCACTTCGTCTTCCATACCTTCCCGGCGGCCTTCCATCGCCAGCTCGGCCTGCTGGGCGTGGCCGCCGCGGTGTTCGGCGTTGCCAGCCTGCTCGGCCTGGTCCTTTCGGCGGTGCAGCCGGGGCTCGGCAACCTGTTGCTCGGTCCGCGGGCGCTCGCCGGCCTGGCGGAAGGCCGGCTGTGGACCGAGAGCCTCACCACGACGGTGCCGCCGGCCGTCGCTTCCTCGGGCATCGCCACCAACAATCTCACCGTGGCGCTGGTGGCCTGGAGCGGTGGCGTGCTGGCCGGCGTCGTGCCACTGTACCTGCTGGTCCTCAACGGCCTGATGCTGGGCGGAGTGATCGGCATCACCCTGCGGTACTCGATGGCCGGCGAGCTGCTGGGCTTCGTCGCCGCCCACGGCCCGCTCGAGCTCACCCTGATCATGGTGGCCGCGGCGGCGGGGCTGGCCCTTGGCCGCGCCCTGGTGACGGCAGGCGACCGGCCGCGTACCGAGGCGATGCGCCAGGCCGGCAACGACTCGCTGCAGGTGGTGCTCGGCTGCCTCCCCTGGTTCGTGGTGCTGGCAGTCGTGGAGGCGCGGATCTCGCCCGACCCGTCGTTGCCGGTGACGCTGAAGGCGGCGCTGGGGTTGGGCCTGCTGCTGCTCTTCTTCGGCGCGGCGCTCGGCCCCTATCGCGCCGCGGGCGACGGCGATGGCGGCGATGGCGACTAGGCCGCCGGAGCCGGGCTCCGCGCCCGCCCTGAACGGGGCGCCGGCCGTCGGGTCGCCGGTGCCGGCCGCGCCTGCCGTGCCGGCGACGCCGCTGCCGCTGCCGCTGCTCCTCGACGAGGCGATGCGCTGGGTGCGGCGGTACGGACGAGCGATCTATCCGCCGATCGCGGTGCCGGCGGCGGTGCTCAGCGCCGGGCTCGCCGCGCTGCAGACCGTGTGGCAGCCCCCCGACGCGCCGGTGCCCGCCGATCCTCTGCAATCGCTCGCCCGGCTGTACGCGATGCTGGCGGTGTCGCTGCCCTTCTCGCTGCTGATCGGCCTGCTGTACTCGGCGATGATCGTGGCGGCGGTCGACGCGGTGGCCGGCCGCACCGTCGACGTTGGCCGCGCGCTGCGCTTCGTGGTGCGGCCGGCGGTGCTCGGCACCCAGCTGCTGGTGTTCCTCTGCGTGATCGCGGCGGCAGTCCTCTGCTGCGTGGTGCCGGCGTTCTACGTCTGGCCGCTGCTCGCCATGACACTGCCGGCGATGGCGGACGAGGGGGTGACCGGCACGGCGGCGCTGCGCCGCAGCGCCGAGCTCACCCGCCACAACCCGCGGCGCAGGTGGCTCGCGAGCCCGATCGTCAAGATCCTGGCGGTGGTCCTGGTGACGTCGGCGATGTCGGTCCTGGTCAGCATGGTGCTGCAGTTGCCGGTCGCCGTCGTGCAGGGTGTGGCGTTGATGCGCCGGGCGGCAAGCGGCGAGGACGTGCCGGGCTGGATCTCGACCTTCAACTGGCTGCAGGTGCCGTTGCGTTGCCTGGCGTCGCTGGCGGTTTCGGCGGTCGCCGTTTACTCGAGCTTCGCCATGGCGCTGCTGTTCTTCGACCTGCGGGCGCGGCGCGAGGGCGGCGACCTGTGGCGGGCCATCGCCGGGATGACCCGTGCCGCGGCGCCGGCAGCGGGAGGGCCGCCGCCTTGAACCCGGCCGCCGCCATGGCATTCCGCGCCGCGCCGGCCGCCGCCATGACGTTCCGCGCCGCGCCGGCCCACCGTGCGGTGCTGGCGCGGGTGCTGGCCGCGAGCCGCGTCGAACGGCGCCCCGAGCCGCCGGATGCCTCCTACTTACGCGATCTCGTCGCCCGGCTCTACGTCGCCCTGGCGCACCTGTTCGAGCGGGCGAGCGGCCGGCTGGGGCTGCCGTGGTGGCTGCTGCCCGGCATCGCGGCGGTGCTGGCGGTGACGGCGGCGGCGCTGCTGGCGAGAGCGTGGCGGGCGCGCCGGCGCCGCGCGGCGGCGAGCGGGCCCGACGCGGCCGCGCCGGATGCGGCCGCCACCGGCGAGCGGCGGGCAGGCGAGAGCGACGCTTGGGGCGCCGCCGCCTGGCGGCTCGACCTCGACCGGCGGCTGGCGCAGCGCCAGGTGCCGGAGGCGCTGCGCGCCACCTGGTGGTGGCTGGCGCGGTCGCTGGCCGGGGCGAGAGCGGAGCCGACCTGGACCGGCCGCGAGCTGCTGCGGCTGGCTGGCCGCGAGGACCTGGCCGGCCTGGTGCGCGAGCTCGACGCCATGACCTATGGGCCGCGGCAGCCTGTCCCCGAAGAGGTGCGGGGATTGGCGGCGCGCCTGGAGGCGACCCTCGCGTGAGGGGGCTGCCGGCGACGCCCGGAGCCGGCCGCCGTTGGCTGACGGCGGCGGTCGCCATCGTCGCGGCGGCGGCACTGCTGGTCGCTTTGGCCGGGGGGCGGGGCGGCAGCCGCGGCAGCACCCTCTCGCGCGGTCCCGGTGGCTGGCTGGCGGCGCGCCGCTACCTCGAGGCGCGCGGCGCGCGGGTGACGTTGGTTTCCGAGCCCCTCGGCAGCTTCGTGCTCGGCAACGGCGATCGGGTGGCAGCCGATCCGGATTCGCCGGCATGGCTCGAGCCGCCGGCGCCTGGCGCGGACGGCAGGTCCGGCAGCCGCGGCATGGCCGGCGGACGGGCCGCCGGACGGGCCGCCGCAGGGGGAGCCGGACTGGCCGCCGCAGGGGGAGCCGGACGGGCCGCCGGACGGGCCACCGCGCGGGCCGCCGGTCCCGGCGTGCTGGCCCTGGTGTTCCCTTGGCAGAGCCTGCTGGCGGGCGACCTGGACGAGGCGATCGACACCCATCTCGGCCGCGGCGGCGACCTGGTCCTGGCCTACTCGGGCGAGGAGGCGGGGGCAGAGCGCATGCTCGGCATCTGGCGCTGGCGGCAAGCCGGCACGGTGCCGCTGGCTCCCTGGCGCTGGCGCTCGTTCATGCGCCGCGAGTGGCGGCTGCGGCCGGCCGCGGGCCGCCCGGGGCGGCAGGAGGATGCCGCGGGGACTGCCTCCCGGCAGTCTCCAAGGAACGCTGCCGCTGCCGCCGATGCCGCGCCAGCCAAGGGGAGCTCGGTGGCGGGCGGCCCGGCGGGTGGCCCGGCGGGCGGGGCGGTCGGCGGCCCGGCAGTCGGCGGCCCGGCGGGTGGCGTGGCCGCCGGAGCGCCGCCGGTGCGTATCTGGGCGCCGCGGGTATTGCCGGAGCTTGGTCCCGGTGCCTTGGTGCTCCTCACCACCCCTGGTGGAGAGGCGGCGGCAGCCTTGTTCCGTTACCACGGTGGCCGGGTGGTGGTGCTGCCGGCGGATGCTCTGTGCAACAGCCGGTTGGGCGAGGCCGGCAATGCGGATCTGCTCGAGAGCCTGCTCGTCAACCTGGGACCGCGGTGGGCCTTCGACGAGTACCACCACGGCCTGGTCACCGCGCCGGGGAGCAACGCCGGTCTCGGCCGCGCCGCGGACCTGCTGCTGGCGCACCTGGTGCTTCTGTACCTGCTGGCGGTCCTGGCGCTGGCGCGGCGGCAGGGCCCGGCCTGGCACGAGCCGGCGACGATCGCAGGCTCGGCGGCGACCTTCCTGCTGGGGCTGGGCGCGCTGCACCACCGGCTCGGCCACCATGCCGAGGCGTCGCGCCTGCTGTTGCGGCGCGCGCGCGAGCTCGATCGCGGCCTCGAGCTGCCGCCGGAGCTCGACCGCCAGGCCGCGAACGCCGGACCGCGCGATCTGGTCGAGGTCGCGCGGCAGGTGGCGCTCGGCCGCGCGGGCCGCACGGGCAGCGCCGGCCAGGCGGGCCCCGCCGCTCCTCCCCCCAGCGACCACGGAGAACGCCGATGACCCACAGCAGCCCCTCCGGCCCAGGCCAGCCCGACCGTCGCGATCCGCCGCAGGAGGCCGGCGCCGGCGGCACCTCGCCGCCGGCCGGGGCGGGACCCGGAGCGCGCGAGCCAGTCGCCGGCGAGCCATCGGGAAGCGAGGCGGTCGCGACCGTCGCGCGCGAGGTCCCGGCGGCGCGCCTTGCCGCCGCCGCCGGCGAGCTCGCCGCCGCCATCGAAGCGAGGGTCCTCGGCCAACAGGAAGCCGTGACGGTCCTGCTCGCCGCCTACATCGCGGGCGGTCACGCCCTGCTCGAGGGCCTGCCGGGACTGGGGAAGACCCGGCTCGCGCGCACCTTCGCCCAGTGCCTCGGGGCGCGCTTCAGCCGCGTCCAGTTCACCCCCGACCTGATGCCGGCGGACCTCGTCGGCACCAACGTCTTCGACGCCGGCGCCGGCTTCCGGCTGCTGCGCGGACCGGTGTTCACCGACGTGCTCATGGCCGACGAGATCAACCGCACGCCGCCGAAGACGCAGTCGGCGCTGCTCGAGGCGATGCAGGAGGGCCAGGTCACGATCGATGGCGAGACCCATCCGCTGGGGGCCGGCTTCTTCGTGGTGGCCACGCAGAACCCGATCGAGCTCGAAGGCGTGTACCCGCTCCCCGAGGCGCAGCTCGACCGCTTCCTGGTGCGTATCGAGATGAGCCTGCCGTCCAGGGCCGCCGAGCTCGAGCTGCTCCGCCAGGCCGTTGCCGGCACGCTCGACGCGGCGCCAGGTGCCTCCCTGCTGGCCCCGGGCGAGGCGGCGGCGCTGCGCCGCGGCTCCCGCCGCGTGCACGTCGCCGAGGAGCTGCTCGACTACCTGGCGCGCCTGGCCGCGGCGTCGCGCCGGTCACCCCACGTCGAGCTGGGGGTCAGCCCGCGCGCCGTGCTGGCGCTGCTGGAAGCGGCAAGGGCGGTGGCGCTGATCGAGGGGCGCGAGTACGCGGCTCCCGACGACGTCAAGCGGCTGCTGGTGCCATGCTGGGCCCACCGCCTCATCGTCACTCCCGAAGCGGAGCTCGAAGGACACACGCCGCGGCAGATCCTCGAGCAGGCCGCCGCGGCCGAGCCGGTGCCCCACTGATGGCAGGCCTGCCGGCGCTGGCGGCGGTGCCGTCCGCCAGCGCGTCCCCGGGTAGGGGCCACTGAGGATCGGGTGCCGCCCGGGTTTCCGCCCGCCATGCCCGCCGCCCGCTGTTTCCAGCTCCTGGGGTGCTGCACCGTGCTGTTCATCGGCGCCTTCCTCTCGCCGGCCCTGGCAGTGCTGGCGGCGGCCCTGGACGCGGCGGTGCTGGGGGCGGCGGTGCTCGATTGGCGGCGCGCGCACCGCCGGCGGGTGAGCGCCGAGCGCACCTGGCCGCCGTTGCTGGTGCAGGGAGCGGCGGCGGAGGTCGTGGTGGCGGTGGAGGTCGCCGCGGCCCCCTCTCGCAGCGCCACCGTGGCGCTGCTGCGGGAGGGTCTCCATCCGGGGCTGGCGCCGGCGCCGCTGCACCATCGCCTGGTGGTGAGCGCCGGGCGGCCGGCGGTCTGGCGTTACCGGCTGGAGCCGCGGCGTCGCGGGGAGCATGTGCTGGCGCCGCTGACGGTGCGCGTGCTGGGCCCGTGGGGGCTTGCCTGGGCGCAACGCGACCTGCTGGGCGGCGAGCGGGTCCGCGTCTACCCCCAGGTCCGCTGGGAAGGCCGGGTGGGGCAGCTCCTGGCTGCCGCGCAGCGGCAGCGCCTGGGACAGGTGGCGCTGCGGGTGCAGGGCATCGGCAGCGAACCGTATGCGCTTCGCGGCTACTTGCCGGGCGATCCCCTCGGCAAGGTGCACTGGAAGGCAACGGCGCGCCACGGCCGGCTGGTGAGCCGCGAGGACACCTGGGAGCGCAGCGCGCGCCTGGTGGTGTTGCTCGACTGCGCCCGCACCATGGCGTCGATGGACGGCAACCGCGGCAAGCTCGACTACGCCCTGGCGGCGGCGCTCGCCCTCACCCGAGTGGCGGCGGCGCGCGGCGACCAGGTCAGCCTCATCGCGTTCTCCGATCGTCTCGACCGCACGGTGCGGGTGCGTTCCGGCGCGCGCGCGTCGCGGCAGGCTTACGCGGCGCTGTTCGATCTCCAGGCGCGCCTGACCGAGCCGGCCTACGACCTGGCGGTCGAGGCGATCGGCCAGGTGGAGCAGCGGCGCGCCACCGTCGTGCTGCTCACCTCGGTCGTCGACCTGGCGGCGGCCGAGCTGCTGCGGGAGTCGCTGCTGCGTCTCGCCGGGCGTCACCGGCCGCTGCTGATCAATCTCGAGGATCCGGAGCTGCGCCGCCTCGCCGCCGCCGCGCCGGGGTCGCCGATCGAGGCCTTCGCCCAGGTGGCGAGCCTCGAGATCGCCCTCGCCAACCGCCGCCTGGCCAGGCACCTGCGGCGGGGTGGCATCCGGGTGGTCAGCAGCTCGGCCGATCACCTGGCCCTGGAGACGCTCGAGGCGTACCTGGCCCTCTACCGCGGCCGCGCCGCGCCGGCGCTCGCCGCGACGCTGTAGCTTCCTTGTCCTCATCCGCTTTGGCCGCAACGCTGTAGCCCCGTGGTCCACATCCGCCTCAGCCGCGGCTCCGGCAGGGACCGGGGGTGCCCGCGGCGCGACCTCTGGAGCTGACGTGCGCGTCCCGGTGCCGTTTTTCCGTCTTCAGATACAGAAGGAGGATCTGGGATGGCGCGCATGGGTTCGACAAGTCATCGTGGTCTGCCGGTGCTGCCGGTGCTCCCGGCTCTGCTGGCTCTGCCGGTATTGCGGAATCCGCCGGCGTCGCGGACGCCGCAGGCGTTGCGGGCTCTGCCGATATTGCTGGCACTCGCCGTGGTGTTGCCCGCAGGCGCGGCGGCGCAGCCGTTTGGCCCCTACACGGTTTTCAGCGGCACCGGCTCGGCTGGCGGCGGCAACGGTTACCTGATGGTGCCTGACAGCCCGGCGCTGACTCCCGGGGGCGCCGTCACCCTGGAAGGCTGGGTCCATCTGGCGACGCCGTTTGCGGCCGGCGGCTGCCGCAGCCTGATCGGCAAGGACGCGAGCCAGGCATACTGGCTGGGCGTCTGCGGCTCGACGGTGCGGGCCTCCTTCCGCGGCGCCGGCTCCCATCACGATGCTGGCACCGTGCCGGCGGGACGGTGGACGCACGTCGCGGTCACCTATGACGGTACCGCTCAAGACCACTACATCGACGGCGAGCTCGTGCAGTCGTTCCCGGTGAACGGGCCGCCGGGCGCCAGCTCGGCGCCGCTCGAGATCGGCGGCGACGTTTCGTGGCCCCAAAGTCCCGCCGGCGGGCTCGCCGAGTTCCGGCTCTGGAACGTCGCCCTCACCGTCGATCAGATCCGCGCCACGATCAACGTGGCGCTGAGCAGCGCGCAGCCCGGCCTGGTGGCGGTATGGAGCCTGGCCGGCGGCGGCGGCGACGCGCTGGGCCTGCAAAACGGCACGTTCCGCGGCACCTACGCCGCGGTCTCGCCGCAGGCGGTGCTCACCTGCGCCAGCCCGGGGCCGGGCGACCTGTGCCTGGCGCCCGCCTTCCTGATCACCGTGCGGTGGCGCACCGGCGACGGCGCGACCGGCGCCGGCACGGTCGTGCCGGTCGCCGGGACCGGTTCGGGCATCTTCTGGTTCTTCGGTCTCGAGAACTGGGAGCTGATGGTCAAGGCGATCGACGCCTGCACGCTCAACGGGTCGGTGTGGATCTTCACGGCGGCGACGACCAACGTCTTCTACCGGCTCGAGGTCGTGGACGTGCGCGCCGGCGTGACCAAGATCTACTTCAACTACCCCGGCCCGCCAGCGCCAGCCGTCACCGACACCGTCGCCTTTCCCGGCAGCTGCGGTTGACCGTGCTCGCCTGCCACCACCCGGCGCCGGCGCCCGGGGCCCAGGAGGTATGGGGCGCTGGCATTCGGCCGCCCGGTGGCGCGCTCACCAGAGCGTGTCGCACAAGCCGGACTCGATGATCGTCGTATCCCGGGTTACCACCGGGATCTTCGCTTCGCGTGCCGTCGCAATGATCAGCCTGTCGGCCGGATCGGCGGGAGCCGCCGCGCCCAGCTGTGTCGAGCGCACGGCCACCTGTGGGGTGATGGGCAAGAGGCGTATGGCGGGGCGCGCCAGGGCCTGCTGCACCCAAAGAAGCGTGTCCCGGTCGAAGGTGATTCGTCGCCGCTGTACCAGCATGGCCACTTCCCAGCACGAGATCGCACTGACGCCGATGGCTCTCGCCTCGTCGATCGAGGTGCGTGCGCGGGCCGAGAGCTTCGCGGACCCCACCGCCCACCAGATCCAGCTGTGCGTATCGAGCAGGATCACCGGTCGGATTCCCAGGTCTCGCCCACGGGAGAGATGAGGTCGCCTTCCTCCAGGATGCTGCCGGCCAGGGAGGGCGGTTCGTTGCCGGCGACCGGCACGACCCGGGCCACCGGCCGGCCGCGCTTGGTGACGACGAAGCTGCTGCCCGTGCGCGCCACCTCCTCGAGCAGTCGCAGGCAATGGGCTTTGAATTCGCCGGCGGGAATCTGAGGATCTTGGTAGTCCATGGTCATCATGCTATGGTCAATTACAGGAAGCGTCAAGACGACCGCGATCTCGGTGGCGGCGGCTTCCACGTCGCTGACGATATGGGTGGACAGGATGACGATGCGCTCGCCCGCCAGCTCGGACAGCAGGCCCCGGAACCGCACCCGTTCCTCCGGATCGAGGCCGACCGTGGGCTCGTCGACGATCAGCAGCCGCGGGTCATTGAGCAGCGCCTGGGCGATCCCGACCCGCTGCCGCATGCCGCCCGAGTAGCTGCCGAGCGGCCGGCGCCCGGCTGCCGCCAGGTTCACCAGCTCGAGCAGCTCGGCGATGCGGACGCGAGCGCTCCTTCCGGCGAGGCCCTTGACCGCCGCCAGGTATTCGAGGAACTCGCGCGCACTCAGGTTGGGATAGATGCCGAAGTCCTGCGGCAGGTAACCGAGCACGCGGCGCAGCTCTCCCGGGTGGCGCGCCAGGTCTTCGCCCCGCCAGAGCACCCGCCCGCCGGTCGGCCGGGTCACCGTGGCGAGGATGCGCATCAGCGTCGACTTGCCGGCGCCGTCGGACCGAGAAGCCCAAGGATCCCGGGCCCCAGCTCGAGGCTGAAGCCATGCAGCGCCGTGACGCCGCCGCGATAGGTCTTGTCGACGGCTTCGATTCCGAGCAACTGGATTCACCGTGCCGCTGATGCCACTAGGCGGCCCAGACCTTGTCGCGGGCGCGGCCTTCCTGCTTGCCGCGATAGAGCGCCTGGTCGGCGCGCTCGGTGACCTCGGAAAGGCTCTTGCCGTGCTTGGGGAATGCGGCCACCCCCATCGAAACCGAGACCGGCAGGATGTTGCCCGCGTCGAGGGCCAGGGGATGGTCGCCCAGGTAGGCGCGCACCCGGCGGCAGTAGGCCAGGGCACCCGCTTCGGAGGCGCTGGCCAACCGGACGATGAACTCGTCGCCGCCGATGCGCGAGCACAGGTCGTCGCCGCTGCGCGCCGCGCTGCGGATGGCGTCGGCGACCGTGCGGATGAGGTCCGAGCCCACGGCGTGCCCGTAGGTGTCGTTGACCCCCTTGAGGTTGTCCGCGTCCACCATGACGATGGTGTAGAAGCCGCCGAGCTTGCCGCGCAGGTCGGCGGCGATGGTGAAGTAGCGGAGGTTCGGCAGGCCGGTCAGGGCGTCGGTGTGCGCCGCGAGGAACAGGGCCTGGTGGAGATTGGCGCCCAGCGTCCCCGCCTCGGCCGAGAAGTAGGCCACCAGCCAGACGCCGGCGAGCGGCCAGACCACGTTGCCCGCCATGCTCAGCCACTCCCAGCTGGGTGACCAGCCGGTGGCGGTGCCGGCGCCCAGCGGCAGGATGACGCCGAGCACCAGCAGGGTGATGGCGACTGCCTTGCTGTAGGTCTGGCCGCGGCTGGTGGAGGGCGTGCTGGAGTAGAGGACGATGTAGTAGAGGAAGAAGAAAGGGCTGAGCGTCGCGCCGGTGAACAGCACCACCGCCGTGATCCAGGAGAGGTCGATGCCGTTTTCGGCCCACATCCGCTCCTCGACCGTGAAGCGCGCGAACAGCTGCGAGTGTAGCGCCAGGGTGTACAGCACCATGGCCGCGGCGAGGACCAGCAGCGTGACGAGGTCGGACCGCAGCCGGACGCCGCCGGCGATCATCGATGACAGCTTGATGCCGTGCGCCAGCAACCCGTACAGCACCACCAGGGCGGCGGCCAGCCAGTGCAGGTTGCGCACCAGCTGCGAGTAGGAGTGGAAGCGCTCGCGTTCGATGGCTGCAAGAGCACTGGAGCTCTCCAGCGTGCGGAGGGCGGTCTCTTCAGCCATGGGATTCCGGTCGCTGCGGCAAGTATAGCAAGCTTGCGATACGTCTTCGGGCGGCCGGCCCCTGCCGTCGAGGCTCCGGCGCCGCCGCCACCGGCCAGGCCGGCTCAGGGCCGGTTCCGGGCCGGCGCCCGCGGCGGTGGAGGACCTTCAGCGCCGCCTTCGCGGCCGCGCTGGTTCCCTGGGTAGGACCAGCTGCCGAAGTCAGGACCAGCTGCCGAAGTGGAGGAAATAGCCGTAGCCGACGCGCATGCCGCCGGTGATCGCTGGATCGAACGCTGCCGCCAGCGCCAGGCTGGCGACCGCGTGGGACAGCGCGATCGGCAGCAGGTTGGGATGGCGGTCGTAGACCCAGCACCAGCCCAGGGCCGCCACGAAGGTGACCGGGGTCAACAGCGGGTTGGGCAGGTGGACCAGCGCGAAGAGCGCCGCGGCGGTGATCAACGCGGCCTGCCGCGGCATCGCACCGCGGGCCTCGCGCAGGATCACCGTCTGCAAGATGAACTGCTGCAGCAGGGCCCAGAGCAGCAGGACCGCGAAGCGCAGCGCCAGGTTGCCCGGCGAATGCAGGCTCCCCAGCTCCTTGCCCGCGACCAGGATGATGGCGACCGCCGGCAGGGTCAGGAGCGCCGCGCGCCGCGCCGCCGGGGCCAGCGCGTCGGCGCGGAAGCCCCAGCCAACGCCATGGCGGCGGTTGCTCCAGGCGCACAGCGCGAGAACCGCGGCCATGGCCAGCAACGGGGTCAGGCGCTGGCTCCCCAGAAGCGGCACGGCCACCCACATCTGGGCGAGGAGGAGCGCGAGCACGGCCGGCGTCGTCAGTGTCACGGGGTCGTGACTCTACCGTAACGCCCTCGTCGATGGAGCCTTTGGCCATGTGACAAGAAGCAGCGCCCGCCAGATCGACGAGCGCATCCACATCACCCCCTGCAGGCGTGGGGAGAAGGGTTGCGGGCAGGGCAGGGCGCGGAAGCCCCGAGCGTCGCCAGGCGGCCTTGGTTTCGCTCGTTGCCGCGGCCGGCGGGCGGTGGGGTCTAGAATAGAGGCCATGTCCGCGGCGCGACGCACCCTCGGATGCTGGATCCTGTCGGCGTTTCTGCAGCGCGGCTGCGATCCGACGACCACGCGCACGCCGCGAGCGGTCTGGAGCGTCAGGCCGCTCAGCGCGCGCGAGGCGGCGGCGCTCAACCCTTTCAGTTGCCTGGCCTCCCTGGGCCTGGTGCTGGCGCCGCAGACCAACCTCCGCTGGCTCCCGCACGCCGCGGCCGCGCCGGGGACGGGCCGGCCCATTCACGCCGCGCAACTCTCGCCCCCCGCGCCGCCCTCGCCGCCGCGGCCGTTGACACGCTGGCCGGCGACCGCCTAGTGTGGCGTCCCGGACGATTGGCAGCCATTGCAGGGTAGAATCGCCCCAGGCGTTCCGCCGCCAGGCGAGGAGGAGCAATGTTCGAGCGTATTGCCCGTGTCTTCAAGTCGTGGCTCGGCTTCTTCATCTCCTTTGCCGAGGACCCCGAGGTGATGCTGCAGCAATCGATCGAGGAGATGCGCAACACCCTGCCTCGCCTGAACCAGGTGCTGGTCACCACCCGCGCCACCTCCATCCGCCTCGAGCAGGAGAGAGACGAGCTGGCGGCCAAGGAAAAACAGCTCACGGCGTCGATCCAGGCGGCACTGAGGGAGGGCAGTCCCGAGGCGCGCAAGATCGCCGAGGACAACGCCGTCACGCTGCAGCAGGTGCGGACGGACCTCGCTTCGACCACCGATCAGCTCGCGGCAGCCACTCACGCCTTCGAGAACGCCCAGCTGTCGGTCGAGGACATCAAGTCCAAGCTGCGCGACAAGATCGAGCAGGCCCGGCGGGCGATCCAGGAATCGAAGAAGGCGGCGGTGATGAAGAGCGCCGCCTCGGCGCTCGCCGAGCTCGACAGCTACGGCACGGCCGCCACCACCGACAAGTACCTGGACCAGATCAAGCAGAAGGCCGCCGAGGCCAAGGCGGCGGTCGAGGTGGCGACCGGCGGCATGAACATCGAGCGCATCAAGAACGAGCACGCGGCGCGCCGGCTGCAGGCGCAGTCGATCCTGACGGAGTTCGAGACCGACATGGGGCTGCGCAAGCCGGATGCCGCCAAGGAGGCCGCGCCGTTCCCGACCGGCGGCGCCGCCGACGCCGCGGCCGCCGGCGCCGCCGCGGTTCCGGAACGGGCGAAGGAAGGGCCCTAGCGCGCCAGCCACGGGACTCGTTGCTGGCGGCGGCGGCCGGCGACCTCCCGCGTCTGCCGGCAGCCTGCTGCGCCTGCCGGCGGCCGCCCCGCGCACCAACTCCCTCGGGTCCGATCGATGGCAATCTCCCCGGCACCATCTCCGAGCTTCCTGGCATCCCTGCCCGGGTGGGCCGCGGAGCTGGTGCGCGCCGTCTGGGCCAAGCAGGCCCATGTCTTCATCTTGCACGGCATGGCCTCCGACCTGGTGCCTGTCGGGCTGGCCAGGGACCCGGGCCGTCCAGCCCCCACGCCTGCCGGCGACCCGGCCCGTCCAGCGATGGCGTCTGCCGGCGACCCGGTCCGTCCCGCGCCAGCGCCGGCCGGCGAGCCGGCCCGCCCCGCACCCGCGCCGGGCGGGGACGCGGCGCCGCCCGCGGAGCCGGCGGCCGGGCCGCGGTTCCTGCCGCTCGAGGACTTCCTGCAACAGGAGCTGTTCGGCGCCTGGCCGTCGATCCTGACCTACAACCGCGCCGAGGGCATCGGTTTCGGCACCGCCGCGGCGCGCGGCCACTTCCAGGACCGCCTGCGCGCCTACGACTCGGTCCACGGCACCTCGTGGTCTCAGGGGCTGCCACGCGACCCGCTCAACAGCTTCGCGCTGCTGGAGTCCTACTTCCGCCTGTGCGCCGGCCAGTCGCCGGCGCGGCCGGTGGTCCTGCTCCTCCCCTTCGCCGAGACGGTGGCGCCGGCCGCCGAGGCCGCCTACCGCACGCCGGAGGACCGGGCGGTGGTGGTCTACCTGCGACGCTGGGCGCAGGACCCGGTGCTGCTGGCCAAGAACGTGGTGCTGGCACTGGTCACCGAAAGCCTGGCCGACGTCGATCCGCAGCTGCGGCGCGCCCACGCGACGCGCGAGATCGAGATCCAGCGGCCGGACCCGGCCGAGCGCCTTGCCTTCCTCGCCGCGGTGCGGCCGGCGAGCTGGTACGCCAGCCACTCCGAGCTGCCCGCGGAGCGGCTGGCCGAGCTGACGGCCGGCATGAACCGCGTGCAACTCGGGCAGCTGCTCGACGGCGTCGACGCCAATGGCGAGACGCTGAGCCGCGACCGCGTGCGCGACATCAAGAAAGAGGTGATCGAGAGCGAGGGCCTCGGTCTGCTCGAGTACGTCGAGCCCAAGTACGACCTGTCCATGGTCGCCGGCATGCCGGCGGTCAAGGAGCGGTTGCGCCGGGCCGCGCGCGCCATCGCCCGCGGCAACACCGCCGCGGTGCCGATGGGCTACCTGGTATGCGGGCCGGTGGGGAGCGCCAAGACGTTCCTGGTCGAATGCTTCGCCAAGGAGATCGGCATTCCCTGCGTGAAGCTCAAGAACTTCCGCTCGATGTGGGTCGGCTCGACCGAAGCCAACCTCGAGCGCATCCTCAAGATCCTTTCCTCGCTGACGCCGGTCGGGGTGGTGGTCGACGAGGCCGACGCGGCGCTCGGCAACCGCGAGGCCCAGGGCGATTCCGGGACGCAGAACCGGGTCTTCGCGGAGATCGCCGCCTTCATGGGCGACACCCGGCACCGCGGCCAGATCCTGTGGTTCCTGATCACCGCGCGGCCGGACCTGCTGCCCATCGATCTCAAGCGCCAGGGGCGGGCAGAGGAGCACATCCCGCTCTTCTACCCGGAGACCGCCGGCGAGTACGACGAGATCTACCAGGTGATGGTCAAGAAGCTGGGCCTCCGCACGGCGGTGGCCCGCGTCTCCGAGGTCGCCGGCGAGACGCAGCTGCTCGGCCTCTCGGGCTCCGACCTCGAAGGGGTGCTGGTGCGCGCGATGCTCGAGGCAGGAGCCGCCGGCGCCACCGAGGTGACCGCCGACCATCTGCGGCTGGCCTTCGCCGATTTCATCCCTTCCGCCAATTCGCTCGAGCGCGAGCTGCAGGTGCTCTACGCGGTTCTCGAATCCACCAGCCGCGAGCTGCTTCCGGCCACTTATCGCACCATGGACCGCGGCGCCGTCCAGGCGCGCATCCACGAGATCCGCATGGACCTGCGGATGCAGTGAGCGGCCGGCCCGGCACGGCACGGTACGGTACGGTACGGTACGGCACGGTACAGCACGGCACGGCACGGCGAAGTTGGTATAGTGCGAAGCCTTCGATCGCCGCCGGTTCAGCGCCTGGCCGCAGGTTGGCGCGGACCCCAGAGCTCCCTTCCAGCGGACGCCAAATCGCCCATGCCACAGATCGCCGCCATGCCGCCATGCCGTCCCGTGCCGCAACGCCGTCCCGTGCCGTCAACGCCTGCCGTGCCTGCCGCGCCCGCCGCACCCCCGGATGCGACTCGCTCCGGGCGGCGGCCGCCTTCGCGGCTTGCGGCCGCCGGGCTGCTGGCGCTCCTCGTGACGGCGGCCGCGCCGGGGGCCGCCCAGCCTTCGCGCAAGCTGGTCATCCTGGGGTTCGACGGCGCCGACGCCAAGCTCACCGAGCGCTGGATGGCCGAGGGCAAGCTGCCCCACCTGGCGGCGCTGCGGCGGCAGGGTGCTTTCGCGCCGCTGCTGTCGACCATCCCGTCGCAGACGCCAGTGTCGTGGTCGACCTTTTCGACCGGCTTGAACCCGGGGCGCCACGGCATCTTCGACTTCCTGAAGCGCGACCCGCAGACCTACCACCCGAGCTTCGCCGCCTTCGACCAGAAAGAGGAGCCGTTCCTGTGGGGCAAGGGCAACGGCTGGATCGTCGGGGCGATCGCCGGAGTCGCGGTCTGCCTGCTGGCGCTGCTGGCGGCGGCGGTGGTGAGGCGCGTGGTGGGCCGCCGCGAGGGCTGGCGCGGCAGCGCCGCGATCGCCGCCGTGGCGGCCGCGCTCTGCGGCATCGCCGCCGGCATCGGCGCCGGGGTCGCCGCCGACCGCCTGCTGCCCAAGCAGCGGCCCGTGGCCTTCAACCGGCAGCGCGGCGAGACCTTCTGGGCGATCCTCGGCCATGCCGGCAAGCGGGTGCGGGTGATGCGGGTGCCGGTGACGTTCCCGCCGAAGCCATACGAAGAGGGCCAGCTGCTGAGCGGCCTCGGCACTCCCGACCTGTCGAAGCGCATCGGCAAGCCTTTCTACTTCACGTCCGAGCTGTTCTTCACCCCCAAGGGCGGCGGCGACTTCAAGGTCGAGGTGGTCGAGCTGCCCGACAACAAGGGGGTGATCGACACCGAGATCAAGGAGATCCCCAACGACCTGTTCCCCGGCCAGGGCGACTTCATCAAGATCCCGATGCGGCTGACGGTCGCCGACGACCGCGGCAGCGTGCGCATCCAGGTGTCGGGCAACGACCTGACCCTCAAGGCCGGGCAGTGGAGCGGCTGGGTGCCCTTCGTCTTCCCGTTCAACGCGCTGATCAAGGTGCACGGCATCGGCAAGTTCCGGGTGCTCTCGATCAGCCCCGAGCTGCGGCTCTACCTGTCGCCGATCCAGTTCGACCCCGAGCACCTGCCGCCCGGGCTCGCCATCACCACGCCGGGCTCGTTCGTCGGGCAGCTCACCGACCGCTTCGGGCGGTTCAAGACCATCGGCTGGCAGATCGATACCTGGTCGCTGACCGACGGCACGTCGGACGAGCAGGTGTTCCTCGAGGACGTGCAGGCAACCGTCGCCAAGGATCGCGAGATGCTGCGCGGCCTGCTGGCCGACGACAACTGGGACGTGCTGGTGCAGTACTTCGAGTTCACCGACCGGGTGCAGCACATGATGTTCCGCTTCCTCGATCCCAAGCATCCGCTGTACACCGCTGAAGGGGCGAGGCGCTGGGGGCCGTCGATCCAGCAGGCCTACCAGCAGATGGACGAGATCGTCGGCGAGGTGATGCGGACGATGCCCAGGGATGCCTCCCTGCTGGTGCTCTCGGACCACGGCTTCGCCTCGTTCCGCCGCGGCATGAACTACAACACCTGGCTGGCGACCAACGGCTTCATGACCTTGACGGGCGAGGACACCAAGCGCAAGAACCTCGAGGACCTGTTCGGCCAGGGCGATTTCTTCGTCAACGTCGACTGGTCGAAGACCAAGGCCTACGCGCTGGGCCTGGGCCAGATCTACATCAATCTCGCCGGCCGCGAGGCCAAGGGGATCGTGCATCCGGGGGCGGAGTACAAGCAGGTCGAGGCGGCCATCATCTCCGGGCTCGAGTCCTACGTCGATCCGGCCACCGGCGAGCACCCCGTGGCGCACGTCTTCACCCGCGAAGAGGCGTACGGCACCTTCGATCCCGAGCTCATCCCAGATCTCATCCCCTCCAACAACGAGGGCTACCGGGTGGGCTGGCAGGACACCCTGGGCGGCATCGGCAAGAACATCGTCGAGCCCAACGATCAGATCTGGTCAGGCGACCATTGCTCGGTCTACCCGCCGCTGGTCAAGGGGATCCTGTTCACCAATTTCCAGCTCAGCCCCCAGGGCGCCGCCGCGGCCAGGATGGGAGACGTCATGCCGACCATCCTGGATCTCTACCACGTGCAGCCGCCCGAGCGCCTGGACGGCAAGAGCCTGCTGCCGGCGCGGCGGTAGCTGGCGGGACCGGGTAGCCAGACCGCTCGACGCCGGCGCGGGCGGTCTGGGGCCTCGCGCGGTCCGGGCCCCGGGCAGCCGCGCGCGGCCCGGGCCGCGCTCATGAAAGTGTCGGAAGGGAGCGGGCGACTTCTAGCCGCTCTTCCCCGGGCACCTGCTGAGCCAGCGCTCGCAGCTTCGTGAGTGGGATCGAATATTGGCCGTTTTTGTTGCGTTTTCCCACGTGCGGCCATACCGTGCGACCTGGACCGTTGTACACCTCCTGCGGCAGCCCATTCCGCGACAGGCTGAACACGATGAGTTGGGGCGGCTCCCGACGAAAGGAGACGGATCTTCCTTGGGTGGTCTTTATTTCGACCTTGCCGATCTGCACGCTTTCGGCATCGCAACCCAGCGTTGAGGGTCGCGCGAGGTCGAGATTGTATCGATAGGCGGCAAGTACCTCGCCAATACTCCCAAGGAGGTGACCGTCGATCGTGAATGGACGGCCCGGGAAGAGCTCCTCCAGGCGATCGACGATACGGTAAAGCTCGGAGATCAAGGCCGGTACCTCTTGTAGCGCTGCCTTGCTCGCCTGTTCGGTAGTCCGGGTGGCCAAGCTCTCTTCTACGAAGCTGGATCTCAGGGCGACCTTGGGTTCATCTCCCTGACTTGCCTTTGGCAGATGGGGAACCATCGAGCTCAAGCCTTTGGGATTCCCTGCCTCGACCGTGCCCCCCTCGGGCTTGATGACCAGGGTGGCATGGAGCGCCTCGAGGATATGGTTGAGGCGCTGGAGCGAGAGTTCGGAGCGGCTGGCAAAGACGCGGCTCAGGTGACCGGGATCGATGCCAGTTTCTTTGCAGAAGCGATAGCGCGAACCGTAGCGCTCCTCAATCAGGTCGGCAAGGTAGTCGCGATAGTCAGGCGGCGCGACTTTGCCCTGTGCAATGCCCAAGCGCGCCTCCAGATCCTGGCAAATCCTGTAGGTCATGGACGCCGTAGGCAGGTTGGCGCGACGAAGCTCCTCCGACCACCAGGACGAGAATGCCGACCACTCAGGCGCCGTCCCGTACGTGGCCTCGATTCTAGTCAGGAACGCGCGTTCTTTCTCGGTGAGGCTGCCCAGGTCCAAATTCCTGCCGGTGATGGTCTGATACGTCCACTCGATCAGAGGCGACGGCAACAGTGAACCTCCGGCTCAAATCCTAAACGGGCGCCGCGTCTTGGCTTGGCGCCCTGACCGCGTGCCGCCTTGTCCAACCTCCGGCGTGCTTCGCATCCGGCCGGAGGTTGGACGAGGTTGCGGCATAGCGGGCGGGCATGGCCGCTTCCTAGACTTCCTTCGCGATCTCGATCGGAAGGGAGTGGAGATGCCACGTCCGCTGTTCACCACCAAACCGCTGCAGCAGCTTTTGTCAGAGGCCGATCAGGGAGAGGGCCGCCTGCGCCGGGTGCTGGGTCCGCTTCAACTCACCAGCTTCGGCATCGGCGCGGTGATCGGCGCCGGCATCTTCGTCTCGACCGGCGTCATCGCCCGCCAGACCACCGGCCCGGCGCTCATGCTCTCGTACGTGGTGGCCGGCCTGGCGTGTCTCTTCGCGGGCCTGTGCTATTGCGAGTTCGCCGGCCTGGTGCCGGTGGCCGGATCGGCCTACACCTATGCCTATGCCACGCTCGGCGAGCTGTTCGCCTGGGTGATCGGTTGGGACCTGACGCTCGAATATGCGGTCAGCGCCGCCACCGTCGCCAACGGCTGGTCGGGGTACTTCCAGAACGTGCTTGGCATCTTCGGCATCGCGCTGCCCGCCAGCGTCAACCGGCCGATGGTGATGGCGGCGCCCACGGGCGGGCTGGTGCCGACCGGCTCGATGATCAACCTGCCGGCGCTCGGCATCGTCCTTCTGGTGACCGCCGTCCTGGTCGTCGGCATCCGCGAGAGCGCGCGGTTCAACTCGGCCCTGGTCGCGGTCAAGGTCGCGGCAGTCCTCTTCGTCGTGATCGTCGGCGCCTTCTACGTCAAGACCGCCAACTGGCATCCCTTCGCCCCGTTCGGCTTCGCCGGCTTGAACCTCTTCGGCCACACGATCGGCGGCCGCACCGATGCCGCCGGCCAGCCGGTCGGCATGCTGGCAGGAGCGGCGCTGGCCTTTTTCGCCTACATCGGGTTCGATTCGGTGGCGACGCAGACAGAGGAGGCGCGCCGCCCGCAGCGCGACGTGCCGATCGCCATCCTCGGCTCGCTGCTCATCTGCACCGCGCTCTACATCGCGGTCGTGGCGGTGATCACGGGCATGGTCCCCTACACCGAGCTCGACATGACCGCGCCGGTCGCCGACGCCTTCCGGCGCGTCGGGCTGCGCTGGGCGCAGTTCGTCATTGCCCTTGCGGGTATCGCCGGCATCACCTCGGTCCTACTGGTGACCATGCTCGGGCAGGCACGCATCCTCCTCGCCATCGCGCGCGACGGACTGCTGCCGCCAGGCTTCTTTGCCGCCGTGCATCCGCGCTTCCGGACTCCCTGGAAGTCGACGCTGGCGACGGGCGCTTTCGTCGCCATCCTCGCCGCCTTCTTGCCGATCGACGTCCTGCTGCTGCTGGTGAACATGGGCACGCTTCTCGCCTTCGTGCTGGTCTGCGGCGCCGTCCTGGTGATGCGCCGCACCCACCCCGACGCCGCGCGCCCGTTTCGCGTCCCGCTGGTGCCCTTGGTGCCGCTGCTCGGCATCGGCTCGTGCGCACTGCTCATGTTCTCGCTGCCGGCCGTCAATTGGATCCGCCTCTTCGTCTGGCTCGGCATCGGCCTCCTCGTCTACGTGACGTACGGCCGGCGGCACAGTCACCTCACCGGGCGCGGGGCGCGGCCGGGACAGGACGGCAATTAGCCTGGCGGGAAGTGGGGCGCTGCCCCGATCATGCGCCGGCGGGGGGTGGCGTGCTGCCTACCCGAGGAGCCTGCCGACGCGCTCCGCGCACAGCAGTCGTGGAACCGCCAATGGTAATGGAGTAGAAGCCCTCGCCCGTCGCGCTACAGTGGCTGGTCGCGGTGATTGAAAGGTCGAAGTTTCCCCTATCTATTCCGGCACTTGAGAGACCGCCCGCCGAGAGAGACTATACAACCAAATTGGTCGTGCGCCGATTCTGAGGTGTCAGCACTAACGTGTCGCCGAGACGGTCCCTGGTAAGCACGTACACGCAGACGCCGCCGAAGTTAGGTCCGAGCCCGACCGACGCACCGTTCACGACTCCATCAAAGAAGTCCTTTTGAGCGGCGTGCGTACACCCAGACAGGCTCACAAGTCCCGGTCCGCCCGAAATGCCAACCACATCGAACGCGCCACCGACGATCGCAGTGTAGGGGCTCGCGCCTACCACCGTGTAGATTGTGCCAGCAGAAAGAGCGAGGCGACGAGCGACTCTCTCCGAGTCAGGTGCAATGGTCGGGTTCGTCGTCCTCCGAGTGGCTGTTTGAGTCTACGGAGCCGCCGGCGCGGCTGTTTGTAGCTGGCTGCGGGAGCGGACTCCTCCTGCGCCACGCCTCCTCGATGTCCAGAGCGTCCTCGGAATAGGGCGGTCGGGAATCTCGGCCGGTACCGTCGGCAACCTGGTTGTCTCTGCATATGGGTATGGGTCGATATGATTGACAGGGCCTCGTAGCATCGTTAGCTTAAAGCTTGGACACCTTCCCAGCCGTTTACAGCAAAGCGGGACTGTATGAGCGGGAGGAGGCTCCGTCCGCGAAGCCATTCCGAATCGAGCGAATTGCCTTCCAGCGCAGGATGAAGTGGTGGGCTCTGGACCGGTTACCGAGCCTTGCGCCTTTTCGCTGAAGCAGTGACCGAAGGAGAGGATCGACTATGCGATGGCAACGAGTGCCAGCAGCGATGGCGGTGGCGTTGGTGACTATGTTCGGAGCTTCTTCAGTCACCGCCGCCGGTGACGACTGGAAGGAGAACCTTGCGGCCGCCCTAAGGAGTCGATACGTGATCACCACGAGAAACTGGACTGGGCACGTCGAGAGACCCGGTACAGTCCTTGTCATCCAGAAGGAGGGACTGAGAGCCGACCGGCCCAAGGTGGCGATGAAACCCACCGTGATCCGCAACGGCACGATCGAGGGCACCGGCGGCGGCGGACTGGTCCTCGGACTCGGCGGCCGCGCCCTCAAGACCGGCGATCATGTTTACATCTTCGACATTCGAGTAAAAGACGACGCGGTAGTGATGATCATCGGCACGGTCGATACCGTCGATGTGGTCGCGAGAGGATCGACACGCGCCTCGATCCAGGAGGCGGCCCTATCGTTTGCCTATGATCCGGCCATCCTCCAGACGACGTCTCCCGACCAAGTGGTCTCTGCGATCTCACCCTGGCTGCGGACGGAGGCGGAGACCTCGGCGTCCAAGACGGTGGCGCTTGGACAGAGCACGGACGACGTGAAAAAGGCCCTCGGTGCACCCGACAAGATCGTCGATCTAGGCGCGAAGGTTGTCTACATCTACCGCGATATGAAGATCGTCTTCCAGGATGGAAAGGTCGCCGACGTTCAATAAATCGCCGGTGCGCGTCGCCTGACCTCACGCATGATGTCGGCCACGCTGTAGAGGCCGGCGGCCGATGAAACGGTGACGCCTGCCTCGGCGCCGGGGTCGCGCCGCAGCTCATGTCGTCGAACCTCCACTCGACATGGCCGCACGCAGGCGCTCGGCGTCTCGACGCGGTGGCTGACCGAAGAGCCGGACGTATTCGCGGCTGAACTGCGACGCGCTCGCGTACCCTACCTCGTAGGCGACCGCTTCCGCGCTCGCCGCTCCTGATAGCAGAAGGCGACGAGCCTCCTGCAGCCGCAGCCGCTTCTGATACTGGATCGGGCTCATCGTCGCGACTGCCTTGAAGTGGCTGTGAAGCGCCGAGGGGCTCATGTGGACCCGCTGCGCGAGCGCCTCGATCTGTAGCGGTTCCGCGAAGTGCTCCTTGATCCAGGTGATCGCCCCCGAAACTCGGCGCAGCCGGCCGTCTCCGATCGCCATCTGGGCTAGCCGTCCGAATTGCTCGCTCTGGAGCAGCCGGTAGTGGAGCTCCCGCAGGATGAGCGGCGCCAGGACCGAGATGTCCTGCGGCGCATCGAGGAGCCGCACCAGCCGGAGGAACCCGTCGAGGAGTGGCGCCTGAAGAGGGCTCACGTAGAGGGCTCGCCCATCGTGATCGTCGCGGGGTGCCTGGCGCCCCGTCTCCACGATCAACGCCGCGAGCTCGCGGGGATCCACGGTGAGCGTCATGCAGAAGTACGGCTCGTCCGGACTCGCCTCGGCGACATGAGCGACGACAGGAAGATCCACCGAAACCGCGAGGTACTGGGACCGGTCGTAGACGTACGTCTCGTCGCCGACTGTCACCTGCTTTCGGCCCTGGACCACCACGTACACCGCCGGCTCTTGGAGGAAGGGCGCCGGTTCGGTCGGTTGGGAAAACCGATACAGCTTCAACTCCGGGATGGCCGTGTCGTGCCGCCCATCCGAGCCCGTCCGGCGCCCGAGGAGCCTCGCGAGCTCGCTCCGCAGCGCCTCAGCGGTTGCGCGTCCCTGCCGGTCAACCATCTGCCCGGACGATACGCGGCATCTGACGTTTCCTCCAGTGCCATGTAGGAATAGGCAAGACATTCCGATGATTGGGCAGAGACCGCGCAGGCGGAGATGAGTACCATACGCCCATGGCAGAGCGTGCATGTCGGTATCGGAACAGTCCATCGATCGCGCAGGAGACGCCTACACGCGATCGTTGGCTCAGCAGGAATGAGCAAGTTCTCGACAGAAAGCAGCGCGATGACGCTGGCTCGGGCTTGAACGCCGCCGTGCCCAGGTATTCGAAGGCCCATGAGGGCGACCACCAACGTCTGAAGAACGGAGCCACATCGCCATGAAGCACATCTCGATCGGCGGACTCGACGTTTCTCGCATTGGACTCGGGGCCATGTCGATGGCCGGCTACTACGACATCGGAGCAGGCAGCGACGCCGAGTCGATCCGTACGATCCACCGGGCGCTGGACCTGGGCGTCACCCACGTCGACACGGCCGAGATCTACGGTCCCTATGTCAACGAGGAGTTGGTCGGCCGAGCGATCAAGGGCCGCCGCGACCAGGTCGTGTTGGCGACCAAGTTCGGCATCGTCTCTCATTCTGGTGGCGGCCCCGGTGTCCTCGACAGCAGCCCGGCGAACGTCCGTGCCGCCATCGAGGGCTCCCTGCAGCGGCTCGGCACCGACCACATCGACCTCTACTACCAGCACCGGGTCGACCCCAAGACCCCCATCGAGAGCACAGTCGGCGCTCTGGCCGAGCTGGTCGCCGAGGGCAAGGTCCGATACATCGGCCTGTCCGAGGCCGGTCCCGCCACGATCCGCTGCGCCCACGCCGTACACTCGGTCGCCGCGTTGCAGACGGAGTACTCCCTGTGGACCCGTGACCCGGAGGCCGAGCTGTTGCCGCTGCTGCGCGAGCTGGGCATCGGCTTCGTTCCGTACTCGCCGCTCGGCCACGGCTTCCTCACCGGCGAGATCCGCTCGCCCGAGCAGCTCTCCGACGACGACTGGCGCAAGACCAACCCGCGCTTCACCGGCGAGAACTTCGTGCGCAACCTGCGCATCGTCGACGAGGTCCAGGCGGTCGCGGCCGAGGCCGGTGCAACGCCGGCACAAGTGGCTCTGGCCTGGCTCCTCGCGCAGGGCGACGACATCGCCCCGATTCCCGGCACCAAGCGGGTCGCCCGCGTCGAGGAAAACACCGCCGCCGACCGCCTCGAGCTGAGCGCCGCGCAGATCGAGCGGCTGAACAACCTCACCCCGGCTGCCGGCGAACGCCACGACCAAGGGAACATGGCCGTCATCGACCGGTGACCGGAGGCTGTGACGGAAGCGTAACGAGTTGCAGCCTCGACTCGCGGTTCCGGTCGCGGGTTTCGCGGCGTAAGCCCAGGCAGCAGAGTGAAATCGGAATTGGTGGAGCAGAAGGGATTCGAACCCTCGACCCCCACGTTGCGAACGTGGTGCTCTCCCAGCTGAGCTACTGCCCCACGAGAGAGCGCGTATTGTACTCGCGCCGGCGCGGCGCGGCAAATTCGCCAATTCGCCGGATTCTCCGGTAGCGCCGCAGACACCACCTTTTCTCCCGCACCTCCCTCCTACGGGCCGCGCCGGCGCGGCAACAGCTCGGGCGGCGCCAGGCCGGCGCGCGCCTCGACCAGGAAGGGAGCGTTGCGCGGCGACCAGACGCTCGGCGCGATGACCATCCGGTCCAACCCCGGCGGATAGAAGACATCGTCGCTCTTGCCGCGCGGATAACAGAAGGCGCCGACCGCCTGGACGGCAATGCCGGCCGCGACCGCCGCCACGAAGGCGCGCAGGCCCCAGCCGCGCAGCCTGGCGACGACCGGCACCAGGAGCCAGACCAGAAAGGGCAGGACATCCGTGAGATAGCGCGGGCCGTAGCAGGCGCCGGCCCGGTAGTCGGCGCGGGCGAAGATGTAGAGCTGCACCACGAAGGCGGCGGCGACCGCCCACTCGAGCAGCCGATCGCGGGCTGCCGGCCCGCCCGCCGGAGCCGTCGCGGGGTCCTCTTCCCACCGCCACGATCGCCGGCGCCGCAGCCGGCAGGCCAGGAAGGCAAGAAAGGGCGAGAAGATCAGCAGCCCCTTCCCGGGGCTGAACAGCTCTCCGGCCACGCCCGGCAGCAACGGATGGGACATGAAGGGGTGGCCACCGCGGACAGCCCAGGCGTAGCCGCCGGCCCAATGGCCGAAAACCGCGAGGTTGTAGAGCGCGAACGGCGCCGCCGCCGCGATCGCGCTTCCCACCGCCCACAGCGCCCGCCGGCGATGGCGCACCGCGAGATAGGCGAGCACCCCGGCTGCCAGCGCCGCGTCGGGGGGACGGTTCACCGCGAGGAGGCCGGACGCCAGGCCGGCGGCGACGAGGCTCCCGGCGGTCGGCAGGGCGGTGGCGGCGAGCAGCGCGCAGACCGCCAGCAGCTCTCCGGTCCCGTGCAGCCACAACGCCTGGCTGGAGATGACCCAGGTCTCGGTCGCGAAGCCGTAGGCTACCGCCGCCAGGACCGCCCGCGGCCGCACGGCCGTCCTCCCGGCCAGGAGAAAGAAGAGGCCGACCGAGGTCGCCGCCAGCAGCGACGCCGCGAGCTTCTCCATGCGCAGCGACGTGTTTTGCAGCCGCCACGGCTCCCAGCCCCGCCAGTCGAGGAAAGCCACCGCCGGGGCGTAGAGCGGCGCGACCAGCAGTGGTGTGACGATCGGGTAGGTCGAGTACAGATGGCCCGCGGGGGAGCGGTAGAGCCAGTACGCGTCGTGGTACGGCTTGCCGGGCGGCACGATGCTGGCCAGCGCGGCCACCGGGTCCAGGTTGACGCTCCCCGCCCGCCACAGCGCCAAGGGCAGCAGCCGTGCCGGCACCGTGTCGCCGTCCTGGATGACGCGGAAGTTCAGGTTGTAGACGACCAGGGCCGCCAGGGTCAGCAGGACCGCCGTGCGCCACTCGGCGCGCCGGCCGGCTCCGGGTTCGCTCGCCGGCAGCAGCCGTCCGCCGCCGTTCGCCGCCGGCGCCGCCGGCATCACGCCTCCGCCGCGGCACGCACCGTGGGCTCCGCGGCGCCGGCAAGGGCTACGCTCTCGGCGCCGCTCTCGGCACCGCTCCGAGGCAGGGGCACGACCCCAAGCTCGGCATAGACCTTCCCCAGCGCCGCCGTGAAGGCGCTGGCCGAGAAGCGCTCTTCGAAACGGCGCCGGGCGCCGAACGCGAGCCGCCGCCGCAGGCCCGGATCGCCGAGCAGGCGCGACAGGGCCGCCGCCAGGGCCCGCGGATCACCGGGCTCGACCAGCAGGGCGCTGGCGCCGTCGTCGACGTCCTCGGGGATGCCGTCGACCCGCGACGCGACGATGGCGCGGCCCGCTTGCAGGGCTTCGAGCAGCGCCAGCGAGCCGCTCTGCTCGGAGCGCGACGGCAGCACGAAGACATCCGCGCGCTCGAGGTGCGAGTAGGGATCGGGCACCTCCCCAGGCAGGTCGACCTGGCCGCCAAGCCCCAGCTCGCGCGCCAGGGCACGCTCCTCCGCGAGCTGCCTGCCGCCGCCGAGCAGGCAGGCGCGGAACGGCACTCCCGCGGCCCGCAGGCGGTCGAGAGCCGCCAGCAGCACGTCCCCTCCCTTGCGCGGCTCGTGGCGGCTCACCGCGACGATGAGCGGCGTACCGTCCCCGCCGCCAGCCGCGCTCGACGACCGCGCGTCCTCCGGCGCCTTGGCCGCGGCGCCGGCCGGCGGCGTCTCGCGCAGGAAGGCGGCTTCGGCGGCATAGGCGAGCTTCACGCAAGCGCCGCCCACCGCCGCGCCATGGCGCGCCGCGACGAGGCGCCGCACCGACTCGTAGTTGATCAGCACCAACCGCGCCTCGCGGTAGGCGCGCCGCTCCCACCGGTTCACGGCCAGGCGAATCCACAGGTGGCCGGCCCGCTGGCGCAGCCGCGTGCGGAGGCGGTAAGCGGCCAGGCCGGCCAGGATGGCGCGCGACTCGGCCTCGTAGGTCGTATAGGAGCTGACGATCGGGATCGCCTCGCAGGCCGGCGCCGCGGTGCGCAGGCGCGCGCAGGCCAGGATCCCGGCGTATCCCCAAACGCCGAAGCCATGCACCAGGAGCGGTCCGCGGCGGCCGGCGGCGAAGCGCTCGATTGCCGCCGCGATGCGCGGCGCATGGATTCCGGCCGCCATCTGGCGCACCGGCCGCAGCGGCGCCGCGCTGCAATGGATGACGCCGTAATCGGTCTCCACCGTCTCCCGCCCGCGGCCGGCGCAGAAGAGACGCGGCGTGAAGCCGAGGCGCAGCACCGCGCGGGCGTGAGCGCGGACGTAGCTCGAATGCCCGCCGCCCAGCTCGTCGCGCGGATCGCGCCCCGAAACCAGCACGACGTCCCGGCTCATGACCTGCCGCCACCGGCCAGCCCGCGGTCGCCGCTGCGCGCCACCTCTCCGGCCACGAGATCGATCTCCGCCGCCGTGAGCGCCGGTCCGGAGGGCAGGTACAGGCCTTTGCGGCAGAGCTCCTCGGCGATCGGATAGCGCTCGCCGCGATGGCGCCGGAAATAGATCGGTTGCAGGTGCACCGGAATGAAGAACGTGCGCGTTTCGATCCCCTGCCGCGCCAGGCGATGGCGCAGCTCGTCGCGCGAGCAGCCGAAATCGTCCTCGACCAGCAGGGCATACATCCAGAAGACGCTCTCGACCTCCGGGCGCTCGCCGGGCAGGGTGAGGCCGCGCACCCCGGCGAGGCGGTCGCGATAGCGCTCGGCGTTGTGGCGCCGCGCCGCCACCAGCCGCGGCAGCCGCTCGGTCTGGGCGAGGCCCACCGCGGCCTGCAGGTTGCTCATCCGGTAGTTGAAGCCGAGATAACCGTGCCAGAAGTGCCGTTCGGAAGAGAAAGCGTGATCGCGCAGCCGGCGCGCGGTGGCCGCGAGACGCTCGTCGTTGGTGGTCACCATTCCGCCCTCGCCGGTGGTGACGATCTTGTTGCCGTAGAAGGAGAAGGCCGCGGCGTCGCCGAGGCCGCCGACCGCCGCGCCGCGATAGGTGGCGCCGTGCGCCTCCGCCGCGTCTTCGAGCAGGGCGAGCCCATGGCGGGCGGCGACGTCGCGCAGCGGCCCCATGTCCGCCGGATGCCCATAGGTGTGCACGGCGACGATCGCCCGGGTCCGCGGCGTGACCTTGGCCGCGACCTGCTCGACGTCGAGGTTCCAGGTGCCGGCATCGGCATCCACCAGCACTGCTTGGGCGCCCGTGTAGGCCACCGCGTTGGCGGTCGCGATCATGGTGAAGGTGGGCACGATGACCTCGTCGCCCGGGCCGATCCCCAGCGCCGCCAAGGTGAGATGCAGGGCGGCAGTGCCGCTGGCACAGGCCACGCCGTGAGCGCAGCCCGAGGCGGCGGCGAAGCGTTGCTCGAAGTCGCCCACGAAGCGCCCCGCCGACGACACCCAGTTGGACTCGACGCACTCGGTCAGGTAGCGCAGCTCGTTGCCGTCGAGAAGGGTCTCGCAGACCTGGATCAGGCGCCGGTCCGGACCGGCCATGCCGGGGACGGCGGCCCCGCCTCCCATGCCGGCGCCGGCACCGCCAGGGCAGGGGCCGGCGGGCGGCAGCGTCAGCTCCGGCTCGGGGCCGGGGAGCAGCCGCCGCAAGGGCGCCATCTCCGCCTCGCTCAGGCACAGCTCCTCGAGCGTCCGGCGGATCATGGCGCGGCGGTCTCCGCGGCCGCCGCCGGGGCGGCCGGCGCGAGCGGCGCCGCGATGAAGCGCGCCAGCCGGTCGCCGCGCTCCAGGATGCCGGCCTGGTCGGCCGGGCCGGCGCCCGGGAAATGCTGGGCGAAGATCGCCGCCGCCCCCAAGGCGATGCGCGGGTCGAGGCCGGCGAGGAAAGCGGCGCGATAGCCGGGAGCCGGCTGGCAGCCCCAGCCGGCGGCGGGCGCGATCCGCCACCGTAAGCGGGAGTAGGCGGCCAGGGCGCGCCAGCCGGCCGGTCCGAGCAGCCGCGCCGGGCCGCCGCGGGCCAGGGCCGCCAGCACCCGGCTGGTGGGCGTCGCGGCGATGGCGCGCATCACCTGGGCGTGCAGCCGCGCCGCCACGGCGGCCGCCGGCAGGGCGTCGCCCGTGGCCGGCCGGGGCTGCCAGCCGGCCTGGGCGAGCAGCAGCGGCACCAGATCGATTCCCATGCGTTCGGGCGATTCTCCCAGGGCCAGCACCGAGAGCGCGACGCGCAGGCACTGGCTGCAACGGCTGCAGGCCGCCTGGTCCGCCGCCACCCGCCAGCAGGAATACTGGAGGTCGCACAGGTCGCCGTAGCGGGTCCACAGGAGCTGCTGCACCTGCTCGCTGTGCAGGGCGCCGATCAGCGAGCCGTAGCGCAAGCCGAGGGGCGCGAGCAACGACTCGATCGCCCGCTGGCTGGCGCGCGAGTACATGCAGTGCGGGTGCTGGACGATGCGCCCGTCGATCTCGACGCTGTCCTGCACCTCCGCCTCCGACGCCAGGAACAGGTCGGTCGCGCCGAGCGCCAGGGCGCACACCAGCAGCGCCGAGAAATAGAGCCAGGTGTCGGTGATCTCGTTGACCGACACCGGGTAGCCGGCGGTGGGCGGAAAATCGTTCCGCCAGCTCTCTCGCAGGTCCGATTCCACCTCGAGCAGCGTGACATCCCGGCGCGCCGGCATGGCCGCCAGCACCTGGCGGCGGCGGGCCGTCAGGTGGTCGTGCAGCGGGGGCATCGGCGAGGTGGTCGTCACCAGCAGCGGCCGCTCGGCGAGCTCGCACAGGAGCGCCGCCTGCAGCAGGCTGTCCTTGCCGCCGCTGAAGGCTGCGGCCGAGCGGCGACCGGCGGCCGATCGCGCCGGCCGCGGCAGGGAAGCCAGGGGCGGCAGGCGGGGACCGCGCGCCTCGATCTCGAAGGCAGCCAGCGGCGGCCAGCTTGCGGCAGCGGCTGCCGCCGGCGCGCCATCGCGCCGCCCCGGCCGCGGCGGCAGCGCGTCGAGCGGCGTCGGCGCGCCGCGATAGGCCTCGAGCGTCGCCGCCTCGACGTCCACCAGGCGGCGCCAGAACTCCGCCTCTCCCGGAGGCAGCTCGACCGGCAGCTCGACGCGGCAGGGGCGCAGCAGGTTCCAATGCGAGTGCAGGCAGAGCAGCGCGACCGTCCACCAGAGCGCCGGCGGCACCGCCGCCAGATCCACCGCGGGCGGGAAGGTGAGGCAAAAGGACGTGCGTCGATACAGGCTCGTCTTCGGTTCGACCCGCCAGCGGAACGTGACGGTCCGCCGGCGCGGCTCGAGCGCCGGCGGCAGCAGCGTGACGCGGTTCATCGCCGTCTTCGCGACAGCCGCCCCAGCCGGGTGTCCAGGCCGCGCCGCCAGGACCAGTAGACGTCGGCGGCCCGCCACAGGCGGGAGGCGTGGATGGCGGCCAGCTGCCCGCCGGCCTGGGCCAGCTGCTCGCCGGCCTGGGCGAGCTGGCCGCTGACCTGGGCCAGCTGGCCGCGGGCCTGGGCGAGCTGCTCGCCGGCGGCGGCCAGGCCGGCCTGAAGCGCCGCGGCCGCGTCGCCTTGCGCCTGCAGCTCGGCCCGGCTCGCGGCGAGCGCCCGCCGCAGCTCGTCCTGCGGTCCCGCCTGGAAGAGCGGCGCCAAGCCGCCGTTGAGCCAGTTGAGGAGTGTCCAATCGGTGCCGCGCGCCGCGATCAGCTCGAGCAGCAGCCGCGCGGCGGCGACGTCCCGCTCGCCGGCCGGAGACGTCAGCTCGGGCACGAACCCGAAGAAGATGTCGAGAATGCGGCCATGGACCTGGTAGATGCGGGCCAATGCGGCCAGGAAAGGCAGCGCGTCGCCGATGCCCACCAGGCCGGAGCCGCGCCGTCCCTTCTCGTGCTGGTGATGCAGGGCAAGCGCCTCGACGACGCGCCGCAGCGAGCCCGGCCAGCGCCTTTCCACCCGGAGGCACCAGTCGTTGTCCTCGAAGTAGGCCAGCTCCGTGGCCAGCGGACAGCTCGCCAGCGCCGACCGGCGCATCAGCATCAGTCCGCCGGCGACCCACCTGCAGGGCCCGGAGCTGCCCACGCCCGGATCGTCGTGGCGCAAACCCCGCCCCAGCGGCACCAGGGCGAGCACGCTGCCGTCGTCGCGGTAGTCGCCGCCGCACAGCTGCACCCGCCCGTCGGGGAGGATGAGCTTGCCGCCGCAAGCCATGGCCGCGGGATCGAGATCCAGGGCATGGACGAGGTGCTCGACCGTGCCCGGCAAGACCTCGGCGTCGTTGTCCAGGAACAGCACGTACTCGGTCGCCGCCCGTTCGACGGCGAGCTGACGGCCGCCGGCGGTGCCCAGGTTGCGGTCGAGCTCGACCAGCTCGGTATCGTGGGCCGCGCACGCCCGGCGCACCGCCTGCCTTTCCGCCGGCGCCGAGTTGTTGTCGATCACCAGCAGGCGGATCGGCAGCCGCACGAACGCGCGCACCGAGGCGAGGGCGGCCCGCGTGCGCGCGGCCTGGTTCCACGAGAGCACGACCACCGTGACCCGCGGCTCGCCGCCCTGGTCGAGCAGGCTGGCTGGCAGCCGCGCCAGGCTGGCGGCGCCCCTCGCGGCCAGCTCGCGGCGCAAGGCCCGCAGCGGCTCGGCCTCGGTCTCGGCTGCGGCCTCGGTCTCGGCTGCGGCCTCGGTCTCGGCTGCGGCCTCGCCAGCCACCTGCGCCGTCCGCGGGCCAGGCAGCGCCCGCGGCGCCGGTGGGAGCGGGACGAGAGCTGCCGGCAGGCTCCAGGATGCCGCCGGCTGCACGGCGAAACCGCCCAGCGCGAACTCGGCGATGGCCGGCACCTTGTGGTAGGCCGAGGGCCGGTACTCCACCTGCTTGCCGAGGAGCGCCGCGGCGATCATCACGTGGGCGCGGTCGGTGCGCACCAGCGCTGCGGACGCGATGCGCAGAAGCCATGGCTCCAGGTTCGGATAGACCGCCGAGATGTCGACGTTGTCCGCGGGCAGAGGGAAGGCCGAGCTCGATTCGGTATCGGTGCGGTAGGCATGGAGCACGCCGTCGCCGGGCGCGACGAACGGGGAGAAGTCGAAGAAGAACGCGCAATCGTGAGCGAGGCGCGCGGCGCAGAGGTCGCGGATGCGGCCAAAGGACTCGCGCTCGCGCGCAAAGACCACGGCGCGGCTGCGCGCGAGCGCGTCGCGCACCGTCTCCTCGGCGGGATCGAAGGAGGACGGCAGGATCACGACGCGGGCGAAGCGCATCTCGGCCAGGACCAGCACCCGCGGCATGATCTCGTGAAAGCAGCGGCACCAGGCGCCGCCGCCCGAGATCACCGCCAGCTCGCCGCTCGCCGCGGCCAGCTGCTCGAAGTCGATCTCCTGGTAGTCGAGGCCGGCGAGGAGCCGGCGCGTGCCGGCCTGGATCAGCTCGTCGCCGCGGGCGCCGACGCCGCGGACGTAGGTGAAGCCGGTGGCGCCCGCGCCCAGGGCCGCCAGCAGCTCGCGCCGGCTCCGCGCGAGCGCCTGCCAGTGGCTTGCCGGCGGCGAGAACGTCCGCGGCTCACCAGGTTGCCGGGGGCGTGATATCTGCAATGTCATCCGCTCCTTTTTTCTTGAATGGTTGGCTGGGCGACGGCGTCTTGGTCCTGGACGACAGGGGAGTCGGCGGCGGCGGGGGCTGCCGGGACGGCGAGCAGCTCGGCCACGGTCAGGGTGCCGAGGCGCTCGGCACGGGTTCCGGCGAGGATGTCCACCCAGCGATCGAGGCACGCCCGCAGCTCGGCGCCGAGGTGCTCGACGCTGCGCCGGGCGCGGTGGTCGTAGGCCTCGAAGACCTCCTCGACGCGCAGCGCGGCCGGGTTCCGCCCCAGGGCGTACGAGCGGCCCGGCGCCTCCAGCAGCAAGCCGTTGACCAGCAGCGGATGCAGCGAGCGGTCGAGATCGCGCGCCGCCAGGCTGAGATGGCCGGCCAGCTCGTCGCTCGTGGTCGTCGGGCTCTTCTGCGCCGCCAGGAAAGCGACGGCGGCGAGCCCCACCCACCTGGCCGCGATCGGCGGATGGGTGTGCAGGCCGCGGCTCAGCAAGGCGAAGTTCTGGGCGGTGTAGGCCGCCTCGCTGCCGAGCAGGACGATGGTCCAGGTGAGCTCGATGGAGATCATGAACAGCAGCACGAACGCCGAGCTGCCGTAGACGGTGCTGACGCCGCGGAAGAACTCGATGTAGTAGCCGAACGACTGGCGCAGGACCTCGAGCAGGATGGCGCCGAACAGACCGCCCACCAGGGCATTGCGGAAGCGCACCCGGGTGGAGGGCACCAGCCAGTAGAGCAGCGTCAGGCCGGCGACCGTCGCCAGGAAGGGAGTCAGGTGCAGCAGCACCGAGCCCCGCACCAGCTGGCGCATCGCCGGCGTCTGGCGCAAGAGGATCAGGCTCGAAAAGGTGACGCCGATCAGCAGCGGCCCCCAGAACAGCAGCAGGAAGAACGTCAGCAAGCGATACCGGAAGGGCCGGCGCCGCGTGACGTGCCAGATCTTGTTGAAGGTTTCCTCGATGGTGGCGAAGGCGAGCAGCGTGGTGCCGAACAGCGCCGCCAGGCCGACGCCGTGCATGGTCTCGGCCTGGTCCAGGAACTCCCGCAGCTTGTCGGTGAGGGTTTTCTCCGCGTAGGGAAGCACCTGGATGAAGACTTCCAGGCTCTTTTCAGGGTACTGGCTGAAGACCCGGGCACCGACGAACGAGAGGGCCGCGAGCAGCGGCACCAGCGACAGGATGGTGACGAAGGCGAGGGCCGACGCGGTCAGCAGGATGGAATCGTCGTAGCCCTGGCGCACCGTGAGCGCGAAGAAGCGGCCGAGCTGGCGGTGAAACGGCAGGCGCGGCGGCGGCACGGGCGCTGTCTTCCTGGCTGCGCTCGGCGCGCTCGGTGCGATCGGTGCGATCTGGCGGTGATCCATGGTCGGCGGTCGGCGCGTCCCTGCCCGCGGGCACCCGTGAGCGGGCTCGCCATTGCCAGCGGCCCCCGACGGCGGCGTGCTGCGGACGGAGGGCCGGAGTCTAGCCTATCGCCACCGGCGGCTCGGCGCGGGGCGCAGGCGCGGGGCGCCAGGCGCGGGTCGTCATCCCCGGCTGGTCGCGGTGCGGCACGAATTCTGCTACAAACGGAGGCAACGGGACGCTGCGCCGGCTGCGCCGAGCCGTGGTGTCCTGCATCAACGTCTCACCGGCGGAAACCTACGGAGGCAATCATGGCCGATTCTGGCTTGGGTGAAAGTGCCGAAAAGGCAGCGGAGGCAGTGGCCGAGAGCGTCGCGGCGGCGCGGGAGAAATTCTCGCGCCTGAGCGACGACATGCAGCACCGTTACCGGCAGGTTTCGAAGGACCTGCGCCGCGGTGCGGAGAAAGCGGGCAAGGAGGTCCGGAAGGGAGCCGAAGCTGCCCGCGAGACCTATCGCGACACCGCCAACAAGGTGCAGAAGAGCTACAAGCGCACGCGCTCCGAGGTCAAGCGCATCGGCCGCGACGTGGGCGAGTACGTGCGCGAGAACCCGGGCAAGGCGGTGCTGATCGCCGCGGGCATCGGGTTCCTGGTCGGGCTGGTGGTGCGGCGCCGCGACAGCGACGAAGACTAGGAATCGATTTCGGCTGCGCGGTCCGGTCACCGGTATACTTCCCGGCACGCTCTCGGGGGGCCGGCCTGAAGGCCGGTCTGCCGAGAGCCCATCAGCGGCCGGCAGCCCGCGGCCGGCGAGTTCTTCCTGCAGCGGCAGGTTCTACAGCCAGGTGACCTGAGGGGGAGCGGCGAATGCCCGAATCGTTCTCGTCGAAGGCCGAAGCGGTCGTCAACGACCTGCTCGACTCGGTGTTGCCCGAAGGCCTGGACTGGAAGGAACTGGTGCGCTCCTACCCGGTGCCGGCCCTGGCGGTGGCGGCGCTGGGCGGCTTCCTGGTGGGGCGCGCGCACGGCCCCGCCATCGTCGGCGCGGTATCGAGCTTCGCCGCGGCCGAGGTGGCGAAGAACGTCAGCTCGCTGCTGGGCCAGGAGCTCGAGAGCTGAGCGGCGGGGGGAACGGGACGCCCCCTCCCCTTCGCTTCGGCCAACCGCTAGCGGGACACTAGCCTTCGCCCCTCGCGGTCGCGGACCTCGCCGGCGCCACCGTGCCCATCCTGCTCCACTGCTCCGACGTCCACTTCGGACCGCCCCACCTCCCGAACGTCGCCGAGGGTTTTCTCGCCCTGATCGACAGTCAGCGTCCGGACCTGGTGGTGATCTCGGGCGATTTGACCCAGCGCGCCAAACCGGAGCAGTTTGTCGAGGCCCGCCGCTTCGTCGATCGCATCCCGGTGCCGAGCCTGGTGGTCCCCGGCAACCATGACGTACCCATGTACAGAGTCTGGGAACGGGTCTTCGACCCCTTCGGCGCCTACCGTAAGCACTTCAGCAGCGATCTCGAGCCGGTCTACCGTGACCGCGAGATGCTGGTGATTGGCATCAACACCGCCTTCAACTGGACAATCAAGGGCGGACGCATCACCTCCCACCGCCTCCGGGAGGTGGGCGAGCTGCTGGCGGCGGCGCCGGGCCAGCTGTTCAAGGTGGTGGTGCCGCACCACGACCTGATCCCGCCGCCCAATCTCGAGCGCCCGCGGGTGCTCGCCAATTCCCGCCGGGCCATGGCGCTGTTCGCGGCCAGCGGCGTGGACCTCGTCCTCTCCGGACATCAGCATCAGGCCTACATCGGCACCTCCGAGGAGTTCTACCCGCAGGGCACGCCGCCGGTGATCGTCGTGCACTCCGGGACCACCACTTCCAGCCGTGGCCGGGGCGGCGAGCGCCACCTGAACACCTGCAACCGCATCGAGTTCGACGCCGGGTCGCTGACGGTGTCGCACTATGCCTGGCAGCCGGCCCTGGACCGCTTCGCCGAGCAGAGCCGGCACTGGTACCCGCGCCGGCAGATCTCCCCCTACACCCTCGAGGCCATTGCGGGAACGCCTGCGGCCCCCGCTGCCCCCGCCGTTCCCGCTGCCCCCGCCGTTCCCGCCGCCCCGCCATCTGCGCCGGCCGCCCCTTAGCCTCCCGCGAGGTATCATGTCAACGCCTTAATACCAGCTATCGAGGAGACGTTAGATGGGCGAAGAGCAGGGCGAAGGGCAGCGGGACGAGCGCGACTGGGAGATCGCCAGGATCCTGGAAAGCAACGAGGAGGCGGTCCTGGTCGCCGGGTTCCTCCACAGCAGCGGCATTCCGGCCCAGGTCGAGTCGCTGCACGTCGAGGAGCTGCCGGTCAATCTCGGCGGGCTCGGCGAGGTGCGGGTGCTGGTGCCGGCAGACCGCCTGGAGGAGGCGCGGGCGCTGCTCGACGCCAGCGAGGCCGCCGCCGGCGATGCCGGCGACGTCGCCGAGTCGGGCAAGGAGGAACCGGCCGAGTGAGCACGCTCGAGGGCGGCCAGCGCGTTGGCCGCTACCGCATCATCCGGTTCCTCGGCGCCGGGGCGATGGGCGAGGTCTACCTCGCCGACGACCCTCACATCGAGCGCCGCCTGGCGATCAAGACGGTGCGCCTGGCGGGCGGCCGGCCCCAGGACGTCGAGGACCGCAAGCGGCGGCTGTTGCGCGAGGCGAGGGCCGCCGGGCGCCTGCTGCACCCCAACGTGGTGACGCTGTTCGACACCGGCGAGGAAGACGGGCTCCTGTACCTGGCCTTCGAGTTCGTCGAGGGTTGCGACCTGGCCACCCGGCTGGACTCCGGCCAGCCGCCGAGCCTGCGCGAGGTGCTGCGGATCGTGCGCCAGGTCGCCGATGCCCTGGACTATGCCCACCGCCAGGGCATCATCCATCGCGACATCAAGCCCAGCAACATCCTCATCGATACCGCCGGCCACGTGAAAGTCGCGGACTTCGGCATCGCCAAGGTCGCCGGCCAGAACACCGAGCTGACCATGGCGGGGTCGGTCATGGGCAGCCCGCAATACCTCTCGCCCGAGCAGATCCGCGGCGACGAGCTGGACGGGCGGAGCGACGTGTTCTCGCTCGGCGTGGTGCTCTACGAGCTGCTGTCCGGACGGCGGCCGTTCGACGGCGAGACCATCACCACCCTCGTCTACCAGATCCTGCACAAGGACCCCTCGATCTCCGAGCTGCGGGCGGTGCCGCTGCGCCTCGACCAGCTGCTTCACCGCATGCTCGCCAAGGACCGCCAGGACCGCCTCGCCACGGCGGGCCTGGTGGCCGAGGAGCTGGCGGCCATCGAGCGCGAGCTTCCCGAGGAGACGCTCGCGGCGCCGGCCGCCCCGGCGGACGCGGCGCTGGACGTCACCCGGGTGATGTCGTCGCGCTCCGTCGCCGCCCAGCGGGCGAGGTCCGCGGAGCTCTCGGCACCGGGCGCCGGCGCGGGTACCGCGCCGCCGATGCTCCAGCCGACGGCGCCCGGGTGGGGGGCTGCGGCGGCGGCCCCGGGGGCGCCCGCGACGGCGGGTGCGCCGCTGGCGCCAGCCGCGACGGCCCACCCGTCGGGTGCGCGTCTCCCTACCGGGGTGGCGCCATCGCCGGCCACGGGAGCCGCGGGCGCGGCGGTTCCGAGCCCGGCCGCGACGGCGCCTCGCCCGCTCGCTCCGCCAGCGGCCGCGGTGGCGGCGCCGGCTGCTCGGCGCTCCGCCGGCGCGCGGGTCTGGCTGGTGCTGGCCGCGGTGCTGCTGCTCTTCTGCGGGGTGGTCGGGGCGGGCGCGCTCTGGTTCTGGCAGCATTACCTGCGGGGGTCCGGTCAGGAGCTGAGCCGGCTTGCTTCGTCGCCTCCCTCCCCTCCCCCGTCCTCTGCGTCGTCCTCGTCCCCGTCTTCCGCGTCGACTGCCGCGGTGCCGGCGCCTTCGCCGGCCGCGAGCGGCGGGACAGAGAGCGCGGCGCCCCCTGCGGCCCCGGCAACCCGGGTGGACCAGCCGCAGCCGGCCGTGGCGGCCGCACCGGCGGGCAGCGGCGGCCGCGGTATCGCCGAGGGCACGGGAGCGGGGGCCACGGCGAGCGCGGGCAGCGTCGCCGGCCCCTCGGCATCCGGGTCGCGCGGTGTCGCCGGCTCCTCGGCATCCGGGTCGCGCGGCGCGGCGGCCCGCGGGCAGCAGGCGCCCTCGGCGATTGCCGCAGATCGCGGCGCATCTGCCACGACGTCGGCCACTGCGCCGTCGCCGGCGGGCGCGGGCGCGTCTTCCGCCGGGGCCCGGTCCGGAGTCTCCGCCGCCACCCAGCCGGCGGCGTCGGCACCCGTGCGGGCCGCGAGGAGCCCGGGGTCAGGTTCCGGAGAGCCGGCCACCGCGAGCGGCGCCGCCGCCGGGGCCGGCAACGGCGCCGCCAGGAACAGGGATGCCGCGGACCAGGCTTCCCGGGCGCAGGCCACCGTCGCCGACGCCGGAATCGGCCAGCCGGCCAGCCAGGACCGGGACGCGGTGGCGGCCGGCAGCGGCGGCGGGGGGGCCGCCTCGGCGCCGAGCGTGGACCGGGTGATTCACAGCGGGCTCGAGCTGGCCTTCCGGGTGAACCCGCCGGACGCCTATGTCCTGCTCGACGGCGCGGTCATCGGCAGGGCGGAGGAGTGGAGCGGCCAGAAGGGGGGCCGCGCCTTCACTCTCCCGGGCACCGGGTCGCACCTGGTCAAGATCAAGCGTCCGGGGATGAAGGAGTACCGCATCAACGTCGAGGCGAGCGACACGCGGGGAGTCACGCCGGTCACGGTCAGCCTGCAGCCGCTGCCCGCGGCGCAGGTCGAGACCGTGGACCTGCAGACCATACGGGTGCGCGAGGCGATCGCCCTGCGCGTCCAGCCCGACGTCAACGCCGTGGTGCTGGTGGACGGCGCCGCCGCCGGCTCGGTGAAGAAGTTTGCCGGCCGTTTCGGCCGCGGCGACGAGTGGCTCAGCCTGCCGCCCGGGACGCATCGGGTGACGGTGGTCGCTCCCGGCTACAACCGGCGCGACCTGGCGGTGGAGGTCACCCCGGGTGCGGACAAGCCGCGCCAGAAGGTCGAGGTCGTCCTCTCGCCGGCGACGGGAAGTCCCTAGTGTCCCGCGGCGCCGCGCCCCTGTCGGCCGCCGCGTCGGCGGCTGCTTCCGCTGCCGCGGCGTTCCCCGGCGGCGCTTGCCTCCCCGGTGTCCGCAGCTTCGCCCGCCTCGCCAATGGCCTGACGGTCTGCGTGGTGGAGAACCACCAGGCGCCGCTGGTGACCACGGCGCTCTCGTTCCGCGCCGGCACTCGCGACGAACCGGCGGGCCATGGCGGCGTCGCCCATTTCCTCGAGCACATGATGTTCAAGGGCTCCGCCCGCTTCGGACCCGGCGAGATCGACCGGCGGACCCAGGCGCTCGGCGGCTCCAACAACGCCTTCACCAGCCACGACTCCACCACCTACTACTTCAGCTTCGCCGCCGACCGGTGGACCGAGTCCCTGGCCATCGAGAGCGACCGTATCGCCGCCCTGACGCTCGACCCGCGCCAGGTGGCCAGCGAGCGGCAGGTGATCCGCGAAGAGATCGCCATGTACGACAGCGAGCCGTGGGATTCGCTCGAGGTCGCCGTCCAGGCGCGTCTGTTCCGCGGCCACCCGTACGGGCGGCCGGTGCTCGGCACCCGCGGCGAGCTGCGGGCGACGGGCCGCGAGGAGCTGGCAAGCTTCCAGCGCCGTTTCTACCGGCCCGACAACGCGGTGCTGGTGGTGGCCGGCGAGACGAACGAGGAGGCCGTGCTCGACCAGGTCGAGCGCTTCCTGGGGGGGCTCCCGCCTGGCGCCGAGCGCCGCCAGGCTGCCTCGCCGCCGGCGGTCTGGCCGCGGCGCATGGCGCGCCTGCGCCGGCGCAAGGGCGAGGTGGCGCGGTTGCTGCTCGCGCTGCCGGCCCCGCCCGGCGACCACCCCGACCACGCGGTCCTCCGGCTGCTGGCCGCGCTGCTCGGCAGCGGCCGCGTCAGCCGGCTCTACCGGGCGCTGGTGGACGAGGGGCAGCTGTGCAGCTGGCTCCAAGCCGAGCTGACCGAGGGGCTCGACGCCAGTCACCTGACGATCGCGGCCGAGGTCGTTCCGGGTGTCGAGCCGGCGCGGGTCGAGGGCGAGCTGCTGCGCCTGCTGGCGGAGCTGGCGAGCACCCCGCCGGGGGTGGAGGAGGTGGAGCGGGCGCGCCAGGTGGCGCTCGCCGACTGGGTGCTGCACCACGAGCGCGTCGAGCAGCAGGCGCTGTCGCTCGCCGTGGCGCTGGCGCTGTTCGACGCCGAGCACCTGGACGTGCAGATGCGGCGGCTGCTCGCCGCGAGCCCCGAGGCGCTGCACGACGCGGCGGGCCGGTACCTCCGACCCGAGCGCGGCAGCGTGCTCGGGTGGTCGCTGCCGCGCGCCTGAGAGGAAATCTACCGAGGCGCCCGGGAGACAGCGGGCGGAGACGCCGGGGAAAGGGGTCAGCCGTTGCAGAGGGAGGACACTGAAGCGCCGGTCACGACGGCCGGCCGGGCGGGCCTGGCGGCGCGCGTGCGCCGGGTGGAAGGCGCGCCGGTGGTCGCCGTGCGCCTGTGGCTGGATGCCGGCGCGCGGGTGGAATCCATCCCGGGCCAGGGCCTGCTGACCGGGCGCATGCTCGAGGAAGGGACCCGCCGGCGAGACTGGCGCCGCATCGCCGCCGATGCCGAGAGCCGCGGCATGGAGATCTCGAGCTTCGGCGCCTTCGAGGGGCACGGCGTCAACGTCGACGCCCTGGCCCCCGACTGGGAGCTCGCCCTCGAATGGGCGGCCGAGCTGCTGCGCGAGCCGTCGTTTCCCGAGGACCGCTGCGCCTGGCTGGGCAAGCAAGCGGCGGCCGAGCTCGAGGGGCTGGCCGATCAGCCTGACATCAAGACCGGGTGGGCGTTCCTCGAGCACCTGTACACCCCCCACCCGCGCTGCCGCCCGGTGCACGGCAGCGTCGCCAGCCTGCTCACGGTCAGCGCCGCCGATTGCGCCGCCCTGCACCGCGCCGCCCTCGCCGGCGGCGTCATCGGCGCGGTGGCCGGGACGATCGACGAGGACGCGGTCGAGCGGCGCATGCAGGACCTGTTCGCCGACCTGCCCCCGCGCGCGCAGCCGTTCGCCCCGCCGGCGCTTCCGGCCGGCCTGCCGGAGCGCCGTCACCAGGTGCAGGTCGAATCCGAGGACCAGGCCCATCTCTACATCGGCCACCTCACGGTGACGCGCCGCCATCCCGACTACACGGCCCTCGAGCTGCTGGCGGTGATCCTGGGCTCGGGGGCCGGTCTCACCGGCCGCATCCCCGAGCGCATCCGGGAGCGCGAGGGGTTGGCCTACACCGCCTACGCCCAGACCCTTGCCGGGGCGGGCGAAGATCCAGGCCGCCTGGTCGCCTACGTCGGCACCTCTCCCGCCACCGCCGAGCAGGCCGAGAAGGGCGTGAGCGAGGAGATCGCCCGCCTGGTCGATCAGGGCATCGCCGATCGCGAGCTCGAGGATGCCCGTTCCTACCTGCTGGGCCGGGAGCCCTTCCGCCGGGAGACCGCCCGCCAGTGGGCCGACATCCTGGTCGAGGCCGAGCAGTACGGCCTGCCGCTGGACGACCCCTACCGCCGGGTCGCCGATCTGCGCGCCCTCGACCGCCCCACCTGCGAGGCGGCGGCCCGCCGCCACCTGCGGCCGGGGGACCTGCGCGTCACGATCGGCCTGCCCGGCTAGCCGGAACTTGCGCGGCGGAGCCGACAGTCCGCTGCCAGCCAGCAGCCCGCAGCAGCAGCCCCGCAGCCAGCCAGGAGCCAGGACCGGGAACCTTCGCAGCGGCCCATCGCATGCCGACCACGCTCGTCCTGGCCATCGTCGTCGCCGCCGCGGTATCACTGGCGGTGCGGCACGTGCTGGGCTTCGGCTTCTCGCTCACCTTCGTGCCGCTGGCGAGTTTCTTCCTGCCGACGCGCCAGGCGGTGCTGACCGCCATCGTGCTGGAGATCGCGCTCGGCGCGGCGCTGGCGGTCGAGCTCAGGAGAGACCTGCGGCTGCGCGATTCGCTGCAGCTGCAGGCCGCCTCCCTGCTCGGCATCGCCGCGGGCATCGGGGCGCTGCGCGTGCTGCCCCAGGCGCTGCTGTTCAAACTCTCGCTGCTCCCGCTGCTGGCGCTGGCGGCGGTGCTCTGCGTCCGGCCCACGCTGGCGACGGCGAGGAGCCGGCCGAAGCTGGTTGGCGCCGGCCTGCTGAGCGGCGCCCTCAACGTGTGGGCCAGCTTCAGCGGTCCGCCCGTGGCGTTGTATTACCTGGCGACCGAGACTTCCACGAAATCGATCAAGGGCCTGCTCACCGGGTACTTCCTCGTGCTGTACCTTTTCACCGCGGCCGGTCTGGTTCTGGACGGAGAATACCTTCGCTTCGCCGGCTGGCCCATCGTGCTGACCGCCATCTGTACCATCGCGGTGTTGTACCCGCTATCCAAGATCCTGGCCCGAGCCGCCGAGCCCTGGTTCAGGAAGCTGGCAGCCTGGTTCCTGCTGCTGGTCGCCGTGGCGGCCCTGCTCAAGGACTTCCATTGACGGCAGCAGGTGCGCCTCGCGGAGGCGGGCCCGTCATCGGCTACGGTCCTCGCGAATGAGGCTGGCTGCCGAAGGCGAGAGCTTTCGTTCGCCATCCTTCCGCCGCCGTTCGCGGAGCTTGGCGAGCACCTGCCGGCGAGTCTCGCGCGCTAACTCGGGCCGCGGCGGTTCGCTCGCCGTTGGCACGGGCTGGCGGCGGTCTCTGCCGCCGAGCCGCACGTGCAGGTCGGTGTCCAGGGCCTGGGAAAGACGCACCATCGTGGCCAGGGTGAAGTTCACCTTTCCCCGCAGGATCTTGGTCACATAGGCCGGCGTGACGCCAAGCCTCTCGGCGAGAGCCGTGCGAGTCAGCCCCTGGCGCGCCATCTCCCGCACCACGCTTTCGGTGAATTCCAGGATCGCCCCCGCGATCCAATAGTCCTGGTGTTGCTGCGCTTCCCGGTACAGCTCGGAGAACGATCTCGATTTCATGGTGCTCAGTCCTCCACCTGCAAAGTCCCGTCCTTCTTGGCAGCCCGGTAAGCCGCGAAAGATGCCCTGGCCCGGTCGAGCCGCGCCTCGAGGCCGGCGAGAAAGTCGAGCAGCAGGCAATTGCCGCGAGCGTCACAGACCGCCAGCACCTCCCACCGCGTCCGCTGGACTCGCCGGAGTCTCATTTTAACCTAAGAGTTAAGGAAGTCCACCTGCGAGAGACCGGCAGGAGTCTAGCGCCAGGCTTCCGCCCTCACGCCCGCACGGCGGCGATCAGCACGTTGGCGTAGGGGGTGCCCATACCCATGGGGCCTACCTTGGCGAGGAGGCCCCGGGCGGCCAGGAGGCTGATCCATTCGGCCTGGGAACGGTAATGGAAGCCCTCGCGCCACTGGCGCCAGTCGCGGCGGCAGAGGGCCATCAGGCGCTCGGAGAGGCGGATGGCGTGGAAGCGCCAGCCGGCGGCGGCGTCGGCCTCGCGCACCAGCAGGAGGCCGCCGGGCGCCAGGGAGCCGGCGACCCTGGACAGGAGGCGCTGCTGGTCGGCCGGCTGCAGGTAGTGGAGGACGTCGATCATCAGGATGGCGTCGGCCTGCGGCAGCGGGGCGGTGAGGAGGTCGGCGGTCTGGATCGCGGCACGCCCATCCAGGCCGGCCCTGGCCACCTGCGCGGCGCGGTCGGCGACGTCGATGCCCGAGAGCTGCAACTCCGGCGGCGGCTGCCAGTCCTGGGGATAGACGGCGCGTTCGTTCTGGTCGCCGGCGGCGGCAAGCAGGGCAAGCGCGATGCCCCTGCCGCAGCCCAGGTCGAGCAGGCGGCCCTGGCCCGGCAGCGCGCCGTCGCGCAGCAGCGCGAAGTAGACCGGATCGTGACGGAGCTTGCCACGCACGATCTCGCACTGGACCAGGCCGGCGTCGAGATAGCGGTGGGCGGTCGCCTCGATCAGCGCCTCGACCTCGGCTGGGCGCTGGCCGCGGCGCAGGAGCAGGTAGGTCACCAGCGCGCAGACCGCCGCCAGCACGATGCCGAGCACCACGCTGCCCACCAGCAGATCGCCCCAGGACTTCCAGTGCCAGAAGCTGAGGTGCGCGGCGTCCCAATGCCAGCGCTCGGGGACCTGCGACGGGCGGATGGACAGCAGCGGCTTGCCCCGCACCAGCTTTCCCGTCTGGACCTCGAAGAACAGGAGGAAGGGCATCAGCACCGGCGTGCTGATGTGGGCCGCCAGGTAGGTCTTGACGCGGTTGAGGCCGAGCCAGCGCGCGCAGAGGATGCACAAAGGCAGGTGCAGACCATACAGTGGCGTGCAGCCGATGAACATGCCGAGCGCGACGGCGGCGGCCTGCTGCCCGGGGGTGCCGCCCTCGATGCGCAACCCATACAGCAGCTCGCGCAGCCGGTGCTTGAGCTTCGTGTCGCGCCGCGGCGCGGTCTGCACGGCCACGCTCAGCGGGTCTCCTCTCCGCTGCCGCCGCCGGCCGCGGGCGGCAAGGGCACCGCGCGCAGGCCACGCTCCGCCAGGGCGTCGAGCAGCCGTGGCAGCACCTCGAGCACCACGGGCACGCCGCCGCGGCCGCGCGCCGCCGAGCCGTCGTGGAGCAGCAGGACGTCGCCGCCCGCGGCCCCCAGAAGCAGCCGCCGCGCCACGCGCCGCGGATCGCGCGACACGGTGTCGAAGCCGCGGCGCGTCCAGGAGGCGAGCTCGAGGCCCGCCGCCGCCAGCTCGCGGTCGAGCAGCAGGCTGCGGAAGCCGGCCGGCGCCCGGAAGAAACGCGGGTGGACACCGCCGGCCCGCACCAGGGCATCCTGGCCTCGCCGCACCTCGCGGCGCAGCGCCCCGGGCGGGTAGCAGGTGAAGGCGAGCGGGTGCGAGTACGAATGGTTCTCGACCCGGTGGCCGCGCCGCACGGTCTCGGCGACCACCTCGGGGTGGGCCTCGGCGAGGCGGCCGATGCAGAAGAAGGAGGCACGGACTCCGTACCGCGCGAGGCACTGAAGGACCGCCGGGGTCACCTCCGGGTCCGGGCCGTCGTCGAAGGTAAGGGCCACCTCGCCGCGGCGCGCGGCGGCAGCCGACAGGCGGCTGACGTTGGGGCCGAGCAGGCGCGATCTCGGCCACAGGCCGGCGCCGGCGAGCGCGATGTGATTGCCGATCAGAGCGACGGCAGCCATCTGCCAGTGGCGGGGAGCCGCCGCCAGGGCGACCGCGGCGGCGGCGTGGATGCCCGCCGAGGCGGTCACCAGCGGGGTGGGCCGCCAGGCCCGCGGTGCCGGCGGCCCGCCCGCGGGTGCCGGCGGCTCGGCCGCGGATGCAGGCGCTGGCGCACTGCGAGACTCGGCGACGGCCATGCAAGTCCCGAGGTCAGCGCCCCCGCCGGCGGCCGGTCGGCGGCTCGCTGCCGGCCAGCTCGCCGCCGCCTTCCGCCAGGCCGGCACCGGCGCCCGCCGCTGGATCGGCGCTCGCGGCACCGACGAAGGCGCTCGCGGCACAGGCAAGGGTGCCTGCGGCACCTACAAGGGTGCCTGCGGCTCCGGCAAGGGTGTCCGCGGCACTGGCAAGGGCGCCCGCGGTACCTGCAAGGGTGTCTGCGGTACCGGCGAGGGCGCCCGCGGCACCGGAAAGGGTGCCTGCGGCGGCACCGGCGCCCGCGGCAGGGCCGCCACAGAGCGGTGTCAGCAGGGCAGCGCGGTCGAGCTTGCCGCGCGGCGTGCGGGGGATCTCCGCCAGCAGCAGCAGGCTGCGCGGGATCTTGTGCGCCGCCAGCCGCTCGCGGCACCAGGCGAGCACCTCTTCGCGGGTGAGCCGCCCCGGCCGGCAGGCGATCACCGCCCGCAGCACTTCGCTCCCGCGATCGGGCATCGGCACCCCCAGCACCGCCACCTCGTCGACGCCTGGAAGCTCCGCGAGGACGCTCTCGACCTCCCGGGGATTCACCTTCTTGCCCTTGATGTTGATCACCCCGTCCTGGCGGCCCAGGAGCACCAGCTCGCCGTGCCGCCACGTCCCGAGGTCGCCGGCGACGAAACGGCCGCCGGCGAGGCGCGGGTCGGGATCGGGCACGTAGCCGGCAGCCACCGCCGGCGAGCGGACCGCGATGGTGCCGCCGGGGGTACCGGGGGCTCCGTGGCCGCCAGCGCCGCCGTTGCCATTGCCGCCGCCGCCCAAGGCGCCGGCAGGCTCGGACAGCAGCTCGACCAGGACGCCCTCGACCGGCGAGCCGACGCTGCCTCGTTCCGCCGCGCCGCCCTCGCGGTCGTAGCAGATGCCGCCGCACTCGCTGGCGCCGTAGAAAACGTGCACAGGCAGGCCATAGACCTCCCGGAAGGCGGCGGCGGTGCCTGCCGACAGGGGCGCTCCGGCGGCGACGACCAGCCGCAGGTGGCGCGGCCGGCCCGGGGCCTGCGACAGGCGCAGCAAGGCATCCAGATAGGGCGGCACGGTCGGCAGGACGGTGGCGTCCAGGCGCTCGGCGGCAGCGAAGGGGCCGAACAACCCGCTGTCCTCGGGCATCACCAGCGGCGTGCCGCGGACCAGCGCTGGCATGACCAGGCTCGACAGCCCGTAGGAGTGCGACATGGGAATGGCGGCCACCAGCCGGTCGCCGTCGCGCAGCCCCATCGTCCGCGCCAGCGCCGCGTCGTCGGCAAGCAGCGCCGCGGCCGGCGTCGCGATGCCGCGCGGCATGCCGGTCGAGCCGGAGGTCAGCTTGACGACGGCGATGCCGGGCAGGCAGACGGCATGGTCGGAGCCGGCGCCGGTCAGCCACGAGGTCTCCCAGTCGTCGCCTCTGGCCGGCCACGAGGTCAGGCAGCGCAGGAGGGCCGAGGCGCCGAGCGCCTGTGCCACGCGCAGCGCTTCGGCGGGCGGCGCCTGCCCGTCGAGCAGGACCGCGGCGGCGCCGGCTCGCCGCAGCGCCAGCAGCGAGGCCAGGAACCCGGGGCCGTTGTGCGCCGAGACCGCGACCAGCACTCCCGGCGGCAGGCCGAACCTCGCCGCCCGCGGCATGAACGTTTCGAGGCTGCGCCGCGCTGCCAGGGCGAGAGCGTCGACGTCGCCGACCGTCGCCCGCCGGTTGCCGGACAGCACCAGCGGCGCCAGCGGCTGGCGCCGGGCCAGCCTCGCGAAGGCCTGAACCAACGGATCGTGCTGCCGCCGCGAGGGGCGGGCACGGCCGTTGTCATCCCCCCGCGGGGCGCTGCGGGCAGGTGCTTGGATCAAGGTGCGATTCGTCTCCGATCGAAGGGAGATCCTAACATCAGCCGTGGCGGCGGCACCTGCCCGGAGCCCGGCGTCCTCCCCAAGTGCGCGCCTACGAGCGCGCCCCCCGTGCGCGCCGCCGGCGCTGTGTCCGCGCGGTCCGCACCGTCCGCCATCTACCGTCCGCCATCCGGCGTCCGCCGACCGCCTCGTCCGGGGCCGGGATTGCCAGCACCGGGCGGTCACGGTAGCATGACCGCTTGTCACACAGGGCTGCCGCAGAGGTTACCGGGCATGAAGGGTGCAGAAAGCGCAACTGATGCAGCCGCACCCGCGGCGGCGGCGCCAGGGCCAGCCGATCGCCGGCGACTCCATGGCCGGACACCAGGGATGAGCATCGCATGAGCAGTCTCGAAGCCGAACCCCAGCCTACGGCAGCAACCCTGCCCGCCGCCCCGGCTCCCCAGGAGGCAGGGCTCATGCCTGACGTTGCCAGCGTGGCCGATCGGGTGAAGCGCCTGATCGTCGACAACCTGCACCTCGAAGGCTTGCGGCCCGAGATGATCGACGAGGAGGCGCCGCTGTTCGGAGAGGGCCTGGGCCTCGATTCCGTCGACGCCCTCGAGCTGGTGGTGGCCGTCGAGAAGGAATTCGGCATCAAGATCAAGAGCAACGAGATCGGGCGCGACGCCTTCGCCTCCGTGGCCAGCCTGTCGCGGTTCATCGCCGGCCGCCTCTGAAACCCGTCATGCCGATGGGCGCGACGGCGGCGACCCCCGCCGAGCTGGCCGGCGCCAAGTCAGGGCGTGCCGGCCGGCGGGTGGCGGTGAGCGGCGCCGGCGCGGTGAGCGGCTTCGGCTGGGGCGTCGAGCCCCTGTGGCAGGGCCTGTGCGCCGGCGCCACGGCCATCCGGCCTTTCTCCCGCTTCGACCATCGCAGCCACCGCACCCACGTCGCCGCCGAGGTGCCGCCGCCGCCCCAGGGGAGCGTGCCCGTCGCCGGCCGCTCGGCCGGCGGCCGCCGGTCCGCGAGCGACCGGTCCGGCCGCCAGCTCAGCCTCGCCGACCGCTTCGCGCTGGCGGCGGCGGGCGAGGCCGCCGCGGCGGCGGGGCTGGACGCGGCGCTGCCCGGTCTGCCCGAGGGCGCGGGCGGGGTCTTCTTCGGCAGCAGCACCGGCGGGATGTGGGAAGGCGAGGGCTTCGTCGCGGAGCTGTTCGGCGGCCGGCGCGGTGCGCTGCACGCCATCGCCTCGCAACAGGTGAACGGGCCTGGAGACGCCGTCGCCAGGCGGTACGGCTTCACCGGCCCGGTCGAGACCGTGTCCTCGGCCTGCGCCTCGGGCGCCCTGGCGATCGGTGCCGCCCTGGCGGCGCTGCGCGCCGGCGAGGTGGAGGTGGCGCTGGCCGGCGGCGCCGACTCGCTCTGCCAGCTGACCTATGGGGGGTTCAACTCGCTGCGCGCGGTCGACGAGGAGCCCTGCCGGCCGTTTCGCGCCGGCCGCGCCGGCATGTCGATCGGCGAGGGCGCGGCGGTGCTCGTGCTCGAGCCGCTCGAACGGGTGCTGGCCCGAGGCGCCCGGCCGCTTGCCGAGCTGGCCGGCGCCGGCAGCGCCTGCGACGCCTTCCACATGACCGCGCCGGAGCCGGAGGGCGCCGGGGCGGCGGCGGCGATCGCCGCCGCGCTCGAAGACGCCGGGATCGAGCCGGCGGACGTCGACTTCGTCAACGCCCATGCCACCGGCACGCAGCTCAACGACGACGCCGAGTGGCGGGCCCTGGAACGCATCTTCGGCGAGCGGGCGAGGCGGCTTCCGGTGACCGCCACCAAGGCCGGCGTCGGCCACCTGCTGGGCTGCTCCGGGGCCATCGAGGCCCTGGTCACCGTGCTGTCGCTGGCGCGCGGCGAGCTGCACCCGGTGCCGGCGGCCGCCGACGCGATCGACGGCTCCTGCCCCGCGGCGCTGGTGACCGGCCGGCCGCTGGCCCTGCCGGCGGCGAGGGCGGCACTCTCCACCAGCCTCGCCTTCGGCGGCTCCAATGCCGCCCTGATCTTCCGGCGCTGGACAGGCCCCTCCCCTTGAGCCGAGAGGTGGTCATCACCGCCCTCGGGACCGCCGGCGCCCACGGTTGCGGTCGCGCCGGCCTGGCGCGGGCGCTGGCCGCGGGCATGCCGCCGCCGGCGACCGAGGTCGATCGCTCCGGCGGCTTTCACCGCGCGGGCGGAGCGGGCCGGGCGCTGCTGACCCCCATCGCCGCGCTGGTGCCCTGGGTGCCGCCGGCCGAGGCGCGGCGCATGGGTCCGCCGTCGCGCCTCGCGGTCGCGGCGGCCCGCATGGCCCTCGCCGATTGCGGCTCGAACCCGGCGCTGCTGGCCGGCCCGGGCACGGCGGTGGTCCTGTCCACGGCCTTCGGCCCCACGTCGTTCTCCGAGGCGCTGCTGCGGCAGATCCTGCTCGACAGCCCGGAGGCGGCCTCGCCGTACCTGTTCACCGAGAGCGTCGCCAACGCTCCGGCCGCCCAGATCGCCATCGCCTGCGGCGCCCGCGGCGCCAACGTGACGTTGTGCCAGCGCGAGGCGGGCCCCCTGCTGGCGGTGGGGCGCGGCGCCGCCGAGGTGGCCGCGGGCCGCGCCGAGCGGGCGCTGGTGGGCGCCGTCGACGAGATGTCGCCGCTGCTGCACGCCATGCTGGACCGCTTCGGCGCCCTGGCCCGCCCGCGCGAGATCGCCCGTCCCTTCGATCGGCGCCGCGCCGGAGTGGTGGCGGCCGACGGCGCCACGGTGTTGCTGCTCGAGACCGCGGCGGCAGCGGCCCGCGACGGCCGGCAGCCGCTGGCGCGGGTCCGCGGCTGGGGCAGCGCCTTCGACCCCTCGGCGCCCCCGACCGGCTGGGGGCGCGGCAGCGAGGCGCTGGGCCGCGCCCTGCGGCGGCTGCTGGCGCGCTGCGGCGTCCAGGATATCCAGGAGATCGACCGCATCGCCTCCGGGGCGTCCGGCTCGCGCGCCGGCGACCGCCTGGAGGCGCAGGTGCTGCGGGCGGCCTGGGGCGCGGCGGCGCTGCCGCCGGTGCTGGCGCCCAAGGGAGTGACCGGCGAGTACGGCGGCGGCTTCCTCGCCGCCGCGGTGCTGGCGGCCGCCGGCGTGGACGGGGTCGCCGCCGCGCCCACCGCCGGCTTCGACGCGCCCGATCCCGAGCTCGGCGTGTCGCCCCACGACGGCACCCCGCTGCCGCCGCTCCGGGCGCTGCTGGCGTCGAGCCTGGCGGCCGGCGGCGCCGCCGCCTGGCTGGTCCTGGGCCCGCCATGAGGTTCACCGAGCATGGGCCGCGCCGGTGCCTTAGTAGCAGGCTGCTGAAAAATCCCGCACGCCGCGCTTCGCCCTGCGGGTTGTGGCCTCAGGGACATGCCGCATGGCCACCCTGGCCGTGCGGCCGGCGGCGCGGGGGCCGCGG
>Ga0307479_10000247_pt1 | contig 51261 bp, 57 predicted proteins | sample atmos_gasesECM4C_FD_203743 | JGI IMG/M metagenome (GOLD analysis project Ga0307479, IMG submission 203743) | Hardwood forest soil microbial communities from Morgan-Monroe State Forest, Indiana, United States - atmos_gasesECM4C_515 | ecosystem: Environmental > Terrestrial > Soil > Temperate...
TTTTGTCGACTTCTTCTCGGCCATGATTAAACTTTTCCTGCTTTAGCTTCCGGGTTGCGGATGACGCCCACCGTCTTGCGTGGACCTTTGCGGGTGCGCGCATTTGTCGATGTTCGTTGACCACGAACCGGTAATCCACGGCGATGACGGATGCCGCGGTAGCTATTGATCGCCTGCAACCGCTTCAGATCTCCCTGGATATCGCGCCGCAGATCGCCTTCGATTTTGATCTTGTTATTCGTGATCGCGTGAATGATCTCGTTTATCTGCTGCGGAGTGAGATCTTTGGCGCGCGTGTTTGGATCGATGTTTGTCTGCTCGAGAATGCGGCGCGAAGTCGGGAAACCGATTCCGTAAATGTAGGTCAGCGATGCTTCGATGCGTTTGTCGGCTGGAATTTCAACCCCGAGTAATCTTGGCATAAATCATCCCTGGCGCTGTTTGTGACGCGGATTTTTGCAAATCACGCGCACCACATTCTTGCGCTTCACAATCTTGCAGCTTTCACAAAGTCTTCTAACTGAAGGTCGCACTTTCATATTGGTCGAAACAAAAAACGCGGAGCCATATCCGCGTTGTCACTTCTGGCGGAAGGTGATCCGCCCCTTCGACAAATCGTAGGGAGATATCTCTAGCATAACTTTGTCGCCGGGCAAGATACGAATGAAATGGAGCCGCATTTTTCCGGAAATATGAGCCAGCACCCGGTGGCCATTCGGCAGCTCGACCCGAAACATGGTATTCGGAAGCAGCTCGACGACAGTGCCTTCTACTTCAATTGCGTCTTTCCGCGCCATGTCAGAATTTCCGGTCCATCCTTAGTAATCAGGACCGTATGTTCAAAATGTGCCGACCGCGTGCCGTCAGCCGTGCGCACGGTCCAACCATCGTCAAGAAGCCGCACATCCGCGCTGCCAATGTTAATCATTGGCTCGATGGCCAGCGTCATGCCAGCTTTCAGTTTCGGTCCGCTACCACGTCGGCCGTAATTCGGAATCTGTGGCTCTTCGTGCAATTTTCGTCCGACACCGTGGCCGACAAACTCGCGCACGACCGAGAACCGGTTTTGCGAAGCCTCGTTCTCAATTTCCGCGCAAATGTCGCCGAGCCGGGCGCCTTCGTCGGCGACATTGATTGCGCGTTCCAACGCCTTTTCCGTCACCCGCAGCAATTGGTCAGTACGCTCATCTACGACGCCGACCGGAATGGTTTGGGCGGTGTCCCCCACCCAGCCATCCTGGATTACGCCGATGTCGAGTTTCACGATATCGCCGTATTGAATGCGACGTTGACTGCCGATTCCATGCACGACCTCATCGTTGAGCGATATGCAAATGTTTCCCGGAAAAACGCGATGGCCGAGCCGATAACCGAGAAACGCGCTTTTCACCTTCGCTTCGTTCATGAAATCCGCGGCCGCTTCATCCACCTCCTTCGTGGTGATTCCCGGACGAATCAGCTCGCTTACGCGGTCGAGGATCTCGCTCGCAGTGCGGCAGGACAGCCGCATTTTTTCAATTTCCTTCACGTTCTTGATTGGGATCATGCCGCAACTTTGTCCTCGATTATCCGCGATATATCGCCAAACACTGCTTCCCGGTCGCGGTTGCCGTCAATCTTTCGCAAGATCGACATCTTCCCATAATAATCGGCCAGGGGCTGGGTCTTAGTGTTGTATTCGCGCAGGCGGGTTTGCAAAACGCTCAGATCGTCGTCGCTACGCCGCTCAAGTCGACCTTCGCAGTACGGACAAATCGGCCGGTTCGCAAACTGCGCGCTGTCCACACTGGTCGTGAAGCCGCAGGTGCGGCACTGCAATCGTCCGGAAATTCGCGAACGCACAGTGTCTTCCGAAACCTCCAGCCAAATCGCTGCGTCCAGAGACGTGTGCAGACTCTTTAAAATTGATGCGAGACTTTCCGCCTGCGGCAGTGTCCTCGGGAATCCGTCGAACACGAAACCGTAGCCGCCGTGCAACCTCAGCCAGTCTTCGATCAGCTTCACGATGATTTTGTCCGGGACGAGGTCGCCACGTTGCAAAATCTCCGCTGTTTCCAAGCCGAGCGGCGTGCCCAAATCTTTTTCGCGACGCAAAATCGCTCCAGGCGAGGTGACCGGAATTCCAAAGTGACGAGTGATCATCTCCGCCTGGGTTCCTTTACCGGAACCGGGCGCGCCGAGTAAAACAAGTCGCCGCTTCACTTCGACGCCAGAAACGCTGCAACTCCACCGATCACGATGATGGCGATGCCGACATACAACCACATTAAAGTGCGCTGAGCCGCCGCTTCACCACGAACGTACGCCGAGCGGCTGGTAAAACCGCCGCGGACGCGGCCCTTGCGCAAAAATCCGTCGTAATGCCGTTGGATCAAATGCGTTTCCACCTGTCGCATCGTGTCGAGAATAACGCCGACGATGATGAGCAAGCTCGTACCGCCGAAAAATTGCGCGGTCACAGTCGGGACGTGCAATCCCTGACTCAACAAACTCGGAAGAACGGCGATCAACGTCAGAAAAATTGCGCCGGCGAACGTGAGTCGGGTCATTGTGTAATCAAGAAATTCGGCCGTCGGTTTTCCAGGACGCACTCCGGGAATGTAGCCGCCATATTTTTTGAGATCGTCCGCGATTTGCGACGGCTGAAACTGCGTTGCGACCCAGAAATAGCTGAAGAAGAAAATCATCGCCGCGAGAACAACGTAGTGCAGCCATCCCGTGGAAAGCATTTCCGAAATCTGACGCGCAGTCGGGCTGTTCGGAAATGCCCAGCTGACGATTTGATTCGGGAAGAGCAACAGCGCCCACGCGAAAATGATCGGCATCACGCCGGGATAATTCACTTTCAACGGCATGTATTGCGTGTTGCCGCCGTACTGCTTTCGGCCCACGACGCGCTTGGCGTATTGCACAGTAATCTTTCTTACGGCTTGCGTGATGGCGATCACACTGGCGATGACCAAAAATAGAAACGCCACCATCAATACGAGAATTGCCGGGTTCACCTGGCTGGTTCCGGTTTGGGACGACGGCACGAAAGTTTTCCACGCCTGCGCCAAAGCAGCCGGCAATCGCGCCACGATGCCGATGGTAATGATCAGCGAAATACCGTTGCCGATACCGCGCTCAGTGATCTGATCGCCAAGCCACATTAAAAGCAACGTGCCGGTCGTCAGCGAAATGACCGTCACGACGCGAAAGACCCATCCGGGGTCGTCGACTAACGGAATTCCTAAACGTGCGATGGTTTCCGAGATTCCAGGCAACGCGACACGATAGGCTTCCGGATGTTGGAATGAAATCGCGAGCAGATAGCCTTGGAAAATGCAAAGTCCCACGGTCATGAACCGCGTGTATTGCATGATCTTTTGCCGGCCGCCGTCTTCGCGCGCGAGTCTTCCCAATTGCGGAATCACCGCCGACAGCAGCTGCATCATGATCGACGCACTGATGTAAGGCATGATGCCGAGCGAGAAGATCGCGCAGTTCTCCAGCGCCCCGCCGCTAAACAAATTGAGTAACGCCGCCAAGTTACCGCCGGATTTTTCGGTCAGCGCGCTTCGGAACCATTCCTGCAAAACGGCTTGATTGACTCCCGGGGTGGTGATTGCAGCCCCGAGTCGCACAACCACGACAACCGCAAGCGTGAATAGAATTCGGCGCCGCAGCTCCGGTATCTTGAGCGTATTGAGAAAGGCCGAAACCATTTCCGAAACTATTTCCGGGACGTTTTCTTCTTCGTCTTCGAAGCCGATGTCGATCTCTTCTTCGGTTTCGCTCCCTCAGATTCCTTCGCCATTTGATCGACATCCTCGGCCGCGACGGTGGGTTTCTGCGCGCTGCGGTCCCGCATCGTGATAGAGCCGCCGGCCTTTTCGATTTTCTCGCGCGCTGAAGCGCTGACCTTGTCCGCTTCGATTTTCAACGCGTGCTTCAACTCGCCATCGCCCAAAATTTTTATCCCGGCGACATCGCCGCGGACGAGCTTCGATTCGCGAAGCGACTCTTCGTTTACAACCGTGCCGGCTTTAAATTCATTGAGGTCGCTCAAGTTCACGATCGCGTAGCTCGCGTGAAAGGCCGCATTATTGAAGCCGCGTTTCGGCAAACGCCGAATCAGCGGCATCTGGCCGCCTTCAAATCCAAGACGAATACTGCCGCCTGAGCGCGCCTTCTGGCCCTTGTGTCCTTTGCCGCTCGTTTTGCCGTGGCCTGAGCTTTCGCCACAACCGAGTCGCTTCACGCGATGACGCGCGCCAGGGCGCGGCCGTAAATTGTGTAACCGCATCATGGCTGTGGAGCGGTCGCCCTTCCGTCCCCGCCTTTGATCCCACGCACTTTGAAAATTTCATCTTTGCGACGCAACGACTTCAACGCCGCGATTGTCGCCTTCACGACATTCGCGTGATTGCTCGAACCGAGCGACTTCGCCAGCACGTCTCGAATTCCAGCCGCTTCCACAACCGCGCGCACGCCGCCGCCGGCAATTACGCCAGTTCCCGGCGACGCTGGTCGCAACAGCACACGTCCGCCACCGAATTCGCCGATCGTCTCGTGCGGAATCGTGTTTTCGTAGAGCGAAACTTTCTCCATCGATTTCTTAGCTGCATCGGATGCTTTTCGGATCGCTTCTGAAACTTCATTCGCTTTGCCAAATCCAACGCCCACCGAGCCGTCGTGATCGCCGGCGACGATTAACGCGCTGAAACTAAAACGTCGTCCACCTTTGACAACTTTGGCGCAGCGATTGATGAACACGACTTTCTCCGTCGTGTCGCCTTTTTGTGCCGGCGCTTTGTCGGTGTTTCGAGAATCTGGTCTTCTGCCTTGGTGTCCTGGTGCTGCCATGAAATTAAAACTTTAGTCCGCCTTCGCGCGCCGCGTCCGCAAGTGCTTTTACTTTGCCCTGATATTGAAAACCGCCTCGGTCGAACACGACGCTCTCGATTTTCTTGCCGCGAGCGCGTTCGGCAATCGTTTTGCCGACAACTTCGGCGCTGGCGCGATTTGCAGCCGGTTGGTTTTTGCCAAGCACGCTTTTCTCCGCGGTTGAAGCCGCGATCAACGTTTTGCCAGCGTCGTCATCGATCACCTGCGCGTAAACGTGCTTGCCGGAAAAATAGATCGATAAACGTGGACGCGCAGCAGTTCCCGAAACTTTTTTTCGGATTCGCCGATGCAATCGTTGCCGAGCTGCTTTTCGATTAAACGCCGCCATAAATTACTGGACGGTCTTGCCTTCCTTGCGACGGATTTGCTCGCCGGCGTAACGAACGCCTTTGCCTTTGTACGGCTCCGGCGGGTAATGACGGCGGATGTCCGCAGCGACTTGGCCGACTACTTTCTTGTCCGGGCCTTGAATCGTGATTTTTGTATTGTCCGCGACTGTGATTTTTATGTCCTTGGGAATCGGAAACAGGATCGGGTGCGAAAAGCCGAGACTGAGATTCAGATTCTGGCCCTGGACTGCGGCTTTGAAACCGACGCCTTCGATCTCGAGGTTCTTGGTGAAACCTTCGCTAACGCCGACCACCATGTTATGAACAAGCGCGCGCGAAAGTCCGTGCAACGCTTTTACGCTGCGCGTTTCCGCGCCGCGTGCGAGCGAGACGCGATTGTCTTTCACGCTGCCTTTAATCTGGCGCGGCAACTTCCAGCTGAGCTTTCCTTTCGGTCCTTCAACCGAAACGCCGCCGTCAGTGTCGATGTTGACTTTGACTTTGTCAGGAATATCAACCGGTTTATTTCCAATTCGCGACATAAAATCACCAAACGTAGGCCAGCAGCTCGCCACCCACCTTTTGTTTCTTCGCCTCACGACCCGACATCACGCCTCGCGATGTGGACAAAATCGCCGTCCCCATTCCCCCGAGCACGCGCGGAATCTCATCCGCGCCCACGTAACGCCTCAGACCGGGGCGACTCACCCTTTTCAATCCAGTGATCGCGCAGGTGTGGTCGACCAGTTTGTTTGTGATCTTGATCCGTGGATGGGCCGCCTTGGTGTCGACTTCGTATTCACTGATGTAACCCTCGTTCTTCAAAATCCGAACGACCTCGGCTTTCAGCTTCGAGTACGGCACAAAGACTTCCATTTTCTGCGCGCGCGCGCCGTTGCGCACACGAGCAAGCAAATCTGCAATTGGATCTGTAACAGTACTCATGAAATTCAGGCGGCCGCTTCAGACGGTCCGCTCGGAGCCGCCGCGGCGGCCTTTTTCGCGCGATCGGCAAAAGGCATTCCCATTTCGCTCAACAGCGACTTGGCCTCTTCGTCGGTCTGCGCGGTGGTCACAATTGTAACATCAAAACCGATATTGCGCTTGATTTTATCGAGCTCGACCTCGGGAAAAATCGTCTGGTCGGGAACACCGAGGGTATAGTTGCCGTGCCCATCGAAAGAGCGCGGCGAGACTCCGCGAAAATCGCGGATGCGCGGCAAAGCCGCTTTGATCAAGCGTTCGAGAAATTCATACATTCGATCGCCGCGCAGCGTGACCTTCGCGCCGATAACCTGATCCTTGCGCAGTTTGAAGTTCGCAATGCTCTTCTTCGAGCGCGTCTCCGCCGGCTGCTGGCCAGTAATCAACGACAGCTCGGCCTTCGCCTCGTCGAGCGCCTGCTTCACGTCCGGTTGCGAACCGATTGAAGTGTTGACGACGACCTTCTCGATCCGCGGGATCTGGTGCACGTTTTTGTACTTGTGCCGTTCCCGCAACGCGGGAACCACGCGGTCTTTGTAATGGCGGTAAAATTCGTTTTCCATTACGCCGCCTTCTTCTCAGCCTCTTTCTTCGGCTTCGTCTTCGTTTTCTTCTCCGCCTTTTTCTCCGGCTCGAGCAATTTCACATTCGAAATGTGAATGGGGCCCTCGCGTTCGGCGATCTTCCCCTGCGGATTGTCCTGCGACTTTCGGAGATGTTTCTTGATGATTCGCACGCCCTCGATCAGTACCTGCTGCTTGCGCGGGATCACCTCGAGGACCTTCCCGGACGAGCCTTTGAAGTTGCCGCAGATCACCTCGACGTTGTCGCCTTTCTTGACATGGAATTTGGACCGGCTCATAAAACCTCCGGAGCGAGCGAAACGATTTTCATGAAATTGCGCTCGCGCAGTTCGCGCGCGACCGGACCAAAGATGCGGGTACCGCGCGGATTCAAATCTTTGTCGATGATTACAATCGCGTTGTTGTCGAAACGCAGAAAAGAACCATCGTCGCGGCGAATTGGCTGCCGCGTACGAACCAAAACCGCACGCACGACTTCGCCTTTCTTAACCGTACCGGTCGCGCTCGCCTCTTTCACGTTCGCGGTGATCACGTCGCCGATCCCGGCATAAAGCGTCGCCTTGCCGATTACGCCGATCATTGTCGCCATCCGCGCACCGGTATTGTCCGCCACTTCAAGTCTGGACCGAATCTGCACCATAAAATCTATTTCTTGAGGACCTCCACTAATCGCCAACGTTTCAATTTGCTGAGCGGTCGTGTTTCCATGATCCGCACGGTGTCGCCAGTTTTCGCCTTGTTCTCTTCGTCATGCGCATAGAAACGGCGAATCTGTTTCACGATCTTGCCGAACTTTGGGTGCGGCACACGTGTCGTGGTTTGCACGACAATCGTCTTGTTCATTCGGTCCGAAATCACTTCGCCGACACGAGTTTTGCGCGCCGCGCGAGTGTACTTCGCCGGAAGCGGCGGCGGTTGAGTTGCCGGTTGTGGAGCTTGGGTCGCTACTGGTTCAGCCATAAATTATTTCTGTTTTTTCGCTTTCAGTTCTTTAGCCGGGATTGTCTGCGGCTGTTTGGCGCGGTGCGTCAGCACGGTTTCGATCCGCGCGACGTCGCGACGAATTAAACGCAAGCGGCTAGGTTGCTCGAGCTGACCGCTCTGTTGTTGCAAGCGCAGATGCAATCGCTCCTGACGAAGGTCGCGTCGCTTAGTCAGCAACTCGTCCGTGCTCATCTCAACTATTTCCTTAATTTTCATCATCCGTTAGGCCGCCGCCACGTGGTGACGGCTGACAAACTTTGTGCGCACCGGCAGTTTGTCGGCGGCCAGTCGCAGCGATTCCCGAGCGACCGACTCGGTCAGACCATCCAATTCAAACAAAATGTTACCGGGCTTGACTGTCGCCACCCAGAATTCCGGCTGACCTTTTCCTTTACCCATTCGGGTTTCCGGCGGGCGCGCAGTGACTGATTTGTCCGGGAAGATCCGAATCCAAAGTTTGCCTTTGCGCTTCATGTTGCGGGTCAACGCCACCCGCGCCGCTTCAATTTGCGTGTTGGTGATCCACGCGCGCTCGAGCGTTTGCAGACCGAACTCGCCGAAGTTGATCCGCAAATTGCGCGAAGCAGTCCCCTTGCGGCTTCCCCGCTGGGATTTTCGATACTTCACTCGCTTGGGCATCAACGGCATAAAAATCTCCTAGGCCTCGGCTGGTTCGGGAGCGATCGGGGGTGGCGGAGGCGGAGTGGCTTGTTGTTCGGCCGGCGCCTCTTCCTTCTTACAAATCCAGCATTTCACGCCGATTTTTCCGTAAACCGTGTTCGCCTCAGCAAAACCGTAGTCGATTGGGGTCCGCAATGTATGCAGGGGAATTTTTCCTTCGCGATACCATTCCGATCGCGAAATCTCCGCGCCATTCAACCGCCCAGAGCTGCGCAGCTTGATTCCTTCCGCGCCGAAATCCATCGCCACCTGCACTGCTTTCTTCATCGCGCGACGGTAGGCGATTCGGCGCTCGATCTGCAGCGCGACGTTTTCGGCGACGAGTTGCGCGTCCAGCTCCGGCGTCTTGATCTCTTGAATGTCGATCTTGATCTGTTTGCCCTGCGCCATTTTGGAAATTTCTTCCGTCATCTTTTCGATTTCGGCGCCTTTGCGTCCGATGACGATGCCGGGACGTGCGGTGTGGATCGTCACGCGAATAGAGTTCCACGCGCGCTCGATCACGATTTTCGCGACGGCGGCGAACTGGAGTTTTTTCTTCACGTAATCCCGAATCTCGAGATCGCTGTGCAAAAACGCGGGTAACTCTTGGGGCGACGCGTACCAGCGCGAACGCCAATCTCGGTTCACGCCCAGTCTGAATCCAATCGGGTTAACTTTTTGTCCCATAAAAACTACTTCTTCACTGCTTTCGCGGTCTTCTTCGCCTTATTCGGCTTTTCTCAGCCGCAGTTGTCGATTTTTCTTCCGCTTTCGATTCCACCTTTTCCGGCTTTTCGTCCGTCAAAACGATTCGAATGTGGCTCGTCCGCTTCAAAATCCGCGCGCCACTTCCGCGAGCGCGCGTCTTCATTCGCTTGAAGGTCGGACCCTCGCCAACGACCGCTTCCTTCACCACCAGGCCGTCGGCTTTCAAGTTCGCGTTATTCTCGGCGTTCGCGATCGCGCTCTTGAGCGTCTTATTGATCAGGAACGCGGCCTTCTTGGGCGTGAAAGCGAGAATATCCAGCGCCGCCGAAACCGGCAGACCCTGGATTTCTCGCGTGACTTCGCGCACCTTGAACGGCGAAATCCGCGCGTATTTATATATCGATCTTACTTCCATTTATTTTAAACTCACTTTGGACGCGTCGACCTGGAGCCGATCGCCCACTTTAGTTTTTTCCTTCCCAGAATCCTCAATCACCGCGCCGCAAATCCGTTGGCGGACATCGACCACCCGCAACGTCGCAATCTTCTGATCGCCGCGCATCACGCGCAACGGCATCCCGATCTTCACGCCATGTTGCTCGCCGATGTTGGCGACGACAAACGACCATTCGTCTTTCACACTCAGCACGCTCGCGTCCATCAAACTGGCCTGCGGCTCCTTGGCGTCCCGCCATGGCGGGATCGATCTTCCCACCAGCTCGTTCGTTTTGCGCAATTGCGTTTCAACGTCCGCGCGGGCCTCAGCGTCGCCTCCTTGCGATGTTTTCAAATATCGCAAGAGCGCTTCGTTCAGACCGAGCAACTGATCGCGTAATTCATCGCTTTCTTTCTGCGCCAGCCGCAAGTCGTTCACTGCCGCGAGCAATCGTTGCTCGAGCTTCGCGCGATCTTTGCTCGCCGAAGCGAGCCCCAGTGCTTCCATTCGCGATTCCAAATCCGCGAACTTGCGCCGGAACACCTCCGCTTCGGCGTTCGATTCCGCCAGGCTCGCCGTCAAAGTCTTGAGCGATTCCTGTTGGATCGACAATTGCCTGCGCAGATCTTCGTTCTGCGCGAGCAGCGCTTCCGCGGTCACTTTCGTTTCCGCGTTTTCAATTTTGGATTCTGTCAAAGAACTATTTCCCTGCGTCTGCGCGACCGAAGCCGCAACGACACATCCGCAAACTGCCAAAAAAATTCTCAACTACTTCGCAACCTTCGCCGTGTGCGAACCGTGTTTCTTAAAGATTCGCGTGGGCGAAAATTCGCCGAGCTTATGCCCGACCATGTTCTCGGTGACGAAAACGGAATTGAATGTCTTTCCGTTGTGCACCAAAAACGTATGGCCGACAAAATCCGGCGTCACCATCGAGCGACGCGACCAGGTCTTGATCGCCTTTTTCGAGCCCGCGGCATTCATCTTGTCGATCTTCTCGAGAAGATGCGCTTCGACGAAGGGTCCTTTCTTTAATGATCTTCCCATAAAAATCAAACTTTCCTCTTCCCGTGGCGCCGCTCCAAGATGAAGCGGTCACTCGGTTTTCGTTTCGCGCGGGTCTTAAATCCTTTCGCCAACTGTCCCCACGGACTCACTGGATGATGGCGCCCACCGCCGCCTTTCGATTTACCCTGACCGCCGCCCATCGGGTGATCGATCGGATTCATCACCATTCCACGAACGTGCGGACGACGTCCCTGCCAACGCGTGCGACCAGCTTTGCCGCTGGCGACGTTCATGTGATCGACGTTTCCAACCTGACCGATCGTCGCGAAGCAATTCTCGTGAATCCTGCGCACTTCGCCCGAAGGCATCTTCACCAGCGCGTAACCACCTTCGAGGTTATTGAGGGTCGCTTGCTGTCCGGCGCTGCGCGCAACCTGACCGCCGCGACCCGGGCTAAGCTCAATGTTGTGAATGTTTGTTCCGAGAGGAATCGCGCGCAGTGGCAACGAATTGCCAAGATCTGGCGCGACGTTGTTGCCGGCGACCACTTTCGCGCCGACCTGAAGGCCATTCGGCGCCAGGATGTAGCTCATCTCCCCGTCCGTATACTTAATAAGAGCAATGCGCGCCGAGCGGTTCGGATCGTATTCGATCCCGATCACTTCCGCTGCCACGCCGTGTTTGCGGCGTTTGAAATCAACTTTGCGGTAATGCTGTTTGTGTCCGCCGCCAATATGGCGCGAAGTCAGCCGGCCGTAATTGTTTCGGCCGCCGGACTTCTTCATCGGCTCGAGCAAGCTCTTTGTGGGGCTCCACTTCGTGATCTCATCGAAAGCCGGCGTCTGCTTGAAACGCTGGATCGGCGTGAGTGGGCGATAACTTTTGAGCGCCATAAAATTAAACCAGTTCGATCTTCTCGCCTTCCGCTAGCGTCACGATCGCCTTCTTCCAATGGGCGCGGCGTCCAAGCGGACCGCGGACACGTTTTTGTTTGCCGGTATAGTTGCAGGTGTTCACATCGACCACTTTCTTTTGGAACAAACGCTGCACTGCGTCTTTGATTTGTGTCTTGTTCGCGCCCGGACTGACCCGAAAGACATATTTGTTCTGTTTTTCGCTCAGCAACGTCGATTTCTCGGTCAGCGACGCCGTCTCGATGATTTCGTGCGGTTCGTTCATTGGATCCTTTCCGCGAGTTTCTCGAGCGCTTTCGAGGTCACCAAAATTTTCTGAAATGCCAGGAGCTGCTCCGTATTCACGTCCGCCGCTGTCGCCAGCTTCACCGGCTTCACGTTACGCGCTGATTTGTAAGTCTTGTCGTCGAATGCATCGGAAACGATCAGAACTTTCTCGGCGTCCGTTTGTTTCCGGACAAGATCGACAAACGCTTTGGTTTTGATTTCCGAAACGGCGAATTTGTCGATCGTCAGAACGTCGCCGGCCTTGATCCGTTCGCTGAGCGCTTTTTGCAAAGCAAGGCGTCGCACGGATTTCGAAACTTTCTTGGAATAATCGCGAGGCTTCGGTCCAAATACGACGCCACCGCCACGCCAGATCGGCGACGAAACGTAACCGGCGCGGGCGCGACCCGTTCCCTTTTGCCGCCACGGTTTCGCGCCAGACATATCGACTTCGGCTTTCGTTTTCGTGTTCGCTGAACCCGAACGGCGCGCGGCGCGCATCGCGACTACGACATCGTGAACCGCCTGCGAACCGCGACCATCTTCAATGATGTCGATCTTCGCTTCTTTGGCCGCCGTTTTGGTCAAAACTTTCGCGCTCATTTCCTCGCGGCTTCCTTGGCTTGAGCCTTCTTCTCTTCGGCCAATTCCCCTGCTTTCTTCGGCTTCTTCGCATGCACCGTGGCATCGGCCTTCGCGTGCTGTTTGTGCAATGCGATCTGGGCAGCTGGATTCTTGATCGCCGGCCTAACGACCACGTAACCGCCGTTGCATCCGGGCACCGCACCGCTAACCAAAATGATTTTCTCCGCTTCGCGTACCTGGATGATCCGCAGATTCTGAACGGTCACGCGCTCGTCGCCGAGATGACCCGGCATTCCCATGTTTTTCCAAATCCGACCGGGCGTCGAACGATTGCCGATCGCGCCGTTGCGGCGATGCGTCTTCGAACCGTGCGCCGCGCCTTGGCCGTGGAAATTGTGCTTCTTCATTACGCCTTGGAAGCCTTTGCCCTTGGAGCGACCAATCACGTCCACAAAATCGCCCGGCTGAAACTGCGTGACGCTCAGACTCACTTCGCCATCCGGCAGATCCGCCTTCAAACGGAATTCGCGAATGAAGCGCTGCGGCTCCACGCCCGCTTTCTTGAAATTGCCGAGGTCGGCTTTGCTAACGCGCGACTCTTTTTGCGTTCCGAATCCGACCTGTACCCCTGAGTAGCCCTCGTTCTCGTTAGTTAAGCGACGCAAAAGTACGTTATCGCCCGCCGCGATCACGGTTACAGGATGCAGCCGACCATTGGCGTCGTAGACGCTGGTCATGCCGATTTTTTGTCCTAGTAAACCGATGCTCATGATGGCGACGTGGCAAAATTCTCAAGCAGTTAAATCTTAATCGTAATATCAACACCCGCGGGCAGGTTCAGTTTCTTCAACTCATCCACCGTCTTGGCGGTCGGCTCGATAATGTCGAGCAACCGTTTGTGCGTGCGGATTTCAAATTGTTCCATCGATTTCTTGTCGACGTGCGGCGAACGATTCACCGTGAATTTCTCGATCAACGTCGGCAGCGGAATCGGACCGGCCACGCGCGCACCGGTGCGCTTCGCCGTCTCGACAATCTCGACCGCCGATTGATCGAGCATGCGATGATCGAACGCCTTAAGGCGAATGCGGATTTTTTGTCCGTCAGCCATTATTTCTTCTCCTTTTGATCGAGAATGGCGGCCACGAGGTTCGCCGGCACCTGTTGAAAGTGCGACGGCTCCATCGAGTAACTCGACCGGCCTTTCGAAAGCGAACGAATCGCGGTCGCATAGCCAAACAGCTCTGCCAAAGGAACTTCAGCGTGAACGATGGTCAGGTTTCCACGCGACTCGATGCTGTTGACCTGACCGCGACGCCGGTTTAAGTCGCCAATAATGTCGCCCTGATATTCTTCCGGCGTAATGTTTTCCACCTTCATGATCGGCTCGAGCAGGATCGGTTTGCCCGCCCGGAAGCCGTCCTTCATCGCGAAGATCGCGGCCATCTTGAACGCGAGCTCGCTTGAATCGACTTCGTGAAAGCTTCCGAAAACAATGTCCGCCTCAACATCGACAACTGGGTAGCCACCGAGCACGCCGTCGAGCACAGCTTCTTCAATTCCTTTTTTGACGGCGGGAATGTATTCGCGCGGAATAATGCCACCGACGATTTTGTTTTCGACGACGAGACCCTTGCCGCGCTCGCCTGGTCGTAAATCTACTTCAACGTGTCCGTACTGACCTCGACCACCTGACTGCTTGATTAACTTGCCAACACCGTGCGCGTTGGTCGTGATTGTTTCACGATACGCGATCTGCGGTTTGCCCGCGTTCGCGTCCACTTTGAATTCACGGAACATCCGGTCGCGAATGATTTCGAGATGCAGCTCGCCCATGCCTGCGATGATGGTCTGGCCCGTGTCTTCGTGGGTATAGACGCGAAACGTGGGATCTTCTTCAGCCAGACGCTGTAAGGCGACGCCCATTTTTTCCTGATCCAATTTTGTCTTTGGTTCAATCGCCATTGAAATGACGGGATCAGGAAACGTGGGCGGCTCGAGCAGGATCGGATGGTCTTCGTCGCACAACGTGTCGCCAGTTGTGATGTTCTTAATTCCGACGATCGCCGCGATGTCGCCTGAGTAACAAGTCTCGATGTCTTCGCGCTTGTCAGCCTGGATTTGGATCAACCGCGATATGCGCTCGCGTTTGTTCGTACGCGGATTGTAAACCGTGTCGCCTTTGCTGAGCGTGCCGGAGTAAACGCGAAAGAAAACGAGTTTGCCGACAAATGGATCGCTCCAAAGTTTGAACGCCAGTGAGCAAAAATTTCCGTTGTCGTCCGTTGGCGCTTCCATCGGCTCGTGCGAATCGGGCTCCATTCCTTTGGCTGGCGGAATGTCGAGCGGGCTCGGCAGATAATCGACGACTGCATCGACCAGATATTGCACGCCGATGTTCTTCAAGGCGGAGCCGCCAATGACCGGCACAAATTTATTTGCGATTGTTTGTCGACGAATAGCCGCTTTCAATATCTCCGGCGTGACCGGTTTCTCTTCGAGAACAACCTCCGCAACCCGGTCATCAAGGTTGGAAATCTGTTCGACCAGTTCTTTGTAAGCCTTTTCGACAGCGTCGACATGCTCCTTAGGAACATCCGTGACCTCATATGTGGATCCAAGCTGGTCGCTGTCGGAATAAATGATCGCCTTCTTATTGATGACGTCGAGCTGACCTTTGAGCTGATCTTCCCTTCCGAGCGGCAACAGCACCGGCCACGCGTTGGCGCCTAGCTTTTTGTGAATGCTGGCGACGGACATCGCGAAATCAGCACCAACGCGGTCCATTTTGTTGATGAACGCGAGCCGCGGAACGTTGTATTTTGTCGCTTGTCGCCAAACTGTTTCCGATTGCGGCTGCACTCCGGCGACACCGTCGAAAACTGCAATCGCGCCATCAAGCACGCGAAGCGAACGCTCCACTTCAGCCGTGAAATCTACGTGGCCGGGGGTGTCGATGATGTTGATGCGCTGCTTGATGCCTTCGAAAATTTTGTAAACGCCTTCCTCTTTCTTTTGCGACCAACTGCACGTCGTCGCCGCGGACGTAATCGTAATGCCGCGCTCGCGCTCCTGCTCCATCCAGTCAGTGACGGTCGTGCCTTCGTGCACTTCACCCATCTTGTGGATCATGCCGGTGTAAAACAAAACGCGCTCGGTGATCGTCGTCTTGCCAGCGTCGATGTGCGCAGCGATGCCGATGTTCCGCGTCCGCTCAAGTGGGAACTTGCGATTCGGCGAATTCGGATTCTTCGCGCCGGATTTTTTCTCGAGAGTCGCCGTCGCCATAAAATTACCAGCGGAAATGCGCAAAGGCGCGGTTCGCTTGTGCCATTTTGTGTGTGTCTTCGCGTTTCTTGATCGCGTTGCCCTGACCCGCAGCCGCATCTTTGATTTCGGCGGCCAACGCTTCGTCCATTGGCATTCCTTTGCGAGTGTCGGCGTATTGAACGATCCAACGCGTCGCTAAAGAAATTTGTCGCGCCGGACCAACTTCCATCGGCACTTGATATGTCGCCCCGCCGACGCGACGCGACTTCACTTCCAGTCGCGGACGAACGTTCTCGATCGCCTTGTTGACGACCTCCAGCGGATCGACCGAATCCGATCCTTCGCGCGACTTATCTATCGCGGTATAGACAATGCGCTCGGCGAGCGATTTCTTGCCGCGTTTCATCACCGTAGTGATGAGCCGCGCGACCGCCGGACTCCCGTAGCGGGAATCGACGCGCTCTTCCTTTTTGTAGACTCTCTTCCGTCGTGACATTGTCGATCTTCTGTTTCAAAATCTACTTTTTCTCTTCCTTGGCCGCTGCCGGCGCCGCTTTCGCCGCGCCGCCTCCGCCAGCCGCGCCACCTTTCGGGCGCTTCGCTCCGTACTTGGAGCGACCGCGCCGGCGTCCATCCACGCCAAGCGCGTCGAGCGTGCCCCGCACAATGTGATAGCGCACGCCCGGCAAATCTTTCACTCGTCCCCCGCGCACAAGCACGATCGAGTGCTCCTGCAAGTTGTGTCCCTCGCCCGGAATGTAGGCAATCACTTCCTGGCCGTTCGTCAACCGCACTTTTGCCACTTTGCGGAGGGCGGAATTCGGCTTCTTCGGGGTGCGCGTCATCACTTGCACACACACTCCGCGACGCTGGGGACAATTGGTCAGGGCCGGCGACTTCGATTTCACCGAGACCTTCCGGCGTCCTTTCCGAATCAACTGATTAATCGTGGGCATTTTTAAACAATGCGCCGCCCGAACGGGTTGAAATCCGGACGACAAAAAAACCCGCTCAAACGCGTTAACATACTGTCACGCGCTTGATGCGGTGAGCCGCGAATATAGAGGAGAAAATCGCGCCCCGCAAAGAATATTTTGCGTCGGAATTTGTTTTAGGCGGCGATTGCGCGGAGTCTCTTCGTGAATGCAGAAATCGTTCGAACTTCTGGCTCAAGATCGACAATCGAAAGCGCGGCATGGGCGGTTAATGACCGCGCATGGCGCGATCGAGACGCCGGCTTTCATGCCAATCGGGACACAGGGGTCGGTGAAGGCCGTGAGTCCGCGCGAACTGCGCGAGCTAAACGCGCCGATCATTCTCGGAAATACTTATCACCTGTTCGTCAGGCCCGGGATTGACGTAATCAAACATTTCGGCGGTCTGCACAAGTTCATGAATTGGGACCGGCCGATCCTGACCGACAGCGGCGGCTATCAAATGTTTTCGTTGGCGAAGTTGCGAAAGATCACAGAAGAGGGCGTTCAGTTTCAAAATCATGTCGACGGAATGACGGCGATCCTTTCGCCGGAGATCGTGATGCAAATCCAAGCCACGCTCGGGAGCGATATCGCGATGGTTTTGGATGAATGTCCGCCGTGGCCATGCGATTACGATTACGCTTCGAAAAGTAACGAGCTAACGATCCGCTGGGCGAAGCGATGCAAAGAGTGGATGGAAGAAAACGTCCAACCCTCAACGTCCAACGTTCAATCTCCAATTCGGAAATCAGAGCCAGCAGGCGAGACGCCCGCCTCCGCAGAAGCAGAGGAAACACGTCAGCTTGTTTTCGGGATCGTGCAGGGCGCGACGTTCGAAGGGCTGCGCCGCGAGGCCGCGGAGGCGGTTGTTCAAATCGGGTTCGACGGCTACGCGATTGGCGGTGTCAGCGTCGGCGAGCCTGAAGAAGAAATTTTTCGCGCAGTGGAATCGAGCGAACCAAGCTTGCCAAGAGAAAAACCGCGTTACGCGATGGGGCTCGGAACTCCGCCCCAATTGTTGGAAATGATCGGCCGCGGGATGGACATGTTCGACTGTGTGCTGCCGACGCGACTCGCCCGCAACGGCACCGCTTTCACTCCCGCTGGCACGTTGAACCTCAAAAATGCTGAGTTTGCGCGAGACCGGCGGCCGATCGACGATGATTGTGAGTGTATGAGCTGTCGCGAATTTTCCCGCGGCTACATCCGCCACCTGATCAAAGCGGAAGAAATTCTCGGGCTGCGCTTAATTACACTACACAATCTACATTTCTATTTAGATCTGATGCGCCAAGCGCGGGAAAAGGTCGAGAAAGGAATATTCGACGAGTTTCGGCGCGGGTTCGTGTCCAATTATCAACCCCGCAACCTCGAAGTGTAGCCACGTGCCTGTGGCGCGTCTTCTTTCAACGGCCCGCAGTGCCGTGGCTATAACGATTCTCGATTGCAGCCGGAGCGTTCGGGTTTAAGCTCCGGCTCACCGAAATTTTGGCATGTTATATTTGTTTCTGGCTCAAGCGCAGCCGTCCGCGCCCACCCCGAGTCCGGGCGGCGGATTCGGATTTTTCGTGCCGTTCATTTTCATTTTCATTATTATGTACTTCCTTCTGTTTCGCCCGCAGAAGAAGCGGCAGCAAGAACAGCAACGATTGATCGCCGCGCTCAAAACGGGCGACAAGGTCGTAACGAACGCTGGAATTCATGGGTTGATCGCGAACGTGAAGGAAACAACCGTGATATTGAAGGTCGCCGATAATGTGAAGATCGAGATGGAAAAATCGGCGGTCACGAACGTTTTGAAAACAGAATGAGTCCGGCAGCCACATTTTCCGCCGGGATCGGATTGCTCGTCTTGTTCGGGTGGTATTTCGCTACCGATAGCGAGAAAATCCGCCGTTACCTGGGAACAGTGTTGACCATCGCGATCACTGCGTTGTGTCTCGCGTCCACCTATCCGCCATTCGACCAAAAACGCCCGGACGGAACGATTATTCGTCCCGGCAAGATCCATCTCGGTCTCGATTTGCAGGGCGGCACCTCGTTCTTAATCCGATTGGAACCGGCAGCCAGCCCTGATGGAGCGAAGCGCCCGATCACAAAGTCGATGGTGGACCAGGCGATCGAAGCGATCCGCAAGCGTGTCGACCAATTTGGTGTCAGCGAGCCCATCATCACACCACAGGGAACGGACCGGATCCTTGTTCAAATTCCCGGGCTTGATGCCGGAAAAATCCAGGAAGCGCGAGACCAACTTTCCCGCGTAGCCAAGCTCGAGTTCCGCCTCGTCTATCCGGACAATGGCGAACGGCTTCGCGCGATCGATGAGGGCAAGGAAGTAATTCCGCCGGATTACCGCATCGAAACTTACACCATGCGGGGCGAAGAGAACGAAAAACCGCGCGAGGAACGGTTGCTGGTAAAAAAGAAAGCCGATCTCGGCGGCGATCGCGTCCGCGAATCGCACGCTTATTATGGAAACGAAGGCTGGACTGTTCAGTTGAAGTTCGACAGTGAAGGCGCGAAAAAATTTGGCGAAATCACCGCCGCGAACAAAGGGCATCGCTTTGCGATCGTGCTCGACGGTGCGATTCAATCGGCGCCGGTGATTCGCGACGCGATCTACGGCGGGGACGCAATCATCACCGGGAAGTTTGATGAGACAGAAGCGCGCGGTCTGGCGAGCGTGCTTGAAAATCCGCTGCAAACACCAGTTAAGATCGAAGAAGAACGCCAGGTGTCGGCCAGTCTCGGCAGCGATTCTATTAAGAGCGGTATTTATTCGGGGATCGCCGGCTTCGCGCTGGTCGTCGTCTTCATGCTGATTTATTACCGGCTGGTCGGTTTGATCGCCGACATCGCGCTCGGCATCAACTGCATCATGGTGGTTGGCGCGCTCGGAATGTTCAACAGCGTGCTAACCCTTCCCGGTATCGCCGGCTTAATTCTCAGCCTTGGCATCGCGGTTGACGCGAACGTTCTGATTTACGAACGACTCCGCGATGAAATTAAGCAGGGTAAATCGCTGCGCACGGCGATCGACACTTCGTATCAAAAAGCCTTCAGCGCGATCTTCGACGCGCACGTCACGCAGTTTCTGACTGCGGTGATTCTATTCTGGCTCGCGAGTGGGCCAGTCAAAGGTTTCGCGCTCACCCTGACCATCGGCATCGTCGCCTCGATGTTCTCCTCGCTGCTGGTAACCTACACCTGTTTCTCGTGGGCATTCGCTCTCAATCTTCTCAAGCGCGTGTCGATGCTTCACCTCATTCGCTCGAAGGACTTCGATTTTCTCGGAAACGCCAAGAAATTCATGCTCGTCTCGGGAATCGCGACGGTGGCGTGTATCGCGGTTTTGTTTATTCGTGGTGAACGCAATCTCGGCGCCGATTTCAAAGGCGGCGATTTGATGGTTCTTTCCTCGGCCCAAAGGCTGACACCTGATCAGATTCGCGCCGCCTTGGCCAATACCGGATTTCAAAATAGCGTGATCCAATCTGAGCACGTCGCCAACCGGGATTTAATTGGCATCCGGTCCGACGCCGGTAGCGCCGATAAAATTCGGGCGCGGCTTCAAGAAGCGCTCCCAAACGCAGGTTTGAAATTTGAGCAGACCGACCACGTGGGCGCGCTTGTCGGTAAGGAGCTTGCGAGCAAGAGTGCGCTCGCCCTCACCCTTGGACTGATCGGCATATTCATTTACGTGAGCATGCGGTTCGGAACTTCCTTCGCGGTTGGTTCGTTGGCCGCGCTGGCGCACGATCTCATTATTACTCTCGGAATTTTCGCCCTCAGCGGTCGCGAGCTTTCACTGATCATGGTGGCAGCGATCCTGACAATCGCCGGTTATTCGATTAACGATAAGATCGTCGTTTTCGACCGAATCCGCAGCGGGTTGCGCGACCGGCTTTCCGGCTCCGTGGCGCAGGTGATGAACCATTCGATCAACGACACACTTTCGCGCACGATTCTCACCGGCGGCACCGTTCTCCTTACCGTGCTCGCGCTTTATTTCTTCGGCGGCCCGGTACTCAACGATTTTGCTTTCTCGTTTTTGATCGGTGTCATCGTAGGCACTTATTCCTCGATCTTCATTGCCTCGCCGATTGTACTTTGGTGGACCCGCGCCCGCGGCAAAGATACAAGCTCGCTGCGACGCGAGGTGACGCAGGCAGCGACGAGCGCAAATCCCATCGCCCGATAGCCTAATTCTGGGCGAATTTGACGGGGCTCGATGGCCCGCTTAAGATCGGCCTCGCCCGTTGGGCCCGAAATTTGCAGATCAGGAGTTGATTATTGATGCCAGAAGTACTCGTTCGCAAAGGTGAGCCAGTCGATCGCGCTTTGAAGCGGTTAAAGAACAAGCTCGATGCCGAGGGGATTCTCGAAGAAGTGCGCCGTCTGCGCGCGTTCGAAACCCCTTCGCAGAAGCACCGCCGCAAAATGAAGGCGAACGCCAAGCGCGGCCGGGCGAAGTTCCGTTTCAATCCGTAAGATCGATAATCGGGACGAAGCGTTGGAGCGACGCTCTGGCGGTTACCGATTCCGTCAATCGCACTCGCAAACGATCCGAAAGCCAAGATCGTTACATGAAAAGCTGGGGACGTTCGAACCGCGCACCGTTGTCCGTAGACTGCTGAAGCGCGATTTCCAACTCCCGCCGCGGTAGACGCGTTTCGCGCCGCTGGTCGGTCCGCGCGGATTTATTTTCGGTCCGGGACGATATGGCTCGTAATAATCGAGACACCATTCCCAAACGTTGCCAGCCATGTCTTCAATTCCAAACGGGCTGGCACCGAGTGGAAACGCGCCCACCGGCGAACTTTCAGCGAAGCCGCAGTCGATCTCGTGATCGCTCCAGGCAAAGACCGTGTTTTTGTCGGCGAAGTTAGCAAGATCGCCGCGGCCTTCCTGACTTCCCCACGGAAATTTGCGATTATCGTTTCCCTTGGCCGCGTATTCCCATTCCGCTTCAGTAGGCAGCCGATATTTGCGACGTTCCCGCGTGCTAAGCCAATGACAAAACTTCATCGCGTCCAAGCTGCTGGCGTAGACGACGGGATGCCGATCTCCCGCTCCGGGGGCGCGCTTGCAGGAATGGGCGCGATCGAACTGCTCGTAGTCGGCGTTGGTGATTAAGTATCGTGAAATATAAAACCGCGTGACGGTGACGTGAAAAGTCGGGCGTTCACTTGGCGCGGCGTCCTCAGCCTCGCTACCCATCGTGAATTCCGCTGATGGAACAAAGATCATCGTCGCTCCCAGAGAGTTCGTAAAATTGCTATAGCGCGCGCGCTCCAGATCCGCGTTGTGTTCGAACTTCGCTGGTGACGGTTTTTCCGAGGTCGGCGCCGGAGCCGCGACCGGCTTCACTTCGATCTTCGGAGCCGGCTTTGGGATGTCGGCGAGTGCTTTCTCGTCCGCTTCCTCGAGGTAAAGATCGACAAGATCCTCCGCTTCGCCGGGATCGAGGCCGAGGTTTTCCGCCATGTCGATGAAGGTATCGCGCTGGTCATCGCTCATGCTCATGCCGTCAAGATTGCTCAGGCGAAGCATGCGCAGAAATTCTTCCTGCGGACTAGAAGAGGGCGCGGGTTCTGCCGGCAATTCCGCTAAATGCGCAGACGGCGCCGGAACGATGGCGCGTTTAGCGCCTTTTTCCTGGAGGCCTTCTTCGATCAGGGAACTGATCTCGGCTTCGGTGAGGGCTCGCTCGAGTCCAAAGCGTACCAGATTTTTTTCCTCTTCCGTGGCGAGAACACCACTCGCCAGGGCAAACTCGAGATACTTTCGAAATTCAGCGACGGCCGCTTCGTGTTGCTGCGCGGCCAATTGTTCATCGAGAAGTTTGCGTCGTTCCGGATCGAGAAGCTCCAAGCGCGCTTCGGTCAGGAACTGGGAGGATTCCTCCAAACCGGACCAGAGCATCTGTGCGAGCGGATTGCTTGGTTGGTTCTTGAGCGGTAACTTCTTTTGCCACCATCGCATCAGCTCGCGGCAGTGCTCTTCGATCAGATCGTTGCTTGGATTAGCATAGGGATCGAGGCAGAGCCGCTCGTAAAAATTCGGGGAGCGATAATTATTCCACCCCCGCCACTTTCGCGGGTCATCTGGGAGCGGAAGCGGAAAGCTGATGTCGCTCTTCGTCATCGGCTACGTGACTGTGAGCTCGCCCAATCCTGAAGCTGCTTTGTCGATGTCCTGCGGGGCCAGCCCTGTATTCCGATCGATTGTCACCTGTGCGTTGTTGCCGGCCGCTTCCACTTGCACCTCCAACACCTGATTGGCGTTGTATTGATACGTGAGTCTTACCGGCGAACCCTTCGGCAAATATGGCGGCAGTTGAATGTCACAAACCCCGAGCGACGTGCACTCCGCCGGGACCGTGCTTTCGCCTTCCACGACTTTCACGATCGCGTGTTGCATGTTCGCGTCGGCGGTTCCGAATGAATTTTTGATTACCGCGGGAATCGGAGTCATTTTGCGAATCATCGGAAACACGTATTCCTGGAGCTGCTTCTCATCCCAAAGAACAACGCCCAAGGTGTGCGACGTGATGTCGGTAACTTCGATCAATCCACCATCGAGTCCGGAGAATTGCTGACGCACCGTGTCGCTAATCATTCTTTCACCGGAGACATCCTCTTCGTTTAACATCGACAAGACGCCTTGGATGGCGGCGCCTCGTGCCTCGACTTCGTCCGGATTCAGTTGATCGATCAGCGGGACCGACGCAAAGCCGGAGATCATTGAGCGAATCATCGGCATTCGAGTCATGCCACCGGCCAACAGCACTTTGTCGATCTTGTCCCACTTCAATTTCGCTTCCTGCATCACCATTTCGCAGATGGTCTTGCACTTTTCGACCAGATGCCGGGTGCGTTTTTCGAAATCTTTGCGCGTCAGTGTCAATTTCACGCTCTTGCCGCCGTGATGATAAACGAGCGTGGTGCTATTGCGGCTCGAGAGTTGGACTTTGGCCGACAACGCGCGGTTGTGCAGGTCCTGATAACTGTGCAAATCGAGTAAGGGATTCTCGCCGTGCAGGCGATCGAACTCTTCGGCGATCAGATTCACGATCACGTCGTCCCAATCTTTTCCGCCCAAACGGTGGTCGCCGTTCGTTGCCACCATCTCGATTTTGTGATCGACTATTCGCATAATCGTCACATCGAATGTGCCGCCGCCGAGATCGAAAACGAAGACCGTTTGGTTTTCGTCGAGCTTATCCAAGCCATACGCGAGAGCGGCCGCAGTGGGCTCGTTGATAATCTGAAGAACGTTCAACCGAGCCAGCTGGCCAGCGGTGATCGTGGCTGTTCGCTCGGCATCATTGAAATACGCCGGAACGGTAATCACGGCGTCGGTGATTGGCTGCTCGAGATACTTCTCCGCGTCGGCTTTGAGTTTCTTGATGATCAACGCCGACAGCTCTTCAGCCGAATAAACCTTACCGCCAAATTCGCGATGAAACTGGTCCTTAGGTTTCCCGATTTCGCGTTTCACGAAATCAGCAATCTTTTCAGGCTCGGCGACCGCGTTGTTCTTGGCGACCGTGCCCACAATCACGTTGGTGCCATCGAAGAAAAGCACCGACGGCGTGATCCGCTCAGTCTCCGTATTGGGAATAATCTGTGGCTTCCCGTAATTATCGATGTGGGCGATGGCCGAAAACGTGGTGCCGAGATCGATTCCAACTACTTTACGCGTGCTCATGAGGAAATTTGGACGACTGCTTTGGGTTTGATGAGACGCTCGTAGTGCAGTTTTCGTGCCCCAGAGTGGGGCGATTCTTCGCAGACTGCGGAATTAGATTGACAGCTTCTAATTCACCTTAACCGAAGCGTTTTGCGATAACTTCCTCGGGGCGAATCAACTTTCCGCGCCAGACGAACCCGCGTTTCACCCGCATAACGATGGTGCCATCTTCTTCGGGGAAATCCGCCGGCTCGAAGCTGATCACGCGATGGTAGGCACGATCGACCCGTTCCCGCGGCTCAATCTCTCGGACATCGAACCGATGCAGAATCTCGACCAGCGCGTGAATCGCGTTCTCCAGATTGTCGCGCCATTGTGAGACGCGGCTGCGTTTTCCCTTCTCCTGGGACGCCATCGAGAGCTGTTCGCATAATCCGTTTAGATGATCGTAAAGATAAACCAGATCGTGGATGAATGGTTTCTGAAGCGATTCGTGCAGGAAATTGTCGCGATACTTGAGCAACTCCGCGTGCAGCGAGTCGAACAACTGCTGATTCACGCTTTCGGTGTTGCGGATCGAGGCCAGTTGCTTGTCCATCTCGCCGCTGAATTGTTCGAACCGGCTCAATAGCGATTTCTCCAATTCCTGAAGTCTGTCGGCGAGACCGAGATTTTCCGCCGGCTGCCGATCGTCAACAATCATCGGCGAGGCCGGCAACGTCTTCTCGGCCTCAGCACTCAGCTGCTGCATCGCTACCGTGAATTCTTCTTCGGTCTGAATCGCCTTCGTCACTCGGTTTTCTCCGCTGCGAAAAATTTCCGAATCGCCTCCACCAGACCTTCGATGTCGTGGCGCCGCGCTTCGATGGCGATCTTCAACCCTCTGTCTCGCGCCGTTTTCGATGTAATCGGACCAATACTCGCCGCTTGCATTCCCTTTGGCCAAGGCAGACCGAGCGCGAGAAAATTTTCCACGGTGGAAGAGCTAGTGAAGGTGATCAAATCCGCCCCCTCGTCCAAAAAACGCGGGCGCGCGCCAGTAATGTCACGCGTCTCCGGAACAGTCCGATATGCAAAGGCTTCATCGACGATCGCTCCCAGCTTCGACAGCTCCCTCGGTAGCACGTCCCGCGCCTTTTCGGCCCGGGCCAAAAGGATTCGCAAATTTTCCACGCCGCCCTGCTTTTGAAATTCTCGGACAACGGCTTCGGCTATGAATTCTTCCGGCTGAAGATCGACATGCAGGTGAAACTCTCGCACTCGTTGCGCGGTAGCGGGACCGATCGCCGCGATTTTCACACCGCCGATTTCGCGCGCGTCATCGTAAAGTTTGAAAAAGATCTCGAAGAACGCGTCGACGCCGTTGGGACTGGTGAACACGATCCAGTCATACATGTGCGCGTCCTGAACGAGCTCGCCGAATTCGCGCAAATCTGTCGGCGGTTCGATTCGAATCGTGGGCATTTCAATAACGTCCGCGCCGAGTGCGCGAAGCTGATTCGTGAGCGTGCCCGCCTGTTTGCGGGTTCGCGTGACCACAATGCGCTTTCCCGAGAGCGGCCGCTGCTCGTACCATTTTAGATCTTTGCGCAACTCAACCACGTTACCGAAAACGGCGACGGCTGGCGCTTCGAACCCGGTTTCGACCACGCGGTGCGCGATGTTTTCCAGCGTACCCGTCAACGTTTCCTGGCGTCCTGTCGTTGCCCAGCGAATTAGCGCCACCGGCAAATCGCGACGAACTCCGTTGGCCATCATTGCACGCGCGACTGAATCAATTCGCTCAACTCCCATCAACATCACCTGAGTTCCGCCTAGCTTGGCAAGCGCGCTGTAATCAATCGCGCTTTCTGTTTTCGACGGATCTTCGTGGCCCGTGAAAAAGGTAACGTGGGAATTTTCGCCGCGATGAGTAACTGGGATTCCGGCATAGGCCGGGCCCGCAATCGCCGATGTAATTCCCGGAACAACCTCAAACGCGATGCCGGCGCTGACAATCGCCTGCGCCTCTTCAGCCCCGCGTCCGAAAACAAACGGATCGCCGCCTTTCAATCGCACCACTTTTTTCCCGTCGCGGGCTTTTTCGACGAGCAGTTTGTTTATTTCGTCCTGCTTAAGCGCGTGCTCGCCGGCCTTTTTGCCAGCGTAAATAATTTCCGCATCCTCGCCCGCCCAACCCAGCATTTCCGGGTTCGCCAAATGATCATAAACAATGACGTTGGCATTCTCGATGCACTCCTTTGCCCGCAACGTGACCAAACCCAGATCACCAGGCCCCGCTCCAACGAGATAAACTTTGCCATTCTTCTTCTCGCTCATGCTCGAAGCTTTTCCAATAACTGCGCGGCCAGTTTTTCGGCGTCTTCGCTCGGCCCCTCCACCAAGCTTTGTCGCGGTGTGGTCGCCCCAACATCAAAAATCTGCGCGCGAATTTTTATTGTCGATCCTGCAACTGCCGCCAGCACGCCGACCGGTTGATTGCAATCCGCGTGTAGCAACCGCAAAAACTCGCGCTCAGCGCGAAGACTGAGTCGAGTGTCGAAATGGTTGATTGCCTCCAAAATTTGTCGAAGCTGCTCGTTGTCTGACCGGATTTGCATCGTAATAATGCCCTGGCCTCCAGCAGGAACAAAAATTTCACGCGGAAGAAGCCACGTGAAAAATTTGCTGCCCTCAAAATCGATCTCCTTACTGTTTGAGTTCAGTTGCAGCCGTTGCAAACCGGCGTTCGCGAGAATAACCGCGTGCCATTGGTCGGTCGCGAGTTTGCGCAGTCGGGTTGGCACATTTCCGCTAAGATCGACGACTTCCACGTCCGGGCGTTGCCAATGCAGTTGATGTTTTCGGCGAACGCTGCCGGTCGCGACAATTGCGTCACCCGGAAGTGAATCTAAATCGCATGGCGTCGTCGCGATTAAAACGTCATCGACGGCAGCGCGCGGCATTACCGCTGCAATTTCGGTGCCCGGCGCCAGTGTGCTCGGCAGGTCCTTTGCGCTGTGCACCGCAAGATCGATCTTTTTTTTAACCAGCTCGCGCTCGATTTCGCCGGTGAACAATCCTTTCCGCCCGGCGCGAACATCGGCAATCGCCATCCTAGAATCGTCTCCGCGCGTCTTGATGATTTTGGTTTCGACATTCAAATCCGCCCAACGCGTCCGCAATCGGTCGATCACTATTTGGGTTTGGGCCAAGGCCAGTTCGCTTCCGCGCGTTCCGACAACAATTTTGATCCGGCGCGGACGATTCATGATTAGCCGTAGTGGCGGCTCTCCTCAGCCGCAATCGCCGGGCTCACTACAGTTCCGACGCCCGCAGCGAGCTTTCGTCGACCGGTGGATGTCCCGGCAACTGCGACGCGCGACTGAGTCCGCGGGCCATCGACTCATCAAACTTCGCCACGTGCTCCGCAATGATCTGCTCCGCTGCGGCGATTTGTTGGCACCGTTGAGCGAGAGACTGTTCGGCGATCGATTGAAGCGAGTCGATATCGTAAAGATAGACGCCTTCCAAATCGTTCACGTCGCCGGCGACATTGCGCGGCACCGCGATGTCGATGATGAACAGCGGCCGGTCGATTCGCTCTCGCAGTCTCGGCTGAAGCTGATCGCGCGAAACCAACGGCACCTCGGACGATGTCGATGTTATCAAGATATCAATTTCTCGACATTGGGCGACCCAATCGGCAAACGGAACCGCGCGGGCCGCGATCAATCGCGCAAGGTCGTCGGCGCGTTCCGCCGAACGATTGCTGACTCGAACATCGATCACGCCACGTGAGACTAAAGCGCGCGCCGTCTTTTCGCTGGTCGCGCCGGCACCAAGCACGAGCACCTTGCAATTGCCGAGGTCACCAAAGATTTTCTGGGCAAGGTCGACTGCCACCGATCCGACCGACACCGCGCCGCGAGTAATATCAGTGTGTGTGCGAACGTGTTTCGCGACTCGAAAAGCGCGCTGAAACAATCGATGCAAATATCGCCCGGCCGCGCCGCTAGCGCGCGCCACTTCGTAAGCCTTTTTCGTCTGCCCGAGAATCTCCGTTTCCCCGATCACCATCGAATCAATGCCGCAGGCGACGCGAAACAGGTGACGAACACATTGCGCGTCTTCGTATCGATAAAATGGCGCCAACTCGGGCGAGTTATGGCCGTCGATCTTGCGATCGAGACAACGCGCGATGTCCAATGTCGAGACGCGGGATTCCGACGCTCCGTAAACCTCAACCCGATTGCAGGTGGCGAGCAACAGCGCTTCCGCGCAACCGGAATTCCTTAACAGACAATCAAGCTTTGCGTTGCCTCCGAAACGCTCGAGCGTTTCGACGTTTGCCGTATGGTGACTGAGCCCGACGCAAAAAAGATTCATGGCGCGTGGGTTTGGGCGGTGAAAGTGATTCCCCACAGAAGCGTCAACGCCGCGCTAAACCCAACAATGCAAAGCGCGGCCACGCGTTTCGGCGCAAACCAATGCAAATAGCGCCCCTGCAAAATTAGTCCGTAAAGAATCCAAACGCCAACTGCGCAAACGATCTGCCCCCACGGAAGCGGTTCTCCGACGAGGAATCCGCTGGCCAGTCCCAGCGTGTAAAGCGCGAACCCCCACCAAAGCAATCGCGTGATGGCGGCGAACAGATCCGTTAACGGCGGCAGATGATAAAAAATGGAATGCAGCTGGTGCGATTTGAGTTGGCGTTCCTGGACGAGGTACATCACGCCGGCGATGCAAGCCAGCGCGAACGCTCCATACGCAACCAGCGAAACGGAAGCGTGAAATTCCAACCATGAATTTGCCGGCAACTTCCCGTGATGGGGATGGTCGATCGGCGTGATCAACGCGAAAAGTTGCAGCAGAACAACCAACGGCGCAGTAAACGCGCCCATTAGCGAGAGTCGATACGCTGGACCAACCACGATGTAAAAAAGAGCCACCGCCCACGCTACAAAAATAATTACTTCGAACAGATTCGTGATCGGACAGCGCCCAAGCGCGTGGCCACGAATCGACAAGAACGCGGTTTGGAAGACAAAACCAAGACCGACAGCGAAAAAATTGAACCGCATCGGCCGGAAAATTCCATTGCGTAGTTGAATGATCGTGTGCGCGATCGCCGCGAGAAAACAAACCGTCGAGACAATGAGAAAATATCGATCCACCGGAAATTCAAATCTAGTGCGTGGTGCAGCGCTTTGAAAGAAGCTTCTAATCCAGCGCGTATTGGTCTCTATAGGATGCGTGCCTACCCTCCAATAGCGTTTGGCGTCCTCGCGCTGCTTACGGAATTAAGCACGCCTATTGCAACGCTGCTGAGGCCGTTTCTCGAGTAACGGTGAACGCATTTACGCGATTGATTCTACCTGCGCTAAGCCGGGTCTAGACGAAGTAGATCTGAAAGCAAAAACAATTCGCAAAATCTTCCTTACCAACTTCCCGGAATCTCACTCGAGCCCGCATTGGGGTGAGTGAGCAAATTACGCGACGCCGTCCCCGGGACGAACGGGGAGTTCATTATATAAAGCAGGGCAAATACTGGCTGGTTACCGACGGCAAGACAGAAGAGTTACATCTGAAATAGTGCGGGCCTCCAATAGCGCTGCCGCCGATGACCGGTGCGGCCGAGGTTCGGGTCGCAGCCGCCTAATCTTCAGCCGCACCGGTTAACTTATCCGCAAGTGAGATGACCGCTCATTGATACGCCCAGTCTCCAAATCGGTCCTCACGCCAACTGATACGGGATTCGAATGGCGAAGTTCGCAACAATTTCGCCCGCCAGGTTTTCAGCGACCATTGACCTCTGACGCGCTCCCGTTAGCATCGTTCTTCGTGAGCTCCGATGCCCTCGAAAAACTGCGCGCCGGCGTGCGCGATGTCCCCGATTTTCCGAAAAAAGGAATCATCTTCAAAGACATCACCCCGATCCTGAAAGATGGCGTGTTGTTTCGATCGTCGATCGATCTTTTCCTCCAACAATGCCGTGGCAAGAAGATCGACAAGGTTGTCGGAATCGACGCGCGCGGCTTTTTGTTTGGATCGGCGGTCGCCTACGAACTCGGAATCGGTTTTGTTCCATTGCGAAAAAAAGGACGCCTGCCTTACAAGACCGAAAGCGCGAAATATTCGCTTGAGTACGGCGAAGCGGAAATGGAGCTGCACATCGACGCTATCTTGCCCGGTGAGCAAATCGTGTTGATTGACGATCTCCTTGCCACCGGCGGAACTTCCGCGTCCGCGGTCGCATTGATCAAAAAAGTGGGAGGCGCACTCGTTTCGGCGATTTTTCTGATCGAACTGGAATTTTTACACGGCCGGGAAAAACTCAAACCGACGCCGGTCGTCTCGTTTCTGAAATACTAGCCGGTTTCTTTCACGATCACCTGCACGTCGATTTCCTGATGCGTCAGTTGATCACGGATCTGGCTGAGTAAATCAATCGCGCGCGCGTCTGGCATATGGGTGCACCGCACTTCGATGCGAGCGCGCTTTTGTGCAAGCTTCGGGTCCCACTCGGCAAACTCACCATCCACCAAAAACGAGACGTAGGCGTTGAAGCGCTCCTGCAGTTGGAAGAGCCGTTCGTCTGAATCGTTCCACGGCTCGGGCTCGTTCATCACCAGGACCGCTTCATCCGTTTTCGGATCGTGCCCGATCTTGTCGATCACTCCGACGCGGTTCTTTTCGTTTGAACGCTCGCTGTCCGATTCAGCCATAGGATTTGAAAGTTCACCGTTGCGCGTTGAACGTTCAAGCGATGAAGCGGGTAAAGTCCAAGACCGCCAACCTGACGCTGCTCGGGCGGACCGAAACGAAATTGCCGTCCGCACCGTCTGAAGCCCGCCTGGAAACGTTTCCAAACCCGGCACGGCCAAATTATCACATTCATTTCGAGACCGACGATTTCACCTGCCTTTGTCCGGTGACCGGACAGCCTGATTTCGCCAGGATCGACATCGATTACCTGCCCGACCGGGTTTGCGTCGAAAGCAAGTCGCTCAAGTTTTATCTCGCGTCGTATCGCAACGAGCGCGCTTTCAATGAAGCGGTCACCAACCGGATTCTGGACGATTTCGTAAAAGCCTGCTCACCGCGTGAAGCGGTTGTGACCGCGCAATTTTCCGCGCGCGGCGGGATCGCTCTTACTGTCCGCGCCGAATATCCCGACCGTTGCGAGAAAAAAATTGGCCACGACGGCCGATGAAGCACGCGATTGTTCTCCTTAGCGGCGGTCTCGATTCGGCCACGACGCTCGCGATCGCGCGCTCACAAGGTTACGAAACCTACGCGCTTTCATTCGACTACGGCCAGCGTCACAAGCGCGAGCTTGGAGCTGCAAAAAACATAGCGCAATCGCTTGGCGCGAAAAAACATATAGTGGCCAAGATCGACAATCAAATCCTTGGCAGTTCCGCGCTGACCGACGATGTCGATGTTCCAAAGTCGCGTTCGGACAAGGAGATCAGCGTCGGCATTCCGGTCACTTACGTTCCGGCACGAAACACAATTTTTCTCGCGCACGCGCTGGCTTGGGCGGAAACGATTGGCGCCAGTCACATTTTCATTGGCGCGAATGCCATTGATTATAGCGGGTACCCCGATTGCCGGCCGGAATTCATCGCTCTCTTTGAAACACTGGCCAACATCGGCACCAAAGCCGGAATCGAAGGCGCGAGACTCCAGATTCATGCGCCGCTGATCAAAATGTCGAAAGCGGACATTGTTCGCAAAGCAGTCGAGCTCGACGTTGACCTTTCACTCACCCATAGCTGCTACGATCCGCTTCCGGACGGGCGCGCCTGTGGCCAATGCGATTCCTGTCGCTTGCGACAAAAAGGTTTTCGTGAAGCCGGGGTCAAAGATCCGACTCAACACGCCGCCTAATGCGAAATATTTTCGAGCTGACGAAACGCGAGCAGCGCATCGTCATTGTAATTGTCACGCTCTTGGTCGCGATCGCGTTCGCCAAACACTTTAGGCAAACCAAATTGCAACCGGCACCCACAACACCTACATCGACGCCGGAAGTGACACCAGCCGAGCGTTCCAAAGGACAGGACCCCGAGCCGGAAGATTCGCGCTGAATTATTCCGGGGGGAAACCCGGGATTCGTCCGTAACCGACAAACACGGTGGTGGTTTCCTTGTCCGGCTTCGGAGTCTCGCGGCCAACTTTGAAATCAAAAACCCCCACTCCAGATTTGGTCGTGTTCTTGAAGGTGTCGCGTTCGCTGGCCCCAACCATTAACCGCCGGTTCGTCGCCTTATCGTGGCCGATATATATCATGGTTTGCGTTATCTCAGGCTCACGACTCACTCCGAAGTTGCTTGCCCAGAAAAGCAGATCGCCCGGCCGCAGCGAATCGAGCTCAAACGTGTCGTCGCGTTGGGCAAGCACTGCCTGAAAGTTTCCGGCTTTGCGCACCCAAATGTATTGCTCCCGGGCGTCGCGCGGCGCGTCTTTGATTCGGCATTTCGTCAGGATGTAATAAATGAAGCCTGAGCAATCCATTCCGCCATTGGCCGGATCGGCCGAGGCGTATTTATAGGTAAGATTCTGCGCCGCCAGGTTCAGGCCGAGGTCGATCAATTTTTCCAGTTCGGGCGAAAATTTTGGAGACTCTGAAATTTCCGCGATCGAAATCGTCGCGTTTTTCTCTTCAACGTGCGGTGGCGGTTGCTTAACCATCGGCGGCAAACTCGGCGTTGGTCGTGATTCAGCTGTCTCCCCCGGCGTTTCGCTCGACATTGGCGTTGTTTCAGGCGCGCGGATCACGCGGGATGGAGGCCGCGGTCGCGACCGCGGGCTGGGACTAATCGGTCGGACCGGTTCGAAGTATTGGGGCTGCGCGGTTTCGGCCTGGACCGGCGGCAGAGTCTCGACTGAACCGGTCGGTTGGGCCGACGCCGATGGCGTCTCGGTTGCGGATGGATTCGTTGTGGTACTCTCTTGCGACGAAGACGCAATTGATGACGCCGGTGTCGCCATCGGAGATGCCGTCGCCGAAGGAGACGGCTTCTTGCGATGCTTGCGCGGTGTCGGCGTCGGCGTTGGACGGACGAAAAGTTTTTTGAATTTGTCGACGAGGGTTTCTTCTTTTTCCTCGGTGGCATAAGTCAACGCTGCACTCATCGTGATGGTCACTGCGACCAAAACCACGAAGCGCAGTTTTCTTTTCACGCGGCGAGTTCCTGCAAAACCGCCTGATTCATCCGAATGCCGGCCTCGAAGTTTTCCAGCGGAAAATTTTCGTTCGGCGAATGGGCGCGACAATCGTGCAACGCCAGGCCAAGCAAGAGGGTTTCCACGCCGAGAATTTTTCGAAAATCAGAAACGATCGGAATACTGCCGCCTTCGCGAATGAGCGCGACGTCCTTTTTAAACGTGTTCTTCAATGCGCGCTGCGCCGCTTTGCCAAATTTATTGCTCGGATCGGTCAAATACCACGGACCCGAATGACCACTCATCATTTCCACAGTCACTCCGGTCGGAAGATTTTTTTGGAAGTGGCTTTTTACAAGATTAACAATCTTGTCGCCTTCTTGATTCGGAACCAAACGAAATGTCAGTTTCGCCATCGCATAACTTGGCAACACGGTTTTGGTTCCGGGTCCTTGGTAGCCGCTGCCCATTCCATTGATCTCGGCGGTGGGTCGCGCCCAAATTCTTTCGATGGTGCTGAAGCCGGCTTCGCCAAAAAGCGCCGGCGCTCCTGTTTCGGCGAGCATTTCACCGTCCGCGTCGACCGGTAATTTCTTCCACGCTTCGCGCTCCCAATCCTGCAATGGCAAAACCTCATCGTAAAAACCTTCGACCGCGATGTGTCCGTTCTTGTCGTGAAGCGTCGCGAGCAATTTCGCCAGCGCCGTCGCCGGATTCGCCACCGCGCCGCCAAAAATTCCCGAGTGCAGATCCATTTTCGGACCCGTGATCTTAATTTCGAGCGCGGCAACGCCCCGCAATCCGTAACTCATCGTCGGCGTGCCTTTGGCGATCATTCCGGTATCGGAAACGAGCACGACATCGCATTTCAATGCGTCGCGATTGTCTGTCAGAAACTTTCCAAGATTTTGGCTGCCAACTTCCTCTTCGCCTTCGACCACAAGATCGACATTCACCGGAAGGTCGCCGTTCTCTTGCACCGTTTCCTGAATCCCCATGATGTGGGAAAGAATTTGGCCCTTGTTATCGGTTGCGCCGCGGGCGAAAACGTAACCGTTTTTCAAAACCGGCTCGAATGGTGGCGATTCCCACAGGTCGAGCGGATCCGGCGGTTGAACATCGTAATGACCGTAAAGCAAAACCGTCGGACGATTCTTTTTGTGCTCGTTGCGCGCCCAGACAATCGGATGGCCGGCAGTCGACACGACTTGCGATTCCAAACCAATTCCCGTTAGCTTTTGCGAAAGCCACTGCGCGCAATCCCGGACTTTGTCCGCATATTTTTGATCGGTAGAAACGCTGGGAAACCGCAGAAACGTAAAATAATCCTCGAGATAATTGTCGCGCATAAACGAAAGCTAATCCGTTTTTGTTTATTTGCCCATCACTTCCGCGGAAATCGCGCCCGGATGAAATAGAATAACGAGGCAACTGCCAGCACGATACCGTTCACTTCGAATTCCCAAAGGGTCGCGTGCGCCAGAATCCAAATGATCGCAATGATTGCGAGCGCCGGGACGATTTTCATTCCCGGAAAATTGAATCCGGCGCTGGCGGCGTCGGTTCGGACATCCCGCTTCAGCAGAACCCAGCAACCGGCGCAGCATAGCAGATACATTAACAGCACCGCGACATTCGAAAGCACGGCTAAACGTTCGAAAGTGCCGCTGACCGATAACGCAAACGCGAGTGTTGCGTAGGTGATAATCGCGACATCGGGCGAGCGATAGCGCGGATGCACGCGCGCGAAAAACGTCGGCAACGCGCCATCGCGACCGAACGCAAAAATCATCCGGGGCGAGCTAAGAATGTCGCTGGTCACGAAGCCGAACGCGGAGATCGTCGCGCCCGCGAGCAAAATGGTGCGACCGATGTTGCCTAGAAATTTAGCAGCCGCTTCAGCCAAGGGCGCGTCGGGATGGTTTGCCAGATCCGAACCGAGCGTGCCCTGCGCGACAATTTGAATGAGAATATAAATGATCGTCGTGACGACGAGGGCGAGATACGCCGAACGCGGGACGGTGCGCGCAGGATTTTTTACTTCGCCACTCGGAATCAACGCGACTTCAATTCCGACGAACGCAAACATCAGCAACACCACAGCGTCGCCTAACGACTTGCTGGTTGGCCAGCCAGTCCAGGCGAGGTTCGGCGGCGAGATGAAAAAAATCCCTACGCAGATGAATAGCAGCAACGGCAGAAGTTTCGCCACTGTGATTCCGGTGACCGCGCCCGCGCCTTCGCGCACTCCACGAATGTTGATGAGCGCGAGCGACGCATAGACCGCAAACATGACGACGATGCGCATTACCGGACTGCCGAGAAGCGGAAACACCAGCGCCACCGAGTTTGCCAGAACGTTCACGACTCCGGCGACCGCACCGAGCGCTGTCAGAAAATAAAGCATGCCGGCCAGAAATCCGACGTAACGGCCAAATGCGACCTCCACGTAAGCGTAAAGTCCGCCAGTCAATGACACCCGACTTCCGGCGATTGCGAAACAAGTGACGAACAAAACCATCGCAATCGCACAACAAACAAATGCCAATGGCGCCGCAGAACCAAGTCCTCTCGCTATTGTCGCTGGGATCACGAAAATTCCCGCACCGATCGTTGAGCTAACAATGTTTGCCATCAGCGCCGGGATGCCGATACCGCGAATGAGCTGATGATCGACGCGCTCGGCTTGCTGGATCGACATCGTCTCCTCGCCGGGCATGGGCGGGATGGTGCCGGATTTCGCCAGCCGAGGCAAGCGCCAACGGGGCACTAAATGTTGCGGTTTGCTACCGGCCAGAGCCTACAAATTGTGGAATTTTGCTTGTCAGCGCACCTGGGCTACTATATTGCCCTCTAAGGCTGACATTTGGGGCCCGCCGGCATGCATTTACAATCGCTCGAACTTTTCGGCTTCAAATCGTTCCCCGATAAAACGCAGTTCAACTTTCACGAGGGCGTGACCGCGATCGTCGGGCCGAATGGTTGCGGCAAATCCAATTTGCTCGACGCGATGAAATGGGTGCTGGGCGAGCAATCCGCCAAGTCTCTTCGTGGCGGTGAAATGGCCGACGTAATTTTTAACGGCACCGACAATCGCAAGCCACTCAGCTTCGCCGAAGTTTCTTTAACGTTCACCGACTGCGCGTCGGAATTGAATGTCGATTGGCACGACGTGCGCGTGACGCGCCGGGTTTATCGCGACGGCAATTCGGAATATCTCCTCAACAAAACGCCGTGCCGCCTGAAAGATATTCAAAATCTTTTCGCCGACACCGGCGTTGCTCGATCCGCCTATTCGATGATGGAGCAAGGCAAGATCGACATGATCTTGAGCTCCCGGCCGGAAGATCGTCGCGCAGTTTTTGAAGAAGCTGCTGGCATCACGAAATACAAATCACAAAAGAAAGAAGCGCTTCGAAAACTGGAAGCGACCGAAGCAAATCTGCTTCGCATCGGCGACGTGATTAAAGAAGTGAAACGCCAAATCGGTTCGTTGCAACGGCAGGCGGGCAAAGCGCGCCGTTATCAGGCGTTGCACGCGGACCTGCGCGTGCTCGACACGCATTACTCGAAAAAGCAGCTCGCCAAGCTCGAGGCGGATCTCGCCCGTTGCCGGGCCGAAATCGAAAAGATCGCGACGTCTGAACAGACCGCGCGCGCGAAGATCGATCGTGATGAAAGCGAACTGGCGGAGGAGCGCCGCGCCCTGGACAAGATCGACGTCGAGATCGCTGACATCCGGGCCGAAGCGCAACGTTTGCAAAGTGAGATTGCCGCAAACAAGAGCCGGATCGAATTCAATCGCCAGCGCAAAGATGAATTGGCCGACCTGATCGAGCGCGCCCGCGGCGACATCGATTCGGCCGAAAACAAGCGCAAACAGCACGCGGCTCAGATCCGGGAAAGTGACGCGCTCATCGAAAAAACGCAGGGGTTGCTCCAATCGAAACAAGCCGAACTCGCTAAGGTCACCGAGTTGCTCAATAAGTTGCGCGCCAGACGCGAAGCCCGGCAGGCCGAACGCGAATCGGCCAGCGCTTCGCTTTCGAAATATGAGGCGCGGGTGGATGCGCTCGAAGACGATCTCGCCGGAATTTCCGCGCGACGCGAGGTTACCGAGGAACAGATCCGCCAGTTCTCCACGGACACAAAAGACGCCACCAAGGCGCACGAAAGAATTGTCGCCGAAATCGCGAAAGCGCACGGCACGACGGAAACAGAGCAGAAAAAATTAGACACGTTGCTCGCTCAATCGCAGGCAGCCGAAGCAACTTTGCGGCAGAAGCAAGAGCTGCTGGCAAGCGCTGAAACTGAACTCGCAGCTTTGGAACGCACGCTCGCCGAAAAACGATCGACTCTCGATATCTTGCGGCAGCTCAATGCCGAAGGCGAAGGTCTCGCTCAAGGTTCACAGGCGGTCCTCAAAGGTTTGGATGATCCCGGTCGTTTTCGCGATGCGACCGTCGGCTCGCTCGTGGCGCAAATTGATGTCGACCCAAAATTTATCCCGGCAGTCGAAGCCGCGCTCGGCCGAAATCTGCACGCGGTGATTTTGAAAGACGCGCGCAGCGCGGAAGAAATTCTGGCGCGCCTGACGAAAAAGAAACTTGGACAAGCTGCGCTGTTCGTCCCCAAGCTGGCCGGTTCAGCTCACGAATCGGTGCGAAAAAGTTTGCCCAAAGGTGCAATCGCGTGGGCTATCGATAAAGTTGCCGCGCCGCGCTCGCTCGAGGCCGTGATCCGGCAGCTTCTTAGCGGCGTGATTGTTTTCTCGAAACTCGACCAGGCGCTCGCGTGCAAAAAAGATGAGCCAACGCTCGCAATGGCAACGCTGGATGGCGAATTTATTTCAGGCGAAGGAATCGTTTTCGGCGGAAGCAGCACAGTGAAGGCCGACTCGCTTCTCGAGCGCAAGGCGCGCGTGGCGACATTAGAGAAAGAGCTCACCGACTTCGAAAGTCAGCGCGAGGCGCGCATTCAAAAGCGCGATCAGGCGAAGGCGAGTGTCGAGGCTGCATCGCGCCAGCTCGACGAAGCCCGGTCGCATCATCAAGCCGCGCATCTCGCGCGTTCGACAGCAGCAAATAAGATTTCGTTGCTGCAAGCCGAGGAAAAGGAGGCTGCGCGCAAGATCGACAATCTCAATTCGGAAAAGACGACCCTCGAGCAGCAAATCCAGGCCGCGAATCAGCGGGTGGCGGATCTCGAAGAGGAATTGGATTCAGCTCGCGAAGAACTGGCGGACCACGAAGCCGCGCAGCGCGATGCGGAAAAAGACGAGAAGGGTACGCGATCGCATGAGGAGAAAACGCTCGAAGATTTAAATGAATTACGGCTGGCGATCGCGACCGCGCGACAGCGTCTGGAAAGTTTGGAAGCGCAGCGACAGCCAATGGCTGCGCGCGAGACGGAATTGCTCGAGCTCATCGCGGCGCGAAAGGCGGACATTGGCAGTTACGAATCCAAACTCGCGTCACAAGCGCAAGAAAGCCGCGATGCCGAGATTGCGATCAAAGAACAAACCGCGCGCTCCGCTGAAGCGGAAGCGGCCGCGAACAAGATTTCTTCGCAGCGCGCGAATCGAGCGAGCGCGGTTCAAGATCGTGAAAACGAGTTGCGCGCATTACGCGATTCTTTGAGCGAACGCCAGGAAAAACGCGGGCATCTGCAGGTTCGCGAATCGCAATTGCAAATGCAGATCGAAAACCTGGCCGACAATGTTTCTCGCTGTTACCAGGTCGACTTGCGAGCGTTCACTCCGGACGAAACTGCGTTCGGCAAAACGTTGCGCGTCCAACTCAAGCGCGCAGAAAAGGAAACCGGTCAGGATGTCGATCTTGGCGACGACGATCTGCAACAGCTGATCGCGGATCTCAATCGTCAACTGGACAACATGGGCCCGGTCAATCTCGAAGCCGTCCAGGAATACGACGAGCTGGAGGAGCGCTACAAGTTTCTCGAAGCGCAAAATAACGACCTCACCAATTCGCGGCGCGAATTGCTCGACGTGATCGCGAAGATCAACTCGACCACGAAACAGTTGTTTGCCGACACCTTCGCGCAGGTCCGTGCGAATTTTAAGGAAATGTTCGCCGAACTTTTCGGTGGCGGCCGGGCCGACCTGTCGTTGATGGATGAAAACGACCCGCTGAATTGCGGGATTGAGATTTCGGCCAAGCCGCCGGGCAAGCAGTTGCAAAGCATTTCCCTTTTGAGCGGCGGCGAGCGCGCGATGACGGCGGTGGCGCTGTTGTTTTCGATTTACATGGTGCGACCAAGTCCGTTTTGCGTTCTGGACGAGATCGACGCGCCACTGGACGAGAATAACATCAATCGCTTCGTCCGCATGCTCGATCGGTTCGTGGCTCAGAGCCAGTTCATCATCATCACTCATAACAAGCGCACCATCTCGAAGGCGGACGTGCTCTACGGAGTGACTATGGAAGAACGCGGCGTCAGCAAGTTAGTTGGAATGAAACTGACTGCGCCACCCGCCGGAGAACAAACGACAACTCCCGTCGAGTCCGTGGCCTCTCAGCGACAGTTTGCTTTGGCTGAAAACGGGAACGGCGAGGGCAAAAGCCGCCGCGCTGCGCGCTAGTCGATTCGCAATCGCTGCCAAAAAAATTTTGCGCGCGGTTGTCGATCTTGCGTAAAATTGGCCGATGCTTCAGGCGGCGCGGCGCGGGAAAAAATCCTCTTCCAAGAAAGCGGCGCCGAAAGCTGCGGTTCATGAGCGATTTCTGGAAGCATTTCGCTGGATGCTGCTCGCACGCACTCTCGAGGACAAATTGAGAAGCCTTTATCGTGGCGGCATGATCGTTGGCGGCGTGTATCTTGGCCGCGGCCAAGAAGCAGTCAGCGCCGCGTGCGGAATGTTTTTAAAAAAAGGCGATGTTTTCGGCCCGCTGATCCGCGATCAAGCGGGGCGGTCGGCGTTCGGTGAACCGTTGCTGGACGTGGTTCGAACGTATCTCGGATCGGTCAAAGGTCCGATGCGCGGCCGCGACGGCAATATTCATCGTGGCCGGCCGCGCGAGAATCAACTAGCAATGATCAGCCATCTCGGCGCAATGATTCCGGTGATGGTGGGCAAGCTTCTGGCCAAAAGAATGAAGGGCGAGAAAGGATTTGTTGGCCTAACGACGCTCGGCGAAGGCGGAATGCAGACCGGCGCGTCCCATGAAGGGTTGAACATCGCCGCGGTCGAACAAGTGCCATTGGTGGTCGTGGTCACGAACAATCATTGGGCTTACTCGACGCCTAACGAACGCGAATTCGCGTGCGCGAATTTGGTCGATCGGGCAATCGGTTATGGGTATGAAGGACACAAAATCGAGGGGACCGATCTGAACCAGTGTCTGGACGCCATTGAGACGGCGGTGAAGCGTGCGCGCGCCGGGCGACCGCCACAGTTGGTTGTCGCGGAAGTTTTGCGGCTGGCGGGTCACGGCGAACATGACGACGCGAGCTACGTTCCGCAGGAAATGAAAGGTCAACCCTTCGCGGAGGATCCGGTCGCGCGGACGGAGAAATTTATTCTCGAGAACAGCTTGATGACTCGCGATGAGTTGCAACAGCTGCGCACCGAGATTGCAAAGCAAGTGGACGACGCCGTGGCAACCGCCCAACAAGAAGACGCGCCACATGCGCGCGAAGAAGATTGGCGGTCGATGTCGACACAACAATTGATCGACAATCCGTCGGTCTGACAGCGCAAAGCGATGAGCGTCACTTATCTCGAAGCGATTCGCGAGGCGCAGACAAAACTATTGCGCGAGGACGAACGCGTTTTCATTTACGGACAGGACATTGCGGGAAAATTCGGTGGCGCGTTCAAAGCAACAAAAGGTCTCGCTGAAAAATTTCCAGGACGCGTGTTGAACACGCCCATCAGCGAGGACGCGATGGTCGGGACCGCGATCGGCGCGGCGTTGGAGGGAATGCGGCCAATTGTGGAAATGCAGTTCGCCGATTTTTCGAGCATCGCGCTCAACCAGATCCTGAACAACGCAGGCACGCATTATTATCGGACCAATGTGCCAGTGCCGATCACCGTACGATTACCTTCAGGTGGAACGAAAGGCAGCGGACCGTTTCACAGTCAAAGCATGGAAGGCCTTTACTCGCATTATCCGGGCATCGTCGTCATGACGCCGGCAACGGTGGAAGATGCCTACACGATGTTGATCGATGCGGTCGCGATCGACGACCCAGTCGTCTACTGCGAGCACAAATATCTTTATTACCACCTCAAGGCCGACGCCTTGCCGAAGGAAAGTTTTCCCGTCGGCAAAGCGCGAATCGTCAGGCCGGGGCGCGATCTTACCATCGTCACCTATAGCGCGATGGTTCACGAAGCGCTCGCGGTGGCGAACGAGCTGTGCAAAGACGGATTCGAAATCGAAATTGTCGATCTTCGCACGGTCAAGCCGCTCGACACCGCGACGGTGCTCGCGTCGGTTGCGCGCACGGGCCGTTTGCTCGCAGTCGGAGAAGCATTCCCGTGGGGCGGTGTGACCGCGGAAGTAGTCTCGCGCGTTGCGGCTGAAGGTTTTCATCTGCTCGATGCCGCGCCCGCGCGCATCAACGCTAAGGACACGCCGATTCCCTATCACCCGAACCTGTGGACCGAACATCGGCCGAATCGAAAAACAATTGCGGCCAAAGCGCGCCAGGTTCTCGCAGAGTAATATTATGCCTCAAGTTCCAATCACCATGCCGCAGCTCGGCGAATCGATGGCCGAGGCGACGATCGTTTCAATCAAAGTTAAACCGGGCGACAAAGTTTCCGCGGATCAGGAAATCATCGAAGTCGAGACCGACAAAGCTGTCATGGGTGTGACCACGCCGTGCCCGGGCGAGATCGCGAAGATCGACGCCGAAGTGAAAGGCACGTATCCGGTCGGCGCGGTGCTCGGTTATGTCGAAGCCAGCGAAGCCGACGCAGCGCGATTCCAAAAACGCGCGCCTGCTCCGTTGCAAGGTGAAATGGCGAAGGAAATTCCTGGCCGCGAGGAAGAAGCGGCGGAAGCCGGGCGCACCGGAAACGGCAGCGGCTCGCACTTTCAGGTGGACGATGTCGATCTTCCGCAGGTTGCAACCCCCGTGGAAGCCGCCCAACGCGGTGGTCTGCCGGTTCCGGCGAGCGCAAAAGGCGCAGGATATCTTTCGCCGCGCGTTCGCGCGCGCATGGCCGAGTTGCAATTGACGCAAGCAGATCTCGCAGGCATCGCCGGCACAGGAACAGCAGGCCGCCTGACTATTAAAGATCTCGAAAATTTTCTCAGCTTAATCGAATCGCAACCTGCCGAAAAACCGAGCGCTATCCGCACCGGTGTTGCCGATGCGATGCGACGTAGTTGGACACGCCCACTAGCAACGGTCGGCGTCTCGGTTTGTCTCGATCCTGTTTTGCAAGATCGACAGCTCCGAGCCGGAGGGGCGGACGGCGATCCGAAACCCGGCCCGGCCCTTTACGCGTTGCGCGCACTTGCACTCGCGCTCGCCGAACAGCCAAACGCGGCCGCGCGATTGATCGGCGGCCGCGCGATTGGATCGCAATCGATCGACATCGGACTCGCGGTTGAAGCTGGCGAAGGAATCATGGTCCCGGTTATTCGTAATGCCGACAAAACATCGCTCGCCGATCTCACGACTAAGTATGCGGAGCTTGTCGATCTTGCGCGGCGACGCCGCCTCACTGCGGATATGACTTCGGGTGGAATCGCCTCCGTTTCGAACTTCGGCACGTTCGGTCTCGATTGGGGCACACCGATTCCCCTGCCCGATCAGACGATGATTCTCGGCCTCGGTGTCGGGAAAAAAACGCCGGTGTGGGACGAATCGAAGAAGGAATTCGTTCCGAAGATCGAAGCGCAGGTGACATTGAGCTTCGATCATCGCAGTCTCGACGGCGGTGGCGCGGGCCGTTTGCTCAAAAGGGTTATCGAATTGTTGGAAGACCCGAAGAAGCTTTAGGCGTGGTAGCAGGCGTCTCGCCTGCTGCGATTAAAAATTTGTAGCCGAGACGGCTACCTCCACAGAACGGTGCAATTTGCGACGGTCATAGACCGCCGCTACAGTTTGAAAGCAATGCACAAGGACAAAGAATTCGAATTGAATCGCGATCTTGAGGTGATCCTGATCCCGGCGGGACAGAAATATACGATCCCCGCCGGAACGAAGGGCGTGATCACGCAGGCGCTCGGCGGAAATTACACGATCGCTACCTCGTACGGATTGTCGCAGGTCGCCGAGAAAGATTTGGATGCGCTTGGCGTCGAGAAACCGAAGACCGAGCCGAAAGCCAAGGCCGTCGGAAAAACGAATGGCGCAGTTTCGGAAGACGAGGTTTGGAACCAGCTCAAGCAATGCTTCGACCCGGAAATTCCGGTGAACATTGTCGATCTTGGTTTGGTTTACGATTGTCGCCTGATCAAAAAAGATGATGGCAGCACACGCGTGGAAGTAAAAATGACGCTGACCGCGCCGGGCTGCGGAATGGGGCCGGCCATCGCACACGACGCACAGAGCAAAATCTTGTCGATCGACGGCGTTGATGAAGCTGACGTGCAGCTCGTCTGGGACCCGCCTTGGAACCAGAACATGATCAGCGAGGCCGGGCGCATGAAACTCGGCATGATCTAGGCGCAAGCGAAAAAGAATTTTTATTTTCGTTCACGCGTTGACACTGTGTGGCGACGCTGCTTCTATGAGGCTTCGCGTTCGCGAAAATTTTCGAGATGCCAACGACTGAAGTAATTCTGACTGACAATGTGCCCGGGCTCGGCGCTGAAGCCGACGTCGTAAAGGTGCGGCGCGGCTACGCGCGAAATTATTTACTTCCGCAGGGCAAAGCCTATGAAGTGACGCCAGCGGCGCTTCGTCAGCTCGACAATCTCAAGAAGAAGCGCGCTGAACGCGAAGCCCGCGAGTTGAACGACGCCGAGGAGATCGCGCGCAAGATCGGGAAGGCGCATCTCATATTCACCCTCGCCACCGGTGAATCTGGCAAGGCTTTCGGTTCGATCACCGCACAGGACATCGTGACGCGGATGAAAAATGAGCTCGGTCTGGAGATCGATCGTCACAAGGTTGTGCTGGAGCGTCCGATCAAAGACACTGGCGAACACGAAGTTGCGATCAAGCTGCATCACGATGTGATCGCGCAGTTCAAGTTTGACGTTAAGTCCGCGGAAGCACGGAAAACCGAAGCGGAAACAGCCGGCGAACATCCTGAGAAGAAACGCCGGTCCTTTTTTCGCCGACACAAAGAAGAGAAAAAAGAAGAGAATAGTTAATGGCGACTCAACCATCCTCCGGGATAGGTCGAGAGTCTCGCAAAGCAGGAAATGGCGCTGGCCGAGGCTCGGCGGCGCGAAGCGGCGAAAATGTTATTCCGATCTCGCCAACAGGTTCTGCTCAGGATATTCACCGCGCGCCGCCTCACAGCGTCGAGGCCGAGCAGGGCGTGTTGGGTTCAATGCTCATCTCACCGCGGGACGCGATCGCGGAAGTGGTCGAGAAAATTACGGGCGATTACTTTTACGTTCCGGCCCATCAGACGATTTTCGAAGTCCTTGTCGATCTTTGGAATACCGGCGCGGGAATTGACCTGATCACGTTCACGCAAGTTCTGCGCGACCGGAATTTGCTCGAAACGGTTGGCGGCGCCGCGGCGATTACCAGCCTTTTCACGTTCGTGCCGACGGCCGCGAATGTCGGCTACTATCTCGAGATCGTGCGCGACAAATATATTTTGCGCTCGATTATTTCCGCCTCCACCGAGAGCGTCCGCCGCGCTTACGAAGAACAAGACGAGGTTGGCAATCTGCTCGACGAAGTGGAGCAGAGAATTTTCGCCGTCGGCGAAGACCGGTTCAAAGGACAGATGCTCTCGATGAAGGATCAGGTAATGGAGGCGATCGAATCGATCGAAAAACTTTATGAGCGCAAAGGCGGCATCACCGGAGTCTCGACTGGTTTTGTCCAATTCGATCGGATGACGAGCGGAATGCATCCATCGGAGATGATCGTAATCGCGGCGCGGCCAAGCATGGGAAAGACCGCGCTGGCCATGAACATCGCCGAGCATGTCGCGATTAATGAAAAACTGCCCGTCGGCGTGTTTAGCTTGGAAATGAGCAGCCAACAGCTCGTGCAACGTCTGCTCTGCTCACGAGCGCGCGTGAATCTGCAGAAAGTGCGCGATGGATTTCTCGGCGAGCGGGATTTCCCAAGCCTGACCGCGGCGGCCTCGAAACTCGCGGAAGCGAAAATTTTCATCGATGACAGCGCGAGCCTAACAATTTTAGAATTGCGAGCCAAAGCGCGTCGGCTCAAGGCGCAGCAGGACGTTCAGCTCATCATTGTCGATTATTTGCAGCTGCTAAGATCGACATCACGCCGCGCGCAGGACAATCGCCAACTCGAAATCTCCGAAATCTCCGCGGGGCTCAAAGGCTTGGCCAAGGAATTGAAGATTCCCGTGATCGTCGTGGCCCAATTGAATCGGCAGCCGGAGCAACGATCCGGCGGCAAACCACGTCTGAGCGATCTTCGCGAATCCGGATCGATCGAACAGGACGCCGATCTGGTTGGATTGCTTGTTCGTCCGGAGATGTACGAGGAAGATGAGGAAGCCCGCCAGGAAAAATCCGGAGAAGCCGAATTAATCATCGCCAAACAGCGCAACGGCCCGGTCGGCGAGATTCCCCTTACCTTCTTGAAAGAATTCACCCGATTCGAAGATCGCGCTCGCAACGTTACCGAGCCCGAAGAGGCTTTCTAGTTGTCGATCTAAAGAAGCGATTTCGCAGCGTCGACCACATGCTTGGCGTCGATGCCGAATTCCTTCATGACTTCGGCACCGGGAGCGCTCAAACCGAAGCGGTGCAGCCCGATCACTTTGCCGTCGAGCCCGACGAATTCGTACCAAGTGTCCGGAACACCTGCTTCTATCGCCACGCGTTTGCGACATGAGTTCGGCAAAACCTCTTCGCGATATTTTTCCGGCTGACGTTTAAAGCGCTCGAAGCACGGCATTGAAACAACCCGCACGCCGTCGCCGAGATCCTTTGCGGCAGCAAGCGCATGCTGCAATTCACTGCCGCAGGACATAATGATCAAGTCGAGTTTGCCACTCTCCTTCTTCGCGATGTAACCGCCGTGCCCAACTCCTTCACGGCGCAACTTAACATCGACATCGTTCAGAATTGGAACCACTTGCCGCGTCAGTGCGAGCAAAGTCGGGCCGTCGATCCGTTGGGCAGCGGCCGCAAAGGCTCCGGCAGTTTCTTCCGGATCAGCAGGTCGAATCACATCGATCTGCGGCATGATTCGCACCGAGCTGACAGTCTCGACCGGTTCATGCGTCGGTCCATCTTCGCCTACGCCAATAGAGTCGTGGGTGAAAATGTAAATGTTCGGGAGCTTCGAAAGCGCCGCTAGACGAATCGAGGCGCGGCAGTAGTCAGTGAAGACAAGAAACGTCGCGCCCGAGGCACGGAAGATTCCGTGATAAGAAATTCCATTCAGGATCGCGCACATACCGTGCTCGCGGATACCGAAGTGGATGTTGCGGCCTTTCGGTGTTTCCCGGGTGAAGTCCCCGCCGTCCTTGATGTAATTCAATGTCGATCCGTGGAGATCGGCGCTGCCGCTGATCAGCAACGGCATCGCCTGCGCGATCGGCTGAAGAGCTTCGCTGCCGGCTTTGCGGGTAGCGAGCTTTGAATCTCTAGGAAACTCGGGAATTTTCGACAGAAGATCGGCATCTACCTTTCGCTCGATGCCGTCCTCCAGCAGCTTTGCTTTATCTGGATTCTTTTTCTGCCAGTCGTTGTAAGTTTTTTCCCAGCGATCGTACTCGGTCAGCAATTTCTTTTTGTGCTCCGCGAAATAATCGTAGGTCTCCTTTGAAACAAAATAATGCTCGTCCGGCAGACCGAGTCCCTTGCGTGCGGCATCGACAAACTTCGCGCCCGCCTCACCGTGTGCTTTAAAAGTTCCCTCGACCTCGGGGATCCCCTTCCCGATCAGGGTGTGAGCAACGATGAATTTGGGTCTGCCGTTATTGTTCTCTTTTGCGTTGTTCAGGGCATCGAGAAATGCCTGCATGTCGTGACCATTGATTTCCTGGACATCGAATCCGTAAGCTTTGAATCGCATCGCAGTGTCTTCGCTCTGCGTTGCTGTCGCCGGGGCGTCGAGCGTGACGGCGTTGGAATCGTAAATCAGGATTAAATTATCGAGACCAAAATGGCCAGCGAACGCACTCGCTTCGGAGGCGACGCCTTCCTGCATGCAACCGTCGCCCGCGAGACAAACGCAGTGCTGGTCAAAAATCCGATGGTCGGACGTGTTGAAGCGCGCCGCTGCCATCTTCATGGCGACGGAGATTCCGACCGCATTGCCGACGCCTTGCCCCAGCGGTCCGGTCGTACACTCGACTCCCGGCGTTTCAAAAAACTCGGGATGGCCGGGCGTTTTTGAATGCAGCTGCCGGAAACGTTTGATCTCCGACATCGGCAAATCGTAACCGCTCATGTGCAGCCAGGCGTAAAGGAACATCGAGCCGTGCCCGGCCGAGAGGACGAAATAATCTCTGCCGATCCAGCGCGGTTGATCGGGATTATGCTTAAGCGCGTAACCGTAAAGCACCGCGCCCATTTCAGCACAGCCCAAGGGCAAGCCAAGGTGACCGGATTGAGACGCTTGCACCGCGTCCATGCAAAGACCACGCGCTTCGGCCGCCGCGCGCGAAAGGGCTTCAATGTTCAGGCTCATCAAAAGGAAAGTTTATCGTTTTAGCCCGACGATAACGCAACCTCTTTCCAAATTATCGGCTGAGATGGCCCAATTCGAGGGAACAATTGCAAAATCGAGAGCAGTTTTGGCTACCTTGGGAAGCCACTGAATAACTTGTGAATAAAAGTCGGCAAACGGACTGTTTTGTTCACACGATTCTGTGAATAAGAGCTTAATTTTCGGGCGGTCGCAGCCTAGTTTGTCGATTCTGTTATGAGGTTGTCAGAAATCCCTGCCGTCCTGCGCGAGATCGGCGTTTCGCCAGTAAAGACTCTCGGACAAAACTTTTTGCACGATAGCAACCTCGCTCGCTGGATTGTCGATCAAGCGAAGCTAACGCCAAATGATTACGTCGCTGAAATCGGTCCCGGCCTCGGCGCTTTGACTGAGATCGCGCTGGCCAAAGGCGCGCATGTCCTGGCAATCGAGAAAGACAAGCGCCTCGCGAGTTTTCTGCGCGAAAGATTTCAAGGGAAACCGATCGAAATTGTCCACGATGACGCACTCGAATTCGATACGCGTGTTTTGTACGCCCAACCGCAGGTGAAATTGCTTGGAAATCTTCCCTACTACATCTCAAGTCAGCTCTTGATTAAATATCTCGAATATCCAAGTCCTATATCGCTGTGGTTGTTCATGTTACAAAAGGAGTTGGCGAGGCGACTGGGAGCTGCTCCGGCGACCAGCGACTATGGCGCGCTAACGTTGCAGATTCAGTTACACTATCATGTCGAGTATTTGCGAACGATTCCTGCAACCGTGTTTCTACCAAAGCCGGATGTCGACTCTGCGATCGTGCGCATCGTACCACGGAGCGAACATGAATTACTTTCATGCAACCAAGCAGTCTTCCAAACGCTTGTTCGACGCGGCTTTTCGCAACGACGAAAGCAACTTCGCAAGTTGCTTCGAGAAGAAGCGCCGAATTGGGAAACAATCGTCGCTAAGCTCGGAATAAATCCATATGCGCGCGCGGAGGAGCTTTCGCTTATACAGTGGGTCGCACTGGTTAATCATATTTCGCCGTCGGTGCCTGCGAGAGCTGGCCAAGACCCTGAAGAGCAGTTTCAAGTGGTCGATGACCAGGACCGACCAGCGGGGGTCGCTTCCCGGGGCGAAGTGCATGGGAATAACTTGCTCCACAGGGCGGTCCACGTCTTCATTTTCAATTCCGAAGAGGAGATTTTCCTTCAGTTTCGGTCCAAATTGAAAGATCGACACCCATTGACTTGGGACTCCAGCGCTGCGGGTCACGTGAACGCCACCGAAGGCTACGATCAGACCGCAACCCGAGAGCTTCGGGAGGAATTGGGCGTCGAAGCGGCCCTTAAAAGGGTCGCGAAATTGACCGCCTCGGAACGGACGGATTTTGAATTCATTTGTCTCTATGTCGGATCGTACAGCGGAGCACTACGTCCCAATCCAGTGGAAATCGAAGCCGGGCGGTTTTTTCCGCTGGGCATTGTCGATCAATGGACAAAGGCGCGGCCGACCAACTTCGCGCCGGGGTTCCTGGCGTGTTGGAACGTTTATCGCGAAGGAAACCGTTAACGGCGACGTCGCGATGCCGATCTTGCGCTTCGTTTTCCCGCCCCGCCTAGAGCCGCGCGTTTGAACTTTCGCGCTGCCCGCCGCGCTCCTTCTTTTCCGCCGTATAACGAGTCGCTGAACATTCGTGTAACGGAGTTCTTTCCGCGCAGAAAATGCACCTGAAACCCGTGCGTTTGTTTTTTTGCGCGCGCCTTAGTGTCGATGCGGCGGATATTTGGTTCGGAGTCGGGATTTGATCGTCTTCGCATGAGAGTGTGCCTAACAACTACGTCAAACCACGCCAGAATCAATGAGTCGTGGTATCTTTATTGAGCAACTGCGTTTTTCTCCGGCGACGGTAAATCCCATTGGCGCCATTTCTTCTGGTACTCGTCGATTGGCAACAGTACATAACAGGGATGTTGGGATGCACGCAGCCAGCTGATCAATTTCACGAGCTCAGGTTGCGCCATGGTAGTACAACCAGTGGTCGCGCGATTCACGCCGCGGCGAATATGGAAAAAAATGGCGCTGCCGGCGCCCGGCAAGGGCGGGTCGGAATTGTGCCGGATCTCAATCAACCAGTGATAAGCAAAATCGCCCGATCGCATTTTTTCGTGCGTATAATTGTCAGGCGGATTTTTGGGATCGATGACGATGTGGCGATTGTAGCTGGGTGAGCGCGGATCGTCGCTCCAAACATCGGCTTCCGTGACCTGATGGTAAGGATAATCTCCGCCAGGGGGTAGCTTGGGCTCGTATCCAAAAACCTCGCCAATGGCGAAAATTCCTGCCGGCGCGCGACCATCGCGTTCCTTCTTGTGCACACCGGGTTCGTTCTGGCCGGCCAGGCCGCTTCCCCATGCCAAACCATTTTTGCCGAACAAGACTGGAGCAGGTGCGTCGACAGCGGTCCAATTATCCTTCGCCCGCTCGAAGAGTTGCAGTTTACCACGCGTCGAGTTCCAATCGGCAGCAGTCGCGACAATTAGTTGGCTGCAATTGCCTGGGACGCCATCGGCACGGGCGTTGCTCCCGATCACGACAAGGCCGCTGAACAAAACCGCACGTAGGATCGACATAAACATTCGCAATTGTAGACGCGCAGACTATTGATGTCCTCGTTTGTCGTGAAAAAAGTCTGGGCTGCTCTATCCCTCTTTGTCGTTGTCTTCGCTATTTATGTACCTGCGTTACGCGATGGCTTTGTGTGGGACGACACCGCCTTGATTTTACGGGACCCGCTGATTCGGAGCTACCGCCTCGTTCACGAGGGATTCAATCATTTCCTTTTCGTAGACGCGACCGCGTCGGATTTCTACCGGCCGCTGCAACGCCTCAGCTACATGCTCGATTACGCGCTCGTTGGGTTTCAACCGGCCCTCTACCACGCCACGAGCATACTGTGGCACGCTGTTGCGGCAGTCGCGCTTTTCTTATTCTCCGAAGAACTTCTGTCCAGTTTCGGAATCG
>Ga0307479_10000248_pt1 | contig 51233 bp, 43 predicted proteins | sample atmos_gasesECM4C_FD_203743 | JGI IMG/M metagenome (GOLD analysis project Ga0307479, IMG submission 203743) | Hardwood forest soil microbial communities from Morgan-Monroe State Forest, Indiana, United States - atmos_gasesECM4C_515 | ecosystem: Environmental > Terrestrial > Soil > Temperate...
GAACGGCTTCGGGCGATGGCCCGATTCTGGATTCAGTTCTCTGCGGACTTAGGTGAATTGCTTGACCCACTGGGTGACCGAAAGGAGAAACACAGTGTCCACCAATAGCGTGACCGAATCTGTCGATGAATACTGCAATCGTCTTTGGAAGGCCTTGCACAATCTACCGACTCCAGAAAGAGAGGATTTCGTCCGAGAAGTGCGGAGCCATATTTTGGAGCGAGTGGAAGCAGAGCCAGAAGTAACCGCTGACGTTCTCACCAAGATATTCCGGGCAGTCGGCGAGCCGAAGGAACTCGCCTCTGAGTACCGAACCCAAACTATGCTTCGTGAAGCAACGCGCAGCGATGCACGATGGGCCCTGCGACCATGGGTCCTGCTGCGTGCGACCCTGCGATGGGGAGTGACGAGCATCGCAGGACTGGTAGCGTTCTTTGTCACAGTGATTGGGTACGGCTGCGCCGTGGTTTTCTATCTTTGCGCCTTGCTAAAACCAATCTTTCCCACACATATTGGACTCTGGCTCGCAGCGCAGCAGCTCAGCCTGGGCTATTGGAATGGCCGACTCTCGGGAGCAGAAGTCTACGGAATGTCCATGCGGTCGCCGACATCCTTCGTACTGCTCGGCACATTGGGACCAACAGGCGGACCCATTCGCGAGCTCCTTGGGTACTGGATCATCCCCATTGGCTTTTTGTGCGGCGCGCTTTTCTTTCTGGCGACTTCAATGTTCACACGATGGTTCATCGCCAGGTTTAACCGCAGAAAAGAGTGGACTGCGTCGGTGTCTCATGTGACCTCAATACCGCGAGTAACCGAGCTTGATAGTTCGAGGTAGGACTTCAACCCAGGTGCCTGGTAAACGCCGAAACCGGAGAATAGACCTTGGGCGTACGTAGCAGCAGCGCAGAACTACCGATTAGACATCTTCTGAGCCATGTGGAGAAGTAGTTTGCGATCCCCTTCTTCCGTCTTGCCCAGCAGGCGACGAAGTTTGTTGAGATAACGAGCCTCTTTACCCATGCTTCCCCAAGCGGTGTCGTCCGGCGAATTACGCTTCAAGAGGTTAGGCAGTTTTGGTGGCTCTTCACCATCGTAGAAGAGTTGATAGAGTGGGATTTCAAGCGCGCGCGCCAGCTTTTCCAGTGTTTCAATAGCCGGGACAGTGTGGCCATTCTCTACACGGGAAACATAACAGCGAAGCAAGCCGGTTCGCTTTTCGATGTCGCCCTGAGAGAGTTTCTTTTCCTCGCGCACTTGGCGGAGGCGGTCACCAATAATCATGGGGCATTATTGCACCCACGTATGGACCAAGCAAGCACCTGCTTCTCCGCGCTCGTTTTTTACTGCCGAGTATTGATCGTCCAAACCAAGCGAACACTACGCAACCCGACTACACGTCCAAGTGACCGCCGCCAAGCGGGGCGAGGATAACTTCCGGATTGCCGACGATACGCCCAGATTGTGGCGGCGGGGGCTGGCGGACACTCCTTAGGTACAGCACGGTTATGGGGCGTTGCTATCGAAAATCCGTCTTGCAGTCGCCAACGTTGACCGGTGAATTCTCGATTTCAAAATCGTCTAGGACTAAGTTAGTCTTATATCTAGTTGCAAATCACTTTCAAGAGGGAATTTTGAACTCTGTCTACGTCAGATGCCTTCCCGGAATTTTCTTTCTCGTTTCTCTCGCCTTTGTGATTCCAGTGGTCCGGGGTCAAGAGAGTCCGTACGTAGTCACCTACGACCACTATCTAGAAGAACCGGGAAATCTTGAGATTGAGTACTTTTCCACGTTCGGGACTCAACGCGCTGGTAACGACTTTCACGCCTTCTGGGCGGAGCTGGAATACGGGGCCACGGCCTGGTGGACCACCGAACTCTACTTAGAAGGCCAAACCACATTTAACGAAAGCACGATCTTCACCGGCTACCGCTGGGAGAATCGTATTCGCCCTCTCAAGAGCGAGCACTTCATTAATCCCGTCCTTTATTTCGAATACGAAAGCAAAAATGGCGCCGACAAGATTTTGAAAGAAGTCGAAGGCCACGACGTGCAGGCCGATTTCCTCACGCCTAATGCCGAAGCGCGCAAGGAACACATTGACGAAATAGAGCTAAAGCTCATTCTTTCCAGTACCGTCAAGGGATGGAATCTCAGCGAAAATATTTTGGCGGCGAAGAACCTTTCAAATAATCCCTGGGAATTCGGATACGCCCTCGGAGCGAGCCGCCCCCTGGCAATGAAAGCCTCGGCCACGCGATGCAGCTTCTGTCCGCAGAATTTCGCGGCTGGCCTTGAAATGTATGGAGGTCTCGGCGACCGCCACAGCTTTGGCCTCAGGGACACTTCGCATTACCTCGCGCCCGCCGTTGCATGGAACCTCCCCTCCGGTTGGACCCTGCGGCTCTCCTCAGGCTTTGGATTGAATGACAACAGCCACCGCTTTCTCCTGCGATGGGGAGTTGCCCGAGAAATCTCCGGCTTCGGTGAGATGATCGCCCACATCTTCGGTGGCCGCCGATGAAGAAATCCATCGCGGCGCTGGCCGCCACGGCCGGTCTGTTGATCGTCTCGGTCGCTTTCGGCCAGCAGGAAACATCCCCGGCCTATAAATACCAAGGAGACCCGCGAGTTTACGCTGACCTCGCCAAAGCCCCTGAAAAAGCCCGCGCCAAGCGCAACCCGTTCGAGACAGACACACAGGCCGTCGCCGCGGGACGAAATCTATTCGAACAGCATTGCGCCGAATGTCACGGCATCGCCGCAGACGGCTCAAAGAAAGCTCCAAGCCTTCGCGCCGAAGAAGTTCAGAACGCCGCGCCGGGAGCTATTTTCTGGATTCTGACAAACGGTGTGGTCCGCCGAGGGATGCCGGTCTGGTCCAAGTTGCCCGAACCGCAACGCTGGCAGCTCGTGACCTTCATCAAGTCACTGGGCCCGCCTTCACTGAACTCAAATGACAAGAAATCACGATGAAAACATGGGCCGTTGCAGCGAACCAGCTCGCTGCCATTGACCGGTAAGTGGGCTGGCTCGAGATGTGCTCGGCGGTGTCACATTGGCGATTCTGCCTGGATCACGGGCTACCCGGTAGCAATCCACGCGCCTGAGTAACGCCGTTATCGGAAACTGAACACTGCCCATTGGATTTCGTCGCAATTTTCGGGAGGGCCAAATCGCGAAAAGCGAAGCATCTATACGCCGCGCCTAATCTTGTTTGGCCGGCGCAGCTGCTGGCGCGGGCGCCTGCGGCGCCTGCGTGGCTTGCTGCTGGGGCGCGGGCGGCAATTCGTCGCGCAATTCGATGGACATCCAGTCTCCCGTGTATTCCTTAGTGACCGCGGGACGATAACGGATGACCGCGTGCATGCCTTCCACATGGTGGCAAAGACTGAAGTGGTCGCTGCCCTACCAGAGGGTGTCTGAATGGCCCACCATCTGGCGTCCTTTGCTTTTGAAAACCATGAGGTCGTCCCGAGTTATCCATCCAAGTGGAATTGGACCATCGAAAGCGGTTCCGGCCTTCGTGAGGGCTTTTTTCCGCGAAGCCTATCCAGCGAACAGCGCTCAGCGATGAACGAGAACTGAGATTTTGGAGCGCGTGAGCACTTTGACGCGGGCAAAAGTTTTGCACAGGCGGCAACGCACTGCCACTGCACCACTTATATTTCTTAAAGAATTAATATTATATGTCTGTACATCAGCAGTGCATGCGCTCATGGTGAAAGTGTAATTAATTGTTGAGGAGGAATCTCACATGAGAGGAATGAATCGTTGGGAACAACCATCCCGTGGGGCTATGACCCTGCAGGATCAGATCAATCGCATGTTTAGCGAAGGCGTAGGACACGCCGGCGAGGAGTCGAACTTGACCCCCTGGGCCCCGGCCGTGGACATCTACGAGACGGAAAATGAACTGGTGATTAAGGCGGACCTGCCGGATGTGAATCCGCAGAATCTGGACATCCGCGTGGAGAATAATATTCTCACGATTCGCGGCGAACGAAAGTTCGAAAGCAAGGTGACGGAGGACAACTATCTGCGCGTCGAACGCGCCTATGGCTCGTTCAGCCGGAGCTTCTCGTTGGCCAACTCCGTGAAAACGGATGACATCAAGGCCGATTATCAGAATGGCGTGCTGACACTGAGCCTCCCGAAGCGCGAGGAAGCGAAGCCGAAGCAGATCAAGGTGACGGTAGGAACGCACGCTGTAGGAACGCACACAATGGCAGCGGCAGCTGGCACTCGCTAAGAGAGTTAATCAAACACGGGGCGGGTGGCCGAAACTAAAAGCCACTCGCCTTTACTTTTGAACTGTAAGACAAACTCCCGCAGTGGTAAGTTTCCCGCGAAGATTGCTGAGGCTATGTTCTTCTAGGATCATTAATCCTGCTTGGCGGGCGCAGGCGGCTGCGGGGCCTGGGCGGCTTGCTGTTGGGGTTCGGGCGGCAATTCGTCGCGCAATTCGATGGACATCCAGTCTCCCGTGTATTCCTTAGTGACGGCGGGACGATAACGGATGACCACGTGCATTCCTTCCACGTGGTGACAAAGACTGAAGTGATCGCTGCCATACCAGAGGGTGTCTGAATAGCCGATCATCTGGCGTCCTTTGCTTTTGAAAACCATGAGGTCGTCGCCGCGCTGCAAGGTAACTTCGTTTTTGCTTTTATCGCCGCACGCGATGGAGAGCATTTTCCCTTCCGCGGCTTGGGATTGTTCCTCGACTTCCTCGATCACGGTGGCGTCGGCGGGCCTGCTGGCAGCCGGAATACGATTCCAGAGAGCTACAGCTTCGTTATGATCGGGGCCGTGCCAGCGCTCAGCGACAAATCGGGCGAACTCGGCGGCTTCTTTTTCGTGTTTCATGCGCAGCAGAATTTCGCCGCTCAACAAATGATAGCCGGCTCGCGTAGGTTCTAATTGTTCCGCTTTCCGCGACGCCACCAGCGCTTTGGTGCCTTGCCCGTCGGCAATGAATAACATCGCGAGTTGCACGTAGGCGGGCGCAAATTGCGGGTTGATTTGAGTGATTTGCTGTAACTCCGTGCGCAAGGTCTCGCGCTGCTCGGGAGTTTCGCGTTTGGCGGTCATCATGGCCTTGAAATATTGTGAGAGGTAAAGAGTTTTATCCAACTCACAAGCGCGAGAAAATTCGCGGATGGCGTCTTCATCTTTGCCTTCCCGGAAATTAATAAAGGCTTTTTCCTCGTGCGCCGCGGCCAGTGCAGGGTCTTCCTGGAGTGCGCGTTCGACAAGATCGGCGGCTTCCGGGGCATCGCGTCCCCACAGCCGGTAACAGGCGATTTCTGAATCTGATTCCGCCTTGGTCAACTTACGCGCGGAAAAGTCTTTTTCCTGGATGGCGGTGAGATTTTCGACATTAATAGCGTGAAATGAAAATGCCTGGATATACTTTTGCAGCCCATCCTCAACTTTTTTGGGGTCCCCGAATACTTCGCGGAAGGCCTTGAGCTGCGGATCCCCGGCTTGTAACCGAGAATTAAAACGGCTCAGCTTTTTGCCGAACTCCATGTCCGGTCCAAACATCATGTAATGTACCAGGGCCCAGGATTCCGAATAAAAGATGTCGATCTGGTTTTCGTCTCCGTGATAATAAGACCAAGGATCCACGACAAAAAGTGTCTCGAGCGGGATCAATGTTCGGTTTCTCAACCGGTATACGCGAGTACTAGGGGCGCCCACGTAGGTTTTTTTTCCCTCGAATCTGGTGTTGCCGTAATACTCCGCCAAACCTTCATCCAGCCAGGTAGGCAGCCAGCGAAAATTACTGTGCAGCAAGGCGTGCACATATTCGTGATAAACCACGTTAAAAACGCCGGGAGTATCTACATCGAGACGCACAACCGCAAATTGCTTCTCCCATCCATGATCGAAATAGCCGCCAGGCAATATGCCTTTATGGTTTTTCCACATCGCGGGAGCCAACGATTTCATGTCGTTTTCGTTTTGTACCGCGAAGATCAGCAGCGGCGCTCCGGTGGTGAGACGCATGTTTGGAAACCCGACGGAAAAGACTGCGCGCATTTGTTCGAATTCGAGCGCGATTCTACGAGCGTCATGCTCGCTGCCATTGGTAAGGACGCGAAAATTCGGGCTGCGAACTTCGGTGAGGGGTCTGTCGCCGTTAAAGGACGAACCGGCAACGAATAGGGCTAGAGCAGAGATTAGTACAGCGAATGTAAACCGATGAGATACCCATGAGGTCATGTGGCGCTATCCTGCCGTCCTCACAATCTAACACTTTACTATTAGATTAGTTTTCAGGAAGCGGCTAACTGTACGCGTAGCGTGGCAGGTTTCAATGGCGGCTGAATTCGCGCAAGGCCGCCAGGAGACGATCGACTTCGTCGGCGGTGTTGTAGTGCACCAGACCGATGCGCAAGAGGCCGCCGGTGGCTTGCACGCGGAGACGCTCGGTTAAATTGAGGGCATAAAAATTTCCGTCCCAGGTGAAAATGCCGCGGTCGCCGAGAAAATTTGCTGTTTCGGTGGGAGTGTGGGCGTCCAGGCGGATAGAGACGGTTGAACATCGCTGATCAAATTTCGCGGGATCGGTGATGCCGAAAATGCGGAGGCCGTCGATGCGCTGCAATCCTTCCAGCAATTTCGCGAGCAGCGACATTTCGTGTTCGTGGGTGACGCGGTAGGCGGCCAAGAGCGCGCTGCGGCGGTCCTGCGCGGCGGGATCGTGGCGCTTGCCGAGTGCCGCCAAGTATTCAACTGCGGCGGCAATCCCGGCGATTAATTCCTGCACTTGCGTGCCGGTTTCCCAGCGGTCGGGGAGCGCGTCGGGGGCGGGACGCACTTTGTATGGCGAAAAACGCATCAAGTGCTCGTGCTTCCCGTAGAGGGTGCCCATGTGCGGGCCAAAAAATTTGTATGGGGAGCATGCGAGAAAATCACAATCGAGGGCTTGGACATCAATCGCACCGTGGGGAGCGTAATGCACTGCGTCGACAAAAATCAGCGCACCGAGGGAATGAGCGAGGCGGGCGATTTCGGCTACGGGATTGATGGTTCCGACGGCGTTGGAAGCGTAACCTACGGCGACAAGCTTGGTTTTCTTGGTGAGCTTGCGCTGCAAATCGTCCATATCCAGCGTGCAATCCTGCTCGCGAATATCGACCTGGCGGATGATAATGCCTTTTTCTTCTAGAGCGCGCCACGGCGCGACATTGGCGTCGTGGTCAAGCGTGGTGACCACAACTTCGTCACCGGGATTCATCTCGCGGCCGATTGCGCGCGCCAGCGCGAAGGTGATGGTGGTCATGTTTTGGCCGAAACTTACTTCATCGGGGGCGCAATTGAAAAAATCGGCCATCGCCTGGCGCACGCCGCAAATCATGGCGTCGTTGCGCCGGCTGGTGGCGAAGGCTCCGCAAGTATTGGCGTTGTCGTGCAGCAGGTAATTCTGTATCGCGTCGATGACCTGCCGGGGAACCTGCGTGCCCGCCGGGCCGTCCAGAAACGCGGCGGGCTGCCCGTTGACTTGGGTCAGCAAGGAAGGAAATTGCTGGCGCACCCAGGCGGTGTCCAAGGATTTCCTTCCCGCGAAGTGTGTCACTGATGAGCTCATGGTTATCTCCGGTTGGGTAGTTTCTCACAAAGGCGCGGTAAATCGAGCGGTGACGCATAGTGGGAAGCCACATTGGCTGTTGTGGATGGCGCGCAGGGGCGTGTTAGCATCGAGTTGATTGTTTGATTGTTCCTCACTCATGCCGCATTGGCGCCGGCTATCAACTCCGCGCCACGTTTCTCCTAGAGGTGCATTTTGCCGGAAACATTCTCGCCAACGGAGCGCACGCGGGTAGTGCGCGAACCGCATCGCGGGTCGTTCGACCGCGACACGATTTACAAAATTCTCGATGAAGGATTTGTTTGCCACGTGGGATTCACGGTGGAGGGCCAGCCGTATGTGATTCCCACGATGTTCGCACGTGTGGGCGACGCAATTTATTTTCATGGCTCGGCGGCCAGCCGCATGTTGCGGGGAGTAGGCGGCGGGCTTGCCGTGTGCGTCACGGTCACGCTGATTGACGGGCTGGTGCTGGCGCGCTCGGTTTTTAATCATTCCATGAATTACCGGTCGGTGGTGGCGCTCGGGAAGGCTACGCTGGTCGATGCGGGGGAAGAAAAAATGGCGGCGTTGCGCGCGTTTACCGAAAAGATCTTGCCTGGCCGTTGGGATGACGCTCGGCAGCCGAACGAAAAAGAATTAAAAGCTACCAGCATACTGAGACTGCCACTGAGCGAAGTTTCGGCCAAGATGCGTACCGGGGACGTGCAGGACGACGAAGAGGACTACGCTTTGCCGGTGTGGGCCGGGGTGCTGCCGATTCGCCTGGCTGCCAGTGAGCCGATTCGGGACGGGCGCTGCGATGCGAACCTCGCGGTTCCTGCTGCGGTCGCTAATTTCGACAAGCGATTGAGTGCACGGTAAATTCACGGCTGTACCGCGCGAATCAGGTCGGCAACCAAGCCGTAGCCTGTGGCGTCAATGCCTGGGTTGTGCTCCACGATCGACAAGCCAAACACATCCATATCGAAACGAATCGCCGAGCTGGAGCCTTCTAAATTCGCAAGCGGGTCGCCAGCCAAGAGCAATTCCGGCGCTACAGTGCATTCCACGCCCAAGCCGCGGCGCTCGGCCCGGCATACGAGTTTGTAGCGCATGCCGGCGGAGCGCACAGAGCGAATCTTTTCCTCGCTCAACTCGCGGATGCCGGTGCGGCGCACTTGCTCAACTTTGGCCGGTACGCCCATAAGCACGATTGCCAAGGTCACTACTTTGAACGCCGCATCCCAGCCATCGACGTCAGCGGAGGGATCGGTTTCCGCGATACCCATGGCTTGCGCGCGCTTGATGGCTTCGTCGAAAGAGAGGCCTCGTTCAATTTCCGTCAACACCACGTTGGTGGTGGAATTTAAAACTCCGTGGAAGGCGCGCAAATCCACCGCCGGCAAGCCCAGCGGAAACATGGAAAAAATGGGCACGCCATCCATAACCGTGGCTTCGTACAAGAATTTTTTCTTTTTCTCGACGGCGAATTTGGTCAACTCGTCAAAGGCGTAGACGATCGGGCCTTTGTTGGCGGTAAGCGCGTGGGCGCCGAAGTCCAGCGCGGTTTTGAGGTGTTCAATGGCGGGCTGGCCGGACTGCAAATTCAGCGAACTGGCTTCGATGAAGACATCCGCGTGCGATCTCTCCAGCCATTCTCGAATGTCTTTCGCGGGTGTTTCGCGCTGCGCCGGCCAGTGACCGTTTAATAACGCAATGGGATTCAAACCGTGAGGATCAGCCAACCAGCCGGAGCGGCGCGTGGCAACGCCAGTTAAACGCCAGCGCAGGTCGTAGCGTCTGCGGAGTTCCGCTTCTTTGGAGATGAGCATGCGCAAGAAAGAGCGGCCCACATTGCCGAAACCGATTAGCGAGAGATTGTATGAAGGAATGGGTCAGTCCTTCCGGGACGTGCACGATTATTTTGCAATACGAAAAAGTGAAGCGGCCAGTTAGAGCTAATGGGCCGCGGCACCGAGTTTTGCGGCCGCCGCCGAGATCAATTCGGCTTCGGCCTGCAGCACCCGGGCTACAACAACAATACCCGCGTCGGCTTCCTTCCATTGTTTTTGTTCGATGGCCTCGCGCACCGCGGGCATGGTTTTGGCGGCATAGCCGGTATAAAAACCCGGAGCATAAATCTGATGTTTAAACCACGGGCGGTTGGGCAAGCCTTCCGCAGTGGTAAGTTTCCGCTCGCTCTCGATCAAGAGTTTGTTCACATCAGCGAGTGAGGTTGCGGCCATAGCGTTGCCGCCATTGGCGTTTATCTTCTCCAGCGCCTTGCGATACTCCGTGGCGCTATGGCCGAGCGCTACAGTAGCGTTGTCCAGCGGAGCAAAGTTTAAATACGGCGGTACTGATTCGACGGGCGGCGCGGTCAATGGCTTTTTTGGATCGTCGGTGGCCTGGAACACGCCTTCTTCGATTTCGCGATTGCGTTCCTGAATATCGGCCTGCGTTTTCTGCGCCAACGTTTTTAATTCCTTCACGTAGGTGTCCATGGTGTCCGCGAAGTCGCCGAATTCGAACGGCAACAAGTCGGCATCGGCCAGCCGCAAAATCGCGCTGCCACCAGTCTGCGACAACGCGCGGCCGTACTGAAAATTCGTGTCGCTGAAATGGGTGTACCAGTAGAAGTCGTCGTAAATCGAATGATAGATGCCGCCGCCATCTTCCCCGCCGAAGGCAATATTCATGGAGGCGACGCCATCGTGCTGGAGAAAAGCAGTGTAGTCCGAGCCGGAGCCAAGCGCGCCAATGCGCTCATCCGCGCGCTGGCGGAGCTTCTCGCGATCCTCCGGCGATTTGGCTTCGGCAATTTCGTGCAGGTGATTACGCTTCCAGGCGGAAAACTTTGTTTCCGGGTCGGTGATGTCGCGCGCGATGTCGTTGCTGAATTTTTCCAGCGTGTGGGAACCTTCAATTCCTAAATAGCCTCTACCGTTGGAATCCGAGTTGATGTACGCCACGGCATGCGCCTGCAGTTCGTCATAATGGGTTTCCGCCCATTCGGTTGAACCCAACAAACCTGGCTCTTCGCCATCCCACGCGCAATAAATGATGGTGCGCTTGGGTTTCCATCCGGCCTTGAGTAACTCGCCAAGGGCACGCGCTTCTTCGAGCACGGCGACCATGCCGGAAGTTGGATCTTCCGCGCCATTCACCCACGCGTCGTGATGATTCCCGCGCAGCACCCACTCGTCAGGAAAGGTGGCGCCGGGTATTTTTGCGATAACATCGTAAACGGGCTTGGTGCTCCAGTTGGATTTCACCTTCAGATGCACTTTTGCGTCGCCCGGGCCCACGTGGTAGGTGATGCCCAGGCCGCCGCGCCATTGCGGCGGAGCGACTCGTCCGGTCAACGCTTCGAGTAAGGGTTGCGCATCGGCATAAGAAATCGGCAGGACAGGAATTTTTGTAATGGTTTGCGCATCTTCGATCTTCAAGCGCTTGGCGTCTTTTGTGGCGCCCACGCCAGGTGTCAAGGGATCACCAGGATAAACGGGCACGTCCGCAACGCTGCCGCGCTGCACGCCATCCTTGGGACGCCACGCACCTTTGGGAAACGTTTCGCCTTGCACAAATCCATCTTCGTGCGGGTCGGAATAAATCAGGCAACCGACGGCGCCGTGTTCGGCGGCCACTTTTGGCTTGATCCCCCGCCACGAATGGAAGTAACGCGCGATCACGATCTTGCCTTTCACGGAAACGCCCATGCGATCGAGTTGTTCGTAATCCTCGGGAATTCCGTAATTCACGTATACCAGCGGGGCGGTAACGTCGCCGTCTTTGGAATAGGCGTGGTAGGTAGGGAGTTGTTCGGCTTGCTGGTTTGAGGTTGGATCATCCGGAAGCGCGGGTTCTTGCAGTTTCGCCGAAAATTTTGGCCCGCCTTCGACCAGCTCCACGACGCGTTCCTTGGGCGTGGGATAAAGCACATCGAATTGCTCGATGTGGGTGTCGAGCCCGAAATCTTTAAACTTGGCGGAAATCCATTCGGCGTTTTCCTTGTCGTAGGCGGTGCCGACATTGTGGGGGCGGGCGGAAAGATGCTGCATATAGGCGCGCAGATTCTCCGGGCTGGGGATTTCGCGAAGCTTCTCTTCCCACTGGCGCTCGACGCGAGATGATTCCGAGGAATATCCGGCCAGCGTTTGATCGTCGGCTGAAACTTTTGCAGCTTTATAGGCGCCTGCGAATGTCAGCGCCAACCCGCTCAACACAATGGACCCAACCGCAACACTGCGATTCATATCGTCTCCTGAATGGCGGAGACATTCTGCCTGAAGATGGCGCGGTTTGGAAATGCGGAAGCGTTTATGGCGAGAAACAAGAATGTCGATAATTCAAATTAGCAGCTTACATGGCGGCTGAGAAATGACCGGCGTCCGCGCTTCTGGGAGTGTCAGGCGAGAGGGCAGATGCAGCGAAGAGAGATTCCTCCACTTCGTAAGCCGACTCCTTCGCAGGAGCGAAGGAGAAGAAGAAGCATCGGCTTACTTCGGTCGGAATGACAATGTTGTTTCGTGATGACGATGTTGTGGCGTGATGACAATGTTGTGGCGTGACGATGATCCGGTGGCGTGACGACAATACTCGTGACGACAAGCTGTGGCGTGACGATAATGCGGTGGCGTGCGGGTGATGATTGTTTAGTGGTTAGGTACTATGGGGTTGTAGGAGAGCAAATAAAAAACGAGCGATGTATCGCATGGACTGAAAAAGGGTGGCGATTTCGAAGGTCAGAATAAAAAGGCAGGCATAAAAGCTTCCCGGTGAACGCCGCAACCACGGCGTTATGAAGCGGCCGACCCAATCACAAAACAGTTTGGCACGCGCGATCAAAGCCAGCGCGATTCCAATGAGCGCGCCGCCAATAATGTCCGTGGGATAGTGAAATCCCAGATAGAGTCGCGGCATGGCTATGAATAAAAATACATAGGACAAGGCGAGAATTCCCGCGGTCCGCCATACAAAGACAATGGACATGGCCAAGGCAAAAAAGACCGCGGCGTGATCGCTCGGGAAAGAACTCCAGTCAACCAGACCGCCATCGCCGGCTCCGTAGGGGCGCTGGAAATGGAGTGCAGCGACGGTCATGGGGCGGTCACGAAAAGGAAGCATAATCGCCAAGCCGCGGGCGATGACCACCGCAATCAGACAGGCAAAAATTGCGCATATTAAATGCTGGCGAGTGTCGTCCGGGTCGGCGTTGGGGCGGAACCACGTCCACCAGATCAACGCCACAACTACGCCGCCTTTGAGCAAATCGTTGCCGCTCAGCATGTAGACGAAAGAGTCGAAGGTCCATGAATGGCGGGCAAACGAGTTTAGAAAAGTGATGATCGACGAATCGAAGGAGTTCATGAATAGTTCAGGTGCTTGATAGCGTTGAGGAAAACGCCCTGGTTCACTGACGAATCAGCATAATAACGGAAAGATATGGCTTAGCAAAGATTACGCGTGACTATGTTCTATCACGCACCAACAAATGCATTTTGTCAACGGAAGCCGATCTATCTTTTTTCAAATTGACATTAAATTGACACACTCACTGAGCCGCGCCGGCCTGCGTTGCGCTGGCTTGATCCAACAATTCGATGGATTGGCGATCGAGCGGTAAGTTAGTGGCGTCCAAAAGTTCCTGAAGTTGAGTTACGCTGGTGGCGCTGGCGATGGGCGCGGCAATAGTGGGCCTGGTTAACAACCACGCCAAGGATATCTTTGCGGGAGTGGAGTTGTATTTTTTGGCCGTTTGGTCCAGCGCTTCCAATATGCGGAAGCCGCGGGGATTCAAGTATTTTTTGATGCCTGCACCGCGAGCGCTCTTTGCGAGGTCGGCTTCCGAGCGATACTTCCCGGTCAAAAATCCGCTGGCTAACGAATAGTAAGGGATGACACCAATTCCATTTTCACGGCAAACCGGCTCGAGAGTGACTTCGTAATCCGCGCGATCGTACAAATTGTAAAGCGGCTGCAACGATTCGTATCGCGGAAGGCCGTGTTTCTTGCTGACGTGCAACGCTTCCGTCAATCTTGGGCCTGTGTAGTTGGACGCGCCGATGGCGCGGACTTTGCCTTGTTTGACGAGCTGGCCAAAGGCTTCCAACGTTCCCTGTAGCGGCACGCTTACGTCATCGGTGTGGGCCTGGTACAGATCGATGTAGTCGGTCTGCAAACGGCGCAAGGAGGCCTCCGCGGCTTGCAAAATATAATTCTTGGACAAGCCCTTTTTACCGGCGCCCATGTCCATGCCAACTTTGCTGGCAATCAAAACTTTTTTTCGGTTGCCGCGCATCTTCATCCAGTTGCCGAGAATGGTTTCCGATTCCCCACCTTTATTTCCGGACTTCCAAGTGGAATACATGTCCGCGGTATCGACGAAATCAAAGCCTGCGGCCACAAATGCGTCCAGCACCTGAAAAGAAGCGGGCTCGTCGATGGTCCAGCCAAAAACGTTTCCGCCGAGGGCCAGAGGAGCGAGTTCCAATCCCGAGTCTCCCAGCATTCGTTTTTTCATGTTCGATTTTTCCATTCTTACGGGCGGGACTGCACGTTTTCGCCCTGCGGGTTGGATGTCGCGAAGAGCATTAAAGTCTCATTTTGCGTTGGTCTTTGAATCAGTCCTAGTCGTGCCAGAATCGACACATACAGTCTTTTCAGTATTGATGGCTTCTGAACAGCCAAATAGTCTCAAGGGAACCCGAGGGAGTTCCCAGCACACGACTGTTTTTTCGCAATTCCGGCCGAGAGAAAAAGTCGTGAAAAGGGTTTTATGAGTGGTAGTCGAACGCGTCTTTTTAGGTTTAAGGAGGATAGAACATGAGAAAGTTTATTGGCGCTGCGATACTTGCCGCGATGCTTTTGACCGGTTCACCCGCCCTTAAAGCCCAGATATCCGTCGGGATAGGGATCGGCGCTCCACCTCCGCCGCGTGTGGTGCGCGTCAGGCCAGTAGCTCCAGGCCCTGGCTACATCTGGGTGGATGGCTACTGGTACGTGGTAGACGGCCGCTACGTTTGGCACCGCGGGTATTGGACTTACCCGCCTTACGGCGGCGCAGTGTGGGTCGGACCTCGTTGGGAAGAGGGCCGATACTATAACGGCTACTGGGAAGGCGAGCATGGCCGCTTTTATCATGATCACCGCTGGGATCGCGAGCGCGACCGAGACCGCGACCGTTGGCGCGAACATGATCGCGAACATGAACGAGACCACGATCGGGAACATCGTGATCGGTAGAACAATACGGTGCCGGCCTGGCGTGTCAATTCCAGGCCGGCATTTTAATTTTGGGAGCGAAAAATGAGCCTATGACATTTGGCTTCGAGTGAACCCACCTTCAAAACTACAATCAAAGAAAATTAGCGCAGCGAAATAAAATCGGGAATAACGCTATCATTTTTTGTGCGTGGTGTTGAGTATTGCGTCGGGAATGATCAGACGGGCTACCGGGGTGCCGCCGATGATGTGGGCGTCGATGATTTCGTCCACATCCTCGGGCTTGACGCTTCCATACCAGACGGCTTCGGGGTAAACCACAACGGTAGGGCCCAGTTCACACTGGTCGAGGCAGCCGGATTTATTGGCTCGCACGTTTTTTAATCCGCGTTGCGCGAGCTTGGTTTTGAAGAGGCGCTGCAATTCGCCTTGGCCGGTGGGGTCGCAGCAGCCGCGCGGATGACCTGCTTCGCGCTGGTTCATGCAGATGAAGATGTGTTTGTCGAGCTTGGGCACAGCCTTGAGTTTAACTCATGGCGCGAAGCAAATCGCGCTAACGAATTTGCAGCAAAATGTTTGCGAAATAAATCGGAAATATCAGGAAATGCCGAGGTGATCGAGTTGGTAGCGGCCGCGATTAATCACCTGGTCCTCATCAATCCAGACATCGCACTTGCGAGTCAGCACATCGACATGCGTCTTGGAGGTCCAGTCCGCGTGGGTCTGGCTGCCATACGGATCGCCAAAGGCCAGGTGAACGCCGGGAAATTTTTCGTCCTGCAAAAGCACGCCGATCATGCGCGACAATCCCAAATTTGTGCCGAAGGCTAACTCGCCGACGCGGTCGCTGTTTTTATCGGTGTGGCAATATTCCCAGAACTCCTGCTGCAGATCCTTGCGTGCGCACTCGGCGTGAACCAGGCGGGCTTCTTTAATTTCCAGAACCAGCGGCGTGGATTGCAGGTCGCCGTACTTGCCGTTGAAGTGGTCGCCGGCGGTGGCATCACACACAAAAGTGCCGTCGACGGTCGCGGGCGTGGTAAAAACTTCGCCTGCGGGAAGATTGGACCAATATTTCGGGCTGATTAATCCGCTGGTTTTCACCCAATCGAGGCCGGGGTCAAAATGCGCGGCGATGTTGGTGCCCGCCTCGGTTTTTACCGTGAGAGTTTCGGCGCGCATCATGCGCTCACGCAGCTTGTCACTGAGGCGATCCACCATGCGGTAGTCGGCGCGCATGCCCTGCTGCATGATTTCCGCGGTCACGCCAACCATGTGGGCGTAACGAATCTGGCGGCGTTCGACAATTTTCACGATGGCCATGCGCGCGCTTAGCTCGCCTGGTTGCGGGGTCATGCACATAATTCCCACGTCGGCGGTTTCCAGCGCGCGCAGAATTTCGGCTGGAGCCTCGCGCATGGGGCGCGGGCCAAAATCTTCCAGCAAAAATGGCTGGTATTTCGCGTCGCGATCGTCGAGCGCTGCCGCGAGACTGGCGGCTACCGGCTTGCTCACTTCATCGGCAATCAAGGCGACGCATTCGCCGGCGCGCACGGCGAGGCAAGTTTCCACGGCGTTTTTGGCGCCGGGCATCAGTTCGTTTTTTGCGCTGCCAAATAGATTGCGCATGTTTCTATTTTAGCGAATTTTTACGAAGGAGTTCAAAAGTTGATGGATTAGTTGCTTGCACTGGCCTGCTTGGCAATCCATTTGTAGGTGCGTGCGTCGAGAAGATCGAGTGGCAGAGTTCCGCCGTCGAGCATCTCATCGTGAAACTTGCGGATGTCGAACTTGGGGCCGAGTTTTTGCTGCGCGCGATCGCGTAGCTCGCGTATTTTAAGCTGACCCAATTTGTAGCTGAGCGCTTGCGCGGGCCATGAAATGTAGCGATCGGTTTCTGATTGAATGGTCGGTTCATCGACAGCGCCGGATTTGCGAAAGAACTCTACAACTTGATCGCGCGTCCAGCCCTTCGAGTGGATACCAGTGTCGACTACCAAGCGCACGGCGCGAAATAGTTCGGAGGAAAGCCGGCCATAATCGGAAACGGGATCCTCGTAGAAGCCCACTTCTTTGCCAAGCTGCTCGGCGTAGAGCGCCCAGCCTTCGATATAGGCGTTGAAGCCCAAGCCGTGTTGGCGAAATTTAGGCAGACCGGTGAGCTGTTGCTGCACCGACAATTGCATGTGATGGCCGGGAATCCCCTCGTGGTAGGCGATGGCTTCGTCGTCGACCAATGATCGTTCGGCGAATTTGGAAGTGGCTACCACCACGCGGCCGGGGCGTTTGCCGTCAGGCGTTCCTGTGACATAGTGAGTTGCGGCGGCGGATTGGAATGCGGGTATGGCTTCGACGGTTACCGGAGACTTGGGCAGCAAGGTGAAAAGCTCCGGCAGCTTGGGCTCCATCTGCGCGATGTAATGGCGGAAATCGTCGAGGATTTGATCTGCTGAGGTGGGAATATATTTTTTATTGGTCTTTAGCGAAGCGCGAAATGCGGCGAGATCGGCGAAGCCTTCTTTCTTCGCGATGGCGGTCATTTCTTTCTCGATGCGGTCTATTTCGCGAAGTCCGAGCTCGTGTATCTCGTCGGGCGACATGTGTGTGGTGGTGCGCGCGTAAATATTGTTCTGGTAGCGTTTTAGGCCGTCGGGCAGCGAAGTGATGGCCAGCGTGGTGCGACCTTCGGGCGCGTATTTGGTGCGAATAAATTCGCCAAAATTGCGGTACGCGGGAAGAACCTCGTTATTGACAGCATCATTGATTTGCTGAGTCAGGCGCTTCTGGTCCTCGGCGGAAATACTTGCTGGGAATTTTTTGGTTGGCAGAAGAAATGGGTCGGCGTCGATAATGCCCTGGCACTGGCCGGGAATTTTCTCCGCGAGGAAACGCACAGGCATGAGCTTGTCTTTCATGCCAGCTTGCAAGACTTCCACGGTCTGGTTGAGCGCGCGCGGAATCTGGTGAAGACGAGAAATGTAGTCTTTGTAGTGCTTCACGGAATCGAGGGGAACGGAAAGCGGTAAATCAGCGAGCTTGGTATGGATGCCGTTCTGCTGGTTGATGGGCATCTCGTATTCTTTGAAATTGAAATCGGTTATGCGTTGCTGCAAAACGCGCGCGAGCAGATCGTGCGAGAGCTGGTCCTGATCAGCGAAGCCGCTAGTGGAGATAGCTTGAACGCGGGCCAGGAAGCTCTCATCGGTTTTATGGTGCTGCATGATGCCGTCAAGCGAGTAGTCATCCAGCTTGTCGTTATAGCGGTAATCGCCGAAGGCTGTGGCGCGCTCCGGGAAATTGCGCAGTTCCGTTTCGTAGTAGTCGTCGAAGATGGCATTTTGCGCGGCGACGCGGTCGCCCGCGGGTTTTGCGTCTTGGCCTGAAACTGACACGGCAACGGCAAGCAGGAAAATCAAATCTAAGTAATTTTGCATAGTCCGGAATCGTATCAGAGCCATCGCCGCGAACAAAATCCGCGTACTGGATGGGAAGCTAGACTTATTCGTCGGGCTTCTGAATTCGCCGCTGGCCGGTTTATTCTGAGTCCGTGAGTTCGCGCGCCCAGATATTTCTGAAGCGCACCGGGTGATTGTGATCTTGCAGCTCGAGCGGAAGTTTTGCGGCGTGCGCTTCATACGGCTTTCCGGTTGAGGTGGGCCCGTGAATTTCCACGTTGTCCTGCACCAGCACGCCGTTTTGCAGCACGGTCACATGCGCGGGGCGCAATAACTTCCCACTTCCATCGAATCGCGGCGCGTGAAATATGATGTCGTAGGTCTGCCACTGGCCGGGGGGACGCGAAACGTTAACGAGCGGCGGATACTGGCTATACACCGCCCCGGCTTGCCCATCGGGATAGGTTTTGCTCTGGTACGAATCGAGCACCTGAATTTCGTATAGCCCCATGAGGATTACGCCGCTGTTGCCGCGATCCTGATCTTCGCCAACAGGCGGCGCGGGCTCGCGGAATTCCACGTGCAATTGCATATCTCCAAACGGGTGCTTGGTGATGATGTTCTTGGTTTTGGGAACGACTTCGAAGTATCCGTCGGCAACTTTCCATTTCGCGGGACTGCCGTCTTTTTGCGTCCATTGGGAAAGATCTTTGCCGTCAAAGAGCACGATGGCGTCCGAAGGAGCGCGTCCTGCGGAAGATTCCGTGCCCGGCGCGCCAGGGTCCACAACCGCGGGTGCCGGACGGTTACGGTCTTTCGGCTTCCATTTTTGTTTCGTTTGCGCGGCCACGGAATGCCCGCAGCCAAGAAGCAACATTAGAACAATCAGTGTGTTCATCAAAGGGCGAAAACTTTTTTTCATGAATATTTCTCCGATGCGATCTGCGTAGACGCGTGAATCGCTATATTTTAAGCGCTCTTGCCTGACGGCGAATTCCATCCTTCGCGATACTCGCGCCGCAGAAAATCATTGGCCTGCGGCACGTTCGTGATTCTCATATTTGCGCCGTCGTAATTAATTTTTTTGCCTGCGCGCAGCGCCACTACTCCGAGCAGCATCACTTCCGTGAGGCGCGCCGCATATTCGAACGGGCAGGAAGCCTCTGCATTTCCTTTGGCGGCATCGACCCAGTTCATTTCGTGGTCTTCGCCAGGGATGCGCGGCAGCTTTTGCGGCGGCTTGCCGTAGGATTCGTGCAACGACTTGGGCAAGAGTCGCGGCTTCGCTCCGTAGGTGTCATGCAACAATTTTCCTTTGCTGCCGACAATCAATGCGCCGCCGCCCTTATTTAATTCTTCGTTGTCGGCAAGTTCTTCGGGCTTGCGTGGAAGCAGGCCTCCGTCATACCAGGTGATCGTTACGGGAGGCATCTTGCCGCGAGCGGGAAATTCGTAGAAAGTTTGGGTGGCCAACGGATAGGACGCGCCGTTGAATGGCGTCGATACGGTCTCGACACTGGTAGGAAACCCCAAATCCAGGGCCCACATGGAATGATCGATCAAATGCGCGCCCATGTCGCCGATCGCGCCGACGCCCCAGTCCACCCAGCCACGCCAGTTGAAGGGATGATAGATGGGGTAATAGTCGACACGCGGGCCAACGCCCAGAAATAAATCCCACGCTAAAGTGTCGGGAATGGGATACGAGCCGGCGAAAGAATTCGCTATGCGCGCGGTCACGCCTGGGCCATTCCACTTCAGCGTGTCGGCGGACTGTTTCAGCGCCTCGGGGCGCGGCACGCCTTGGGGCCAAAATCCCAGCGGGCGGTTGGTCCAGATATGCGCTTCGCGAACTTCGCCAATGGCGCCTGCGCGAATGTATTCCACCGTGGTGCGGGCGTCGTTCAGCGAGTGCCCCTGATTGCCCATCTGCGTGGCGATTTTCAATTCTTTGGCACGCCGCGCCAGCCTGCGGCATTCATCGATCGACCAGGTGAGCGGCTTTTGAACGTAGACGTGTTTATTCAGGTCCATGGCGGCTAGCGCGATGGGCGCGTGCATGTGATCGGCGGTGGCTACGACCACGGCGTCAATGTCTTTCTGGCGGTCCAGCATCTCGCGGTAATCCTGATAGTGCTTTGCTTTCGGCCAATGCTCGGTCTTCAGGCGAATCATGCCATCGAGGCGTTTCTGAGCTTTGACGCGATCAAATTCCACCTGTGGCATGCCGGGGATGGGTTGGGGATCCGGTTGCTCGAGGCGTGTTTTCAAGGCTTGAATGTCCGCGTCAAGATGCTCAAATGCTTTGGTGGCGTAATCCCAATCCACATCGCACAGCGCGACGATGTTTTGGCTGGCCAGTGCGATGAGGTTGGCGCGGCCGATTCCGCCGACTCCGATGCCGGCAATATTCAGCGTGTCGCTGGGAGGCGTGTAGCCGCGGCCCAGAACGTGTCGCGGCACGATCGTGAAGGCGCCCGCAGAGGTGGCGGCGCCAGACACGGCGGCGGCTGCGGCGGTGGTCAGGAATTTACGGCGAGATAGTTCCGTTTTTGCGCTCATAGGCCCTCGTTGCCGCCAATTACTTTAGCGTGACGGCGGTTAAAAAACGGAAATTTTTCCCCAGACCTTTCGGGGGAGCGTCGGAGCGGATTGAAGAAGACACAGAGAGATTCCTCTGCTTTGCGAGCCGATGGAATGACCAGGGATAGCGCGGACAGGGCAGCGAGCCAATTTGCTGGAAACATTTTGGCGCGGTTTACGTCTTTACCTATAGCTGTCTATGGGAGCTTTGATGGGCCGGCCTAAAACGGACGTGCTGCAGGGGACTTTGGCTCTACTGGTGCTCAAAACGCTGGTGCGAGGGCCGATGCATGGCTATGGCATTACCCTGCACATTCAAACAATTTCGAAAGATGTTTTGCGCGTGGAAGAAGGTTCGCTTTACCCGGCGCTGCACCGCATGGCTCAGGACGGCTGGATCAAAGCGGAGTGGGGCGCTTCCGAGAATAACCGGCGCGCGCGTTTTTACAGCCTCACACCGGCGGGCCGCAAGCAGCTCGCTGAGGAAGAAAAAAGCTGGGCGCGCCTCACGCAGGCTGTCGCTCACGTTTTGCAGCACGCCTGAATGATGTGCTGTATATGAAAGGCAGGGTGTGCCATGTCCTGGTTATCGCGGCTGCGGCAGACGTTTCGAAGCGGCAAATTGGATGATGAACTTGACGAGGAATTACGCGCGCATCTGGAGATGCGCGTTGCGGACAACATCAACGCCGGAATGACTGCGGTGGAAGCCCGCCATGATGCGCAAAAGCGATTCGGGAATACCTCGCTTATGAAAGAAGACGCGCGCGAAATTGACATCATCGGGTGGCTGGAAACTGTGGCCGGCGATCTTCGTTACGCGACGCGCGTATTGCGCAAGAATCCTGGCTTCGCGGTTACGGCGGTTTTGACTCTGGCGCTGGGCATCGGGGTCAACACGGCATTTTTTTCAGTCGTGAATGGAGTGCTGCTGAATCCGCTTCCTTATCCATGGCCGGAAGAACTCGTGGTGCTGGGCGAGAGTAAACCGAATTTTATAAATGGCTCCATTTCCTACGCCAATTTTCTCGATTGGCAGAAAGACAATCGTTCGTTTTCTTTCATGGCCATTTCGCGCGGATACGGCTTCACCTTGACCGGCTTGGGTGACGCCGAGCAGCTGGATGCTAAATTCATTTCCTCCGATTACTTCGTGGTGCTCGGCGCGAATCCCTTGATCGGAAGAACTTTCGTTCCTGGTGAAGACAAAATCGGTGCGGCTCCTATCGCGTTGATTGGCGCGGGCTTCTGGAAACGCAAATTTGGGTCTTCTCCTGATGTGCTTGGAAAAAGCGTCGCGCTGGACGGCAAAAGCTACACCATCGTCGGCGTTATTCCAGAGGAAGTTGATCTATATCGCAGCGCCCATCCGACGGACGTGTATGCTCCCATCGGCCAGTGGAGCAATCCATTACTTCCCAATCGCGAAGCAGGTCTGGGCATTCATGGCGTAGCGCGACTCACAGCCGGCGTCACCATCGAACAAGCGCGCGCGGATATGGAACACGTCACGGCCAATCTCGCAGCTGTTTATCCGGATGCGGATAAGGGTATCGGCGCTAACCTCACGCCCTTCAGGCGCGCACTCCTCGGCGACATTGAACCGATCTTGTTCGTACTGCTGGGCGCCGTAGGCTTTGTACTTCTCATCGCGTGTTTCAATGTGGCCAGCCTGATGCTGGCGCGTTCTACGAATCGCACACGGGAGTTTGCAGTTCGCGTGGCGCTGGGCGCCGGGCGTTCGCGTTTAATCCGCCAAATTCTCACTGAGAGCACGTTGCTTTCCATGATTGGAGGCGCGCTTGGGCTGGTACTTGCGCAATGGATCACGCGAGCTGCGATTCGGTTGGTGCCGACGGAAATGCCTCGCGCCGCCGAGATTCACCTGGACTCTCACGTGCTCATTTTCACCGCCGCGATTTCTTTGTTAGCAGGGATTTTATTCGGGCTGGCTCCGGCTCTAAAATCTTCGGATCTTTTTCTGTCTGAGACTCTCAAGGAGAGTGGACGCGGCTCCAGCGGCAGGCGGCGCCGCGCTCAAAGCGTCTTTGTAATTCTCGAAATGGCCATGGCGCTGGTACTTCTAATTGGCGCGGGACTGATGGCGCGCACGTTGTCGCGGCTTTGGGAAATCCAGCCGGGATTCGATGCTCACAACGTTTTAACTTTTAACATTTCGATGCCGCCATCCATAAATGGCGCCAGCGCCGCCACGATCCGCGCGGCCTTTCGCAATGTGCATGACAAATTCGCTTCTGTGCCCAGCGTGCAGGCGGCATCTTTCACTTGGGGGTCGATTCCTCTTACCGCGTGGGATGACGAGCAGCTTTTCTGGCTGGACAACCAGCCCAAGCCCTCCAATGAAAACGAAATGAACTGGGCGCTCAGTTATGTTGTGGAGCCTGACTATTTGAGGACCATGCGCATCCCGGTGATGCGCGGCCGTTTTTTTACGGATGCGGACAGCGAGAATTCCCGGCACGTGGTGGTGATCGATGAAGTGTTTGCCCACAAATTTTTTGGCAATGAAGATCCGCTGGGGCGGCACATCAATTTGCAACAAGGGGAAATCAAGGCTGAAATCGTGGGCGTTGTGCCGCACGTGAAACAGTGGGGGCTGGATTCGGATGAGTCTCAGCAACTGCGCGCGGAACTGTATGTGCCGTTCATGCAATTGCCCGACGCCGCGATGAAACTGGCGCCGGCCGGGACATCCATCATGGTGCGCTCAGATGGGTCGGACCCGGCGCTGTTCGATTCGCTTCGCCGCGTGAATAAATTGATGAGCGAAGAACAAGTGATCTACGGCGCGCAAACGATGGAGGAAATCATTTCCGCTTCGCTGGCGGCTCGGCGGTTTTCCATGATTTTGCTGGGTGTTTTTGCGGCGCTGGCGTTGATTCTCTCGAGCGTCGGAATTTATGGTGTGATCTCCTATCTGGTTGGGGAGCGCACTCATGAAATTGGAGTTCGCATCGCGCTCGGCGCACGACGCTGGGATGTTTTGCATCTTATTTTGTCGCAAGGAGCAAAGCTCACGGTGGTTGGCATTGTGATCGGTGTGGGCGCTTCGCTCAGCCTCACTAAACTGATGGCGCGCATGTTGTATGGGGTCAGCGCTTCCGATCCGCTTACGTTTGTCGGCGTGGCTATGCTGCTTGGGTTGGTGGCGATGGCTGCGTGCTATATCCCTACGCGACGTGCGATGCGCGTCGATCCGATGGTGGCGTTGCGGTGTGAGTAAAAAAGCTCACCTCTAATAAACTAGCTCTTGATGGAAGGCGCTCGAGGGAAGCAAGTCTTCGAGGGCAGTGCTGTAAAACCTCCATTGTGCTGTGCTGATGCTCATTGGCTTTTCGCCTGGGAATGAGCGAAACTTTTCACTGCGAATCAACGCTTTTGTGAGCAACTCTTGAAAGGATTTGGAGAGGCGATGCGTTCAGGCAAGGATTTGTTCCGGCGATTAAAACTTACAGGCACGTGCCTGTTGCTTACTTTGCTATTTTGCGCGTGGCAGCCTTTGTTGCGCGCGCAAGATCATTCCGCGCACGAGGGGCACGATGGGCAGCAGGGGCACGACGGAATGACTGGCGACATGCCCGGGATGGATATGAGTTCGACGGCTCCGGATCCTTTGGCGGCCATGCACACGCCTGAAAAACTTGCGGCCGACAAACGCGAGAGCGAATTCAATCATCACCTGGCTGGATTTTTTGTGATGCTCGCGGGGATTTTTATTCTTGCAGAGCCTCGGCTCAGTGCGCGATGGCAAAATGTTCGCTATGCATGGCCGGTATGTTTTCTCTTCGCGGGGATTTTTGTGCTGGTTTACAGCGATACAGAGCTGTGGCCCTTTGGGCAGCAGTCGTGGATTTACGGTCTCTCGAACCATTTGGAAGTGCGCCAACACAAATCATTCGCGCTCATTCTGCTGGCCGTGGGAGTGATTGAATTTCTTCGCGCTCGCGGGACGTTGAAAACGGCGTGGGCCGGGTGGGTTTTCCCCATTGTAGCGATAGCCGGGTCGATCATTTTGCTTTTTCACGAACATCGCGGCGGCATGCACGGCGTCGGGCACATGGAGCGCATGGCGCGGATTCAGAGCGAGCACCACAGCTACACGGTGGCGGGATTTGGTATTGGTCTCACCAAAGGCTTGTCTGAAATCAAGACCAACTGGCAGCCGGTTTTTAATAAGCTGTGGCCGTCGATCATGATTGTTTTGGGCGTGATGCTGATGTTTTATGTGGAATAGCGCGGAATCCGATGAAGTTTTCTGTGCTCTGAACTAACTTTCTGCACCTCCATCAATTTAATTAAGCCTTCGAATTTCAGGCAAAGCCCGCGCGGCTTAAGGGCAGTTCGCGGACGCGCTTGCCGGTGGCCGCGAAAATCGCGTTGCAGAGCGCAGGCGCGAACGGCGGCAAACCGGGTTCACCGATTCCCGCCGGCGGCGCGTCACTTGGAACAATGTAGACGTGCGTTTCGCGTGGGGCGTCTTTCATGCGCGCCATCTGGTAATCATTGAAATTGGATTGCTCGATGGCGCCATTCTTCGCGGTGATCTCGCCGTAAAACGCGAGAGAGGTGCCCATCACGGCTGCGCCTTCAAATTGTTGCCGCGCCGTTTCTGGATTTACCAACGTTCCGGCATCCAGGGCGGTATCGACGCGTTTGATTTGCACTTGCCCCGCATCATTGACCTGCACCTGGACTACCGTCGCCACGTAGGTCAGGAAACTGCGGTGCATCGCGACGCCCATGCCAAATCCAGCGCCGGATTTTTGTTTCCCCCAGCCGGATTTTTCCGTAGCCAGCGATAGGACGCGGCGAAATCTGGCGGTGTCGATGGGATACTGCTCGTAGGCGCCATCGTAGTTCGGATAATCTTTGGGCAATTCACTCTTGGGAATAATGCGGTCCGGGCCCAGGAGTTGCAGCAAATAGTCCAGCGAATCGCGTCCCGCGGCGTGCGCCAATTCGTCGGCAAAAGAATGCACTGCGAAAGCGTGATAAATATTGGCAACCGATCGCAACCAACCAATGCGCACGTGAGCGGTCGCGGGGCCGTTTTCCGCACGGTGATTGGGCAATGCGAAGGGCACATCCGTAAAACCAAGGCCCAACTCATCGGCCGCGGAATAATTGTTCTTGGGATCAAACGTCGAGCCGATGGGAGGAAAGACGGTGCGCTGCAGCCAGGCTTCAGGCTTGCCATCGGCGCCCAGCGCGGCTTTCATGTACATCGCCGCTACCGAGTGATAGGTATCGAATTGAATGTCGTCTTCGCGACTCCAGACCACTTTCACGGGCTTACCGGTTTTTTTCGCGAGGACGGCGGCTTCGATCGCAAAATCCGGAAATGATTTGCGCCCGAAAGCGCCGCCCAACAGGGTAACGTTTACGGTGACGTCTTCTTTTTTCAATCCGAGAGCACTGGCGATGGCATCTTTCGCGCCTTGGGGATTTTGCGTGGGAGCCCACACTTCGACTTTGCCATTGCCAAAAACTGCCAGGGCCGCGGGCGGTTCCATGGAGGCGTGCGCGAGCAACGGCGCGTAATATTCGGCTTCCACGATTTTGCCGCCCTTGGCAAAAATGGCGTCCACGTTTCCGTTTTCGCGCACTACTTTTCCTGGCTTGCGCGCGGTGTCCTGCAATTCTTCTTTGTACGCGTCGGAGTTATAAATGCTATGCGGACTCTTTTCCCACTCGATCTTGAGTTTTTTCTTGCCCTGCATGGCGGCCCAGCTGTTGTCCGCTAGAACGGCCACGCCGCCCAAAGTTTGATAGCCGACCGGGGGCTTGAATCCTTCAATTGACGCGGTCTGCTTTACGCCGGCGACAGCGAGCGCGGCCTTATCGTCCACGATCTTTGCGGTGCTGCCGAAGACCGGCGGGTGCGCAACGCTGGCGTACAACATTCCGTCCATGCGCGTGTCCTGACCGTAGACGGCTTTCCCGTCACACATATCTTTGAGGTCGTAATTGGGAGTGCCTTTGCCGATGTAGCGCCATTCCGTGCGCGATTTCAGTTTTACATCTTCTTTTTTTGGAACTTCCAACTTTGCCGCGGAGGCGGCCAGTTCGCCGTAGCCAAGTTTTTTGCCGGAAGGCGCGTGGATGACTTGGTGTAATTCGGTGTGGCACTCGGTCGCCGGCTTGTTCCACTGCGCGGCGGCGGCGCGAACGAGCATCAGACGCGCTGTTCCACCGGCTTCCCGCAGAGTATCGAAGAAACTGCGCACCGAGTGCGAGCCGTCGGTATCCTGATCGCCGTATTTTTCATCGCCGGTGGCTTGCACAATTTTTACGCGCGCCCAGTCAGCATCCAGTTCGTCGGCCACAATGCGTGGAAGCGCCGTTTTGCTTCCGCTGCCCATCTCGGAGCGATGCGCGATGATGTAAACGGTGCCGTCCATGTCGATGGCCAGATAAACATTGGGATGGAGGGGAGCATTTGCCATGGGTGCCGCGGGATTGGCGGTTGTTGGATCGACTCCTGCTGCCAGCACAGTTTGCGGCGCCCAGCGAACGCTTAATACCAGGGCGCCCGCGCCGAGGAGTCCCTTTAAAAATTCCCGCCGTCCGGGCTCAACAACATTTAGGGACTCGAGGCTGTTTACGGATACACGGTCACGGAGCATTTTGAAGTCTCCCGATTTTCACGAGGTAAAAGGCTTGTATTTCAACGCTACATCCTACTGCCATTCGGAATTCTTGCAAACGTAGACACACTCTCCAAGAAATCGTAATGCTTGGGCCCGGAGACGGAATCACGGTGATAGAATTCGCCCGACGACCCGAGGAGTGTGCGCATGAAGCCGACGCGACGCGAATTCGTAAGCACCGTGGCACTGGCCGCTCTGGGAGCATGCCATGTTCGTGCAGCCGCGGCGCGATTGCCGCTGGCGTTTTCCACGCTGGGGTGTCCTACATGGACGTGGCCGCAAATTCTGGACTTCGCGGCGCAGCATGAATTCGCGGCCGTCGAGTTGCGCGGCTTGCTCGGCGACATGAACCTGCCGGCGCGTCCGGAATTCGCGCCGGACAAAATTCCGGCTGCCAAGCGTGATGTCGCGGCACACGGATTGAAAATTGCGTGCGTGAGCAGTTCGGCGGAAATGCACGTAGCGGACCCGCAAAAGCGTGCGCAACAACTTTCCGATGCGCGCAATTTCATCGATTTGGCGGCGGCGTTGGGTGCGCCTTATGTGCGGGTCTTCGGGAACAAAGTGGAGGGGCCGCGAGAGGAAGTTATGGCGCGCGTCTCGAGCGGCCTGCATGAGCTGGGCGAATATGCGGGGCCGCGAAATGTAACGGTGATCATTGAATCGCACGGCGATTTCACCGATTCGCCGACGTTGAAAGAAATATTGACGCGCGCTGATTCCGAGCATGTGGCTTTGCTGTGGGATGCTCACCACACGTTTGTTAGTTCGCATGAAGAGCCGGAATTCACGGTGGCTCAATTGGGAAAGTGGATCCGGCACACGCACTTGAAAGATTCCGTGCCGGCGGAAAAAGACAGGCATTACGTGCTCACCGGGAAAGGGGATGTGCCGGTGAAACGGCAAGTGGAGGCGCTGGTCAAAATCAATTACACCGGATTTTATTGCTTCGAATGGGAAAAAAAGTGGCACCCGGATTTGCTCGAGCCCGAAGTCGCATTTCCCGATTATGTTAGAGTTGTCGGCGAATACCTTCGCCAGCCCCGCGCAAAGTCATGATTTCTGGCACACCGCGACGTTCCATCGCCAGCGTCATCTTTTTCTGCAGTTTGCTGCTTTTTTCCGGCTGTGCAAAGAAGACCGCAAATTTGAGGCCAACCGACGAGGCCCGATTCTCGCCAACGAAACGGAAAAAGTCGCTGTATTTATTTCCTTCCGCATCGAAAGAACCGCCGATGGCGGTGGCGGATTCAAAGTAATTGGCGATGCACTGCGCGAATCCGGATCGGTGCTGGCCGAAAGTATCGCCTCGCTAATCACCGTGGTGGTGGCGGTCATTCCGTGGCTGATCGTGATCCTGCCGCTGTTGTGGCTGCTCAGGAATATGTGGCGAAAATATCGCAGGGGCCGGCGCGCTGATCGGCCGCCTACGAATCAACCACCCGCCGCCGTTTTATAAGTTCACAGAATCGTCGGGGCTTTGACTTGAGAACTTGGGCTACTTTTCTGAAACCAGGACTTGCGAAGGCATGTCTGGAATCTGGTACATGGTTGTTTTCGCAAATCCCGCGTTGAGAAACATTTTTTCGTATTCCGCAAAAGTATAGGCATCGCCCGAGTCTGTGGTGCCCAACATCAGCAGGCTAAACATGGCTGCTATCGGTGGGCTGACGCGATCTTCATTGGGAACGAACTCCAACGTCACGGCTTGACCACCGGGTTTTAGCGCAGCATGTACTCGGCGCATCAGCTTTTCGCAGGTGCGCTGGTCGAAGTGATGAAGAATGTTGGTGAGCAGCACATAATCGTAGTCCTCGCCAAAGTGTGCGTCAAAAGCGCTTCCTGGCTGCACATTGAATCGATCGCCGACGCCGGCGCTGTTGGCATTCTCTTTTGCGACTTGCAGCACGTTAGGCCAGTCCACTGCGGTGATCTGCGCGTTGGGATTCTGGCTGGCCATAGTGATTCCGTACATACCATGGCCAGCAGCGATATCGAGGATTTTGCAGGCCTTTCCCTGCGGCATCCCGGTTAGCTGCGTGATAAATGCGGCCGCAGGCATGGTAATAGGCGCCATAGAGCGCGCAAAGGTGACCCACATGTCATCATTTGGTTCGAGGTTGTGGCCCCGTTCCGCGGCAGTGCCGCCTTTCTTGACCGCTTCCGTCAAAGACGAAAATTTCTTCATGAGGACGTCGTTAGCCAGGAAGCCAGATATGGCTCCCATGTATGCAGGAGAACGTTTATTGAGAAAAATGCTGGATTCCTGAGTAAGCGCGTAGTGCCCGTCGTGCTTGGTGAGAAATCCAAAAACGGTAAGGTAATTACATAGACTCTGAATACCGCGTTCAGCGGCTCCAGTCGTCTTCGCAATGGACGGAACGTCGTTAGCGCCATCGGCGATTGTGGAAAAAATGTCCAGCTCAATCGCTGCGCGCAACGCGTAGGTCTGCTGGTAGGCGTTCAAGGTATTGAAAATATGTTCCGGGGTAGGGCGATTGGTCGAAGACGGAGTAGCCATTATTAAGATTGCTCCTTGTAGTGGATCGGGGGACGCTAAGTGCCGCGAAGTGTAGCAGGAATTCAAAAGCAATTCACTCGCGGGGCAGTCGGTCGCTAGTGGGCCAGTTTCCGATAAAGGCCTCTTATCGTCCAAGTGGCATGGTTCCTTAAGTCGCGCTGCAGGAGAAGTGCTTTTTGCGTGGATTTCACCTTTCTGAATTACGGCGTTAATCAAGCATCTAAGGGAGTGATAGCCGAGTCAGCACTCTGGAACATTGCTCATCGGGTCGGTGTCTATACAGATTGGTGCGACCTATACTATGCATTGGAAATTAGGTGCGATGCCACGAAGGTCTTTGAAAATATATGTGCTGAAAACTGCGGTTGTTATCCTTCTTCCGAGCGCCGCAATAAACTACGGTCAACCCCCTCAGGTACAAATCTCTTTTTCGCCGCTTACGGCGGAGCAGACCGCGGTTTATGGAGCCTTTTTGACTGACTATCGTCGAGGAAGCCGTCGCCAAGAGATAATTGATGTCGCAGAAACTACGGAAATTCTTCAATCCGATGAAGGAGATTACGGCGGCTGTATGAAAGGCTTTCCGAAGGTCGCTCCCGTAGAGGTAATTCACCGCCTGACCGAAGATTTCGCAAATCAGAATCATCTCCATCTCGTTGACCCGAAACTCCATAAGTTTCAGGACCCTCAAGATGGTATGAGGAATGGCCTGTCGGTTGAGAATGCAGTTGAATCCGCTTTCAAGAGCGGACTTTTGACTATTTCGGAAATCATTTTCGACTCGAATCGTAAAATAGCCGCCTTACACTATTCATTCGTTTGCGGCCAACTCTGCGCACATTTCGAGACTGTCGTATACGAGAAGCGGCGCGGCGTCTGGAAGGCTTCAAAGCGTTCCTGTGGATATGGCGTCAGCTAATCGTTTTTGCGTTAATCGTACGTCCCGTAATCGGAAACGGCCCTCGCCGTAATGGTCTTAAAGATATGGTGCCCAACGCTCATTGCTTCGGTTCCGAGCGGCTGGCATAATTCTGCTCCCTTCGTCGCGCAAAGTTGTGCGTAGAGGACACCGCTGATGAAACGTGAATATCACCGCTGGTATTCTTCGCGGCTGGGAATTGATCTGGGCGTGGTGGTTTATGGGCATTGGGGGCCGCCGTTGATGGGATTTCCTACCAGCGCGGGGGATGAGTGGGAACTGGAAAATCAGGGCATGATCGGGGCGCTTGGGGAATTTATCGATGCGGGGAGGATTAAGTTTTTTTCTGTAAATTCCGTCAATCATCAGGGGCTTTACAACCGGGGGGCGCACCCGTTTCATCGCAGCTATATGCAAGCGATGTTCGACGGGTATTTGCGTGAGGAAGTGGTTCCGTTCATCTGGGACAATTGCAAATCGTCGGTGGCGATTTCCACGATGGGGGCGTCTTTCGGGGCGTATCACGCGGCGAATACTTTGTTCAAGCATCCGGACGTGTTCAAACGGTGCTTCGCGATGTCAGGCGTATACGATGTTAGAAATTTCATGGACGGGATGTACGACGAGAATTTTTATTTCAATAATCCCGTGGATTATCTGGCGAATTTAAGCGACCCGTGGCTGCTTGGGCAGCTGGCGTCGTGTGATATTCACATCGTTACCGGCACGGGACCCTGGGAAAAGAGTGGTCCAAGCCATCGCCTCTCGGAAATCCTCTCCCGCAAAGGCATCCGCCACTCGTTGGACGATTGGGGGCCGCAGGGCGGGCACGATTGGCCGTACTGGAAGAACGAGATGCGCGAATATGTTTCGCGGCTGTTTTAAGGTCTTTAGTTAACGGATATTTTTCGCGCGCGCTTTATTTAAAAAGCGACGTGCCTGGAAATCTGGCGGTGCCGCCAAGTTCTTCTTCAATGCGCAAAAGCTGATTGTATTTTGCAATGCGATCGGTGCGGCTGGCCGAGCCGGTTTTGATTTGTCCGGCGGCGGTGGCCACCGCCAGGTCGGCGATGAAGGTGTCTTCCGTTTCACCGGAGCGATGAGAAATGATGGAGTTGTAGCCGGCTTTGCGGGCCAGTTCGATGGCGTCGATGGTTTCCGTAACGGTTCCGATTTGATTCAGCTTGATCAGGATGGCGTTGGCCACGCCTTCGGTGATGCCGCGGCCGAGGCGCTGAGTATTGGTGACAAAAAGATCGTCGCCGACCAGTTGGATGGATTTTTTGCCGGCGCCCCTTCGGCCGACTTTTTCTGTGAGTTCTTTCCAACCGGCCCAATCGTCTTCAGCCATGCCATCTTCAATGGAAACGATGGGATATTTTTCCACCCACCTTGTCCAGTAGGCGGCCATCTCGCTGCTGGTGTGCGCGGATTTGTCGGACTTCTTGAAAATGTACTTGCCGCTGGCTTTGTCATAAAACTCGCTGGACGCAGGATCGAGAGCGATGCGAACTTGCTCTCCCGGTTTGTAGCCCGCGGCGGTGATGGCTTCCAGCACGATCTGGATGGCTTCCTCGTTGGACTTGCAGCTCGGAGCGAAGCCGCCTTCGTCGCCGACGGCGGTGGAGTAGCCGCGCTTTTTCAACGCAGCTTTTAACGCGTGGAAAATTTCCACGCCCCAGCGTAGCGCTTCCGAAAAATTCGGCGCGCCCACGGGCATGACCATGAATTCCTGGAAGTCCACGGAGCTGTCCGCGTGGGCCCCGCCATTCAGGATGTTCATCATGGGCACGGGCAACAGATTTGCAGAGGAATCCGTGGAATAGCGCGAAAGATATTTGTGGAGCGGCTGTTTCAGCGCGATGGACGCCGCGCGCGCTGCAGCCATCGACACCGCCAGAATCGCGTTGGCACCCAAGCGCGATTTCGTCGGAGTGCCATCCAGCGAGATCATTTTATGATCGAGGGCGCGCTGGTCGGCGGCGTCCAGGCCGGTCACCGCTTTGCCAATTTCGCCGTTGGTGTTCGCGACTGCTTTCAAAACTCCTTTGCCCAGGTAGCGCGATTTGTCGCCATCACGCAATTCCAGTGCTTCGTGTTCGCCGGTCGAAGCGCCCGATGGGACTGCGGCGCGGCCTACTGCGCCGGAAGTCAAGGTTACATCCGCTTCCACGGTGGGATTTCCGCGCGAATCGATAATCTGGCGGGCGTGTACTCGTGTAATTTTCGTGGACATTATTTTTGGTGAGTCTCCTTGGAGTGAATGGAGAATTTTACAGAAAAGCGAGAAGAAGAGCACGCCGGTGATGGTCAAGGCACGTAAACTCGTTGGGGGCACTTTGTGTGATAAAGTGACTTTACAATTTATCTATCTCATCAAGGGTGATCGCCAAAAATGCTTTTTGTCGAATGGTGGCTCTTAGGCCGGATTTGTCTTGGGCTGCTAATTGTTGCAGTGCCCATTCTTAGCTTTTGGGCTGTGCGCAACAGACGATGGCCGATTCGTATACCCGTGAGAATCATTTCTGGATTGGTAGCGGCTTGCGGACTCCTACCGTGGCTAATATTTCTAGTGTTCCCCTGGCCGCACTCCTACTCGGTTCCTGTTTACTCTCCGAACGGGAAGATGGCAGCCAGAATCGACGATTACGATCTCGGGCCGCTCGGAGGGCAGATAACTCGGTAGAGTTATTTAGGTCTCACGGCCTTAAATCGAACGTAGTTTATTCTGGAGAATGGGACTCCGTGGTAGCCAAGGACCTTCAGTGGAAGAGTGATTCCGAGCTGGAAATTTTCTACGAGGGGCCCACATGTGATTGTAGGAGCGCGCGTCATGTGTCGGTTCGATGCATCCGTCGATAAAGTATTGATCGAAACAGGCGCTACCTACCTGTCGCAAGCTACCTTAGCCCGTTGACCGTCCTGTACATGGCGGCTTTTGAGTCTCTGGCAAAACGCTTCTGCAACATCCTTGAGTAAGGGTAGGCAAAACGGGCTGCTATGCAGGGTCTGGAGTAAGCATAAAGGTCAAACCATACGGTTTGATCGTCGCGATTGAATTCAGCAGTGAAACGTTCTTCTCCGATTTCACTGTGATTAGCAAGAGCCTTCTCAGCTGAGTACAAATACTTCCGACGACTCCCTTGTTGCTCTGCCCGGACCGCTGATCGAACAGCTTTTCCCACTCATTTGCGGATTGGTCTGAACGAATGCAAATTTTGGCGAGTGGCGCTGGTTTGCTCTGGAAGGGATGAGGCACGGCTAATTAGGCGTAGTGGGTGTTGTTTGCTGCTGGTTGAATTGATTGGGTACCCCCAACTTTTTCAGATAGTCGATGGTTTCCATGCGGTTTGATTCAGTGCACAAGGGTAGAGTGGAAATGACCTCGTTGATCTCAGCCTGATATTGGTCGCGTGCCGAATGGCGCTCTTTTGGTGTTCCGTCCCAGAGCACGGCCTCGTCGGTAACCCACTCCTGGTGGATTAGTTCCTTCGCTTGGCGAAGGCATTGGTGCAGTAAGTCGGTGGGGACGCGATGGGGGTCGCGCCAAGCGGCTTCGAGCAGCGTAAGTTGCAATTGCTTGTTGCGTGAACTTGGGAGGCCGTCCTTCAAGATCGGTCCGATCGGATAGGCTTCGCCCGATTCTCGCTCTTCGGCGATAAAGTGAACTTTCGCACGAACAGAGTCGTAGCCTGATAAGTATGCGAGGCGTTCCGCTGTGTCACGGCGCACGTCTTCGCGGTTCTGGATGGCCGCCATTTGATTGGAGATAAGCTGGTTTAGTTTGTGCAGTAAGTCTTCCGATTGCTTTTTACTTGCCTCGCCGCCATTGGCGGTTCCCTGTTGGGCCTCGAATTCACGGGCCAAGTCTCCTTTTTGCTCAGGGGACAGTTCACCGGGCGACACATTCTTATTGGCATCGTCGAGGACATGCGAGAGCGAGGCTACCAGCGCTGCCTCCTCCTGCTCACCTCGCGCGGACAATTCAATGCCGATGGTATTGGTGGTGCGGCATGGCTCGCAAACTTCCAGCGACGTCTGACGCCAGTCACCTGACACGCGAAGGCGCTAAGTTGTGAGAGTGACTTCATACTGGCCTGGCTCATGAAAGGTAATGGTGCGGTTTAGCAATACCGGCACACGGATCGGAGATTTATCAAGATTTTCCAAGGCATTTCCATTTTGACTTTGTCCTCGAAAACTGGCGTGGGAACGCACCCAACCGTCCTCCGGAGCAAGCTCTACGAGGTCGGAGACCGGTTGATAGGAAGTGGTGTCCGTGCTGACGACATAACCCGGGGAACGGCTGCTAAAGACCAAGTCGAGGATTATTGGATCGCCGATCTTGAAGTGGGTTTGGGCATTGTGCGCTTCTAGGCGAACGGTGGTGTCAGAATTCTTATCCGTCTCGACAGGCATCGGATCTTGGGCCGCGACTGTTCCGCATGCGAGGCCCAGGACAAGTATTGCCAATGGCGAAGTATGGCTGCGCAAGTCTGCTCCCCTGCCGTTCGATGGTTACTGTAGCCGCATTCCTGCACCCTTGTCCTAAAAAACAATGGCCGCTGTGATGACTAACGATCAGGCGGATTCGGGCTCTTCGATCAGGGATTCCTGGCGGACGACTACGACGATGCCGGAGTCGGTGACGTGGAAGCGGCGCTTGTCGGCTTCCATGTCGTAGCCGATTTCGGTGCGCTCCGGCAGGCTAACGTGGCGGTCGATGATGGCGCGGCGGATGCGGGAATGGCGCCCGACGTTGACGTGATTGTAGATGATGGACTCAGACACTTCCGAATAACTGTTCACGCGGACGTCGGAGCCAAGCACGGACTTCATGACGCGGCCTCCGGAAACAATGGAGCCACCGGCGACGATGGAATCCAGCGCGACGCCCATGCGCTCGGGATCGGCAAAAACAAATTTGGCCGGCGGATACTGGTGAATCCAGGTGCGCAGCGGCCAGGACATGTCATACAAGTTGAAAACCGGCGAGACGCTGACTAGATCCATGTTGGCTTCGTAGTAGGCGTCCAGGGTTCCCACGTCGCGCCAATACAAGGCGTCTTTGCGATTTTCGTCGACGAAGTTATAGGCGAATACGCGATGCTTGGAGATGATGCGGGGAAGAATATCCTTGCCAAAATCGTGATGAGATTTGGGATCTTCGGAGTCGGCCAGCAAAATGGGAATCATCAGGTGGGTATTGAAGACGTAGATGCCCATCGAGGCGCTGCAATGCCCGGCCTGATGAGGAGATTGTTTCGGGTGCGCGGGCTTTTCTTCGAACCCCACGATGCGCCATTCGGTATCGGTTTCGATTACGCCAAATTGCCCGGCGGCTTCCTCCACGGGAATCTGAATGGTAGCGACGGTCACGTCGGCGCCGGAATCGACGTGCTGGTTGAGCATGCGGCTGTAATCCATTTTGTAAATGTGATCGCCGGATAAAATAAAAACGAATTTGGAGCGTTCGCTGCCGATGGAATAAATGTTCTGGTACACGGCGTCGGCCGTGCCCTGGTACCACTGCTGAGACACGCGCATCTGCGGAGGAAGCACTTCGATATATTCGCCGAGGCCGGCGAGGGGCGACCAACCGGCGCGAATGTGACGATTGAGGCTGAGCGCTTTGTATTGAGTGAGCACAAAAACGCGGCGCAAATTGGAATTGATGCAATTGGAAAGGGTGATGTCGATGATGCGGTACAGCCCGCCAAAGGGCACCGCGGGCTTGGCGCGGTCACGGGTCAGCGGCCACAATCGTTCACCCTGGCCTCCGGCGAGAAGGACGCCAATAGCTTCGCGCATATCGGACATGGACGGACCCCCGGGTGACGCTGTACGAGCGGGGTAGATTCTAACAGTAACGGTAAGGGCGCGTGCAAGCGGGGAAAAGGCGGCATCGTGGCGACGAGACCACGCTTCACGTCTATTTACTGCTCAATAATGACGTGACTGTTGGCTTCCGAATTACTAGCCGCGGCGCTCGGAAGCCTGCCTACATAAAGAGTCCTTGACTTTAGGGCCCGCAATTGATTAGAAGATGCCAACGACCTCGTGAGACAATCTAAACAGGACGGAGCCAGCATAAGGGTCCGCTAGAAACCAATCCTAACCGGATTGGGGGTGACAATAAATTGGCAGAAGTAATTATCCAGGAGAGTGAGTCTCTGGAAAACGCACTGCGCCGTTTTAAGCGCAAAGTGCAGCAGGAAGACATCATCAAGGAAATAAAGAAGCACAGCTTCTACATGAAACCCGGCGAGAAACGCCGGACAAAAGAAGCGCTTTCGCGGAAGCGACTGCGTAAGAAGCAGCGCCGGGAAGCGGATTAATTCCGCTTCGCGGCATGGCTCGGCGCGGCACTTCCGAGAATCAGGCCCCAGTCAAGGCAAGTACGTTTGGGTTGTTGGCTTCACGTTCGCAGGCCCTTGGGATCCGCGCCCGGCGTCCCCGGAGATCGGCCCACGCAGTGGGATATTCCACGATGTCAGGCCTCAAGGTGCAAGTTGACCCCCATCCCCTCGCCTCTTCGGGGGCCCGGGGGGAGCGCCTCATGGAATATCACGATCGGGTCCTGAAGTGTTCGGAGTGTAGCGCCGAGTTTGTATTTACCGCCGGCGAGCAAATGTTTTTCGCCGATAAGGGTTTCAAAAACGAACCGAAGCGATGTAAGGCGTGCAAAGCAAGACGCGCCGAGGGCGCCGGTCCGGGCGCGGGCGGCTTGCAAATGCGCTCGGAAACAAAGACCAATTGTTCACAATGCGGGAAGGAGACCACTGTGCCGTTCCGGCCAACCCAGGGGCGTCCGGTATTTTGCCGGGAATGCTTCCAGCAGCGCAGATCGATGGGTGCAGCTTAGCCGTTCATAGCAGGCAGCTTAGCCAATCATAGTCGCTCAAATAAATACAGCGGGGACCGCACAGCATATCTGTCCCCGCTTTTTCTTCGCCAGGCCCTTGGCTCGGAAAGCTGCAATTCGCCGTTTTTGTAGCACGGCTTTTCATTCCTTATTTGACCCTGTTTTTCCCTACTGCGACGGTCTCCATGCCTCTAAATTACCTGCCTGGCATCGATTTTTTGGGCTCAGGGTTCCGATGTAATTTACTGGACTAGAAGCGTATGATACGCACCTTAAGCCGCGCGGTTCGTCAGGCCAAACCGAGGGCCACATCATGGCTCACCGTTTCACCATCGGCGTAGAAGAAGAATTTCAAATCATCGATCCGGCCACGTGTGAGCTGCGTTCGCACGTGATGCAACTGGTTTCGGAGGCTTCTCCGAGCATCGTGGAGCAGGTGAAGCATGAGATGCACCAGTCGATCGTGGAGACGGGCACGAATATTTGCGACAGTGTGCATGAGCTGCGCATCGAAATGCACCGCACCCGGGGCGAGCTGGTGGCCGCGGCGGAACGCGCGGGATTGCAGGTCGCGGCCGCGGGCACGCACCCATTTTCCAGCTGGATCGATCAGGTAATTTCTCCCGGCGAGCGCTATCAAAATATTATTGAAGAGTTGCAGCAACTGGCGCGCTCCCTGCTGATTTTTGGCATGCACGTGCACGTGGCCATGCCCGACAAACAAACCACCATCGACATGATGAACATGGTGCGCTACTTCCTGCCGCATCTTTTGGCGCTGTCTACCAGCTCGCCGTTCTGGATGGGGCGCAACACCGGACTGAAATCGTTTCGCACCACCGTATTTCGCAGGTTTCCGCGAACCGGCGTGCCGGAACAATTCGAATCGTGGAGCGCGTACGAAAATTTCGTAAACCTGCTGGTGAAATTGAATTGCATCGATAACGGCAAAAAAATCTGGTGGGATGTGCGGCCGCACCCGACGTTTGGGACGCTGGAATTTCGCATGTGCGACGTAACCACAAAAGTGGAAGAGGCGGTGGCTATCGCCGCGCTCACGCAAGCCATCGTGGTGAAACTCCACCGCCTGTACAAAGGGAACATGAGCTTTCGCTTGTACCGGCGCGCGCTGATCGAAGAAAATAAATGGCGTGCAGCGCGATATGGAATCGAAGGGAAGCTGGTGGACTTCGGGAAAGAAACGGAAGTGCCCATGCAGGAGTTAATTCCCGAGCTGCTGGCGTTTGTGGATGACGTCGTTGATGAATTGGGAAGTCGTAGCGCCGTGGAGTACGTGCACACGATTATGAACGAAGGAACCAGCGCGGAGCGGCAGTTGCGCGTGTACCAGGAGACCGGCGACCTTAAAGCGGTGGTGCAGCATCTGGTGAATGAAACTCGCGGCGGAGTGACACAGGCATCGACGACGGCCCGCGCGGTAAATTAATTTGCTGCCAGCTGCGTGAGTTAGTTGCCTGATTTAGTGATCGGCTTACGTTTCCGGATTTTGTTCTGACCTTAACGACCAGCCTCGTTGCGAATAGTTAAAATGATGCGAAGATTTTGCTGAGGAGCACGAGCAATGAAGAAGGTGGGGCTATTATGCGGGCGGGAATTCAGTTTTCCGCCAGCATTCATCGAACGGGTAAAAACTTTAGGCGCGAAAGAGGGCGTCACTGCTGAATTCGTGAAACTTGGCGGCACGCGCATGGATGAGCCTGCGAAGTACCGGGTCATCGTGGACCGCATTTCGCATGAAGTGGAATATTATCGCGGTTATTTGAAGCACGCGGTTCTGCAGGGAAGTTACGTCATCAATAATCCCTTCTGGTGGACAGCGGACGACAAGTATTTTAATTATTCCGTGGCGGCAAAACTCGGCGTGGCGATTCCCAAGACGGTGCTACTGCCGCAAAAAGGCTATCCCAAAGATGTGGATATTAATGCGGAATCCTTGCACAACCTGGATTATCCGATCGACTGGGATGCCTTGCTTGATTACGTTGGGCGGCCTGCGATTCTGAAACCTTATTCCGGCGGCGGCTGGAAACATGTATATAAGGTTCACACCAAGGAAGAATTGTGGGCGGCCTACGATCAGACTTCGCCGTATTGCATGACGCTGCAGGAGTTTATTAATTTCACGCAATACGTGCGCTGCTTCACATTCGGTAAAACGGATATTTTGCCGGTGCACTACGACCCCAAGGACCGCCGCTATATCGTGGATCACGAATATCTTTCCGCGGAGATTGGCGAACGGGTGGTTAAAGATGCGCAAACGATTAATCTGGCGCTGGGCTACGAAATGAACACCATCGAGTTTGCTATTCAGGATGGCGTGCCGTACGCCATCGATTTTCTGAATCCCGCGCCGGATTTTGAGCGCGACCGCATCACGGCGTTTTATTTCGAGCAGGTAGTGGACAAGATGGCGCGGCTGGTGATCGACCGCGCGCTCAGCGGAGATGTTTCCAATTCGTGGCCACGCTGGGAAGAGATGGTGGGTATCACGGCAGGAAATTCGGAAGGCGGCATCGCTGGTTTCACGGGCGCGGCGAAACGGAAAACGCTAGCGGCTGCGGCGCAGGCCCAGTCAGCGCCGGTGCAAACGGCGCAAAAGCCGCCGGCGCCGGCCCGAACGGCGGTTGCGCCTGCATCTACGCCAGCGCCCGCCAGTCCCAGCAAATCGAAAATAAAATGAGCACCGCTTTGCCAAAACCCATAGACGGTACAGCCGCAGAATACTGGCATGCTTTACTGCATCCGGCGCTGCAAAAGAATCATGCCTTCGCGGAAAATTTCCTGAAGGAGTTGCGCACCGCCAAACTTACTTTTGGCGATCGAGTGCACTGCCCTTTTCTTCGGCCCTTCTTCCTTTCTCCTGAAGATGAAGCTCGCGTGCGCCCAGTGGCCGAAACCCTTGCGGAACTGGGAGAGCGGGTAGCGCTGGCCGCGCTGGCGGACGAAAAATTGTTCGCGCAATTTCATTTGCGCCCCGAAGAAGCGCGGCTGGCGCGTTTGCCCGGCGGAAACGGAAGAGTGAGCACGGCCTCGCGGCTGGATGCATTTTTGCTGCCGGAATCGCTGAAATTCGCGGAATACAACGGCGAATCGCCGGCAGGCGCGGGGTATTCGGAGACACTGGGTGACATTTTCGGCGCACTTCCGTTGATGGTGCAATTTTCAAAACGCTACTCCGTGCATACCTATCCGCTGAGCGCCAAGCTACTGGACGCGCTGATACTGAGTTACGTCGATTGGGGCGGCAAGAGCAAGCGGCCGCAAATCGCCATCGTGGACTGGAAGGGCGTGCCTACTTGGAGCGAATTTGAAATTCTGAAAGCGCGATTCGAGAAGATGGGCGTGCCTACGCTGGTGGCGGACCCGCGCGATTTGACGTTTGATGGACAAAAATTGAGCGCGCAGGGCAAGAAAATCGATCTGGTGTATCGGCGCGTGTTGATCAATGACATCGTCGCGAAACCTGACGAATGCGCTGCCTTGGTGAGCGCTTACATTGCCAATGCCGTGTGCGTGGCGAATTCTTTTCGCTGCAAGATTCCCCACGTCAAAACTTTTTTTGCGGTTTTAACGGATGAAAGAAACGATGCGCTGTTTTCGCCACGCGAGCGAAAGATCGTCGCGGAACAGGTTCCCTGGACGCGGGTGGTCGCGGATACGCGCACGACGCGCCGCGGTGAATTCGTCGAATTGCTCGCGTTGATTCGCAAAGAACGCGAGAACCTGGTTCTGAAACCGAGCGACGAGTACGGCGGCACGGGCGTCACCCTCGGCTGGGAAAGCAGCGAAAGCGCGTGGGACGCCGCCATCCAGGCGGCGCTTTCGAGTCCAGGTCCCGAAAACAACGGAGCTTGCTGGATCGTGCAGGAACGCATCCCGATCCGCCGCGAAGTTTTCCCGTATATAAATGCAAGCGGCGAGGTGGAATTCCGCGACATGCTGGTGGACTTCGCCCCGTATCTATTCCGGGGAAAACTGGCAGGCTATCTTACGCGCCTTAGCGCCACAGGCCTGGCCAACGTAACCAGCGGCGGCGGGCAGGTTCCCGCGTTTCGCGTTTCGCCAAGAAAATCCCCATCCCCCCAGTAACGCGGTACTGGTCTTGGGATGCGTCCGCAGACCGATGCCAAGTTTCGGTCACGAGATTCGGCGAAGTAAATCACCACGGGTTCCCAGTACCGAAGTCTGACATGACTGGTGGTAACTTCCCGTACCCCAAATTCGGCTCAAACCCGCACGAAAAGGTGCGTTGACGACCTGCGTAAGTTACTTCCGCTATTAATCGATGGGTAAGGTATTTTCGGTATGGTGTGGCGTGCGACGCTCAATTATTCTTTGCGCGTTCGCTTTCGCGTTTGTTGTCCCCCCAATCAGCGGGAAGCGGGAGGATAGCCGTGCATGGCGAGGAAAAAAGATTTGCGCACGTGGTTCTCTTCGAGTGTCCATGGTGTCTCCGCTTACTGTCTTCAGCGTTCTTAAGCTTCGATGAACAATTGAGTGATCCGTTGGATGACCCGATGGACAACCAGCCAACCACGATGTGCACATGCGGATGGGTGGGCAAAGGTCTCGATATACCCTCGGCCAGCCATTCCGTCCACCCATGGAGTCGAGCAGTAACGCCACCGTCGAGCACGGGAGTTTCGCCGACAGAAGGAATCGCTGACAAGCCAGATTGGATATCTTTGGTCGCAAAGCAGATTGGCTCAATTTCAGCGCAGAAAGATGAGAGTACTCATCCCTGAAAGGAACGCGGGGTTCTGTCAGGATGCAGATAGCACTTGTAAGGACGCGCGCCAACCTCAGGATTTTACCGACGCGGTGACCATCTCTCAGGGCGGCAAGTAAACGTACCTCGCTTCCGAAGTAATTCCCCAAAAACAATAAAAGAGTTCCGTCTGACACATTAATTTGTCAATTTCTTTCTCAGAAACTAATAAATCATGTTCGGGCTCACGCACATTTCTGTGCCTCATTCGTTACCCGCGAAAAATAGTTTAATTTGTGATTTTCGAACAACCCGCAAGCAGGGCGCGCCATCTATCTTGTCGCGGGGCGAAGTACGAGGGAGACAGCGAAGATCTAGACTCTCCGTTCAGCGATACCAACCAAGCACGGAAATCAATTGAGCCTTTAAATAAGGAGAATGTCCTTGTCAAAGCTACTATTTCGCACGGGTGTGTTTCTACTGCTAGGAATGCTAACGGCGGCGAATCATGCGCGCGCCCAGGAGCTCAGCGCGTACTTCGGATTGGGCACAGCGACCAATAGCGCCGGCACGACTCCGGGATGTGCTTCAAAATTTATCTTCGATAATTTCACGGGGAATTGTGAAGCCGCGCCCAGCCTGGGCGGCCTCTTTGGCGTCTTCGGCGCGGACTATATGTTCGGGACGCATCTTGGATTTAATGGCGAGTACGCATTTCGTTTCGCGCAAGCATCGTATTTGCCGGATGCCGGAATCAAAGCTCGTCCCGCGTTTTACGATTTTAACGCGGTGTATCAGCCGCTCTCGCCAAAAGCGCGCATCGTTCCGGTATTGGAGGGCGGAGTTGGCGGCGCGAAGACGTCTTTATATTTCAGCCAGCAAGCCTGCGCCACTGCCACGGTATGCAACAATCAGAGCTCGTACTTCGCCAGCGCCAATCACTTTCAGTTGCACGGCGCGGTGGGCGTGAAGATATACGTCAAGCCGAACGTTTTCATCAAGCCGCAATTTGATCTTCATTGGGTCCACAACATGGATCAGGAATACGGAAGAAACGTGGTGCCGCAATATACCATCGCGGTGGGTTACACCTTCGGGCGTCTCTGAGAAATTAAATCCACGCTTGCTTCGCAAGCAACGCCGCATTTCGGCGAGCAGCTTGAGCTGTATCTTTATTCGACGCAGACGCTAGACGATGACGGTTTCCTAGCGACTATCTTTCGTTGAAGTGGCGCGAGTGATGGAGATGGAAGTCTTGTTTTCGCTGTCATCGCGGCCGACAGTCACCATGACGCCCTCATTATCATCTTTGGCGGCGGTCACGATGCCGCCTTGCGGAGTTTCTACCACGCTGGTCTTGGGTCCCAGCTTGTCGCGGTAAAAAGCCAATACCTGCGCCACGGAATCGGAAGTCTTAAAGACGTAGGTAGCCATGGAACCGCTGTCGGCGCCCAATTTAAAACCGCCTTCTTCCGCAACGGCGCCCGGATAGATGGGCGCACCCACTTCTGTTTCGCTCAGGTGGGCAGCGGAAGTATGACCAGTAGAGAATTTTCCTCCCGGAGTGGTGATGGTCACGCCTCCTGATCGGTCGACGTGGACCGAGCGCGAAATGCGCCACAGCCCAAACATGACGGCAACCGCGCTCAGCAGACCCAAGCCAACAAGAACCCCAACAATAATTAGCACCACTTTGAGAGTTCCGCTGGACGGGGCGACCGCTGCGGGCGCGTGTCCGACAGGAACTTGCCCGGCTGGAGCTAGCCCGGCCGGGCCGACCCCAGCGAGGGCGGGAGTAGCGAAGCCTGTCGGCGCGCCACAACCTACGCAAAACCTCGCGTCCGGAGACAGTTCAGCCCCGCACTTCGAACAAAAACCAGCCATGGGAATTCCTCCGGTGATCGGGCGTTATATATCACATTGGGAGGTGAAGAGCCCGCAATTCGCCCAAATTTTGCCAGGGCCTGGAGACAGATGGTGCGCGAAGAATCGAAATTAGTGGAGAATCGTTTCTGCGATACCGGTCTTCAGCAGTTGGGCAAATTTCTGGGCGACTACCGGCCGACTGAAATAGTATCCCTGCGCTTCATCACATTGGTGAGCCTGAAGAAATTGCAATTCTTGATGCGTTTCCACGCCTTCAGCAACGACCCGCAGGTCCAGGCTTCGGCCCATGCTGATGACGGCCGTCACGATGGTCATCTCCCCCGGAACGGTGGTGATCTGGGTCCGGGTGACACAATCGTAGGAGTAGGTGGGTTCACGGCGTTTTGATCCAAGTTATCAGTGCCAAACAGTAAAGAGCATTTTCTTGCCCAAAATCAGTTGGGGCTGTATAAAACCGAACAGAAGACCATCATGTGTTGTGTTGGATACCTAGGGAACAACGTTAGAAAGTTCTAATCTGTTTTCGGATTGCTGACCGACTTGAGACATAGGTAACAGATCGTACCGGACAGGATCAGCGCGAGATTGGCGGCTCTCAAGCGTTGAGCATATGTCGAACTCCAATCGCCGCTCATGGGAGCGGTGTGCGCGAGTACGTCCACGCCGCTCTGAATCGCCACCTCCATTCCCTCTGTATTCGAAGGGTGTGCAAAAACTGGTTTGCCAAGACGATGAGCTTCGGAACGAGAGCTTTGGCAAGTTCTTCCGGCATTGGAAGCACACCTTGCGCCGTTATGGCTCCAGTAAAAAGTTTGATTCCATCGGCGCCGTCCTTTATTTGCTGTCGCACTCGCTGAATTGCCTGTTCCGTGGATTGAACTTCCGCCGACGGAGTGTGGTTCTCGTCTAGAAAGCCCTTGATGTAGACGGGAGTGCCACCCTTCGGGTAAAACGGTTCTCCGGCCGTGAGAATGCGCGGTCCACGGACTCTGCTTTCTTGTATTCGCCGCCGAATGTAATTGGTGTTCTCCAGGACGGACGCGGTATCGAATACTGTCGTGAATCCCCAGCGCGTGAGCATTTGTTCGAGCTGTGACGAAATCTGCTCGGGCGTCCGTTTCTCAGCGTGGAGCAAGCCTGCCGTGAGTATATGAACGTGACTGTTCCAAAAGCCGGCGGTAACGACCAGACCCCGGCAATCCAACACGGTGACGGACCTGGCAAATCGCGGCAGCTTGATTTTATTGCCTGGACCGATCGCTCGTATTCGGCCGTCGTGGATGAGGATCGTACCGTCTTCAATCGGGCTGTCGGTCGGCGATGGATAGATCTTTGAGTGGATCAGGGCCAAATCAGAAGCGGAACTGAAGCCACATAAACCGAAGGTCAAAATCAGAAAATGCGAAGAACGAGTGGTATTTCATCACACGAATATACGGATTTCGAATAAGGATTGTTCACAACGAAGTCCCCGGAATAACCCGCCGGCACGAGCGGCGTGGTCTGTTGACGGGTGGGATGAGCAACCTGCTGCGATAACTAAGTTAGGTTACTCCCCGAGATAGGTGGCCAAGTACCAGGTGTTGCCGAACATATCTTTCACTGCCGCGGAGCGCTCGCCGTAATCCTTGGTTGCCGGAGCCTCAACCGAAGCAGCTCCAACGCGGATGGCGTCTGCGTAGTGAGCATCTGCGTCCGGCACGTACACGTGCAAATAGCATGGCGTCGGCTGGAATTCCCCGTGAGCTTCATCGATTTCAAACGTGGCATCGCCGATTCTTATCGTGGCGTGAAGTATTTTGCCCTCCGGCGACTTCGTCACGCCAAGAGCCTCCGCGCCGAAGGCTGCCTCGGCAAACGGAATCATCTTCTCCGCGCCATGGAGGTGAAGATAGGGTTGCACGCTGCACATGCGGTCGAGGTCAGGCTCCCAGTTCTTGGCCTGTGCGATGTACCAAATGATGCCCCACTCATCTTTCGCGCATCCCTGGCGATCTCCCGAGACGTGCTCACCCACCGGGTAAATCGATGTTGCGCCTGCTCGCAAAGCCCGCTCATAGGCAGCGTCGGCGTCATCGAGATACAAATGGATTGTGTTTTTGCGCGGCGGATGCTGCTCGCTAGCATCAGCCAACTCAATCACCGAATTGCCGATGCCGATCTCCGCGTGCATCACCTCGCCGTCGGGCCGCGGCACGCGCAAACGTTCGGTGCCTTGGAAGGCGGCTTTGAGGAAGTCAAGAAACTTCGCGGCGCCATTCACCACCATGTACGGCGCGATGTTATTAAAGCCGGGACGCACAAATGACGGGAGCTTCGATGAAGTTTGCGAAGATTTCGCGGTTCCCTCGTTCATATGTTTTCTCCTTCTGCAATCGGATGCGCAAAGTTAAATCTAGCCCACTAGTTAATGTCAAGCTTCGGATCGTTGAAGGTGGCCTCGAATTCCGGATGATCTTCCGGTGGGGCGCACATGATGCACACGCGCACATTTTTCTCCAGGCACAAAATACCCTTGACGCACGGACATGAATTTCTGTCTGTCGGGAGAACCCAGTGTCTCAATGGAATATTCTTAGGCACTGCGCGCCACCAGATGGCCGCCGTGTCGGAGATAAAGGCTAGGCACGACGCAACATGCTGTTAAAGCTACTGCTGTTCTGTGCCGATATTCAAGCTGAGGCACAAACGTCCTCTTCCGATGAGTCTGTCCATCCATAGCACGGCGTCAGCTACAGCGGCTGCCAATGTTGTCGCAGCTCCGGCAGTTAAGTCCACTTCGGAAACCAAGTCAGCGGCCCCGAGTCAGAAACAGGCTCCGTCGCAAGCGGCGGTCGCACCAAGCGCTGCTCAAGACACCGTTTCGATCAGCACCGCTGCGCAGACGGCTCTTCAGGAATCCAAGGAAACTCAGGCACAGACAGCACAAGAGGCCGCTCATGGCGACCGTCAGGCAGTGAAGTTGCTGGCGAAGGAAACTGCAAAGAACTAATTCGGGTCCAGGTGAGGAGAATAAAATCGGCATCCAGATGGTTTTCAAAATGCGGTTAGTACGCCAGGCGGGTGCCGAATCTTTTCACCACGATCGCGACGGCGATCCAAAGCGCGATTCCGTGGAGTGCGTACCATAGGACTTCTTGCCTGGCGGAAACTGCCGGAGGGCTGAAAATGACCAGCGAGCCGGTGGAGCTTATGTGCATGAGTTGCGCGATGAGTAGGCTTTTTGTGTTGATGTAGAGCCACGAGACTAGAACGCGCATGGCGGTCATGGCGAAAGCGAAGGCCAGAAAAAATGGGAACCAGTATGCACCGTGGGGCGTGGCGGTTCCGAGGTAATTGACGACCGGCAAGTGCCACAAGCCCCAGAGCAGTCCGAGTGCGATGCTGGCGCCCAGCGGATTGTGTTGCGCAGACATTTTGGGAAACGCGAAGCCAGTCCATCCGATTTCTTCCAAGAGGCCTGCGGGAACGCCGAACAAGACGCCCAATAGAAAAAGATTGGGAGTGTAAACCGGGGAAAGAAATGTTTTTAGAGCGAGGAGAAGAGTTAGAACGAGAACCGGGGGAATGAGCAGCGGGCCGTACCAACGGGAAGGAATCCTCGCGCGCAACACTTTGGAAAAGAGATCGCGCAAGCCTGGTTTACCCGCAGCGATCCAAGTGAGAAAAATGCCGCTAAGGCTTGGTCCGAGGAGCATGACTGGAAACATGAGAATGCCGGTGAGTATTGGAAGAGGCTCGTGGCGCAGCAGATGAGGAACGGCTACTGCGAGCGCGCCGAGCCAAGAAATGGTAAAGGTTAATGAAAAGTACGCGACGACGGGGTGGCTTAGAAGAAAGGAGTTAGGTTTTGATTGGCGCTCAGATGACATAGGTCGGCGGACAGTCTATACGCTGTGACGTGGATGAAGAAGAGGGTCATCGGAGAGACGAAGCTTTGTTAAGAAATTTGCCAGATGGTATTGCTCCATCTCGTTGGTGGCCAGCCCGGGGCTATGCCGCGAAACACGGTGTGAGGGTAGGAGTGTAACCTGCGGACCATTTCCGCTACATCGGCGTTATTGGAATTGTCCAGCATCAGGTAGCCGCCTGGCCGGATTTTGTGGATGGCGTGCTGCATACATTCGGTTCTCATGCGGCCGTCCACCAAGACCAGATCGAAGGTGTGATCGGGGTGAACGTCGATAGCTTCCACATACTCATGGACGGTGGTGCCCGCATAGTAGTCATCGTAGATGTAGCGGGAGCTGTGTGACTGGTCGATTGATAGGGGTGCCAACGGTGCCAAGGGACTGCCTGCAATAGGTCTAGGTTCGTGGAGTTCACCTATGCAGTTGGTCAGGCCGCGCTGAGCCAACGCTGTTGTTACCAGTGCATGCCATTTCTTGTCATGTTCGATGCTGATGACTTGCGCCACCCGCTCAGAAAAAAAAATCGTTGACCCTCCTGAACCGTATTCGAAGACCTTCATATCAGGTTTCAGGTAATGCTCCAGCCAATTCGCCGCTGCGAAGGGTATCCATGGTTTTGCTTCGCCTACGAGAGATCGTGGGCGAAAAGACGAAAACCATTTTGGAAAGTAGCGCCACGATTTGAGGTCGTCGAGCAGTAGATAAAAGAGGTAGAGCGGGTCAAACAGCGGACCGAGGGATTTTTCAATGCGTCGCTTCAGCGGGAGAGACATGGAGAACTTACCCGTCTTTCAGCCGCCAAATGAGCCAAGTAGTTTTGACTGAATTGGTTTGGCGGAGTGGTGTCAGGCCGTCGCAAACACAGTGACTGACGGCTCGGACTTGGTCAGAGGATCGGACCAGTGGCAGACCACACGTGAAAAACAGTGAATGGGAGAGCAGCGCGCGCGGTTGGGAGAATTTCATTTCATCCCCAAGCTCGCCGTCAAGGGACTGCTGAGCTACATACTTAAGATGCGTCTATAGCCGACAGGAAACCAGTAGGGGATGAGGAAAATCACGGTAGGTTTGTAGAACTGATGGAAAGCGAGCTGCGCGTTACGCCCGCTCTCCAATTTGTGCGGTTAAACTGCGCGCGGTTAGAAACTAAAGATGGCTCCGCCTTCGCTGCGGAGATCTCGCCACTCATGTTGGTGCAGACCCAGGAACAAAGGTAAGGTCGGCACAGCGGTGTTTGCGCGTGTGCGATAGAGAGATTCTTCGAAGGAGAAGGACACCCACTTGTTAAGTTTGTAGTTGAGGGTGCCTACGGTCATATCGCTGCGGGCGCGGGAGCCACCGGGTGCGGCTTTGGCGAGGTCCCGGGTGTTGGCCTGGTCGGTGCCGTACATGCCATAGAGAGACCAACCGGCGTTGCGCCCTTCAGGATCAGCCGAAAACCAGCGCGATATGGGGAAGCCGATTTGAGCGAAGCCACCACGCGCGCGAACCGGAAGCTGCGGGGCTATGGCGGCATTACCACTGGCGTTTGTACCAAATACCACAGTGGAGGCTCCGTCGATGGAAAGCGCGTCGGCGGTGTTTTTGAGTCCAAAAACGTAGTTGTAATTGGAAAAGAGTTGTCCTCCGAAATAATATCGGAGGTCACTGCCACTATAGACTTTGCCAACCAGGGTGACCCAATGGGAGGGCAACTGCCACTCAAAAGTTACGCCATTGGTGGGACTGCTGACGGTGGCGCCCTGCGGGAATGCCGCATGGTATGCGGTGGGAACCGCGGACCCGAGTACGATGGCGGTGCGGTTACCTTCTTCAAAGCTGACGATGAGTTCAGCGGGCGCAACACCGGGGGCATGGTCCAACTGCCACTGGCCAACGAGCCGGCCTTCTAGTTGCGGCGAGGCGCTGTCGGGACCCTGGCGTTCGCCGTAGCCCAGTTGATTGGAGAGATTGGCTGCAGAGGGCACGTCACCCACGGCAGGCAGAACCACTGCGATCTCCGGCATTAACTGGAAGGCGCCGAAGTTATGTGTCCATCCAAAGCGCATTTGAGGGGCGCGTTCCCAGAGAACGCCAAAACCAATGCCGACCCCGGTGGTTTCCAATATGTTCGGAAGGGTTGAGGAGGTAAAGGGAGTCCAATCCTGGCCGAATAATGCGGAGAAGGTGTCGGCGTTGCTGAATCTGTAATCCACACGGCCAAAGGCCAGGCGGATGCCCAGATTGGATGAGCGGATGGAGGAAAGATTCCGGTTGTCGGAGCGATTGAAATTTCCTTCAAAATCCATCTCAACTTTTCCTGTCACGGTGAAATTAGCGCTTCTGTCTCCCCACTCAAAATTAGTACCAAAGCGGCTGGCGCGAGCCTTTACGTGAAATTCAGGGGCGCCGTTTGGGCCGGTATCGCCGAGGAACCCGGGGAGCGGGAAGTCATCGCCGCCGGGCGATGAAGTGTCGTGCACAAAAGTTGCTTTTAGGAACCCGTAGGGAGTGATACCGACGCCGGCAACGGTGACAGCTGGTTTGAGTTCACCCTTTTTTATGCCGCCTACCGGGAGAGGACGAATGGGATTTGCGGCAGAGATAGTTGTTGGTGATACCGAGGCAGTCTGACTGGGGGGCACCTGTTGCTGTTCGGAGTCCATGGTGACAACCGGAGCGTTGGAGGCTACAGCAGAAGCTACCGCAGGAGCCACGGCTGGAGTCACGGCGGCGCTTCCCGGAAGATGATACACGGCGGGAAGCAGGGTAGCGGCTCCGGAGTTCGGCGAGGAAGCCGCGACCACAGAGGTGTCACCCAGCATTTGATTGTAATCGGCCTGCGAAATTATGCCCTTACTTAGAAGCAGCTTGGCCAAGCGCGAATCGGCATCGCTGGCAGACGATGCTTGACTCAGCTGAGCTACTTCTTCCGCGGTGAGAATGCCCTTGGCCTGGAGAAC
>Ga0307479_10000249_pt1 | contig 51164 bp, 45 predicted proteins | sample atmos_gasesECM4C_FD_203743 | JGI IMG/M metagenome (GOLD analysis project Ga0307479, IMG submission 203743) | Hardwood forest soil microbial communities from Morgan-Monroe State Forest, Indiana, United States - atmos_gasesECM4C_515 | ecosystem: Environmental > Terrestrial > Soil > Temperate...
TGACCGCGTATTCTTCCGGCTGGCTATCGCGAAAATAACGCACGCGCCACAGCGCGCCAGGGACCTGCGTCGAGTAGATTTCGTTCACACGGGCAATTCCGCCGCGCTGCCGCAGGAACTCATTGGTTACGAGATCGGTTGTGTTTACGAGCACGGCGACTTGGTGAAACGAATTTGGATCGAGATGGCGCGGGCGAAGAATTTCGTCGGCACGCGTCCGCGCTGCCTTGGCATTGACGGAAAGCCCTAGGTAATCGCCGAGCGCTGGTTGTTTCAGGCGCCAGGCGATGCCGCCGCCAGCGATCAAACAAACGGCGAGAAAACCAATCGTTCCCATCGTGAGCGCATCATATTTTCGGGCCGTAGGCGCAATACCCGAAGAGGGCGCAGCCCCGGAGAGCGAAATGTCCGGAATCGGCTCCGCGCGGTTGAGTAAATCTTCGCCGGCCTCGAACCCGCCGCGCGTCAGATAGGAAATGGCGGAAAACGCCAGCGGAGCGAGCGCCGCTGCCGCGACAATTGCACCGGACACTTTGAAATAGAGGCTATTCGAACGAAGCAGGAACAAGCCCACCAGAGACGCATCCACGGTGTAATGCCAGATGAGCGTCGCAAGAATGCCCCAGCGCAGCATCACCACCCCGGCGACGATACCGAACAGCCCTATCTCGATCCCTCGAATGTAGGGCGGTTCTTGAGGGTAGTTGCTGTGCAGAAAGCTCCACAAAAACGCCGGCACGATCACTGCAATCCAGCGGGAACGCGTGAGCCGCGCGAAAAAAGGAATCGCAAACAGGCGAAAAGTAAATTCTTCGTTCGTGGAAGCGAGCAATCCAATCGCCGCTCCAGATATCCAAGGAAACGCAGTATTCACCGATTCCTCGTAATTCAATTCCTGCGGCGCCCAGGCGCCGAAACGGCTTGCCACTATGTAAAACGCGACTACGTACCCGATGTGTGCCGCCGCCATGGACAGTCCAACCACCGCGGACGAGAAAAACTCTTTCGAGCGCAATCCTCGCCATGTGAAGGTTTTGGAAAGCTGCAACCGGTTTGGCTGTGAAGCGCGGTACAGCGGCTCTCCAGCCGGTAAGACCAACGTGATGGTAATTGCCGTGGCAACGGAGGTGAGAAGGGCCGCTCCCAGCTTCAGAGCAAGAAAACTTCCGTAAGTAGTATTTGTATCGTAACTCGCACCCCACAGCGGCCACCCGTTCAGATTTTGCAGGAAAAGCAGAGTGGCAACGACGGCGCCCAGCAAGATCGCTCCGCGCCAGGATGTCTGCCCTCGATTCGTAAGCCTAATCGCCAGCCAGACCGCGATCCCGAGGAGCATAAGGTATGGAACTGTGAAAACCGATTCGAGCGTGTCGTTGGCGGACCGAAGTCGCTTGTAGTTTCGTGTCCAAGCTTCCGGCACTTGCAGGTATTGCTCCGTGCTGCCGACGCGGTCGCCCTGAATCGCGACCTGCAGGCGATAGGGCGCGTCCTTGGCGCGGAAGCCGTGCTTCTCCCAGGTGAACGACCAGTCGAGGCGGTTGGGCTTCTTTTCGGAGTTCGCCTCTTCGGGCAGGAAGTCCCAGACCTTCAGATCGACGCCAAGCTTGCCGCTCAGAAAATTCCGCGCCCTCGCTTCCGCCTCGTTCCGGACAAGCGATGGGCCGGCGCGAGCTTCGGGAATTTTATGGTCGTAGCCGGCAACCTCGCCACCCGGGCTGACGCGAACATGAAATTCCTCTTCTTGCTGCGGCTTGAAAAAGCGCACGTCCCAATACCAGATGTTGAGTTCCGACGACATCATCCGGTTGGCTTGCTGCAGGCCGAGCTCGCGTTCCAGGTAGGTCTTCGCGTTGTCGTCCAAATCAAAAATAATGGCCGACTTGTAGCCGCTGACGTCCTCTCCGAGGCCGCTCGCAAATCGCTGGGCGCGCGCCAGCGCCTCGCCTCGCGAGACGTGAAAGTCCACTGATGCTTCGGGGAATGCTCGGAAAAAATAGTGGCGGGCGAAGAGCGCGCCCACGATGCCCAGCATCACCCACGCCAGCAGCGCGCGTTTGTCGGGAGTCGTGAGACGCTCTCCGGGCATAGAGCCTCCTCGTGATGCGCGGCCGCGAAGTCGAAGATCCCGGCCTCGCCGGGCCAGCCGGCAATCACGGATCACGCGAAGGCATCACTCTACAGATAGCTATGCCGCTTGCGCAAGTTTCGCGGCGTTTGCGCGCTTCCCCACGAGAGGTGAACAGGGACCGCTGCCGGGGATGATATAAAGAAGGTGGCTTCGCCGCTCCTCCAGTGCGCGGGCCGGCTGGACATTTTTTGATTACTTTTTCGAATGACTCTCAGTCTCACCACCGAAGTTCGCATGATCAAGGGCGTCGGGCCGCAGCGCGCGGAGTTGCTGGCGCAGCGGGGCATCCACACTCTCGAAGATCTGCTTGTCTACTTGCCGTTTCGTTATGAAGACCGCACTCAATTTTCCAATATTCGGGACATCCAGCCGAACGGCACGTACACCATCCGCGGGCGTGTCATGAGCGGTCAGGCCGTGCGCCGCATGCGGAGTCGTGACGCCATTTACCATCTTCTCGTCCAGGACGATTCCGGCTCGCTCAGCTGCAAGTTTTTTCACGGCGGCTACCTGGAGGGCCGCCTCAAGCCCGGGCAATTGCTGATCCTGCATGGCAAAGCCGAGATCGATAAGTTGCGTCCGGCGCGGCTGGGGATGGTCAATCCGCAGATCGAGGTGTTTCGCGGCGACGAAATGGACTCGACCGAAGTCGGCAGGATCGTGCCGATCTACGAAGCCATCGGAACCTTCGGATCGCGCGCCATTCGCCGCGCGATGTACGCGGCGGTGCAGCTTCTCGATCCGAAAATGCCGGACGTGCTGCCGCAGGAGTTGCGTTCGCGGCTCGGCTATCCTTCGCGCCGTGACGCCATCATCCAAACGCATTTTCCTCCGCCCGGCGAATCGCTCGACGCGCTGAACGCGTTTCGTTCTCCCGCGCAGCAGCGGCTCATCTTTGAAGAGTTCTTTTTGTACCAGTTGAGCCTGGCGCTGGAGCGCAGGGCCACACGCAAGGAGAACGCCATCGCTTTCCGCGTGCGCGAAGACAAAGTGCGCGAAGCGCTGAAGCGCGTTTTGCCGTTCAAGCCGACGGCGGCGCAAAAACGCGTGCTCGCGGAGATCGCCGCGGACCTGGAAAAGCCCGCGCCGATGAACCGTCTGCTGCAGGGCGATGTGGGCAGCGGAAAAACCATCATCGCGTTGCAAGCCGCGGTGATCGCCATGGAGAATGGCTGCCAGGCTGCTCTGATGGCGCCGACGGAAATTCTCGCCGTGCAGCACTTTCTCTCCGCGCGGCGCATTCTGGCGCCCGGAGGCTACCGCGCCGAGCTGCTCATCAGCGGGCTTAAGTTTTCCGAAAAAACTGCGGCGCTGGAGCGCATTCGCTCCGGAGAAGCGCAACTCGTCGTCGGCACGCACGCCTTGATCGAAGAAAACGTCGAATTCGCGCGCCTGGGCTTCGTGACCATTGACGAACAGCACCGCTTCGGCGTCTTGCAGCGCAAGCGGCTGATGGACAAAGCGGCCTCGCAGGGCCACGCGCCGCACGTTCTCGTTCTTACCGCCACGCCGATTCCCCGCACGCTTTCTCTTACGCTGTACGGCGACCTGGACGTTTCCGTGCTCGACGAGCTGCCGCCGGGACGCACGCCCATCGCCACGCGCATCACCACGGAGCCGCATCTCGCCGGAGTTTGGGAATTTCTCCGCCGCGAGGTTCAAGTCGGGCATCAGGCCTACGTTGTTTATCCCGTGATTGAAGAATCGAAGCTGGAGCTGAAAGCGGCCATGGAAGAATATCAGCGGCTCTCGAAAGAAGTGTTTCCGCACTTGAAGCTTGGCCTGCTGCATGGGCGGCTCTCCAGCGACGAAAAAGAAGAGGTCATGCAGCGCTTCCGCAAAAACGAAGCGCAGATACTGGTCGCCACCACCGTCGTGGAAGTCGGCGTGGACGTGCCCAACGCGACCGTGATGGTCATCGAGCACGCCGAGCGCTTTGGTCTCTCGCAGCTCCACCAGCTTCGCGGGCGCATCGGCCGCGGAGCGCAGAAATCGCACTGCATTTTGGTCGCGCCCGTGCGGACGACCGATGAAGCGCAAGTGCGGCTCGATACCATGGTGCGCACCGCCAATGGATTTGAAATTGCCGAGACCGACCTGCAGCTCCGCGGCCCGGGCGAATTCTTCGGCACGCGTCAATCCGGCGATCTTGGCTTCCATGTAGCCAACCCGCTGCGCGACCGCGAGCTGCTGGAAAAAGCGCGGCGCGAAGCATTCTCGTTTGCGGACGACCCGGCGCGTGCGGCTTCGCTCGAAGAGATGCTTCGCGCCCTGCCGGCAGAATGGCAACGGCGGTACCATCTCGCGCGAATCGGTTGAGCGGTTCAGTCTTGTTGCCTGGTTTGTCGCCGCAGGCCGGGCCCGCTTTTGTAGCGGCGAGTTTAGCTCGCCGTCTTGCGTTTGAAGGATTGCGATCCCATGCGCGTCATTGCCGGAATCTATCGCAGCCGCATCCTCAAAAGCCTCAAGGGCCTTGCTCTGCGCCCCACCAGCGACCGTTTGCGCGAAACGCTTTTCAATGTGCTGGGTCCGGCAGTCGTGGGCGCGCGATTTGTTGACGTTTTTGCGGGGACAGGCGCGGTGGGCATCGAAGCGCTCAGCCGCGGCGCCGCGGAAGTCGTCTTCATCGAAAATCATCCGCCCGCCGTCGCGCTGATTCGCAAAAACCTGGAATCGCTCGGCGCCACCGTGTTTCAGAACACGAAAACAGGTGAGGGAGCCGGTGCGGCCGTCTTCGGCGCCGACGCCCTCCGCGGCCTGGAGATGCTGGCGGCAAAGCGGAAGGCGGACCGTGCCGCATTTGATTTTGTTTTTCTCGACCCGCCTTACGCGGCGGCTGAAGAGTACGAGCGCGTGCTGCAAGTTCTTGGATCGGCTTCTTTCCTTGCGCCCGGTAGCGTCGTCATCGCGGAGCACCACAAAAAGTTTGACCTCCCCGTTCACGCAGGATCGCTCGCCCGCTTTCGCGTCCTGAAACAGGGCGACGCTGCGCTCAGTTTCTACCGCTTTACCCCCGCCGCCTGATCCAGTTCCCCCCGGCCGAACTGAGACTCGCAAGAGAGGAAGCATCACCCCCGGGAAATATGGATGCATACTGAATCAGAGCTCTTCTCCCTCCTCGATCAATTTCATTTCTTTCACTTCATTCTTTATGTCTGATGCAAGCCGTCGAGCCCAAGCTTTTATGCGCTGATCAAGGTCTTCCTCCCACTGGCGCACTGTTGCCAAGAGTCCTTCCAGGTTGGCAGATATAGGACCCACGAAGCCTCCACTGTGTAGGCCTGCGGCGAAGACGTGCAGGATATCGTCATTGTCGGGAAATTCAGCAATCAGCTTGCGAGCGCGCTCAGGCAGTGGCGCGCTTATCACCACTAACTGAGCAGCGATGAGCGGCCCTCTCGGCTGATTTTCTCTTGCCCAGCGAACAAGCGTCTCGGCCGGGATTAGTTCTCCATAACCTCTGCCCAAACTCAGAAGGAGCCTGTAACCATAGCGATCAGTGCGCAGAAGTGCTTTTCCAACCACTTCCCAGACGCCCGCGGGGTCTACCTCAGTTGCCTTCATCAAGGCTTGGATTAGCGGATCACTGCTGATATGCGGTGATTCGTCTCGTTCTAGACGCTCAAGAACCAGCAGTGCAAGCTTCACCGGTGTGCGGGGCGCAACCTGTCCTGCAAGCTCACCCCACTGCCAGTCAAGGTATGTCATCCGAATGGCTGGTGCGATCTCAAGCGCTTTCCAAACCAAATCCTCCAGGTCACGGAACAGTTCAGGATGGCGCTTCAACAGGTGATCGAGGATGGATATGGCCGGTTCGGCTAGCCCTTGCCCAGTTCGGGCATAATTGCGACTGCTGTGAAGCCCGAAATCCACCGAGCGATTTGATCGCCGAAAAGAATTGTGCAGTGAGACGGGTCCAGCTTCTGCCGCCTGCATAGATCCTTCAGTTTCCTTACGCGCTGGTCTTTCTTAGTGCGACAAGGAAGATGTAATAGCCACCGGCCTTGAGTGCTTCCTGGACACCTTTCTTCTTGAATTCCTTGGCGATCTCTCCTACCGTAAGTTTCCCAGACTTGTACTGCAATACGTTCGTACCCGGACGAAACACATCGTGTGCGACGCCGTCGGGCCAAACAATCCGGGCGTCAATGCCTTCATCGGGGACGGTATCGTTGAGATTCAGATCTAGGTTTGCTAATGGCACACCGCTCAGGTCGGCTTCGGCTTGCAGTAACGCGTTGAGGACTGCGCGGAATGCGTGGTTGTTGAGACGTGCGACGTCTGCCTTCGAGACTAGGCTTGCCATTTGGCCACTCCCTTGCGGCGACGATACTAAGGCAATCATGAACGTTATCGAACAGTTCGGCGCAAGAGCAAGGCCGAGTTTCAGTCTCGACTGGATTACGTGGTTTGCTCGGGTGCGGCATCCCTCTTAAGTGTGCAGGTTTTGACTTGTTTTTTTCTTGTTCGTCTCGTCGCCGCCGCGCCATTCATCCCGCCCCCATTGCCATTCAACCCCTAAATTCAACCATTCGCTGAATAACACTTAGGTTATCGTCCCTCGCATGCTATCATCCCGCGTGTTTGTTGACACTGCTTGCCCCGAGAGAACTCAACGAGGGGAGCCTCGAAGTGTTGCATCGCACTCGCGGACCCTTTCTCCCCATCTTCGTCCCCGTCCGCTGACCTCCTCCATCCTCTTTAGAATCAACACTTGCAAAAGTGTATCAAAACAAACAACTTTAACCCTGTTTAGAATCAACACTTATGAAAAACATAGGGGGTGGGGGTCTTATTGTGGGGTTTTCCGAGTTAATTGGAGTTGCGGCAGGACGCGACAGGATGCGGCAGATGACGGCAGATGTACAGGGAAATAGAGGACTTAGGGGGGAACAGCGCTCTCGGCGGACGCCGCGCGAATGTTCCACGATAATTGAAAGTGGCGACATCCGTGGGACTCGGAAGTCGTTGATTCTATTAGAGAGCCAGGCAGGTTACAGTCCCATTCTAGTCCCACGGCGCTTTTTTCTTCTAAGCTCAGCCGTAAAGCCTCTGCCTTCTATGAGTTCGAAGTCCCACGACTCAAGAAAACGGGAAAATCCAACGGACATCAGACGGAAGTGAGGTGAGGCCAAAAAGCAAGGGGGAATCGGCGAGCTGGGAACGCCCGGCAGCGCGTGCTAAAGCCCTAGGTTTTAGCGGCAACAGGCCCTTCATCTCTCCCCGCGAATTGCCGAGAGCGTTCCGGAGACTGAAGCCGTATGAAATCGAAGACTGCCTCTGCATCTATAAGAATGATCTCAGGCGGGCAGGAGCGGCATGAGCGTTAGTGCTCACCATCCGTGAGAGGAAGCACTTGCGACTCTATCAATAGTTTTGCTAGCGTCCCATCTCGATGGCCCTGAAAGAAGTCTGGGAAATTGCAGGGGGCGGTCATCCTCAGTTTGGGTGGCGGCGGCGTGATTGTGCTCGCCCCTCTCAAGCTGGCTCGGCAAAGTGTGGGCGAGCCAGCTTCCTCGAAACAGACCGGGCGAGGTACGCGAGCGAGCTGGAGCGGCTGAAGACCGACCTAGACCGAACGACGCGGTTGCTCCAGGGTGAAATCGAAAAGACACTCTTCCGTCACAAAGACGCACTTCGAGACCGAATTCACGATTCTCCGTGAGATCTTCAATGAGCATCCAACCCCAAAACGCGGAACGTCTGATCCGATTACTGGTCTGGATCGGCGGCGTGACCGCTACTGCCGTCGGTGCGTGGGTCACTAGCAAGATTCGCGTCTACCATGACCACAAAAATGCGCACCACGATGACTTGAAGAAGAAGGTTCTTGAGCCGCTCCGTTCTGATTTGAAGCAGCATTTCGGCCCGCTGGTGTCCAATCAGGTGACAGTCCTTCAGGTGGCGCATGCAGCACGGGAATTCAACCCGAAAGCCAAAGTCACCCAGGACCCAATCGAGGAAGGACCAGTTTTGCTAGCGGCGTTCCCGAGCGCGAAAGTCTTCGGTCCGGTCGATGATGTACTACTCGAAGATGCGAGGAAGAACCATCACCGTCAAGCCATAGCTCAAGCTGACAAACTCGTGTCCTCCTGGGCTGTTCTTGCGGGCGACTATCACCGTTGGGCAATGAGAGTCGCCAACGAGATCCTCACAGCCTCCGGGCTGCCGGCGTTCCCAAATCGTGAGCGGGTGCTCCGGCCCTACGTGATGCAGTTCCAGCTAGCCGTGTTTGTGTACAAGAGGCTGGTTCAGCAGCCGACTTCTGCAATTGAGATCAGCAGTGCTGATGCGTACGGACTCTGCATTATGAACGCAGGCAACCATTCCGCCGCTGTCGGGACAGAAGCGAAGATGAAAGAGTTGGCGGAGCTCCTCGACAAGCTGATCGCGCGTGAAGAACCTCAAGTGCGCAAGTTCCGCGAGACAACCGCAGGGTTGCACGAGGACTACAACAAGGTGATTCACGGGCTGGATTTTGCGATCGCGTCTCGAAGGCTGCGGAAGAGATGCGATCTGGTGACGTTTTTCTGAAAAGGGGCCAGTCCTTGCGGTCCTCCCGTTTTCCTAGATCGGCCATCGCTCGTCCTCCTTAGCTATATCCGGGCATCTGGCCACAGCGGTAGCGGAGCTGGGGCCGTGAAGTCGAAACCGCAGTACCGACATTTCAGCGCCTCACCCTTGACCCATTCCGCACATTGCGGGCACTTCAGGAGCCCCATTCTTTGCGGATCGGAGGGACCGACCGCGATGAGCACGAAGGCGACGAGCGGTGTCAGGAACAGAGAGAGAATGAAAAACCCGAATTGGCTGCGTCCCTTCCGGCCCGCGTATACCGCGGCTGCGTAGGACAAGAGCAGCCAGACCACGAGGACTATGAGCTCATCCATGACGACCTCCTTCAACGGATGCTTTTCACTTCATTTTGAGAAAGGCGCTCCAGCCAGAACGACCGGCGGGCAAAGATTCGGTCCGCGTACAATGTGGCGCGCTCGCGTGATTGGCATTCTCCCCATGTAAGCAGCGCACGAAAAGTCTCACCGCTGGCGGCGTCGATTTTTCGTCGCAAAATTCTACACCCAAGAGAGACATTCTCTCCGCTATCGCACAGCGCGGAAAGATAGGGTCCTGCGAAGCCCGCTTCGCGAGCGTCATGGCCCAGTATCCCCATCAATCCCCAACAGAAGCAACGCGCGTAGCCCTCGGAGATCGAGATTCGATCTCCCTTAAGCAAGGGGACCACGACTCGGGGAAACACGGACTTCTGGAAGCGCATCTTCCACGGATTCCAGCCCGATTCTTGCTCGATCACGGCACAAACCAGGGCTGGATCGAGCGCCTCGGCGAGCGCGGCTTTGAGCGCCAGGGGCACGCAACGACGGCTCATCGGATCGGCTCAATCGCGATGCAGCAGCCGCGAAGGAATCGAATGTCGTACGCAGTGATCGGGTACAACTCCGACAGCCGCGTGAGGGTAGCTTGCCGCCTCGTTGCCTTCTTTTTGCGACTCCCGTATTTTGCCTTCGACACCTTGACCGGCTCGTTATAGCGGAATCTCTCCTTGGGGTCAGTGACGGTCGTGAGGCGCATCGGGAAATATCCAGCCTCCGACACGAGGTCGTCTCTTTTAGCAACCAAGACGTTTCCGGCTCTCACCAGCTCACCGGCTTCGCGTGCAGAGGAGGCCAGACCGCGCCGGACCAGTATCGCAGCGATGGTCTCAAAGTGAGGTAGCTCTTGCCCGTCAGTCGTCGTTCTCATTGTGGTTTCACCCGCGGTTCTTTCATATAGCCTCACCAGCAAAACAACAAATCATCCCGCGCGCTTCAAGGTTGCAGCGTCAGCGGCGGAAGCTTTCGCTCTGAGCATATTCTTGACCGCCCAGATTGCGCGATTTGCCTCCGCCAACGTATGGATGGCGCCGCTTTTCACCGGCGACGATTTCCCGCGCAAGAACGCCTCGAACCGATCGCACGACCAGCCCAACTTCCCTACCAACGCGTCGAGGAGTCGAAGCGTATCGGCGTCTACCAGGCGAACTTCCTTTTCGTTTCGTCCGCGCCGGCCAGATGTCCCGAGGGCATGGGCCGCGCGCCGCGACGGCCGCTTTCTCGTCACCAGCTCCGCGGGCAGATTCTTCTGCATGGCGTCGATCGCCTTCGCGGCTTCGTCCGCGCTCATCTCCTTGAACGAGCAAATCTGCCGTCCGATCACGCCGCTAGCCCAGCTCAGGCGCGCCTCCCGGTCCGTGGCGTCGAAATTCTCCTGGCGGCAGAAAAGTCCCCAAAGTGTTTGCAGGCGCCGCAGTTGCGATGACGAAATGTTCATGCCACGCCCTCCGCGAACTTCAGGCTCTTTCTCTGCTGCCTGATAAATTCGAGCAAGCGGCGGCTGGAATAATAAGTGCGCGGAGCTGCCTTCCCGTCATCGCCGATGAAGAACGGGTCTTGAACTACGCAGGCGTCGAGCAACGCCTTTTGATGTTTCTCGGAGAGCGTGGCGGCCTTCCCATTCCCGAATGCGCGCGCTCCCAGCGCGAGAATCTCCCGCTGCGACATTCCTGTAAGCTGAACGCGAAAGGGGAATCGCGAGAGCAGTTGCTCCATGCGAAGACGCCGCTGGGGATGAAGAAAATCACGCAGAAGGCTATGACTGCCCGCCAGGATGATGCCGCAGCCGGGTCGCCCGTCTCTGCGCGTAAGGTCGTGGAGCTGACGAATGCCCTCGTAAGCGTCCAGGTCTAAGTGCTGCGCCTCATCAAAAATGAGCGCGGGGAGTTTCTCGCGCGACCACAGGTACTTCAGCAGAGCGTAGCGGCAAGCCCACCGCAGGCTGGAACGAACCGCTACGCCCGCCGCTTCGGCCAGGCTGCGGTACAGATGTCCCTCGGTGCAGCGCGGGCCGCAGTAGACATAGACCACAGGCTTTTTCGCCGCCCGGAATTGCTCGCACAAATTTTCGAGCACGAAGGACTTCTCGCTCGACGGCGGCCCGTAAACAATAGCGTTGACGCCTCCCTCGACGGCCTCTTCAAGGCGCTCCCTGAGAATCCGAAAGCTCTTTGTTTCGAGCAGTCCAACGGTGCCCATTTCATTCCTCCAGCTTTAAGTCCTTGAAAACATCTTTGAGCTCGGCGACTTTATCCGAGACGAACGGCGAAGACGAAGGCAGGCGGCGGCAACGCGGTGACGCGAAGTTAACTGCGGACGCGACTGGCTGCGCACCATCGGTGCCCGTCATTCGTTGCTGCAACCGATCAATCTCCGTGGGCACGCCCGAAGTGGCAGCAGCCATAGATTGCATGCTGGCCTTCCGCGCTTTCGCCCGGTATCGAGCGTCAGCCTTTACGTGCTCCGCCGTGATCGGCGCCTGCGCGGCCAGCTCATCGGAAACCAAACGCGCGAGCAACCGCCCGCTCGGCGCATCTTCGAACGCCAGCGCATAGGCCATGTCGTTCGGATCGCAGTGCACCGCGATGGTCGTCTCGTTCGCCAAATACATATTCCCTAGGCCATCGGGATCGTCGAACGCCGCGGAGTACGTGGCGTTATTTATCTGGATTTTGCAATTCGAGACTTTGCGCTTCTGCACGTCCCAGAAGAGCGGCGCGAGGGCGAGCATGTCTGGAATCTGGCGCTGCGCGACGGGAAGGAGTTCGTCCATCACCTGCGCCGGGCTTTTCCCATTCATCCCGCGCCCGGTGTGCGGATGGCTTTCATTGAATTCCTTCACCCATTGCGCGTGAAGGGCGATGAACTGCTTCGCGCCCATCAACGGCGTGCACTGGCGCTTTCCCGCGAGGAATTCTTTGTGTTGCTTCTCCGCCTCCGCGCAGAAATCCGACCGCAGTTCCGCCTTTGAGCCAGTGTAGCCGCGCTTGAAAAACATCCGGTCAAATCGTTTGGCGACGAAACTGTTGAAGGACTCGATCTGTTTGCTTTGAGGATGGAACGGAATGCAGTAAGAGACCTTCACGCCGAGCCGCGCTAGCAGTCCTTGTACCTCAGAAGAAAGCGGCACGCGGCCGAGCTCGTCCAATTCCACGGGAACCGTTGTGGCGAGCAGGCTGCCACGCTGCGCGCCAGAGCCGATCTTGCGAAAATCTTTGCCGTTGTCGCAGTAGAAGATTTCCGGCTTACCGAAGCTGCTGATGCCCTGGTGCAGAGCACTGGCGATCGTTCCCCAGCTCGCCGTGACGTTCAAGAACCAGCCGACAATCATGCGCGTGCGCATGTCCTGAACGTAGGTTGCCCACAGGCGGATAGCGGCGCGAGCTGGCGCGTAAGGGAAACAATCATTGTCTACCAAAACGTCGAGGAGGCGGTGGTCGGCGACCCACACCTGATTGGGGCGAGTGTACGAGCCGCGCCCCGTTACGATGTAGGGCGCGTGCTTCCCTTCCCACTTCTCTTCCGTCAAAGTCACGCAGTCGCGGACCGCTGGGGGAATGCTTTTGATGAGTCGCGCAATCGCGCCATAGCGGGGCGGCTTGGAGCCCTTGTAAGGAAGAAGAGGGCCGCCCCATTCGCGTCGGACAGCATCTTCGACGAAAGAAATATTCTCCGTCTCTACCCACTTTGCCGTCACGAACTTCGGGAATTCCGGGAACTTCTCGGAAACGCGGGACCGGCCGCGATCGTTGCGTGGCGCGCGCGCTAGGGCCTCGATGTTCTTCCCCTCACCCGATCGCGCCCATAGGCGCCGGAGTTTCGACTTCGAAACATCCCCTTGGCTGGCGAGCCATGCGATCATGCCCGTCCGCGAGCGAATCTCGCGGCCATCCTCAAGGCGCACCGGTGGCAGTCGCCCCTCGGTGAAGGCAACTAGCGGGGCGAGCAGTTTCGCGCCCTCTTTCACGCTTACTTGCTGTTCCGGAGTGAGATGGCAAGGCTTCATCTGTACGTCCAGCAGTTCGCCCTGCGCTCCGGCGAGCGCCAGCGCGTCATGCAGGTTTTTCTTCAGCGATGACGCGCTGGTGCACAGAGAGGCAGATGGATCTGCGACTTCCACCGTCTCCAGTAGATATTCGCGCCCGCGCGATTTGATTTCGCTGTCGCGGCTCTTCACTTCCCCACTCTCCACCGCCCGATAGAAGGCGGACTTGCTCATGCGGGCACGCGCGCGAAATGGTCCGGCTCTCAGCCAGGCTTTCATGGCTGCGCACCCTTCGAATCCGGTGGCGGCTCGATTGCTTTCAAGCGCGCGCGCTGGTCTTCGACGCGTTCCAAGATTCCCCACTCCTGCCACATCGGCGGGCGCGAGCCATCGCGGCAGAGACGCGGCCACACGTCCGCGAGGGCTTGATGAATGCGGACCGCGTCCCAGTTGTCTAAGTATCGCGTTGCAACGAAGGCGACGATGGCGCGGCGATTTGAAAATGCTCTCGAAATTCCGCGGTCCTTGCGCGGCCGGTCCGCGAGCGCCGCAAGTCGCGCGTCGGTTTGTTGGCGCGCGCGCTTTCCGGCATTCCTTCCGGGCCGCGCTTTGGAATTCTCAGACACTCGCTGACTCCTGTGGCTTCTGGCTCCCGTCGCTCGCTTCGACTGCGGTGATGTCAATCAGCCGCTCCCGGCCCTCCTTGTAAGCCTTCCCCACTGCGGTGATTTTCATCGTTCGACCGTGGTCTCTGAAGGTTGAGCCGATCCACATTCCACCCGCGGCCTGCCGCAGGAAGTTTTTCTCTGGCACTTGGTACGTTTTCGGTTTCGGTTCCGTGCTCATGTAGGTTCTCCTCCTCATCCTGCAAGTTCGATGCGATCCCTGGCTGGCGCTTCTGGCGCCTGGTCGGGTTTGGCCTCACGGAGATCGTCCGCAAGCCGCAAAAAGAACGCCGGGCTGAGCCTGGCAACGGCCTCCAGGGCTTTTCCAATACTGCCGACTTCGATGTACCTCCGGCAGTAGACTCTCTTCGGAATCCGTTGCAACGGCGCCAGCGGCCCCGTATTGCTCTTGGCTGGCCTTCTGCGCAGCCATCTGGACCGCCACGCGCGCTGCCGACAAGGGCTCCCTGACCGCACGTCGAAGTACTTCCGCCCGTGATTCCCAGCCTCGAAGCTTCGGCCGCACCCGCACGCGCATGTGACCTGCGGATTCACGGCTTCGACCCGTTCTTCCTGACAGCATCCGTCGAGGAGCACTTCAGTAGCTCGTCGCGGAGAACTTCTCTTTCGCGCTGGTCGCGAAACCCGGCCAATTCACGTTCGGCGTATTCCACAAGGCTAAGAAGTCGAGGCCCCATCAGATACCGCTGCAACCGATCGTCCTTCAGTACGGCGCAGAGGCTTGGAACGAGAAAAGCCGGAAATCGCGCGGTAGTATTGCTCTGCGACGCGAAAGCATTTAGCATGGCGAGCGAGACCGGCTGGCGAGATGAAGCGCTTAGGTCTCTGGCGAGCTGGATGCGCTGAATGTCATGCTTTTCCAGGCAGGCGCTCAAGGCATCGCTAAGGAGCCGGCGAAAGACGCGCTCTGCGTCAGGCAGGTCGAGTTCTAGCCGCGAGGCCATTTATTTAATTGCGCGCTCCCTATCGCCAGCGGTAGCGTTTACTGCGACACAGTATCTCCGGAGATAGTTGGGCGAGTCAAGGACAAAATGAGCGGACGTTCCGAACTATCGGCGAGGGTCAGGAGGCTCAGAGGCGATCTGAGTCAAAGCAAGTTCGCGACATTGGTGCAAATAGACCAGGGCAGGATTTCTGAGTATGAGTCCGGGGAAAAGCGCCCCGGATTCTTGGCGTTGATGTCATTGGCGAACTACGCCCGCAAGCTGGGCAAAACCGACGAGGCAGATTGGTTTTTGGGCACTGTAGATAGGAGTGAACTCCACCGTTTTTTGCAACTCAACGCTGCGGCGCAGCTGGAATCCGTCGGAGCGAATGTCGGGCTCGTGCTGCCGCACACCGATCCGACAGTGAATGCGGGCGGCGGGATGCATCTTATGCCGGTTCCTGACTGGCTCGCGAGCAGCCATCCAGGACTTAGGTACGTAAAATCGACCGACGACTTCATTTTCCCATTCAAACGCGGGGACCTGATACTTGTCGATTCTTCGGAGACCGATCCGGCCAAGCTCTTGGAATCGCCCATCGTTGCGTATCGCGAAAATCATTTCTCACCGGCGGAGAGAGCGAAGCTTGAGAGCAAGTGGGCGGCAAAACATCTTAGCCCGGAGGAAGCCAGTCGTCGTCGTGACCGTCGCCAGTTTCCGTTTCTGCGCACGGGGATTTTCGTTGGACGACTCGTTATCAACCAAACGGTGGGATTCCTTCCGACGATCGAGGTTCGGACCAACTCCGGCGACACTCTATTCGAATATTTTCATGCTCCAAAATCCAGCGGTCGCGACCTGTGGAGTGACGCGATCGGTCGCCGATTCACGGACCTATCGATCCTCGGCCGCTACGTCGGCTGGCTTTCGGCTCCGCCTGATGGCTTGCCGGAACTTAAGGCGCTGGACCTTCATGCAGGGATACGTCGGCGGGATAGGGAAGCACAAAGCGACAACGAGCGGAAAAAGAAATGATGCCCTGGCGACGGAGGGCTTACGTCAAAACGGAGGAAAAAATCATGCTCGCAGTTGGACGCAATACCCAGGACAAAATCCAGCTGGGAATGGACGCGATGCTCGGCGTGAAGGAAGCTCTCGCCGACAGGAACGTGCGACCCTTCCGCGGCATCAAGGAAGCCTACATCACCTGCACGGGCGACACTTATTGTGAATTGATGGACCGCGGCGGCTTCTTCCGGGTGTCGGAATCCATCGCCACCACGGACTTTCCCAACATCCTGCTCAGCTCGCTGACGAAGAGGCTGATCCAGGACTACGTCGAATATGCGATCGTGCCGGGACTCGAGCGGCTCTACACCGCGACGGTGCTGGGCGACTACAAGCCCCAGGACCGCGTGCGCATGGGCTACCTCGGCGATCTGCCGACGGTGGCGGAAGCCGGAGCATACGTCGAGCTGACCAAGCCCACGGACGAAAAGATCACCTATTCGCTGGTGAAGAAAGGCGGATTGCTGACCATCTCGGAAGAGACGATCCGCAACGACGACCTGAACAAGATCGCGCAGTTCCCCAGCCGCCTGGCGCGGGCCGCGCGGCATACGCTGGCCACCTTCGTCACGACGTTCTTCACCACGCCGCCTGCGTACGATCCCGACGCGCTGGCATGGTTCCACGCCACGCACAACAATCTGGGCTCGACCGCGCTTTCCTCGGCCGAGCTCGACGCGCGCGCCATTCTCCTCGCGAAGCAGTCGGAAAAAGACTCGCTGAACCGCCTGGGGCTGACGCTCGATTGGCTGATGATCCCGATCGACGTGCGGCCTACGGCCATGCAGATCAACCGCAACATGACCGGCACCAACAACTGGTATGAAAAGTTCGGCGAGAATGAAGAGAACATCATCGTGAACCCGCTTCTGAACGAAGCGAACGTCCACAGCTGGTACGGCGGCTGCTTCCCGAATAACGCGCCGTTCCTCGAGATTGGTTTCCTCGACGGGTACCAGACGCCGCAGCTCTTCATCGCCAACGACCCGAGGTTCGGGACCCAGTTCTCCAATGATCAGTTGCAGTACAAATCGAAATTCGTGTTCGGCGGAAAGCCGATCGATTTCCGCGGCGTGTTCAAGGAAGTTGTAGCGTAGAGCTGGCGAACTGACCTTGAGTCCCACGGCGGCGCGGAAGAAGACGCTGAAGGATGCTTGGGTTCGAAATTTCTGTCCCCCCCTAAACCGGGGAGAAAAGGGAGATGCGGATGGGTGACGAAGTGAAAGTGACCGCGGCGGAAATTCCCCCGATGCCGGAGTTGGCGGGTGCGCTGGCTCCCCTGCCCGCGAGCAAGCAGCGGGAATGGCGCGACACTTATGCGAAGGCGCTGAAGCAGGCGAAGATCGACGTCCCCGAAGGCGGCATGGAGCAGCGCATCCGGGCAGTGAAGGAAGCGAACCGCATATTCTGCGTGGACGAGCCGCTGAGCTACAAGGACGCGATGGCGCTGGAGCCCTGGCAACTGGTTAAGCGCCAGCAAATGGGCGACCGGCTGCATGTTGTCACGATCGACGGAAAGGGATTGTGGTTCGAAGTGTCGCGCGGCGTTGACGTTGCCGCGGGCAAAACCGGCGCGAAGACGAGCTGATTTTTCGGAGGAGAATCATGCGCGCGTCTGGCGATGCGAAATCTAAACGGGCTGCCTACGGGCAGGCGCTCATCGAGGCGCAAGCAGTCTATCCGAACGACGGGACCGCCCAGCATCGCTACGCGATGCGCGTCGCGAACCGCGCGCTGCGCGTGCGTGCCGATCGCGCTTCAGGGGATGACCTGCAAAAAGCCATCGCTCAGGCGCTCCTCGATTCCTACGACAAAGGCGCTGACCATGCAGGGCGAGGCCCGCTCTCAGTGGTGAAAACATATGCGAGTTTCGTCATTGCGAGCGGGGCGGACGGCAAACTCTATCAGATCAACTACACCGTCGGAGATGCCGGCATAATTTTCGGCAATCCAATCGAGACGGAAGGGAAGCATGTGCCGGTTCGCGTTTGACTCGCCGCAGGCCTTCAACGCCGAAGAGAGATAATAGATGGCGGCCAGTGGAAAGGAACACGGGGAGCAGCAGGGAACCAATGCCAAAAATCTTTTTCCGCTCGATGCTCCTGAGCCGGTCGTGAGCTTCCAACGAAACGGGCGCGTCTTTCGCCACATCTTCCGCCGGTTAACCGCTGCCGATCATCAGGCTTACTGCGACGGCTTGAGCACGGAGTTCACCGGCGACGGGCGCAGCTGTGTCTATACGGACGTGGCACGTCTCGTTCTCTACGCGCGCGCGATCCAGCGAGTCGATGGCTACCAGACGCGCGACGGCCGCGAGCCGCATGAGCTGCCAAACTGGCCGGACTGCGTGCCGCGGCACCATCGCCTGACTGCGATTGAGTTGCTGCTGAAAAACCGGGGCTTCGTCATGGTGGACACATTGCGCCTGGCTCCCGATGGCAAGAGCGTTTCGTTCGTGGTCACGCGGGATGAGGGCGAGACTTCGCAGAAGGAGGGATATTACCGAGTGATTCACCGCTTCCTCGCGCCGAAGATCCAACACCGAAAGCGATTCCTTCGGGCCATGAAAATGAAAGGTAGCCGCAACCCGCATGCAGCCTTTGTGAAGCTTTACGATGAGCTGATCGAACGTGTGAATGGCTATTCGGTTTCCGGACGCGAGCCGCGCGGCAGAGAAACAATCGCGCGCGAGATGGATGCTTCGCATAAGGGATTTGCCGTCTTTACCCTTCTTTCAGCAGCGCCAGCGACGCGGGGTGAGGTGCACTGATGGCCGCCACAGCAAACATCATAATCGAGGTTGACGACACGGGGGCAACGTCAGCGATTCGGGAGATCGGCGCCGAAGCCGCGAAACTCGGCCCAGCCTTTCACGCGGCGGGGTCAGTTTCCACGCAGACCTTCAATAGCATGGCGGCAGACACGAAGAAGGTCCGCGAAAGCGCGGCGCTCATGCGGGATGATTTCGGAATCAACATCCCGCGCGCCCTCCGGAGCACCATCGCGGAAAGTGCCTTGCTCGGCCCCGCCTTTGCGGCAGCGTTCAGCGGAATGGCGATCGTCGCCTTTACGCAGATCGTGAAAAGCGCGATCGATCAACTGACCGGATTCAACGCAGCCCTGGCGGAGATCGAGAAGCAGAACGCGTCAATCATGCAGAGCACCGCGTCGGCCAACAAAATTCTTCTGGGACCTCAGAACCTGAAGGAGATCACCGCGCAGCTGCTAGCCGCGCAGAATGGCGTCGAAGGGCTGAATCAAAAGCTGGGGCTCACGGGCAACCTTTTCGCCGATGCGCTTAAAACCGGCATTGCATCCAGATTCAGCGCGTCCGGCGCTAACCTTGTCCAGGAACTCAATACACAGAAGCGGCTCGTGGAAGAACTGACCGTCGAGCAAGCGAAGCTCACCGACGAGCAGCGGCGCACCGAGCCTATCGAGGTTCTGAAGGAGCAGAACGCCGCGCGGCTCGCTGGGCTTATGGGCATGGCGAAGATCAACGAGGCCGAGAGAGAGGAAACGGCCGTCGTCATGCGTGAAATGAATGCGCAGATCGTCACGCATCGCGTGGGACAGGCTGAGATCACCGCGATCCACGCAAAGTTCACCGCGGAGCGGAATCTTGCTGAGCGCGAAAGTTTTATCGAGGAGACAAGAGCCTATCTCCAGGCGAAGGTCAATGCCGCGAGCACCTACGATGCCAAATTCGAGCTCGCGAAGGGAGAGGAGAGAATCTACCAGGAGCTGAACCTGAAGCTGTTCGAAATCGAGCAGGAAGAACTGAAAAAGGGAATCAGTCTCGACGGGCTGCGGGTGGCCGCAAAAATGGAAGCGGCAACCCAGATCGAGGATCTCGAACACCGTCACGCTGTGAAAATGCGGCTGATGGAGGACGAAACACTAAACATCGAGAAGAGCGCGGCCGTCGATAGCGCGGCGCCTTGGCTGCGCGCGGACCTCGCGATCGTCGCGAGTTACCAGGAACGAATGGCAAAGATTAAGCTGGAGCTTGACGCAGGACGCCTCGACTCGGAGCATGCCGCGCGCCAGGAAACGGCTGCGTGGACGGTGGCGTTTGCGCAGCAGCGTGACGCGATGGCCACGCAGATGGAGACGCTCTACACCGACATCACCGGCGGCAACATCGGCAAAGCCTTCCTCGATATGTTCCGCAAGATGGTTTTCCAGATGGTCGCGACGTGGGTCCTCGGAATGCAGGGAATGCGCGCGGTCGCTGGGCAGGCGATGGGCGGCGGGAGTGGCGGAATTCTTGGCGCGATTTTTGGCGGCGGCGGGAGCGGAGGAGGAGGCGGAGGAATCCTGGGAGGAATTTTCGGCGGCGGCAGCCAGGCAGGCATCAGCGGCATCCCCGGCGTGATCACGAATTTCGGAGGGGACATAACAGCGCTGCCGACCGACCTCAGCGCGGGCGCGATGGCGATGGCGCCGCTGGTTGGCGTGGGACTCTCCGCGGGAATGGGCGCCGGGCCGATCGGCACCACGCTGCCTTCCGGCGCCGGCGTGGGAACCGCGGCAGCAGGCGCTGCGGGATTGGGAGGGATCCTCACGAAGATTTTTCCGAATGGGCTCTCTATCGGCGGAGCAACCATTTCCGGAACGATGCTTGCGACGCTCGGCGTCGGTCTGCTGGCTTCGAGTTTCGGGAAGGGCGGCATCCTCGGCATTCTCGGCAGCGCGGCGGGAGGCGCCTCGATCGGCTTCTCGATCGGCGGTCCGTTCGGCGCGGCCATCGGTGCAATCGCCGGGGGCATCTTCGGACTTATCAGCTCGCTCTTCGGCCAGCATAAAGGAGACAAAGCGCGCATCCAGGTGATGGAGCCGCTGATCGCGCAAATCAAAATCCTCAAAGATTCCTACGACGTTTTCCAGACGCCCTATAACACCGGCGTGAGCCAGCTGGAAACGCTGCGCGCCAACGCGATCACTGCACTGAAGCAGATCGGCGGCCACCAGGTGAGGGGCAACACCACCTCCACGAACAAGCTCATCGATGACGCGGAGGCGTACCTGAAGACGACGGAAGCCGAACGCGCGCGGCGCGGTCAGATCGCTTTCGGGCCGCCGCAATTCCGCACGGGGGGCCTCGTCGGTCCAGGCGGCGGCGCGGTGCCGCCCTGGTTCGCGGCAAGCGCCATGCACTTCGACAGCGGCGGTGCCGTGCCCGCTTTTCTTCACCGGGGCGAGTTCGTGATGAGCGAGGGAGCGGTGCAACGCTACGGCGCGGGAAATCTCGCCGACATTAATTCAGGCGGAAGCGGCGGCGGCGGAGGGGGCGGAGAAGTTCACTTCCACATCACCGCGATGGACGCGCAGAGCTTCGAATCCTGGCTGAAGAACGGCGCGGGCGTGTCGATTCTGAAGTTCCTCTGGTTCGCGGATAACGCGGGGATGTGGCGGTAAATGTCCGAGCAGAACATGGGCAGAGCAACACGGCTCTTGTGGATGGTTTTTGCACCGTTCGAGTTCGTCGTTACGATTGCGGTGGCAGTCCTTCTCTATCTGGGCGTGGCCATTCTCCTCTATCTCGGCGCGTTGTGGAGCTCATTGAAAAGGGCCGTCACTCTCGCCGTACATCGTTTCAGGGTCGGTCCCATTTTGAGTAGCGCAGATGAGAGCACGACGGCGACGATGCCACCGCTCTTCGAAGCTCCGACGCGCGGTCCTGCGGGCCGCGGGCGTTTTCATTCTTCGCTGAACTGAGGTGGACGAAGGTTATGCCGAAAACGGGAGAGCGGCGCAAGACGCATCGGCCATTCGCGATCGACAAGCTCCCGTCTGAATGGCGGGAGAGAATCATCGCGTTGCGCGCCACATGGATGCCTTGGGAGCGAATCGAAGAAGAGTCCGCCCAATGGGATTGGGAAAAACTCACGACGCCCCAACGCCAGCTCTATCCGAAGCGGCGTATTCCGATGAGAACATTGCACCGGTGGTACGACGTGCAAGTCACCCAAAAGATTCATCAGGTACAGGTGGAGCGCGTGGCCTCGCTGGAGATTGCAGCGAAGTTTGGCGCGGGCGGTTACGAGAAGTTGGACGAATCCGTGAGGAACGCCATCGCGGACGTTGTCTTCAGCCACGTCAAAGGCCCAAGCGATCCGGAACACTTTCGCAAAAAGCTGGAGGACCTCGGCTGGCTGCTCGCGCGAAATCGGCAGCTCGACATCGCCAAAGAAAAAGTGGATGTCGAGCGGATGAAGGTCGAGGATGTTATCGCCAGAGGGAACGCGGCAACCATTGAAGCGGCCAAACAACTCGGCAGGGGCGGGAAGCTCACGCTCGATGCCATTAACCACATCCGCGAGCGGACCTTTGGGCTACCGCCGATTGTGAGGGCCGATCCTGCGCTTCTCCAGGAGAAACTCGACGAGATATATGGGCTCCGCGGCGCGCCCGCGGAGCGAAGCTAAGGCGAATATGCTACTGACACTGAATGTTGGTTTCACTCCACTTATTGTGGAAAATCGCGCCACTTATCGCGGAAAGCCCCATATTGTTAACCAGACACCCGAAGAAGGGTGTCTGTCCTGAACGACCCTCGGGAGTGAAGGATCTCTCTTCTGTCCTGCCGCCTTTCTCTCTTTGCGTCTCCTTCTGGGGCTGTATAATTAGCGCGCACATGGAATTCCAGAGAATCCAGAACGCCATCGAGCTTTTCGGGCCGCCACCACCCGCGCCGCCTGAAGCACCGCCGCCTGAAGTGCCGCCCGAAGCGCCTCGCGACCTGCCTGGCCAGTTGGAGCCAAAACTCGAGATAGCCTGGGGAGATTTCCATGGAGGTTTGGCAAGCAGCCTGGGCGTTCTTTTCTGGCGGCCGTTTGCCGCGAAGGACAGCCTAAAAGGTCACTTTTTTAGCGGTAGCTGGGTGGAGGGGCGCGTGCCGATGCGCGCCGTGGTCGCGGCCGCGCTGTGGCACCTCGCTTTCATGGTGGCGCCATTTCCGCAGTTCTCCGGGCCGCACAAAAATCCTGCGTTTGAAAACACGGAGCTTGTTTGGTCCGGGCCGATTGAGGATTTTCCGCTCCTGGAAATTCCCCGGCAGAAAGCCAAGCCCGCTGCGCGCGCGGCGCATGAAAAACCGCTTCCGGCGCAAGGCGCCGACGCGTTTCATCCCCGGCAGCGTATTTTCACGGACCCCGTGCATCCGACTCATCCGAGACAAACGCTGATCAATTCTTCGGCGCCGCATGAGCCTCCGAAGATTCTTCCGAATTTGCCGAATATGGTTCAGCTGCAAAGCGTCGCAGGTCCAGCGCGGCCGCGTTTGCAGATCAGCGAAGAAACGCTGAAAAAATTGCGCCCGAAGCGACGCCGCGTGGCTGCGGCTCCCTCCGCTCTGTTGCCTGATATTCCGAACGCCGAGCAGCGCCCTGCGGAAATCAGCCTCGCGGTGCAGCAGAACGCTCCTGCACGGCCGAACGTGGAATTGAATACAGGTTCAGCGCCGCGCTTTGCGCAACGCGTGCAAACCGGCGATGCCGCGCCCGCTCCCGATGTAGGCGCGGCGCAACTGAGCGCCGTCAACGGGAGTCCCGCGACACTGATTGCGCTCTCGGCGGCGCCTGCCGCGCCCGCGACACCGCTGGTGGTGCCGCAAGGCAATCTGGCGGCGCGCGTCTCTATTTCTCCCGAAGGCAAGAGCGCCGGAGCGCCGGGAGAGGCGAGCGCGACTGGCGCGGGTAACAACTCCATCGGCGTGAGCATCAGCGGCGGAAATCCGCGCGGAAGCAGCGCTGTTTCTGGCTTAGGCCGCGCTCCAAAGATGAGCTCACCTACGCCGCGTTTGCTGGTGACAAGGCCGGAAGCCAACGCGGGGAATGATGATCCGCCCGAGAGAAGCGCGCCGCCGAATTTTACCGCGCTGCCGCCGGGCGCGAAGCCGGAGCAGATCTTCGCGTCGAAGCGCGTCTACACGCTGCGCGTGAATATGCCGAATCTGAACAGCGCGACGGGAAGCTGGATTCTGAATTTCTCCGAGCTGCGATCGAGCGTTGATGTTCCCCGCGCGATTTCCGGCGATTTGTCCGGGCCCGTGCCGTTGAAAAAGATTGATCCGAAGTATCCGCCCACGCTGATCAGCGAGCACGTCGAAGGCGAAGTGATTCTTTACGCGATCCTTCGCGGCGACGGTTCCGTGGACAGCATTCAGCTGGTCCGCGGAGTCGACGAGCAGCTCGATGCCAACGCCGTGAATGCGTTAAGCCAGTGGAAATTCCGCCCCGCAACGAGGCAGGGGTCGCCGGTCGACCTCGAAGCGATCGTGCACATTCCGTTTCACGCTCCCGAGGAGCGATAGAAATTTTCTTGCGCGGCGGGGCGCGGAAAATTTACGAGCGGCCTTCGGCGAGTTTGACCAGCGCGTACAGCGCATGATTGACCGGAGTGGGCACTCCGAGCTCCGCGCCGCGGCGCGCGACGTAGCCATTTAGAGAATCAATTTCAGTGCGTTTGCCGCGCATCAGGTCTTGCGCCGTCGAAGAGAACGCTTCGGCCATCTGGGTGGTGATCTTGAATGCGCCGTCGAGCGCGGCTTTGGGATCTACTAGTCCGGGGGGACGAATGCCAGCGGCGTGCGCCACCGCCAGGACTTCGTACACGGCAGTTTCGACGACTTTGCGCGCGTCGTCGCTCACGCCGATCCGGCCGTACTTGACTTTCGCGAGCGCCGAGATGGCATTCAACGCGCAATTCCAGATGAGCTTCGTCCAGAGCTCTCCGACAATATTTTCTGAAATTCGGCAGGGCACGGCAGCGCGCTCGAACAAGTTCGCAACACGCTCGGTCTTGGCGTTTCGCGGACCGATGGCTAGATCGCCTCTGCCGACGTGTTTCACGCGGCCCGGCTCCGGCACGGATGCGGCGACATAAACGACGGCAGGCAATGCCTCAATTCCTGAGGCGGCGCGAATTTGCTCCACGTTGTCAACGCCGTTCTGAAGGTTAACAACGAGCGCCTCCGGAGCGAGCAGCGGGGCGATGGCACGCGCCGTTGCCGCGTTGTCCGTCGTCTTCACGCAGAAAAGAACGATGTCCGCTCCACGGATGGCATTTAAGTCTGTGGCCGCTTCGACCTGCACGCTTTCCTGAAAATGGACCGTATCGAGAAACAGTCCGCTTTTCTTCACTGCTTCGACGAACGCCGGCCGGCCAATCATCACGACAGGCGCGCCGGCGCGGGCAAGCATCCCGCCGAAGTAACCGCCGACGGCGCCTGCTCCAACAACGGCGATTTTTGGCCAGTCGTTTTGGGGCGTCACGTGGTGATGACCGAAATGAGGCGATCGATGTCGCGCTCTGTATTGTACAGGTGGGGCGACACGCGTATGTTACCTTCGCGCAGGCTGACGATCACATTCTCCTCGCGGAGCTTCTGATAGAGTGCCAAGGTCTTCTCCTTAGTGCGTGCCGCAAAACAGCCATAAGACCCCCGACGATCTGCTTCCAGAGGGCTCGCCGGAATGCAACGATCCTTGGGCAACCGCTCGTACATTAAGTCAATTAATTTGCGGTTGTGCGCGGCAACCGTCTCCGGACCCGCACGCACGACAAAGTCAGTCGAGACGTCCATGGCCACAAGATTGAGATTGAAATAGCTGGCCGATTCGGCGGTGTCCCAGCGTTTAGCGGCCGCCTCGGGTTTCGGGTCGTCGAAGGAAAGAGAGGAGAAATTGTGTGAACCAGGGACCGCCATCCAGTAGAAGGGTCCGGGCCGCATTTTGGCGATGAGCTCGCTCTTGGCCCAGAAAAATCCTGTCCCAAAAGGGCCGAGCAGCCACTTGTATCCGGCGCATACCATAAAATCCGCGCCCAGTCGTTCAACGTCGAGCGGCATTGCGCCACAGGACTGGCTGATGTCCAGAACCAGGAGTGCGCCCTGCGCGTGGCAGGCGGCGGCAACTCGGGCGGCATCGAGCAACGAGCCATCGTCGAAGCGCACAAGACTCACCGACACGACTCTCGTCTTCGGCGTCATCGCCGCAAGCAAATCATCCGCGGTGATGAAACGCTCGCGCGGCGACACGATTTTGAGCTTCAAGCCTTCGCGCTCCTCCATCGGCTTCCACGTTGCGTATTGCAGCGGAAATTCGCCTTTCGAGGTAATCACTTCGTCGCCCGGATTCCATGACAAGCCATACGCAATAGCGGCCATTCCATTGCTCGCGCCTGTAGTGATGGCGATCTCTTCTGGCCTGCCGCCAATCAGCCTAGCGACGGACGCGCGGATGCGGTTCGGAACTTCGAAGAATGTGGAGTCCGATTTGTGGTGTGGATATTTGTTCGCCTCGATGGCAGCCTGCACGGCTCGAATCGTAGCCCGAGGCATGGGCGACTGGCTCGCGAGGTTCAGGTAGGTAGCGTCTTCAATCTCAAACCATTCCTGCCGCCAATCGGTGTGAACGGAAGCTGTTGCCGTCGCCATGAAGTTCTCCTTCCAAAGGTTGGTAAACAGCCAGAATCAAGGAAAGCCGCGCGGATGCAACATCCAATTTGGGACAGTAGAGAGCCTAGAAATGGCTCCGCAATTCACGGAAAGCGGGCAGAATCACGAGCTTTCCCGAACCCGCCAAGACGGGCTCATGTTCCAGATGCCAAGTGTGCTCGTGAGGAATGTAGACGGCGTTCAGGCCGATTTTCATCGCGGGGTTGATGTCGCTGCGCGGGCTGTTGCCGATCATCCAGCCGTGTGACTTTACGATCTTGTGCTTATGAACGAGGCCGCCGTAAGTTTCGGGGTTTTTCTCCGGCACGATTTCGATGAATTCGAAAAATCCCTGGAGCCCCGAGCGCTCTACTTTCGCGGCTTGTTCGGCGGGCTCGCCTTTGGTGAAAAGAATCAGGCGGTGCCGCTCGGTCAGATAGGCCAGCGTTTCCGGCACACCATCGAGAATTTTCGGCGGCGTGCGCTCCAGCTCCATGACGCGCTGATGGATCAACGCAAGCGTCTCCCTTTTCGCCATGTGGTCCGCAAGCTTGAGGTAGGTTTCCTCGAGGGAACGGCCGAAGCTGCGCACGCCATAGCCGTATTGGCGAATATTTTTGCGCTCGGTCTCATTCAGGATGTGCCGAATATAGGCGCGGGTATAGCCGGCCGACTCCACGATGCTAATGAAATCTTCGATCAACTTCTCGAAGAAAACATTGTTTTCCCAGAGGGTGTCGTCCGCGTCGATCAGCAGTGTGTTGCGTCGCATCGAGATCCGTGTGCCCTCAAGAGGTTTTGCGGTGCCCGGCTGCGAGCTTTTGCAGGATGCCGCTCGCGACTTTCTGCAATTCGCCAAATCGTGTCAGGTAATCCTGAAAGTCGTGATTGAGGGCCTGGGCGTCCTGCGGGCCAAGCTGGGTGCGCAAGATCATGTCGCGCAATTTCACGGGATGCGGCAGCAATGCATCTTCCTGCAGCTCTTCGAGAGCGGTCCTGGCATCGTAGTGATACATAATCTCCCCCGCGAAAGAAATTCGGCTGTTCCATTGTACTCGCGCAGCCCAGCCGTGAGCGAGCTACAGGCAACTTAATGCGGGCAGGAAAAAGTCAAGCGGCGGATGCCGCGACGGGTAGAAATTCGTAGCGTTCGATCTTTGCGGCGATTCCCCTGCGTCCGTCCGGGTCCGAGTCCACCCGCACAATCGTGCCACGGCAGCGGATGTCGACTCCTCCGGCCTGCGTCACTTGTTGCGGCAAAGTGATCACGAACTCGATTTCGCCGCCGATTTCGAAATTGGCGTCAACGACAAAATAAAGGCCGCGGTAACTTACGTCGCGCGTCTGCGTCTGAAGTTCAGATCCCTGCGACTCACGCGGCAGGACGCGCAACGGCAGGGTCATAGTGAATCGCCGCGCTTCGCGGCGGTCGGCTCCGTCACTCATGTTACCCCCGGCTGGTGAGAATCTGGACGAAAGCTAACATTGGAGCACGCAAACTGCAACGCGAATTTCAGTAATTTTTGTCCTAGTACGAGGTCTTGGCGGTTTAGATAACTCCGCCCTATACTTGGAGTTACCCCGCCTATTTGCGCGCAGCATGGTTTAAGAAATGTCTGGCCGCGAGCACCATCGCGTGCGGCTCCGCCTCCCGGTAAGACTTCGCTGGACCACGCCCTTCGGTCAGAGAAGCGAGATTTGCGAATCCTTGAACGTTTCTCGCGGTGGTCTCCTTGTCTCGTGTCAGGAATCTCATGCTTCCGGCGTGGGATTGTGGATCACGTTTCCTTATGATGAGTCGATACCCGAGGGACAGCCGGAAGTTCCCGCGCGCGTCCTTCGGTGCGAACCCGGCGCAACTGCACCAGTGAATTTGCGCGTCGCTTTGCGATTCGAAAAGTCGAGGTATGAGGCTTCTAACGGCAATGGACGTTATCCGGATCCTGAGCGGCGCGCAAGCCCGCGCCGCACGCTGGCAATGCCGGTTCATGTGCGGCCCGAACGCATCCCCTGGTTCGAAGAAGCCATGACGCTCGATGTTTCCGGCGAGGGGCTTCGCTTCATGAGCAGCCGTGAGTATGCGCTGAGCGACCGCCTCCTGGTTTCGTTCGATCCGCATGCATCAGCTCCGTGGCAGGCCGGCACGGAAATCCCGGCGCGAATTGTGCGCGTCGACCGCTTGCCGAAGAGCAATGCTCTCGCCGTCACCGTGCAGCGCCTTTCTTAATCGATCCTGCTCACGCCATGTCCGATTTTTACGGGTTCAGCTACACTCATGACTCCAGAATTCCGTTTCCATGGCTACAACACACGAATCGCGGAAATTTTTTCTCGATGGTCCGGCAGGACTCCTGGAAGCCATCCTCTGGAGTCCTGCAAGCGGCAAGAAACCGCCGCTTGCCGCGCTTGTCTGTCACCCGCATCCGCTCTTCGGCGGAACGATGCACAATAAAGTGGTCTATCAGGCGGCAAAATCGTTGGACCAGTTCGGCTTGCCGGTCTTGCGATTTAATTTCCGCGGGGCAGGGATGAGCGCGGGAGCCCATGACCAGGGCCGGGGCGAGCTAGATGATGTTCGCACGGCGCTTGATTTTCTAACCGATACATTTCCCGGCCTGCCCGTGGTGCTCGCAGGATTCAGCTTCGGCTCATGGGTGGGCTTACGGGTGGGCTGCGAAGATTCGCGCGTGGCCGAACTTATCGGCATCGGCGTGCCGGTAAACGACTCGGATTTTTCGTATTTATCGGCTTGCAAGAAGCCGAAGCTATTCGTTCAGGGAAGCGAAGATCAATTCTGTGCCTTAGATAAAGTGAAAGCACTTGTGGCTTCGCTTCCCGGAGATAACCGGTTGATCGTTGTGGATGACGCAGATCATTTTTTAACCGGGAAGCTCGACCAACTGGGCCGCGCCATCACAGATTGGCTCACGGAGCGTCGTCCACAAGTCCGCAAATAGACTCGATGAAACGCTCTTCTTAGGCGCCCTCGCCGCGACTGAAGAGCTTGCTGAATTCGTCGGCCGTTGCGGGCGGCACGCCAACCAGGCGCGCGTTTGCACGCGCGTGCTCGACGCGTGACATCCCCACCAGCGCGGTGGTAATTCCCGGCGATGATCTTACAAATTGCAGCGCCCGCTCCGCGTCATTCGCAAGCCCCAGCGCTTCGCCTACAAATGCCGGCAGATTCCGCGCAACTTGTCCCTGCAGCAGAGAGGCGCTGGCGATCAGCGTGATATCCAGATCGCTGGCCGCTTCCATGACCGTTCGATCGCGACCGCCCAGCGATTGATTGCCCAGCGTCAGCGCCTCGGTCATCCCGAGGTTGAACGGAAGCTGCACGAAGCGAAAGCGATGCGCTCTTCCAGCGATGTCTTCCGCAATCTGCGCGAATTCGCCGAGTTGCATTGCGTCCCGCGCGCGAGCCTCCTGCCGGAATCCATTCCAGGTGGCCATGCCGTAGAACTGAATCTTTCCCGCCGCGGCAGCAGATTCCAGGCAGATGAAGGCGTCCCGCACGCGCTCCAGAAAATCCGGCCGCAAAACTTCACTGAGTTGCGCCTCCGGATTATGAAGATAGTATACGTCGATGGAGTCTACGCCGAGGTTACGCAAGCTGCGCCCGAGCTGGTCCTCCAGATACTTTGGCGTCATGCAGTGGCTACCAGCGACGATATCGTTTGCGCTAAACACTCCTGGCTGGAGATATTCCCGGAAAAAATACTCGTTTGGATCGGCCGGCATTGATCCATCCGGCGTCAAATAACCGCCTTTCGTGCAAAGAATCAGCTCTTCGCGCGCGATGCCTTTCGCGGCGAGTTGCTTGATGGCCGCGCCGATGCTGCGCTCGCTCCGCTGGAGGCGATAGTTGATCGCCGTGTCAATGACGTTGATTCCGCCCTCGGCTGCCGCAACCACCGCCGCCGTGTAGCCCTCGTCGGTTTTTGCGTCCGGCTGACCGAGGTACGTGCCGATGCCCAGCGAAGAAAAAACCAGTCCCTGCGCTTCGCGGAAATGTCCGTCGGCGGCTTTAGCGGCAAACCGCTTTGCGTACCGGCGGGTAGACGCCGGCGTTGCGTGCGTTGTCATGGTAGCGTGATCCGTTCTCGCCGCATTGGAAGAGCGCCGTGCGGAAGTATAGCAGGGCTGCTCATCCTGCTGCGGGCGATGGCTCCCGCGGCGCAAGCAGCCGCGCGCAGGCACGCAGAATGCGCCGGTAGGGCCAGTCTTTCTCGCGAAAGAAAATCTCTCCCTCGCGCGGATTACTGTAATACCAGCGCGCCACGAGCCACAGGTGCTCACTGAGATCATCCCTGCCGGTCAATCCGAACCCCGTCGAAGCCGGGGGGAGGAATCTCCCTTCGCTTCCCTTGGCACGATCGCCATTTTCCAGATGATCGCGGAATATTTGTTCGGCCGAACGCGGTTGGCTCGCAATTTCCGCAAACCGCAGGAAAAACGGCTCCGCCAGCCTTCCGCCATGCACCGCGTAGACGCCGATGGTCTGCTCCTCGGGGGCGCGTTGCAGGATCACCGCGTTCACGTCCTGAATCCGCCGCGCCAGCTCCGGACGCCCTCGCAGCACATCGTCCAGTTTCTCTATTTTCTTGTGTAATGCGGATGCCCGTTCGAAGTCGAGCTCTGCGCTGGCGCGTTCGCGCTCCTGTTCGATCGTGGAGCGCAGCGAGCCGCCGCTCGTATCCAGAAACTGTACGAGTCGCTGCACCTCCGCGTCGTACTCTTCTTTCGTGCAGCCCGCAAAACAGGGCGCGAGGCACATCTTCATTTCAGAATAGAGGCAGCCGGGGAACGAAGGGTCGCGGCGGATTTTGATCTGGCATCGGCGCACCTTGAAAAAATCCAGCGCGCGCTCGGCGAACGCTTCCGCCGAACGCCGCGACGCGAAGGGTCCATAGTACACACCCGAAGCCGGTGCGCCGTTCTCATCCACGGGAATCCGCCGGGTCACAAAGCAACGCGGATAGGCATTTCGCAGGCTCACCTTCAGCACAGCTGGCGGGCGCAGGCGCATCAAGTCGCGGTAGCGTTTCGGGAAAATCCGCTTCGCGTTCTGGTAATAAGTAAGAGTCTGTTCGAACGGCGAGCCGGTCACCCGGTAGCGTACGCCACTCGAAAATTCGCGCAAGTTCAGCCGTTTGCTCGCCGGATCGACGGGACCCAGCAGCCGTTGCAGCCGCCTCCGCAAATCCTGCGTGCGGATCAGAAATGGCTCAGCCTTTTCTTCGCGCGGCTCGACCAGGCACACGGCTGGAAGCGGCGGCAGAGCAGGGAAGAATTCCTCGGCGCGCGCAAGATTGAATGCGAGTCCACGGTTGAGTTCCAGCACGCCGTCAGGATACTACGGGCAGGTTAAGACTTCAGGACCCACGAGGAAATCACCAGGCGCTGGATTTCGCTTGTGCCCTCATAAATTTCAGTGATGCGTGCGTCACGGTAATTGCGCTCGACGGGATATTCGCGGCTGTAGCCATTGCCGCCGTGAATCTGGATCGCTTTGTGCGTGACGCGCGTGGCCATTTCACTTGCGAAGAGCTTCGCGATGGCCGCGTCCCTGGTGAATCGCGCGCCGGTGTCCTGTTTCCACGCGGCTTTGCGCACCAGCAACCGCGCTGCATCGATCTCCGTTGACATATCGGCGAGCATAAACTGAATGGCCTGAAATTGCGAAATGGGCTGGTCGAAGGCCATTCGCTGTTGTGAATATGCCAGCGCGGCTTCGAGCGCGCCCTGCGCGATGCCTGTTGCCTGCGCCGCGATGCCGATCCGTCCGCCGTCGAGCGTCGAAAGCGCGATTTTGTAGCCCTCGCCTTCGTTGCCGATGCGATTCATCACTGACACTTCGCAATCGGTGAACACCAACTCGCAGCAAGCTGTCGCGTTGATGCCGAGCTTTTTTTCTTCCCTGCCGATTTTAAATCCAGGGGTTCCCTTCTCTACGACAAGCGCCGTGATGCCTTTTTCATCCTTCGCCGGATCGGTGTTCACATAGACAATCGCGGCATCTGCGGCGCCACCGTTGGTGATCCACGCTTTGGTGCCGTTGATGACGTACTTCTCGCCTCTTTTCGCAGCCTTGGTTTGTAGCGCCGCGGCATTCGAACCCGCTTGTGGCTCGGTCAAGGCGTAGCAGCCGATTTTTTCTCCGCGCGCAAAGGGCAACAGAAACTTCTTTTTTTGTTCTTCCGTGCCGAAGCGGTGGATGGGGTCGCAATAGAGCGAATTTTGCACCGAGAGAATCACACCGGTTGACGCGCAGCAGCGCGAAATCTCTTCGATCACAATGGTGTACGCGACGTGGTCGAAGCCGGCGCCACCCTCTGCTTCGGGGAGCGTTATGCCTGTCAATCCGAGTTCCGCTGCTTTCTTGAAGAGGTCGCGTGGAAAATGTCCGGTCTCGTCCAGTTCCTTCGCCAGCGGCTTCACTTCTGATTCCGCGAACTCACGCACGCTCTTCTGCAGTAGCTCTTGTTCTTCCGTCAGCTTCAGGTCCAATGATGTTTTCTCCGCCCGCGGACCATCTAGAAACTTGCATTCAGCATTTTACGCCAGCGTTTCCGATTGCTGTTCAGAGGAGGGCCTTGCGAAGCCGCTCGTAAGTTGTTTGCAGATCTTCCGGCTGCACGCGCGTTTCACCAGTCACGGTCATGAAGTTTGTGTCGCCGATCCAACGAGGCAGTGCGTGCAGGTGCAAGTGTCCCGTCACTCCGGCTCCCGCAGCGCGCCCAAGATTCATGCCCAGGTTCATACCATCCGGTATGTAATTTGTCTGAAAAGCCTTCTCCACGCGCTGCGCCAGCTGCATCATTTCTTTTAGCGCCTCCGGCTCGCACAAATTCAATTCGGCAACATGAGCGTACGGCACGATCATCACATGTCCCGATGTATACGGGTATCTGTTCAAGATAATAAACGCATTGGCGCCGCGATGGACAATCAGAGTCTCTGAGTCCTTGTTCTTCGCCAGCGCGTCGCAGAAAATACATTCCGGCTGATTACCGCTGTTGACTTGCGCCATATATTGGTAGCGCCAGGGAGTCCAGATATAGTCCATAGCGTCGGGTGCCTCGCGTCAAAAATCTGCGCACAGCATAACGCAAAATGACTGGGCGGGTGTTGCTCGCCTCTGCTTGGATTGATTTTGCGTGACAAAAGCGCCAGCTAGATGCCAGCGCGACTCAGTCAAGGCAAAGGAGTCGGGGTGTTTGAATCCCTAGGAATGCGGCCCGTTGCCCGAGGCAGCTCCGGCAGATGCCTGCGCCTCGGCGCTGTTCACAAAATCCTTCAGCTCTTTGCTGGGCTTGAAGAAGGGAATCTTTTTCGCGGGCACTTCGACTTTTGCGCCGGTTTTCGGGTTGCGCCCCACACGTCCCCGACGCTGCCTCGTCCGAAAACTGCCGAAGCCGCGAATCTCGATCTTTTCGCCCTTCTGCAGCGACTGGATGATGCTGTCAAATATGGTTTCGACGATTGTCTCCGATTCCCTGCGCGGGAGCTCGGTCACGCGCAAGATTTCTTCGATAAGGTCGGCCTTCGTCAGTGTCGGTTGCTTGGTCATTTTCCGCATGCCTCGGTGCGCCGCCGGAGTATCGGTGGCCGCAGCTTTTTGAAGCGAAACAGCTTAGAGGGGGCGCCGTCCGCCTGATTGCCCCCCTTCCTATCATTAAAATGACCTTTACGTAAATGAAATTCCGCCGGGGTCCTATCCCCTGGGCAGAGATTAGCGCGCCGAAAGCTTGGACTGAATTGCGTCGCCGATCGTTGCCGTTGACGAGGACTTCGACGTCGTGCGGTACTGCTCAATCTCCCGGCGTTCTATTTGCTTCGCCGCCGCGCGATAGCTCAAGCCGATCCGCCGCGTTTCCGGGCTGATCTTGATGATCTTGAAATCGTATTCCTTGCCTGGTTCCAGTGGCCCGGCGCTCTTCAGGGGCCCCGTTGTGGTGCGGTGCATCGGGCCATGTCCTTCGTCGCGCCGCTTGCGGTCCTCGATTTCCGTGTTGTGGCAAAGGCCTTCGATATTCTCGCCCAGCTCGACGAACGCGCCGAACATGGCAATCCGCGAGACCTTGCCCTTCACGATCTGTCCGACCCTGTGCTGCTTGAACCAGTCGCCCCAGATGTCGTTGACCTGCTTGATGCCCAGCGAGATGCGGCGATTCTCCGGGTCGATTTTCAGCACTTTTGCCGTGACCGGTTCGCCCTTCTTGAAAACCTCGTGTGGATTCTTCACCCGGCCCGTCCAGCTTACGTCACCGACATGCACCAGCCCGTCGAAGCCTTCTTCAATTTCCACGAAGGCGCCGAATTCCGCAATGTTGCGCACTTTTCCGGTAACCACGGTGCCGACGGGATACTTCTCCGCCGTTTGCATCCATGGATCGGGCAGCGCCTGCTTCATGCCCAGCGAAACGCGGCGGTCGCTCGGCTTGATGTCCAGCACCACGACGTCAACTTCATCGCCGACCTTTACGACCTTCGAGGGGTGCGTGGCTTTTTTCGCCCAGCTCATTTCCGTCACGTGGACCAAGCCTTCGATGCCTTGCTCCAACTCGACGAACGCGCCGTAATCCACAACGCCGACAACTTTGCCCTTATACTTGCCGCCGGCGGGATACTTTTCCGCCGCGTTGACCCACGGATCAGCAATCAGTTGTTTCAGCCCCAGCGATACGCGCTGCTTCTCCTTGTCGAATTTAAGAATGATGACGTCCAGCTCTTGCTCCGGCTTCACCACGTCGGAGGGGTGCTTCACGCGGCCCCAGCTCAGGTCCGTCAAGTGCAACAACCCGTCGATTCCGCCGAGATCCACGAAGGCGCCGTACTCGGTCACGTTCTTCACGTGTCCGTGAACGATCTGGCCTTCACTCAGCGTCTCCATTAACGCGGCGCGCTTGGCGTGCTGTTCTTCTTCGAGAAGCGCGCGCCGGCTCACCACTACGTTCCCGCGACGCCGGTTCAGCTTTGTGACGCGCACTTGGATTTCGGTGCCTACCAAATTGTCCAGATTCTGCGTCGGCCGCAGGTCATATTGCGAGCCAGGCAAGAACGCGCGCACACCGACGTCTACGACCAGGCCGCCCTTTATGCGGTCCACGACTTTGCCGGTAATCGGTTCCTTTCCCTTATAGGCCGCGTCAATTTTCTCCCAGGTGCGCCGCCTCAGCGCCTTCTGGTAGGAAAAAATAAGGTAGCCGTCTTTATGCTCTCCCGTGCGCTGTACTTCGATGGTGGCGTTCGGCTCCGGACGCGGAATGTCAGTCTCCGAGAATTCCGCGGCGGGAATCAGCCCTTCGGACTTTTGCCCGAGGTCCACCACCACGCCCTGTTCCGTGTACGCGACAACCTTTACCTCAATCAGCTCGTTCTGCGACGCAGCTTCCTGCTGCTCGTCGTACTGCTCCATCAGCTTGCTCATCTCTTCGGAGCCGGCCGCTTCTTCATCCCCGGCGGAGGATTCGGCCGCGTCCGCAGTTTCGGCATCAGCGCTACCGGTAGCCTTGTGTCCCTCAGCCCCGGTCGCTGGCTCGGCGGCTTTCTCCGGCGCGGACTCGGTTTGCGCCCTGGGAGCCTCGTGCGCCTCTTCCGGAACCTCATTGACACGCGCGCTAGTCTCCGCCGTGGTCGCTTCCGAGGGATCCTCTTCCGTACTTCTGTCTGCAGAATTTGTTTCCGTGGAAGGGCTAGTCTGAGCAGGTTCTGATTCAGGTGCAGGAACGGCGGCTGCCGCCGATGCGAGGTTGTCGTGGTCGGAAAACATGGTTACGTGCCTCCGGGATAAGAATCCCTGTTTCGTCTGCCGTTTTACGGCCGCACATTCAGCCGATAAGATTCCTTGCGGATTCCCTCATGGGTTTAGTGCAAGGAGGTTGACCGCAAAAGCGGCCACTTGGGATACGAATGCTGCGCGCGTCATAAACGCTGCAACGTCAAAATGATACGCGCCGCCTTTGCTCCGTGTCAATGAACCGCCAGAACAGCCCTTAAGCTCGGGCGCGTCCGGCCTGGCGCACTTCGCGGCGAAAGTCTGGCGCAAATATTTCCACCGTGCGGCACATTTCAAACAGGCGCGAGCGCATTCGCGCGCCGATGCGATCCGCCAGCGTGTCTTCGCGCACGGTGATGCGCTGTCCCGCCGGTGACTTCACCGGCTCCGCCCCGCCCGCAGCTTCGTCAAAATAGTTTGTCGTAAGGATCGTCATCCGGCGCTCGTTGTACCGCGCATTCAGTACCAGACCGATGATGTCCAGCACCCAGGCGGATGGCTTGCTCGCGCCAAGATCATCGAGCACCAGAATCTCCACGGTGCGGATCGGCTCGAGAATCCCCGTCTCCGTAGATCCGCTCGCGGGATTGTAGCTCGCTTGAATTTCTTTGAGGAGTTCGCGGTAATCGCAAAAGAGGCCGCCATGCCCGCGTCGAATCAGTTCTTTCAGCGCCGCAACGCCGAGATGCGTCTTTCCCACGCCCGATGGGCCCATCAACAGCAAGCCCTTTTCTGTTGCGCCGGGATAATCCCGCACGAATCCTTGTGCGAGCAGCTTGGCTTGCTTCAGCGATTGCGCGTGGTGCGCCGTCCAGGTTTTTCCATCGCTGAGGTCGGTAACGTAGCTTTCAAAATCGCAATGTTCGTAGCGCTTCGGAATCCGTGCGCGTTCCACCACCCGCACGGCGCGCTCTTCCATTCCACAGTCGCAAGCTGCGGCCATCTCTCCCGCTGAGCCGTCGCCCCTCGGCACCAACTTCCATCCTGTTCCTTTGCACAATGGACAGTTCTCAAGGGCCATGCCTGACAGCATAGGGGCAAGGGCGTTGCACAGCAAGATGCGGTCTTTAGGAAAACTGTGGAAGGCGGCGGTTGTCTCGCTAAGAACTTCGCGATGTTCTTGGCGTGGCCCGCACGATCGCGTGGCGCGGCGCTCTCTCATCCATCTGGGACGCCACGCGCGAGAGCTCCTGTTGTACCACCTGCGCGAACTCTCCCATCTGCCGCTCCATCTCGATCATCTTCTCGCGCATGTTCAGGATGATTTCGATTCCCGCGAGGTTCACTCCCATGTCCCGCGCCAGCGCGAGGATCACATCCAGGCGCTCGAGGTCAGAATCAGTGTACAGGCGCGTGTTTCCCTGCGACCGCGACGGCTTCAGCAGTCCCACGCGTTCATAGAGCCGAAGCGTCTGCGGGTGCAGCTTATACAGCTCCGCCACGGCGCTAATCATGTAGCCCGCTCTGGCCCGTTTTTTTCCTCGTGGCGACATTGCTTCTCTCTTACACGCCTGCCTTGCTGAACAAATCCTTTCGCGGATCCGCTGGCGCGACGTTTTCCAATTCCTTCATCAAATTCCGCACGCGCTCATCGGTAGGCTGCGGCACGACGACCTGAATCTCCACGTACTGATCTCCGCGCGCGCCGTTCCGCGCGCTGGCCACGCCCTTCTCGCGCAGCCGCAGCGTCTTCCCGCTATTAGTCCCCGGTGGAATGCGCACGATTGACCGCCCATCGATCGTCGGCACTTCGATCTTCGAGCCAAGCGTCGCTTCCGGCACCGTAACAGGCACCTTTGTATACAAATCATTTCCGCGCCGCTCGAAAAATGGATGCGGCTTGACCTCTACCCGCAGGTACAAATCGCCGGCAGGCGCCCCCATCGTCCCCGCATTGCCCTTACCTGGAACCCGCACGCGCCCGCCGTTGGCCACGCCAGGCGGAATGCGTACATCTATTGTTTCCGTGCGCCGCACGCGCCCTTCGCCGCCGCACGTTTTGCACGCCGTGCGCAGTTTGCCTGTCCCGCCGCACCGCGGGCACGGCACGTTGAAGCGCATCTTGCCCGCTGCCTGCTGAATTGTTCCCGCGCCGCCGCAAGTCGTGCACGTTTGTGGCGAACCCACCGCGCCGGTGCCGTGACACGTCTCGCACGAATCCAGCCGTGTGATCGAGAGTTTTTTTACCGCGCCGCGGACTGCATCCCAGAAATCGATCTCAATCTGGTATTCGAGGTCATTGCCGGGCTCCTGCTCCGGTTCCATTTCAGCGCCGCGTCCGCCGCGGAAAAATTGGCTGAACAGATCGCGAAAACTTCCTCCGCCACCTGCGGCGCCCGATCCGCCGCCAAAATCGAATCCGCCAAAATCAAAGTTAACGTCTGGCTGTCCACCGGCAGGGGCACCCGACTCACCGGGGCCTCCCGGCGGGATGTTGTCGCTGTAGAAGCCGTACTGGTCGTACGTCCGCCGTTTCTTTGCGTCGGAAAGAACGTCGTAGGCTTCCTGCAACTGCTTGAACTTTTCTTCTGCGGATTTGTCGCCAGGATTCAGGTCGGGATGATATTTCCTGGCGAGTTTACGGAATGCCGTACGAATATCCTTTGCGCTCGCCTTCCGCGAGACTCCCAGCAGTTCGTAATAATCTTGTTTTGTAGCTGTCGGCATCTAGATAGTTGTAGGGGCGCAGCACTGCTGCGCCCCTCTTGGCAAGGGCTTAATTCGGACGCTTGCTCTCGTCCACGTCCACGTACTCGGCGTCGATGACATCGCCGGGCTTGCCTCCCTGCGCGCCACCTGGGCCTTTAGAGGAACCGCTCGCCCCGGCGCCCGCGCTTGCGGCGCCGGCTTGTTCCGCGCCACCCGCCGCCTGATTTGCCTTGTAGAGCACTTCGGCGATCTTGTGCAGCGCGCGCTCGATATTTTCCGTCGCCGAGCGCAGCCGCGCAATTCCGCCTTCGCCGATGGCCTTCTTCGCGTCCTCGATGGCCTCTTCGGCCGTCTTGAGGTCCGATTCGGCAATCTTCTCCCGGTTTTCCCGGATCATCTTCTCGGCCTGGTAGAGGATGCCGTCCAGGCGGTTGCGTGCCTCGACTTCCTCCATCCGGCGGCGATCGTCTTCGGAGTGCGCTTCAGCTTCTTGCCGCATTTTTTCGGCTTCCTCTTTCGAGAGGCCGCTCGACGCGGTGATGGTGATTTTCTGCTCCTTGTTCGTGGCTTTATCCTTTGCGCTCACGTTCAAGATACCGTTGGCGTCGATGTCAAACGCGACCTCGATCTGTGGTGTGCCACGCGGGGCAGGCGGAATCCCGTCCAGTTTGAATCTGCCGAGCGAACGGTTGTCCGTGGCAAATTTGCGCTCGCCCTGCAGGACGTGGATTTCCACGCCGGGCTGGTTGTCTGCCGCCGTGGAATAGGTTTCGACCTTGCGCGTCGGAATCGTCGTATTGCGCGGGATTTGCACGGTCATCACTCCACCGAGTGTCTCCACGCCCAGCGAAAGCGGCGTCACGTCCAGCAAAAGGATGTCCTTCACATCCCCTGCCAGGACCGCGCCCTGGATCGCCGCGCCCACGGCCACGACTTCGTCAGGGTTCACGCCCTTGTGGGGTTCCTTCCCGCCGAAGAAGTTGCGCACCAGCGTCTGCACCTTGGGAATTCGCGTCGAGCCGCCTACCAGCACCACTTCCTGGATGTCGTTCGGCGAAACCTTCGCGTCTTCCAGCGCTTGCTGCACCGGCTTCATCGACCGGTCGAGCAGGTCGCTCATGAGCTGTTCGAGGCGCATCCTCGTGAGCTTCTGCTGCATGTGGATCGGCCCGCTGGGGCCAGCGGTGATGAACGGCAGGTTGATTTCCGTCTCCATCACCTGCGAGAGCTCGATCTTGGCCTTTTCCGCCGCTTCCTTCAGGCGTTGCAGCGCCATGCGATCCTTGCCCAGGTCGATGTTGTTCTCCTTCTTGAACTCGGCGATCAGCCAGTCAACGATTCTCTGGTCGATGTCGTCGCCGCCGAGGTGCGTGTCGCCGTTGGTGGACTTCACTTCGACTACGCCGCTCCCAACTTCCAGAACGGAAATATCAAATGTCCCGCCGCCGAAGTCGTATACCGCGATAGTCTCGTCGCTCTTCTTGTCCAATCCGTAGGCCAGTGCCGCCGCCGTCGGCTCATTGATGATGCGGACGACTTCCATGCCGGCAATCTCCCCCGCTTGCTTGGTGGCTTGCCGCTGCGCGTCATTGAAATACGCCGGGACCGTGATCACCGCCTTGGCGACCTTTTCACCTAGAAAATCTTCCGCGGCGCTCTTCAGCTTGCCGAGAATCATCGCGGAAATCTCAGGAGGGCTGTATGGTTTCCCGAAGATCTCCACGCGCGCATCATCATGAGGTCCTTTGACGACCTTGTACGGCACGCGCTTCATTTCCTCGCCGACTTCGTCGTAGCGCCGGCCCATGAAGCGCTTGATCGAATACACCGTATTCTCAGGATTCGTTACCGCTTGCCGTTTCGCTACCTGTCCAACCAAGCGCTCACCCGTCTTCGTGATAGCCACGACGGACGGGGTCGTCCGCGCGCCTTCCTGGTTGGGGATTACCACCGGTTCGCCGCCCTGCATGACTGAGACGACCGAGTTTGTCGTCCCCAAGTCAATTCCAATAATCTTGCTCATTGCTCCTGCCCCTTCCTGAATCTGAATCTAATATCTTCTCGCTCGAGTCAACTCCGCCCTATGTTCAGCCCTCTGCGTTCCTGACTCTAGCTCGGACAAAAGTATACAAGTTGAGTGTGTGTTTGTCAAGCCTCCTGAAGTGAAAACTAAACTCCTTATTTACAGTGGATTAGACGGCATTGTCCTTCTCATTTCCACCTTCCATCCACGCTCTCTTCAAGACAAACTTGCCGTCCCCACCCGCATCTCAATGTATATGATCTGGCTACGCCCCTGTTTTCCTAGTGGATGCGAGGCTTATATTTTCGTGATTTCGCGGTAGAATCGTCCCTATACTCCGGTTAGATTTCGCTGAATTGACTCTTGGGGAGGATCGAGTGATTCGTCGGCAAATTCTTGCGCTAACTGTTGCTGGGACGCTCTTCGGTTTATGTTGCGTACTCCTCGCGGCGGCGGGCCTGCCGCAGTCCACCGGAGCTGTCTCTGACGTTGATCCGCACACCGCCTTCGGCTCCAAGAACGCGCCCGTGACCATGGAAATTTTCAGCGATTTTCAGTGCCCGGCCTGCAAGACGCTGTTCACTGCCACGAACGGCAAGCTCATGGACAACTACGTCAACATGGGCAAGGTCTATTTGATCCATCGCGATTTTCCCTTGCCCCTGCATGCATACTCACGCATCGCTGCCCGCTATAGCCGCGCCGCGGCGCAGATAGGCAAGTTTGAACCCGTTGAACAAGCCCTCTTTCAGAACCAGGAAAAATGGGAACAGAACGGCGACGTGGACGGCACCGTGGCCGGCGCTCTTTCCGCTGCGGAAATGACCAAGGTTCGCGCACTTGTCAAGGGCGGTACGCTCGACGCGGCTATCGACAAGGATTACGCGCTCGGCCAGATGTATCGCGTCAATCAGACACCCACGACAGTGTTTCATTGCAAGGGCCAGACGTACCCTTATCCGGGTGTCATGAGCTACGACATTCTCAAGCAGTTTCTCGATCAACTTCTCAGCCAGCGATAGAGTGGCTACCTAGCCTAAGAAATGATGCAATCCAGCCCTTTCAATCTCCGCCGCGCCATCGTCTGGATTGGACGCCTCGTCCTCGCCGGCATCTTTATTTACGCCGGCTATTCAAAAATTTTCCTGCCCATCGTGCACCCTCACCCTCCCATCGGCGTGGCTCTTTCCTTCTTCGCCATGCAGGTGGATTCCTATCAATTGCTGCCGCCGCGGGGCGTAAATTTTGTGGCCCACACATTGCCCTTCGCGGAAGTCGCACTTGGCCTGCTTTTGCTAATCGGCTGGAGGCTGCGGATCTGGGCCACCATCGTCACTCTGATCATGCTGGGATTCTTTGCTGCGGTTGTGCGCTCTTACGCGCTAGGGTTGCAGATCAACTGCGGCTGCTTCGCCACTCCCGAGCCGCTCACCATCAAGACGGTTTTCCGCGACGGCGCCCTCGCCGCCCTCGCGCTCCTAATGACCATCTTCGCCTTCATCGATGCTCGCAAGCCTCACCCCTGGTCCTCTCCCGAGAAGGCCTGAGTTCGCGATCCAGCAGGGCTCGAACTATTGAGTCATATCGAACCCGCTGCGGCGGGCCACAAATCTCTCCTCTCCGACTTTTAACTGTCAACTAGGAACTGCCGGCTGTAAACTCCTTTCATCGATGAAAACCCTTGCCGAATATCTCGACCTCGCCGCGCAAACCCACGGCCATCTGTGCGCCGGGCAAGTCCTTGGCGCGCGCCTCGCCATGTTCGGCCTGCGCGAACTCGGCATTGACGACCCCATCGCTGAACGCAAGAGGCTCGTCACCTATGTCGAGATCGACCGCTGCGTCACCGATGCCGTCGCGCTCGTCGCCAACTGTCGCCTCGGCAAGCGCGCCCTCAAATTCCGCGACTGGGGCAAAGTCGCCGCAACTTTCGTCGACCTCAAAACCGGCCGCGCCGTGCGCGTCGCCGCCAAAGAATCCTCCAAGCAGGCCGCCCGCGAAATGTTCCCCGAATTGGAAAAGGAAGCTGGCCAGCAGAAAGCGTACGCGCAACTCTCAGACGAGGTGCTCTTCGACAAAAAGTGGGTCAAAGTCGAAGTCCAGCCCGAAGATCTCCCCGGCTTCAAAGGCCCTCGCGTCGTCTGTTCCCAATGCGGCGAAGGCATCAACTTCAAACGCGAAGTTCTCGTAGCTGGCCGCACCCTCTGCCGCTCCTGCGCCGGCGAAAAATATTATCAGCCCTTTTAGGCATCGGTGTTTAAGCCGGCATCTCATTTCCGGGCGTCTCGCTGGGAGCTCGAATTTGCTTCGTCCCTCCGCAATGCCTTTCAACTGAGTTAAACTTTGTATTTCATGCTGAGTCTTCCCCCGATTACGCTACGTTTGCGCGGCTGGAAGCTGATCGACCGCGTTGCACTGGCCTTTCTGCTGCTGTGCTCGATTACGCTGGGCGCCGCCTCCGGCCTACTCTTCGTTTACGCCAGCGACCTCCCCGAGATTCGCGCCCTGGAAACCTATCGCCCCGATGTCGTGACCGAGATCTACGCGGATGACGGTCAGCTTGTCGGCAGCTTTGCCCTGCAGCGCCGCATTTTGATGACTTACGAGCAGTGTCCCAAAGTTCTCTACAACGCCGTCCTGGCCATCGAGGACCAGCATTTCGAAGATCATTGGGGGATTGACTTCCCGCGCATCGCCGGCGCCGCTTACCGCAATATCATGAAGCGGCGCAAAGCGGAAGGCGCCAGCACCATAAGCATGCAGCTCGCCGGGAATCTCTTCCTGGACCGCAGCGACCGCAGCTTCCGCCGCAAAATGCAGGAGATGCTGCTCGCTCTGCAAATTGAGCGCCGCTACACCAAGCCCCAAATCTTCACCATGTATGGAAACCAAGTTTATTTGGCTCACGGCAATTACGGTTTTGCCGCGGCCGCACAATTCTATTTCGGCAAGCCCGTTACCGATTTGAAGCTCCAAGAAGCCGCGCTCCTGGCCGGCATGATAAACGGCCCCAAATTTTCTCCCATTCTCAATCCCGAAGCCGCACTCGCCCGCCGCAACCTCGTGCTGCGCCGCATGGCCGAAGAAGGCAAGGTCACGCCTGCCGAGGAACAATCCGCGTTGAAGTCGCCACTGGGCCTGCACATTCAATTTCCGCGCAACGACCTCGCGCCGTATTTCTTCGAAGAGATTCGCAAGTACCTCGAATCCACCTACGGTACAGAAGCCGTCCATGAGCGCGGCTTGCGCGTTTACACCACGTTGAACATTAAAATGCAGCGCGCCGCCAATCAAGCTCTGCGCGACGGCCTCCACGCCTACGAGCGCCGCCACGGCTGGCGCGGCGCTCTGCCCAATATTATTCGTGACAACCTCGGCAAGCTCGATACCTACGAAGACGACGATTGGCGGCACACCATCGAGAAAGGGAGCTATGTCACCGGTTTGGTTCTCGCAGCCGATGACAAAGGCGCCACCATCAAGATCGCCTCTTATCGCGCAATTCTTTCACCAGCGGACTTTGCGTGGACCGGCCGCAAGAAGCCCACCGAACTTCTTAAAACAGGGGACCTCGCGCAATTCTCCATTCAAGAGCTGCGCGACAACACTGTCCGCGTTCAACTTGAACAGCAGCCCGCGCCACAGGCCGCCTTCGTCGCCATCGACAACTCCACCGGTGAAATTAAAGCCATGGTCGGAGGCTATAGTTTCGAAGACTCAAAATTCAATCGTGCGACCCAGGCATTCCGCCAGGTTGGCAGCTCGTTCAAGATTTACGTTTATACTGACGCCATCGAAAGGGGCGCTTCTCCTTTCGATACTATCGTTGACGCGCCGTTCACCGCCGTCAGCGGCGGCCGGCCTTATTCTCCCCACAATTACGATGAAAGATTCGAGGGCACCATCACCCTCCGGCGCGCGCTGGCCGGTTCACGTAACGTGCCGGCCGTGAAATTGGCGGAAAAGGTCGGCATCTCCACCGTTGTCGACATGACTCGCCGTTTCGGCATCACCACGCCGCTGCCTCCCTATCTCCCGCTTGCGCTCGGCGCCGCGGACATGAAACTCATCGAGCACGTTTCCGCCTTCACGGTTTTCCCCAACGACGGTATCCGCATCGATCCACACATGATCCGCCGCGTAACTAGCTACGACGGCGCGCTCCTCGAAGAAGCACACCCGGAAGTCCACGACGTCGTTTCGCCCGAAGTCGCTCAAACCATGACTGCCATGCTCGAGGAAGTAATTCAATTTGGTACCGGCATTCAGGCCCGCCCGCTCGGCCGCCCAGCGGCCGGCAAAACGGGCACCACTCAGGATTACACGGACGCGTGGTTCATCGGCTTCACGCCGCAGCTCACCTCCGGGGTGTGGGTGGGTTACGACGACAAACAGATTTCGCTCGGCAAAAAAGAAACCGGCGCCCGCGCGGCGCTTCCCATTTGGCTTGAATTCATGAAGGCAGCGCTCGAAGGCCAGCCCGCCCTGGATTTTGCCAATGTTGTTCCGCTCGAGCAGCAGGTGGGCGAGCATCGCGTCAACGTGGACACTCCAGATACGGCGCCCACCGATGACGAGCCGGCCGAGCCCAAAGTAAGACCACCTGCCTTGTCCCCTCCGACAAAAACCACGCCCGCCAATGCCACCGGGGATGCTGCCCACCTTTGAATTTTCTCTGAACCAATCGCCTTATCGCGTCGCTCTACATCTTTTGCACAACGACGTTTAGAGCGGAGCTCTGGATCGCCCCCAGGTTAACTTGGGACGGGTTCACTGCCAGGCTCATTTGCCACAGAACGTGGCCCGCGGAGTCCGTCAGGCTGAGATTCGCCTGAAATTGCGCGCTAATTCCCAGGGCGCTGGGATTGGCGAGGAGCACGCACTGTGCATTGCCATTCACCAGCGGCTCGCTCCCCTTAAAGCTGAGCAGGGAAGAACTAATGGAATACGCGAGTGTTCCCGCGACGGGCGTCCCGTCGGGATACTTGAAATTCAGCATGAGCGACGGCCCGGACGCACCGGGCAGGATCTCGATGGCCATCACCTTCGCTTTCTCCACGACGTTGTCGAACTCAAGGGTCAACTTGCCATTCGAAACCGTCGCGTCCGCGCCTTTAATTAGCGGTGCATCTGACCCCGCTTCGGCGAAGATGTCGAGATTCTGAAAAACCAGATTTCCTTGAATCTTTACATTGAACACTCTACCCCCCACATAGAAGACGTCGCTGTTCACCTCGGCGAAGTACAGGTTGACATGGTAAGTTCCGTTGGACACTGGAAAGTTGTACTGGAAGCTTACCGTCGTCGAATTCGAATCGGTGCGCCTCGCGGTTTGATACAGTGTCGGATCCGCTGTGCCAGTCATTGTCGCCGAAATCTGGCTCACCACGCCCCCCGTATAATCAGCATCAGCCTGCCAGACCCTGCCCAATGAATCGGTGTAGCTCGGGCCGCCGCACTTCACGCGAATCGGCTGTTGGGCTTGTGCTCCGTTCGGGCAGCATAGTGCAACAAGAAATATCAGGACGCCAAGAATCTTCCTCATGAGTCCTCCTGGGAATGGTTTTCATTTTCTAGTTTTCCATGCTCAAGCGAGGAGGGCCGGGAGGGAGGGAGTCCTGCTTGCAACTTCACAAGCACAATATGGACCGGTTTGCGTTGACGCAATTGTTCTGAGGAACAGATTTAGGCCACCCTAAGACCAGTCTCTCAGCCTGTCCCTTAGTGAGCCCGGAGCTTTCAGGTCGTACTTCTTGTCAGGTTTGACTACAGACGTGGATCAGTTTTTCTTGCGGAAGGGATCCCATCCGCCGGCCGCCAGCTCAAGTTTGCGGTTGTTCTTGTCTTTTCTGAGGATCGCTCGTCCCCGCGTAATTTCTCCTATCTTCGTCAGCAGAAGGTCCTGGAAGGACCGCGGGATGCGCGCCGCCTTTTCTCGCGGCACGGCAAAGAGGAGTTCATAATCATCGCCGCCGTTCAAGGCCACTTGCAGCCCATCGTATCGCTGCGTGCGCTTGTCGGTTGCCGTAGGCACGATGGGCAATTTCCCCTCTTCGATGCTCGCGCCCACGCCGCTTGCGGCGCACAATCTAGGTAGATCGCTTGACAGTCCATCGGAGATATCCATCATCGCGTTGGCTAAGCGCTCGTCAGCCAGCCACTTGCCCAGTGCTAGCCGGGGCTCTGGGTATAGATGCTTCTTCACCGCGGCAGTTCTCTTATTCGCAACGGCTTTGGCGCTGCGTAAGAGCCGCAAGCCCAGTTCGGCCTCGCCCAGGCGCCCGCTCACAAAAATAACGTCGCCTGGCCTCGCCCCCGACCGTAAAACAGCTTGTCCCTCCCGCACTTCTCCGACCACCGTCACGTTGATCAGAATCTCTTTTCGCCGCGTCGTGTCTCCACCCGCCAGGAAGCAACAGTACTTACGCGCAGCCCGCCCAAGGCCGCCTAGAAATTCGTCGAGCCAGCGGCCGGTGCAGGCTTGCGGAAGGGCAAGGCTCAAGAGGAAGCAGCGCGGCTGGCCGCCCATGGCCGCTATGTCACTTACGGCGCGGGCGAGGCTTTTCCACCCCACTGCATCCGCCGGATGCTTATCTCTAAGGAAGTGAGTGCCTTCCAAAAACCAGTCGCAGGTCAATATGGTCTCGTAGCCCCTCCTTGGTGCGAAGAGCGCCGCATCGTCTCCAACTTCCCCTTTGAGCGTGTTGCGGCCGCCGCCTTGCTCGTGCGCAAAGGCCCGAGCAATCCGCCGCACCAAGGAGTCTTCATTTTGGTTCAATCGAGACATTGCCCCCTTTTTGCTATGCGGGCGTCAGTATATCGCGGCTGACCTGGCCCGCAGCGCGGCTTACCTGCCTGGTGCAGGCGGGCTACGGGCGCTGCACCGCCACGGGGTCAATCTTCCCGCTCGACACACCCCGTTCCACCGGCTTACAAAGCGTAGCTGTATGACACCGCAACCACCCGAGCCGCAACCCCTTGCGGCAACTGTCCTTTCGTACAGGGAACGGGCTTGCACACCCTGTCCCTCGAAGTACGAAAAACAGGGTTGACGTGGCTACCCTGCAAAAACTAGTATGGCTCCAGCGATTAGTACCACCCCCAGCCGCGGAGCTTTGTTCATAATGCTGGTTTTGTACGCGAAGCGGCTTTCTGATGCGGGCGACAGGGTTGAAAGCCCGCGCAAGGCAAACTCGAAGGCCTGAGGGCCCCAATCTGTGATTAAGGGTAAGAACTATACATTTTTCATTGCATCGACTCCGGGGAAGCTCCGGAAAGTGATCGTGCCAGCCTACGTCTTGCATGGCATTGCTGTGCTCGCGCTCATCGGCAGCATAACCGTCGTCGTGGCATTGGGTTCCTACTCGCGCATGCTTTGGAAGGTAGGCAACTACAACGCACTGCGCCACGAGGAGCAGACCCTGAGGAAGCAGTACCAGCAGCTCCAGAGCACGGTAAACGATACCAACCAGCGCCTCGATTCATTGCAATCTCTTGCCACCGAAGTGGCCATGACCTACGGCGTTCTTCGCTATCACCCTGCCGCCTTCGATCTGACGGACAATCCGGCAACGCCCGAGGACGCTTTTGACCGTTCCGTCGAGCAGTACACCTTCTTGAAAAGAAATGCCGCGGCCATCGCCATCTACAGTGGCGGCCTGCGCCTTATCCCTGTTACCAGCTTTGCGGACTCCACGTATACACCGTCCATCTGGCCGGTTCTGGGCCATATCACCGATAGCTTTGGAGAGCGCCTCGACCCGTTCAGCGGGGAAGGCGCGTTCCATACGGGCGTTGACGTGGCCTCTGATTACGGCGCCCCCGTCCACGCCACGGCGGATGGCGTCGTGACCGTCGCGGAAAACCGCGCCGGCTACGGACGCCTTGTCGTGGTAGATCATGGCTTCGGCATCACCACTTGGTACGCTCATCTTTCTGCCTTCGCCACGATGGCGGGCACGCGCATCAAGCGGGGTCAGGTTGTCGGCTACACCGGAATCAGTGGGCGTTCCACCGGCCCGCACGTGCACTATGAAGTTCGCATGAACAATGCACCCATCAACCCCTGGCGCTACATGAAGTCCCACGCTTCCGGCGATTGATCGTTTCTCTTTTTACGTGTGCGGAGCCGCTCTTGTGGGCGGCAATTCTTTGCAAACCATCCTACTTGTGTCGCGTACCCATTTTGGGAGCACGTTTGCCCGCAGGGGCGGGGGCGGTATTAGGCGCGGGAGCTCGAGCCGCATCCAAAAACTTTGGCGTCACGTCAAACACCAGTCGTACCGCCTTTGTTTCACCTCGATCGATCCGGGACACGTCCACTCCCTTGACCAACTCCAGATAGGCCTCGCGCGCCGCGGGATCGAGCTGCTTTCGCGTTTTTGAATCGTTCAACCCTGCTTGGGCGAGCACTAGTATCCCATTGAGCAAATCCGACAGTTGCTGGGCTGTGGCGTCCGCATTGCATTCGCCTTCCGCGACCACGCGCATGCGGTCGCCGTCTGGTTTCCCGGCTATCGTGATCCATTGCAGTTGATCGAGCAGGGTGGAAAGCTGCGGGGAGCGAAAACCTCCGGGGGCCTGAGCCGCCAGCGCGGCGCCGGCGGCAGCGTCCTGGCGGATCACCGCGAACATGGGTGAGCCTGCGAGGCGTTCGAATCGCGTTTGCCATTCCCGCGTATCCGCATTTTTTTGCGAGGCCGTCAACAAGTCAACAAGCCGCGAATCGTTCGTAAGAGCGATGCGATCGGTTCTCCAGAATGTGAAGGAGATTTTTCGCGAATTGTCCGACGCCGGCACCGAGCAAATCTCGTGCCCCTTGTAAGTCTCGCAGAGTCCCAACTTGAGCGCGTATGCCGCGATTCTTCTCCGGTCGAATCGGCCATCGGCGACGGCAAAGAGCAAAGAGTCCATGCCGCGTTTTTCCACTGCGATGGCGATGCGATCCAAATCCCGCTCGTAATCGAAGCCGGTTTCTTTGAGAAACTGCGCATAATCCGGATCCGCTTGCGGTCTTGGCGCCCACGAATATAACGCCGAAAAAAATGGCGCTTGCCGGAGTTTTCCAAGATCAGCAAAAAATACAAAGCTCGCGTCGGTCGGCATAAACGAGAGGGCGTCGTCACTCAATGCACCATTTCGTCCGCCCCAGCGCTCGTGTGCGTAATAAGCAATCGCGGCTAGCAGTAGTAGAACTGCTGAAAGCCCTGTCCATACGCGAACTTTCATTCCGATTGCACCTTTGCGCACTAACCCATCTTTGTTCGATGCGCCGTTTTGCGCTCGGCCGCGAGGTGTGTCAGCTAGCCGGCCGTTTAGGAGTTTCTAGCCTTTCACCTTAGGCTTGTGCTCCCTGAGACCGGCGGAGCTTGACAGTCATGCTAAGCTATAGACTGAAAATGGGATAGGGGTTAAGCGAGAACTTCGAACACCGCAAGGTGTTTTCCACAGACCTGGCTATTGGCGTGCTGCAAACCGGAACTCTCCCTTGCAATTTGCTTGCCCTCTCTGCTATTCTTAGTCGGTTTGCGCAGCGCTGGCGTAGCTCAGCTGGTAGAGCATCTGATTTGTAATCAGAGGGTCGGGGGTTCAATTCCCTCCGCCAGCTCCACCAGGATTTTTGCGGGGGGAGTGAGGCGGAGCGAATCCTCGCAGTCAAATGTAACGGGCTGGTGTCTTTTGACACGAGTCCTTTTTGTGTTTTGGCTTGTGGCGCAGGGAGTGTTTTGGAAATTGTTTTTGGGACATAGAGTTAGCGTCGCAGGAGCGTTCGCGGGATGCAGTTATTGTGTCCCGGATGAATTTTCGGGACGGGTGGGTGAGTGGCTAAAACCAGCAGACTGTAAATCTGCCGCTCCTTGCGGGCTACGGAGGTTCGAATCCTCCCCCGTCCACCAGGCTCTCGCTGTTTGGTTTGCAGAAAACCGCAGGGCAATCGCATGAGCGATGTTCGAACGCGGTCCAATTCGGGGCGCAAGCGCCGCACAGGAAAAGTGCGCCGCGAAAGACAAATTGCTGACCTCATTCATGGTCACGTCTGATTCGGCAGGGAACGGGTTCGGCCTGGGTAGCTCAGTTGGTAGAGCGCGTCCTTGGTAAGGACGAGGTCACCGGTTCAATCCCGGTCCCAGGCTCCAGGTTGCATGGAGTTCGCTGAAGACGAAGGGAATTTTGCAGCGCGGGGAACCATTTGGTGCAGAAGGGCGGGGGTAACTCAACGGTAGAGTCTCACTCTTCCAAGGTGATGGTTGCGGGTTCAAATCCCGTCCCCCGCTCCAAATTGCATTGGGCGTTGGCCCCCGGTTCGTTAGGAATTTGGAAGTAGTAAGAGCGCAGCAGATCTGACGCAGAGGGCAAAGGAAATGGCGAAGGAGAAATTCGAGCGCAGCAAGCCGCACGTAAACATTGGGACGATCGGTCACATCGATCATGGCAAGACGACGTTGACGGCGGCGATCACCAAGGTGCTATCGAAGCACAACCCCAAGGTGCAGTTTCGGGCGTTCGATTCGATTGACAACGCTCCGGAAGAGCGCGAGCGGGGGATCACGATTGCGGTGTCGCACGTGGAGTACGAGACGGCCAACC
>Ga0307479_10000250_pt1 | contig 51110 bp, 49 predicted proteins | sample atmos_gasesECM4C_FD_203743 | JGI IMG/M metagenome (GOLD analysis project Ga0307479, IMG submission 203743) | Hardwood forest soil microbial communities from Morgan-Monroe State Forest, Indiana, United States - atmos_gasesECM4C_515 | ecosystem: Environmental > Terrestrial > Soil > Temperate...
GCAACGCCTGGAACTGGACCTCGATCAGGTCGAGCGCTTCGTCGGCGATCCATTCGTCGGTGGCGGCGACCGCGGCGATGGGATCGCCGACATAGCGGACCTTTTCTCTGGCCAGCGCCTCTTCATCCTGGCTGACCGGGAGGATGCCGAACTTGATCGGCAAGTCATCGCCGGTAAGCACGGCCAGCACGCCCGGGTGCGCCCGAGCGCGGGACGTGTCCACGTGCAGGATGCGGGCATGCGGGTGCGGACTTCGCAGGATGCGCCCGTAAATCATGCGCGGCAGCGCCAGGTCGTCGGCGAACTTGGTTTGGCCGCTGACTTTGGAAAATGCGTCGGGCTTGACCAGCGACTTCCCGACGACCGACAGTTCCTCGGCGGGTGGCGTCATCGCGCAAGCGTCCCGGCGCGCGAGGCCGCCAGCTCGACCGCCTCGAAGATCTTGAGGTAGCCGGTGCAGCGGCAGAGGACGCCGGCGAGCGCTTCCATGATCGCATCGCGACTCGGATGGGGATCGCGGTCGAGCAACGCCTTGGCGGCCAGCAACATGGCGGGGGTGCAGTAGCCGCACTGGGCGGCGCCCAGCTCGGCGAAGGCGATCTGCAACGGATGGGACCGACCATCGGCCGACATCCCCTCGATGGTTAAGATGTCGCGGCCCTCGAGGTCGAGCGGCATGCTCAGGCAGGAGAGAAATGGTTTGCCATCGACCAGCACCCCGCAGGTCGAGCACTCGCCCAGCTCGCAGCCATGCTTGGTGCCCGTCAATCCCATGTCCTCGCGGAGGACTTCGAGCAGTGTTTTGTAGGGCGGGACCATCAGCGCCGCCTCCTCACCGTTGACGCGCAGGCGCACCGCGACCCGTTCCGGGATCGACACGCCCCTACTTTACGGGCTACTCAAGATGCCGCTTCACTCAGGCTCGCGTCGCATCTCTACCAACCACGCCTGAGCCCCGTTGGAGTCGATCGTGACATCGAACAACGCCGGTTCGATCAAGTCGATCGACCAGCCAACCGCGAAGGCGCTCCTCAGCTCCGCTTTGGAAACCCGGCGGGGGCCCCAGTCGCCAGCCTGACGATCACTAAAACACATCATGTAGTACATGCCACCGGGACGAAGGGCAGAACGGAGGCTCTGGACAAAGATCGGGCGTTGTTCGTCGTCGAAGACGTGGAAGACGCCACTGTCGGTAACCACGTCGAAAAGCAGCCCGAGTTGCTCGAGGTGGAGCGCGTCCGCGACCTTGAAGGTCGCCCTGATGCCGCGCTCTTTCGCCTTGGCTCGAGCGCGCTCGATCGCAAGTTCGGCGATGTCGACTCCCATGGCGTCAGCACCATGCTGCGCCGCAAGCATTACGTGTTCTCCGGTGCCACAGCCCACGTCGAGGGTCCGCCCCATCAGCTTGCCGGCCTGCGCAAGCCGCGCGAACTCGGGCTGAGGTCGGCCTATGTCCCATGGCGGCGATCCCTCGTAAGCACTATTCCACGGATTTCGCACAGCCACCGAATCAGCTTAGCCGCGAGCAGGAAGCTCTGCCGACTCCTCCCTACAACCCACTGATCTTCGGTGACTTAGATGGGGAGCCGAGGCAGCTGTATGTCGGCGAGGCGCGGGCTGACGGCCTCTCGAGGCTCGACCATCGCGGCGCGCACGCATTCCTGCGGTGATACTTCCGGGCGCAGCGCACTGAAGATAGGAAATCGAACCTGCCCACTCCCATCCCACTCGCTGTACCTGACCGCGACCACGAGGCGCGGCTCGACCCAGCGAATCCGTTCATCGGCCCAGCGCCCGTCGGTTGGGGCCGGGGCGCGGGGCAGGGCATCCAGCGCCTTGCGAAGGCGCTTCGAGGTGCCGGAATCGAAGCCTCCACCGACGCGTCCCGCCGGCTGATAGCCGCGACCGTCGTAGGTGGCGATGATCAACGCCTCGAGCTGACGATCGGCCACCTCCGGAATGAACCCAATGACGGCGAAATCCTGGTGACGGATCGCCTCGATCGCGAGCCAGTCGGGGTGACGCTGGCCGGGACGATAGGGGCTGTCGTAGCGCTTGGCCACGATGCCTTCGAGTCCCCTCTCCTGGGCGGCCTCGAACAGCGCGAGGCCGTCTTCCGCGACCGCTTCCGCCACGTAGATCCGCGCTGAGGAGCGGATCGCTTCGCTGAGGCGCGGGCGGCGCCGCGCCAGCGGCAGCTTGAGCAGAGACCGGCCGGCGAGATAGAGAAGGTCGTAGACGACATAGGTCACCGGCTGCGCGGCCACGGCTCGCGCGACCGCCTCTGGGTTGGCGGCCTGCTGGCGCTTCTCTAGCGCCACGCTATCGGGACGGCCTTCGCCATCCGCCACGATCAGTTCGCCGTCGACGATCGTCTCGGGAGGTGCAATGGCCGCCAGTGCCTGGACTTCGGGATAGCGGCCGGTGAGGTCGCGCAGGTCGCGGCCCCAGAGCTGGACCTGACCTCGATCGATGCGGGCGAGTGCCCGAATGCCGTGCCACGCGACTTCGAAGGCGTACTCGTGCGAATCGAATGGCTCGGCAGCCGGCATCGGCAGCATCGGCCGCAGCCGATCCGGGACTGCGGCTTCAAATGGCAGGTCGAGCTCAACGGTTCGCGGGCGCGCCGGCACTCTAGCGGAGGGTACTACGGGTAGCTAGGCTGTGCGCCGTTTTGCGGCAGGACGCGCGGCTGACGTTTTGGCGGCCACCTTGACCTTTGCCGCGCGCGCCGCAGGCTTCTCGGCTGGCTTCTTCTTTCCCTGCTTGGTCGCCTCGACCGAGGCGCGCAGCGCTGCCATCAGGTCCATGACCTTCGGCTCCTGCGCCGCCGCGGGCGCGACGATCTGTAGCCCCTTCATCTTCTGATCGACGATTTGCTGGAAGGCCGCCTTGTAGTCGTCGGTGTATCGCTCGGGCTGAAAGGTGTCTGTCAGGTTGTCGATCAGCGACGTCGCCATACTCACTTCTTTGTCGCTGATCTTCACGTTCTGCGGCAGGTTGAGCTCTTCGGTCGATCGGATCTCGTCCGGCCAGTTCAGCGTGTTGCAGAGGAGCGTGTTGCCTTCGACCTGGATCAGGGACAGGTGCTCCCGGTCGCGCAGCGCGATCTTCGCAACCGCCACTTTGTTGGTGTCCTCGAGGGCGCGCTTCAACAGGTAGAACGGCTTGACACCAACCTCTTCGGGCTCGAGGTAGTAGGCGGATTTGACGTAGAGCCCCAGCGGCACTTCGTTCCGCTCGACGAACTCCACGATGTCGATGGTCCGGGTGGTCTTGAGCGGCAGCTTGTCGAGGTCCTCCTCGTCGATGAGGACGAACTGGTTCTTGCTGACCTCGTAGCCCTTGAGCACGTCGTTGAAGGCGACGACGTGATCGTCGGTCGGGCAGTGCCGCTGCTGCTTGATCGGAAGCTGGCAATGGGGGCAGAGCTGTCGGAATGAAACGGCGCTGTGCGCCTCGGTGGCGAGGTACATGCGGACTGGGATCGCCACCATCCCGAAGCTGATCGCGCCCCGCCACATAGACCGGGCCATTTCGCCGAATTATACCGCCGTTTGAACGGGGGGACGAAAAGATGTTCGCACCTGGTCCGCGAGCCGTTGGGCGTAGAGCGGCCCCAGCTTCTCGTGCTTGAAGTAAACGTAGACGTCCCGGCCGCTTGTCAGGTAGCCTCCGATCCGCCTCGCCCAGGCGGTCAGCCGCTGCGGTGAGTAGGTCTCCCGACGCAGCCGGAGATAGATAAAGGCGCCCCGGCCCAGTGGTCCGCGCACCGCCTCCCCGTCGCCATGAACCAGGGCCGCCCCCATCCGCTCCAGCAGGTCGGCGACCTCCAGCGTGTGCCACGACCGGTGGCGAAACTGGTAGGCGACCCGCCAGTGGCTCGGCAGCAAGGCCGCGATCCGCTCGATCCGGCCCTCGTCGAACGGGGCGGTGGGCGGCAGCTGGAACAGAACCGGACCCAGCAGGTCGCCGAACCCGTCGGCCTCATGCGCCAGGACCCGAATCGCCTCCTCGAGGTTGGGCATGCGGCGGTTGTGCGTGATGCGCCGGTGGGCCTTGACCGCGAATCGGAATTCCCGCGGGACCGAGGCGACCCAGCCGGCGACCACCTCGTCCGGCTGCGTTCGATAGAAGGTGGTGTTCACCTCCACCGTCGCCAGCCGTTCCGCGTAAAACGAAAGCATCTCGGCGGGCCGCAGCCGCCGGGGATAGAAGCCACCACGCCACGAGGTGTACGCGAACCCCGATGTCCCCACCATGAGCTGGGCACTCACGGGCATCCGGACCAATTGCCCTTAGGGGTTGGGCACGCCCTTGATCAGGCCCATGAACTCCGCCCGCGTCTTGGGATCGGCTTGGAAGATTCCCAGCACGCAACTGGTGAAGACCCGGCTGTTTTGCTTTTCTACGCCGCGCATTTTCATGCAGAGGTGGTCGGCCTCGACGACGACGCCAACGCCGACCGGCTCGAGGTATTTCTGCAGGCACTCGGCGATCTGCCGGGTCATCCGCTCCTGGATCTGGAGGCGGCGGCTGTACAGCTCGACCAGTCGCGGCAGCTTGCTCAAGCCCACCAGGTGCCCGTTCGGGATGTAGCCGATGTGCACCCGGCCAAAGAAGGGCAGCAGATGATGCTCACAGAGCGAGTACATCTCGATGTCCTTGACCACGACCATGTCGTTATAGGCCTCGGCGAAGGTGGCATCGCCGAAAACCTCGTCGACCGTCATGCGATAGCCACGGGTGAGGAACTCCAGACTCTCCTTGACCCGCTCGGGCGTGTTGCGAAGCCCCTCGCGGGCTGGATCCTCACCGAGCAGGATCAGCTGGTGGCGGACCAACGCCTCCATCGAGACGGCGTCGCTGAGAGGGTCGCGGGCCTGGGCCATGGCCCCATTATGCGGAGCGGGCCCGATTGCCTTAGCTGATGACGTTCATCGGGTCGGCGGGGAACTCTTTGAGGTAGGCCTGCATCGCGACCCACAGCGCCGCGACCGAGATGGTCTGGAAGTCGGGACCGCGGTAGCCGGCCAGGGGCGACGGCGTCTCGGCATAGCTGACCGTGTCGAGGGCCGGGTCATTGTGGCTGAAGTCGAAGGCAAAGATCGTGATCATGTGGGTAGCGTTCCAGTGGTTCCAACCCGGCATGGTCTTGGTCATGGTCTGCACCATGACCGGCACGCCGTGCCCGAAGGTCATGATCGCCTGCTGGTCGACGATGTCCTGTGCGATCCGCGCCTTGACCTCGTCGAGCGCAGTGATGTGCTCGGCCTTGTAGCGCGGCTGCCCGAAAGCGGGGACCGCGACCGGGTTGATGTACTGGTTGATCGCCCGGGTGGCGTCGGCGCCGAACTCACCCCGGTTGGGGTTCAGATTTGAGGCTTTTGCCACCGTCTCGATGTCGGGGACCTCGGACATCCAGGCCGACAGCAGCACCTGGGTGGCGCCGGCGCCGCAATAGTTGCGATGCGCCCAGTCGCCCGGCTCGTGGAAACCGCGGACCTCGACCGCGCCCTGCGCCACTGCCACCTGGCCGACGGTCACCGACGGCTGCGCTTCAGGGGTGCCAGTCGGCGTCGGTCGTGGGAAGTTGAAGGCCAGCGCCACCGGCCCCCCCGGACGAGCCGTATTCACCTGGGCACCGAAACAGGACGGCAAAAGCGCGGCGAATGCCATCGCCAGCGCAATTTTGATTACTCCCTGTGACATTTCGGTCTCATCCTATCAGTGACGTTGTCAGCTGACCAGACCCTGCAGCTCGTTGTTACAACGCGCCGGCGCCCGCCAGGTTATGGCGGAACTCAGTATGCTCGGGACGTGCCTATGCACGTGCTTAGTGATAGCGGTAATATCACCTTCCATGGCTAGCGACCCGACGCTTGACACCGCCAGGCGCAAGGGGTTGATCGGCGTCCTGCAGCGGCTCGGGCCGGGGCTGATCACCGGCGCCAGCGACGACGACCCCAGCGGGATTGGGACCTACTCCCAGGTCGGGAGCCAGTTTGGCTACGGCCTCCTCTGGCTGGCGCTGTTCACCTTCCCGCTGATGAGTGCCGTCCAGGAGCTGTGTGCGCGGATCGCACTGCAAACCGGGGTCGGGCTGGGCGCCAGCCTGCGGCGCAAATTTCCGCGCTGGCTGGTTGGCATCGCGATCCTCGGGCTGTTCGCCGCCAACACCTTCAATGTCGGCGCCGACCTCGGTGCCGTGGCGGCGGCCGGGTCGCTGCTCTCGCGCGGCGCCCTGCACGCGATCTGGCTGGTCGTCCCCGTCGCGCTACTCATCATCGGTATGCAGGCCTTCGCCAGCTACAGCACGATCTTCAAGATTTTCAAGTGGTTGACGCTCGCATTGTTCGCCTACGTCATCACGGCCTTCTTCGCGCATCCCGCGCTGCTCGAGGTGGTGAAGGCGACCTTCATTCCGCACATCGAGCTCTCCAGGAATTTCGTCATGGCCCTGGTCGCGGTGCTGGGCACCACCATCTCCCCCTACCTTTTCTTCTGGCAGGCATCCTCCGAGGTCGACGAGTTGAGCGCGGCCGGCGCTTCCCACCCGGAGTCCCGGCGTCACAGCCTGCGGCTCTCCGAACTTCGCGCCGCCAGAGCCGACGTCGTGATCGGCATGGCCTTTTCCAACCTGGTGATGTACTTCATCATCCTCACCTCTGCCGCCGTGCTGCACGCGCACGGCAAGACGACTGTCCAGACCGCAGATCAGGCCGCCGCCGCGCTGGCCCCCCTGGCCGGACCGTTTGCCTTCGTCGTCTTCTCGGTCGGGCTGATCGGCGCCGGACTGCTCGCCATTCCAATCCTGACCGGTTCAGCCGCCTACGCGGTCAAGGAGTTCTTCGGGCTCGGCGGGAGCCTGGCCAGCAAACCGCAACAGCATCCAACCTTCTACCTCATCCTGACCGTAGCCACGCTGGCGGGCGTGGCGATGAACTTCGGCCACCTCGATCCGATCCGCGCACTCTTCATCGCGGCGGTCATCAATGGCGTCGTGGCGCCACCCCTGCTCGTGCTGATCGTCCTGCTGGGATCGGACCACGCAGTGATGAAACGCTATGTGAGTGGCCCGGTCAGCCTGGCGCTGACCGGCATCGCGACCGGGTTCATGGCGGTCGCCGCGATCACCATGGTGGCGACCATGCTCACCGGCCGCTGACCCCATCGAACTTTCAAGCAATTCTTAGATTATTCTCATGGGAGCGTGCTTAGATGGTGGCGAGCATGGCCGAGCAGCCCCACGTCCTGGTCGTCGATGACGACGCCAAGATCGCAGCGGCCTTGCGCCGCGCCTTGATCTACGAGGGCTACCAGGTCGAGGTCGCGCCCGATGGCCAGATCGCCCTGACCCGCGCCCGTGAGCGCATGCCCGACCTCGCAATCCTCGACATCATGATGCCGGGCATCGACGGCCTCGAGGTCACGCGGCGGCTGCGCGCCGAAGGCGACGTCCCGATCCTGCTGCTGACCGCCAAGGACGGCACCGCCGACCGGGTCAAAGGGCTGGACAGCGGCGCCGACGACTACCTGGTCAAGCCCTTCGCCTACGAGGAACTGCTCGCGCGGGTGCGGGCGCTGCTGCGCCGCCGCGCGCCGCGGGCCCGCCGGACGCTGCGCTACGCCGACGTCGTGATGGACCTGGCCACGCGCGAGGTCCGCCGCGCCGACGAGCTGATCCCAACCACCGCAAAGGAGTTCGACCTGCTCCAGCACTTCATGCGCAACCCCGGGCAGGTCCTCCGTCGCGAGCAGCTGCTCGATGCCGTCTGGGGCTTTGATTTCGGGGCGAGCAGCAACGTGGTGGACGTCTACGTCGGCTACGTGCGGCAGAAGCTCGAGCAGAGCGGCCGGCCCCGCTTGCTGCAAACCGTGCGCGGGGTTGGGTACATCTTGAAGGAGGAATGAGCTCCTCGGTCGACCGTCCCGCATCGGCACCGACACCTCTCGCCCCGCTACGCCACTTCCTTCGTCGGATCGCTCGCTGGACTGACGATCACACCGAGTTCCGCCATCGACTCCCAATCCGGGCGCGCATCGCACTCTTCGGGGCGGCAGTGGTTGCCCTCACCGTGCTGATCTTTAGCGTCCTCGTGTATGTGATCGTCAGCCGCAGCCTGGTGTCGCAACAGGACAACAACCTGAAGCAGCAGGGAGATTATGTCTGGCGACTGCTCGAATCTGGCCGGCCATTCCGTCTGGGTGGTCCGTCGTTCCCGCTGGTCGACCTCAAGAGTGGCTCGGCGCCGTTTGTGGAAATCGTGCCCCTGGTGGGCCAGCCTCTCTCGACCGGAACCCTCAATGACAGTGTGCCGGTTCTGCCGGATAGTGTGTGGAAGTCGGCCACGGACGGTGGGAGGTTGATCGACATCCAGGCCCAGGACGGGCCGCCGCTCCGAGCATACGTCCGAACCTGGAGCGTTCCGGGGACGAGCGGCTACGTCCTCGTCGGTCAAAGCGTCCTGGGAGTCGAGGGCCAACTCGCTGGGCTTCGCCTCTTGCTCCTGGCCGGCGGACTGCTGAGCCTGCTGGGTGCGGCGGCAGCCAGCTGGTTGGTCGCCGGTCGAGCCCTGCGGCCACTCGACGAAATGGCGACGACCGCGGAGGATATCGGTCGGACCCAGGACCTCAGCCGCCGGCTGCCCGAGAGTGAGCCAGACGATGAAGTCGGCCGGCTCCAGCGCAGCTTCAATCAGATGTTGCGACAGCTCGAGGACGCGTACCACCGATTGCAATCGGCCCTGGTCGCCCAGCGTCGCTTCGTGGCAGACGCCTCGCACGAGCTGCGCACACCGCTGACGACGATTCGTGGCAATGTCGGGTTGCTCTTGAAGCGGGATGACATCGCGGCTGACGACCGAGTCGCCGCCTTGAATGACATCGCCGGTGAGAGTGAACGCATGAGCCGGATGGTGCAGGACTTGCTGACCCTGGCTCGAGCCGACGCCGGCTACCACCTCGAAAAGGCGCCCATCGACCTGCTCCCCATCATCCAGGAGGTCTCGCGGCAGGCCCAGACGCTGCAGCCCTCGCGACGCATCGACCTGCTCGACGGCGTGCCGGCACCGGTGTACGGCAACGCCGACGCCATCAAGCAATTGCTCTGGATCCTGATCGATAACGCCTTCAAGCACACCCATGACGGCGGCCGGATCCAACTGCGGCTCGACAACGGTCAGCGGGCGGCGCGGCTCGTGGTCGCCGACGACGGGCCGGGGATCCCCCAGGAAGATCTGGAGCGCGTCTTCGAGCGCTTCTATCAATCGGATGCCGCCCGCTCCGGCGAGGGAACCGGCCTCGGTCTGGCGATCGCGCGCTGGATCGCCAAAGAACACGGCGGCCAAGTGACGGCAGCCAACAACCCGCAGGGCGGCGCGGCTTTTACGGTCGAACTCCCGGTCGAAGCGAAAGTCTTAGCGAAGTCTTAGTCAGCTTTCATAGGCGGCTCATCGCTCCGGCGCAGCATAGGCCTCGACTATGCGGGATCCGTTCGCTCCGGACTTCATCGAGACCCCGATCGCCCCGGAGCCCGCGGCGCCCGTTCAGCCTGCATCGCCCGTTCCCCCCTTTCCCCACCGTCCGGCGCGCAGCATGGCAGCGGCCATGCTCGCCGCCGGGCTGGTCGTCGGCAGCATCGGTGGGGGCGCGGTCGGTGCGCTCCTAGCGAGTAACCGCCACACCACCACCAACACCACGGCGAGCAATGCAACAGTCGCGGCGGGCGTCGCCGCACCGGCTCCCTCGCCGGGGTCCTTCGCCGCCATCTATCAGCAGGCGAAGGACGGCGTCGTGACCATCACCACCTCGGTCTCGGGCAGTGGCGCCCGCTCCTTCTCACAGGCCGAAGGTTCCGGGATCGTGGTCGACAAGCAAGGCGACATCCTCACCAATGCGCACGTTGTGGGCAGCTCGTCGCAAGTCCAGGTGACCTTCAGCGACGGGCATAATGCGACCGCCCAGGTCAAGGGGGTCGACCAGAGTGCGGACCTCGCCGTGGTCCAGGTCTCGGCCTCTGACCAGCTGCACCCTGTAGCGACCGGCAACTCCGACACCCTGCAGGTGGGTGACACGGCACTCGCCATCGGATCGCCCTTCGGGTTGCAGGGCACCTTTACCGCCGGCATCATTTCCGGGCTGAACCGCTCCAGCACGGCACCCAACGGCCGCGCGCTGACCGGGATGATCCAAACCGATGCGCCGATCAACCCCGGAAACTCGGGTGGCGCGCTGCTTGATGGCAAGGGCCAGCTGATCGGCATCAATGACTCGATCCAGAGCCCGGTCGAAGGCAACGTCGGCGTCGGCTTCGCCATTCCGATCAACCGCGCGGTGACCCTGTTGCCCTCGCTCGAGAAGGGCATCGCGATCCAGCATCCCGCGCTTGGCATCACGGCACAGACGCTCACCGCGTCGACGGCGAGCCAGCTCGGCATCAGCCAAACCTCCGGCGTGCTGGTTATCGATGCCGCCGCCGGCGGACCGGCTGCCGCCGCGGGTCTCCATGGCACCGGTCAGGCGGATGCCAGCGACGACATCATCACCGCCATCGACGGGCACACCATCGCGACCGTCGATCAGCTCACCCAGTACCTCGACACCAAGAAAGTCGGCGATCGCGTCACGCTATCGGTGATCCGCAATGGCCAGCACATCTCAGTAGGAGTGACCCTCGGCGCCTTCCAGGCCCGACCGTCGGCGACGCCTTAACAGGACGCCATGATTCCAGTGACTCCGTCGGGGGCGATGTGATGCGGCAGGCGCCGACACTCAAGCCGCTCCCGCAGTTTCGCCGGAGCGCCTGGCTTTCCGGTACGCGCGCCTGGCTGATCGGCCTCGGCCTGGTCGCCGTTTTGCTGGTCGGGCTGATCGCCCGCGACACGGTCTTCGCCCAACCGGCGGCGGTCGCGATTCGCACCGCGACCGCGGACCGCGGCACCGTGACCTCGGTCGTCAGCGGCACCGGCTCGCTGCTGCCCGCCGGCCGCATGAACGTGAGCTTCAAGCAAAGCGGCGTCCTGACCGAAGTCGACGTCAAGGTCGGCGACAAGGTGACGACCGGCCAGGTGCTGGCGCGGATCGACTCGTCGGCGCAGCAGGCCGCGCTGGCGCAGGCGCAGGCATCACTCGCGTCCGCCCAGGCGAATCTTCAGACGACGCAATCGCCGCTGACGAGTGCGCAGGTGGCGCAGCTGCAGCATCAAGTCAGCAACGCGCAGCAGAGTTACAACGACACCGTGGCATCCGTGAATGCCACCAACCAGGCCGATGCCGCGACGGTTGCCAGTGACCAGGCAAAGGTCAACACCGATTGCGGAATCGATCCGGCCTCCGTTGCCTGTTCCCAGGACAAGGCGCAGTTGGCGAATGACCAGAGCAAGCAGCATATGGACGGGATCAGCGGCCAGTCCAGGATCAACTCGGCCGCGCAGCAGATCACGTCCTCGCGTGACAACCTGGCGGTGCAGACTCAGGTCAAACCGAATGCGCTGGCGTCGGGCCAGGCTCAGGTTGCCTCCGCGCAGGCCCAGGTGTCGGGGGCCCAGGTCGCACTGAACCAGACCACCCTCACCGCCCCCACTTCCGGCGTTGTGATTAGCATCAACGGCGTCCCGGGCGAGACGGCGGGAAGCGGGACGGCGCAATCGCCGGGATCGCTCGCCCCGCAGCCGTCCTCAGGAGCGTCGGGCGGCGGCTCGTCGGGCTTCATGGTGATCGACGACACCAGCAGTTTCGTCGCGGTAATGCCCTTCGCCGAGACCGATGCCGCGCGGCTGGCTGCCAATCAAACGACCGCATTCACCTTCGACGCCATCCCGAACCTCACGATCTCGGGTCACGTACTGAGCATCAGTCCCAGTGCGACGGTCGTCTCCAACGTCGTCGACTACTACGTCAGCTTCGTTCTCAACCGCACCGACCCACGCCTGCGTGAGGGCATGACCGCGAATGCGTCGGTCACCGTCGCCCAGGCGGACAATGTGGTACGCGTCCCCAACGCTGCAGTGCGGACCACCGGTGGAACGACCATGGTGACCGTCCTTTCGAAGGGCCAGCAGGTTCCGACCGAGGTGATCACCGGGGTCGTGGGCGACACCTACACCGAAATCAAGGCCGGACTCAACGACGGCGACACTGTCGTGTTGCCGGCGCTCCGCACGACCACCGGGACTGGCAACGGCAGCAACCTCGTCCGGGGCGGCGGCGGCTTTGGCGGGGGAGGCGTCATTCGGGGCGGCGGAGGGTGATCACCCTCGAGGGGATAACCAAGGTCTACCGCACCGGCGAGGTCGAGGTCGCCGCCCTCAAGGGCATCTCGCTGCATATCCCGGAGGGCGAGTTCGTCGCCATCATGGGTCCCTCGGGTTCCGGCAAGAGCACGCTGATGAACCTGATCGGCTGCCTCGACCAGCCAACCTCGGGTCGCTACATCCTCGATGGCTACGACGTATCGGCATTGAGCGATGACCAGCTGGCCTGGATACGGAATCGGAAAATCGGCTTTGTCTTCCAGTCCTACAACCTGATTCCGCGCGCCAGCGCGGTGCACAACGTCGAGATGCCGCTGATTTACGCGGGCGACAACCTGCAGCGACGAGAACGGGCGATGGCGGCGCTCGAATCGGTCGGCCTTCTCGACCGCGCCGGCCACCTGCCCAGCGAGCTCTCGGGCGGCCAGCAGCAACGCGTCGCCGTGGCCCGCGCCCTGGTGACGGATCCGGCGATCCTTCTGGCCGATGAGCCGACCGGGAACCTCGACAGCGAATCGAGTCTCGAGATCATGCGGTTGCTGCGCGACCTCAACCAGCAAGGCCGCACCATCGTCCTGATCACGCACGAGCCCGACATCGCCGCCTTTGCCCAGCGCGTGGTGCGGGTGCGCGACGGGGTGGTCGTCAGCGATGAGCGCCCGGCGGTTGCCACGGAGATGGTTCGATGAGTGTCCTCGAGGGGCTTCGCCTCGCGGTCAACGGGCTGCTGTCGAACCGGCTGCGCTCCGCCCTCACCATGCTCGGCATCCTGATCGGGGTGTCGGCCGTGATCCTGCTGGTCGGCGTCGGCAATGGCGCCTCGGTCGCGGTGCAACAGCAGATCCAATCGCTTGGCTCCAACCTGCTGACGGTCTTTCCCTCGAGCGCGAGGGGCGCGGGCGGCGTCCAGCAGGGGTTCGGCACGGGATCGACCCTGACGCTCGATGACGTCAAGGCGATCGCGAACAAGCAGGCGGCACCGGACGTCGTGACCGCCATCCCCAGCGCCGGGGGCCGGGCGCAGCTGACCTACGGCAACCAGAACTGGAACAGCAGCCTGACCGGCACAACGCAGGACTTTCCCTCGGTACGAAATTACGAGCTGGCGAGCGGTCAGTTCTTCACCTCGGGCGAGGTCGACGCCGCGAGCAAGGTGGCGGTCATCGGACCGACGGTGGCCACCAACCTCTTCGCCGGCGCTGACCCGATCGGCCAGACGATGAAAATCAATCGGCAGAACTTCCGCGTCATCGGCGTCTTCGCGCCCAAGGGCTCATCGGGCGGCTTCAACAACCAGGATGACGTGGTGGTCGTGCCGATCACCTCAGCCTGGAGCTACCTGCTCGGCGGGCGCGGAAGGAATGTTCAGCAGATCTATGTCGAGGCGACCAGCGCGCAGGCGACCTCCGCCGCCACCGCCGAGGTCACCCAGGTCCTGCTCGACCGGCATCACATCTCGGACCCCACGCAAGCCGACTTCCAGATCCTGAGCCAGCAGGACGTGCTCAACAGCGCCTCACAGACGACCGGCGTGCTCACCCTGATGCTGGGAGCGATCGCCGGCATCTCGCTGGTCGTCGGCGGCATCGGAATCATGAACATCATGCTCGTCACCGTCACCGAGCGGACGCGCGAGATCGGCATCCGCAAGGCGATCGGCGCCCGTCGTCAGGACATCCTGCTGCAATTTCTGATCGAGTCGATGTTCCTGTCGGGTCTGGGCGGCGCGCTGGGGATCCTGATCGGGTTCGGGCTGGCAAAAGTCCTGCCGTTGGCCGTGTCTTCGCTCCCGACGCCCGTCATCTCCACCCCGTCCGTCTTCATGGCCTTCGGCATCTCCGTTGGCATCGGTCTTTTCTTCGGCCTGTATCCCGCGAACCGGGCGGCCCGCCTGCGCCCGATCGAAGCGCTGCGCTACGAATGAACCCCAAGGAGGTCATGCAATGATCAAACTTCCCATCGCCGCGCTCGTCGTCATCGTCGGCTTACTCGGCGGTTTTTACGGTGGCTACAAGGTCGGCGGTGGCGGCACGACGGCCAGCGCCGCCAATTCGGCGACGGGCAATCGAACCGCGGCGAACGGTTTCGCCGGGGGCCGTGGACTGGCGGCGGCCTGCCCGAGCCCCGGCGCAACCCCAGCCCCCAGCGCATCGGGAGCGGCCGCCCGGCGTGGCGCAACCGGAACCATCGCCAACCTGACCGCGAACAGCTTCACCATCCATGACGCGCGCTGCAACACCGACGTCAAGGTCACCTTCGACCAGAGTGTGATCGTGCGCAAGACCGTCGTCGGCCAGGCCTCCGACCTGCAGGAAACGGAGACCATCACGGTCACCGGAGCCAGGCAGGCCGACGGCAGCATCAAGGCCAACAGCATCACCATCGTCCCGGCGGGCGCGGGTGGGTTCGGTGGATTCGGCGGCGGCGGCGCCAATGGGGGCTGAGGTCGGTCGAGGCTAACCGGCGCGCATGGACCGGCTGAGCTGGCTGCTCCTGGCCCTCGTGCTGTTGCTCGCGGGCCTCTATCTCCACATGCGGTTGGCCGGCGAGTGGCTCGCCTACCTGCTGGCGGGGATTGGGGCCGGCATCGGGCTGGCACTACTCGGCAGTGTCATTCATGATGCGTTCGCCGGTCAGCGCCATCAGCACTGACCGGCGATTCCGCGCCGCGACGACTACGCCCTGAACGTTAGACGCGAGAAGCGTGACGACGCGTTCTGGCCCTGGCCCGGACGGAGCCAGCCCATCACCGCCACCGCGGCGAGGATGAGGAGCAGCAGCAGGAGCAAGCCGAACAACGTCACGATGCCGCCCACTGTGCTGAAGAACGAGACCAGGCTGCCAAACAGGCCGGTGCCCTTGGCGGTCGCCGGCTTTCCGCTCGCCGACGTCGAACCATTGCTGCCCGATGCCCAGTTGAAACGCATGCTCTCGTCCGGCGTCGATGCGGCCGGGCCCGAGCCCGTCGAGCTGGCCAGCGAGGTCTGGGCCCCGCCAGCCGTTGCGCCGCCACCGGTTTTGGCGCCGGTGGAGCCGTTCGATCCACTACCACCGGAACTGCTACCACTGGTACCCGGGTTTGCTGTCGGCGTGGTGCAGAAGAGCGTTGCGGTCGTGGTGCCCGCAGGATCGGTCGGGTGCGGGTTCAACGATTGCGAAACGCAGGCCGCGCCTTGGCCGGGCGTATCGGCGAAAACCGGAGCCGTCGCCGAAATCGCGGCCAGGCCGACGACGGGAACACTCGCCAGCGCCGTCAACGACATGATGATGAACTTGCGCATCGAAACACCTCCACGAGGGGATGACTCGACACTAGCCAGTGCGGCCGAGGCGATCGCGCGTCGGACGCGGTGTTATTAGGTCCTGCAAACGCACCCCTCGATCTCCTGACAGCGGGAATAGGCGGATTTACCTAGGGCAAGGAGACGCAAATCTTGACGTTGCTTTGTACAAGGGCACGCAAAAGCGCGGGCAAAAAAAGCCATGCTGAGAAACCCGTCACTCCGGCGGCGAATCGTTCTGCCCTTCATCGTGCTCGTCCTCTTCATCGGCCTGGTCGGCATCGCGGTCGTCAGCGCCCAGGTCGGTGGCTCGGTCGAAGGCGCGGCTGATAACAGCTTGGTGCAGAATTCGCTGCGCACCAACGATCGGCTGGCGACGCTGGAGAACGACCGGCTACAGCAGCTGCGCGCCGCGGCCGACACGGCGGGAATCGCGACTGCAACCGAGCGTGGCGACGGCGCCACCGTTGGGCGCCTCCTCGGTCCAATCGTCGGCAACGCGCAGCCCGAACACCTGGTGCTCCGCGTCCTCGACACCAGCGGGCGCGAGCTGGTCGCCCTCCAGCGCAACGGCGCGGCCGTCGAGCCGGTTGCCGGCGGCGCCGGCTATACGGGACAGGCGGCGGTCCAACACGCGCTGGCGGGAGCGCGCGACTCGCTGGGCGACAAATACCTCTTCCTTTCGAATGAGACGCCGCCGATGCTCTACTGGGTGGCACCGATCTGGACCGGGACCCAGGCGCCCACCGTCGTCGGCGCGGTGCTGCTGGGCGAGTCCCTCCCGGAGATCGTGCAAACCATTCCCGGCTCGAGCTCGAACGTGGTTGCATTTTTCGACCCGTTCGGCCAGGTGCTCGCCGGCTCGCTGGCCGGTATCCCTTCGCTCTCACCCGAGGTCAGGCGCGCGGTGACACCGGAGACGCCGGTGCGGATCGCGACCGAGTGGAAGACCCAACCGTACCGGCTGCTCGTCAACGACTGGAGAATGCGCGGCAATTCCCTGGGCTACTTCGGGGTGGCCGCGCCGGCGACCGACCTCAGCAGTTCCCTCAACGCGATTCGCCTCGTCCTGGTCGCGCTGTTTGGTGCCATCGCCCTCGGCACCATCCTGATCGGCCTCGCCCTGGCCGACCGGATCACCCGGCCGATCGATCACCTGGTGGCATCGATGGCGACGGTCTCGGCCGGCGACTACAGCCATCGCGTCCAGGTCGAGTCATCGGACGAGATCGGGTACCTGGCCCAAAGCTTCAACGCGATGACGGCGGCGCTGGAAACGCAGATCCAGGCGCGCGAAGAGGCGTACTTCCGCAACCTCGAGGCGCTGGCTCGCGTCATCGATGCCCGCGACCCGTACACCTTCGAGCATTCGGCCCGGGTGGCTGCCGTGAGTCATGAGCTCGCGGAGGGGATGGGACTGTCGGCGGCCGACCTCGTCGTGCTGCGCCGCGCCGGCCTCCTGCACGACATCGGCAAGATCGGCATCGCCGACACCATCCTCGGCAAGAAGGGACCGCTCAACGACGACGAGTGGGCCGCCATCCGGCGGCATCCGGTCATCGGCTACGACATGTTGAAGGACGTTCCATTTCTTCGACCGAGCCTCGACTCCATCCGGCATCACCACGAGCGATGGGATGGGGACGGCTATCCCGACAACCTGAAGGGCACCTCGATCTCACAGCTGGCGCGAATCGTCACGGTGGCGGACGCCTTCGATGCGATGACGTCCGACCGACCATATCGAAAGAGCTTTTCCTTCGAGTTCGCCGCGCGCGCCCTGGAGAGCGAAGCCGGTCGTCAGTTCGACCCTGCCGTGGTGGCGGCGTTCATGGCCAGGAAGGCCTCGATCTTCGCGCGCCTGGAAGAAATGGGCAAGAAGCCGGCGCCGCATGCCTCGGACATCCGGCTGGATGACGCCGCATGAGTCGCATGCTTCGCTGGGCGCAATGGACCGTGGTCGGGACGGCGGTGCTGCTGCTCTTCTGGGTTGCCGCTGTCGTGGGCGGCTGGTCGCCGGACCTTCGCCGGTTGACGACGAATGTGCACGGACCGCTGGTCGCCGACTATCGCGCGGAGAGCCCGCAGCTGCTCGCGCCGCTGTCACCGGAGATCACCGCCGACGCCACCCGCGATCAGGCCAGCTGGCCTCGGCCGGGCCCGAGCCCGTCCCCGAGCCCGAGCGCCAGTGGGTCCGGCGCATCGCCGACGCCGACCGGATCGGGGACGCCGCTCCCCACCTTGCCGGTGCCGACGCCGAGCCTTCCGGTGGTGATTCCTACGCTGCCAACCGCAACGCCCACGCCGCTGCCGACCCCGAGCCTGCCCACGCTACCGCCGCTCCTCCCCTAGGACGCCGCCGCAGGCGCTGCGGATAGGCGACCCACTCGTCCGACCGCTCTTGCAGGAGCGTGCCGGCCAGGCGCAGCAAGGCTTGCTGGTGCGGGAAGATCGCCACCACCTGGCACGATTGCCGGAGCTCGCGCTGCAACGAGGCGAGGGCATTGATGGACGCGACCAGGCGGCGATCCCTCCGAGGCAGCCGGTAATAGCTGACCAGGGCGCCGGTGGGAGCCTCGAGCGCCGCCACTAGCTCCGGGAAGGCGAACTCGAAGCGCGCCCGCACACCGGCGAGCGCCGCCAGCGCGCCCTGGGCGTCCGGTTCGGCAAACGCGGCGCGAAGGCTCGCTTCCACCGCCCGTCGACCCTCGGTCGGCACCGTGGCGAGCGCCTCGGTGATGAAGCTTTCCCGGCAACGTTGCCAGTGCGTGCCCGGATAGACGGCCGCCAGCGCCGGAAGCAGCCCGGCCAGCTTGTCCGACGTCACCATCTCCAGGCTGTCGAGCCCGCGGTCTTTCAGGTCGCGCAGGAAGCTCTCCCAGAAGGTCGTGACCGCGGCGGCGGAACGGATGGCGAGCGAGACCACTTCGCGATTCCCGGATTCGGTGACAGCCACCGCGACGACGATGGTCGCAGGCTGGGCTTCACCGGCCTCGCGGACCAGCGCCGTGCGCTCGAAGAGGAGCAGGTATGGATAGACGTCGCGGAGCCGGCGATGCCGAAAGGCGTCGACGCGACGGTCCCAGTCATTCGCCTGGGCATCCACCACCGCCGGATTGGTGCCGGGGACGCCGACCGTCTCGGCCAGCGCATCGACGGTGCGTGTGCTGGCACCGGCCAGATACGTCTGCTGAATCACGGACAGCAGGGCACGCTCCACCGGACGTCGGGGTGCCAGCAGGCGGCGCACGTAACTGCCACGGTAGGCGACCGGCAGCAGCGGGATCAGCGGAGCTCGCCGCCTGAACCCGTGCAATCGTCGTAACGGCGGCGGAGCAAGCCTGGGCGACATAGTTTCCTCCTGCGCGGAATTTGTCAGCGGCGGACGAAGCGCCCGCGCGGGACGATGGGGCGCGCCCCGCGGCGTGGGTCGCTGGCGACGACGAGGGGGCGTCCGGCGAGGTGGCGGCTTTGCGCCGGCGGAATGGTGGCGGATGTGACCATGAGCCACAGGGTATGCCGCGCTAGTCGGCATATCGTCTGGCAGCGGTAGCGGGATCCTGGCCTACAGCTGTAGGGTCACCGAGCTTGTCTCCCCTGCGTTTGCAGAAACGAGCCGGCGGTCGTGAGGGCGGGCGAGCGAGGTTGGGGAGGGGGACTTTCTATCCTCGACTTATCGCCGCGACCATCGACGACCGCCGGCATCCGGTGCCCCGGGCCGCTGCATCTCCTGCTTGGATTCGACACTGCCCGCGGGCGAGTCCGCGCAGTGGTCGGCGGAGAGAGTCAACCCGGTTGGTGTACGTGGAGGAGGATATCGTCGGGCGAGCGCGATGTCGGCCTCCAGTCGATGGTGAGCCGGCCCCGGCATTTGCAGGACTCAGGCGGCGTCGAGCAGGCCGTAGCGCGCCGCGCAGGCGAGCGCTTCCAGCTTCGAGTGGGCGTCCAGCTTCTCCAGGATGTTCTGCACGTGCCCGCGAACGGTGGTGAAGCCGATCCCCAGCTCGCGAGCGATTGCGCGGTTGTCGAGGCCATCGGCCATCAACGAGAGGACCTCCATCTCACGTCGGGTGAGACTCTCGAGCAAGCGGCGGCGGTCAGCCTCGTCTCGTGACATCTCATGGGCGCGGGCGAGCAGGCGGGCCAGCTGCGTGGCTGGAATGAGCATCTCCCCCTCCGCCGCGCGGCGAACGGCTTCGACCACGTCGGCGGTGGCGCGAGACTTCGGCAGGTAGGCGCAGGCTCCGGCGCGCACCGCGGCGATCATCGCCACCTCGCTTTCATCGGCGCTGAGAAAGATAATCGGCACCGCCGGCTGGCTCTCGCGGATCCGGCCGGCGACGTCGGCACCGCTGCCGTCGGGCAGGTGTGAGTCCATCACCACGACATCGGGTTGCTGGAGCATGGCCTGGCGCACCGCCTCGGCCGCGGTCGCGGCGGTCGCGACTACCTTCAGGTCGCCGGTGGCATTGATCATCGCGGCCAACCCCTCCGAGACCAGCAGGTGGTCTTCGACCAGCAAGACCGTGATGGGCGCGCGCTCAGGCGACACTCGCCAGCCCCTCCCTGTCATCGGGGATCCAGTACTCGACGATGCAACCGTTACCTGCGGAGGATGTGATGCGAAACCAGCCACCGGCCATCTCCGCACGCTCGCGCATGGCGATCATGCCAAGATGCCCGGGCGCCGAGCCGTTGCGGCTGCTGTCGAACCCCACGCCGTCGTCCGCGATCCGGGTCAAGATGCCGTCATCGACTGCTGACACTGCACATTCGACGCGGCGGGCCCCGGCATGCTTGCGCACATTAGCCAGTGCCTCCTGGGCGATGCGGTAGGCGATCACCTGCGTCTCGGAGGCCGGGTTCTGCTCGAGCGCCGTTTCCAGCACGACCTCGATGGCGGTGTCCGCTTTCATCGCGTCGAGGTACTGCCGCAGTGCCGCCGGAAGTCCGCCTTCGTCCAGGGCGGCCGGCCGCAACTCGAAGAGCAGGTGGCGCAAGCGGTCGGTGGACTGCTGCACATTTTGCTGCAGGCGGTCAACCTGCTCGATCTGGGCGGCGTCGTGCAAAGCCTCGCGGAGGCCGAAGAGGCGGAGGCCGACGGCGAACATCGACTGGATCGAATCGTCGTGGATGTCACTGGCGATCGCCCGCCGCTCCTCCTCCTGGGCATGAACCAGCCGTCGCAAGAGGGCGCGCCGGTTCTGGTCGACCTGCTTGAGGGTTTCCAGCGATTGGCGCAAGGCGGCTTCGGTGCGGCGGCCCTCGGTCACGTCGATGGCCACCACGATGGCGCCCGCCGTGTTTCCTGCCGCATCGCGGAAGGGCGCCAGGCTGAAGGAAAAGGTTCGCTCGCCCTGCGTCAGCTCAGCCCGTCCGTCGATCCCCGAGAGCGCCTGCCGGATACCCTCGACCACCGTCGGATGCTCGACGAAGAGGTCGGCGGCCGACCAGCCGACCGCCTCGCCCGGTTTCTTGCCCAGTGGATGGGGGCCCACACCGGCGGAGAAGGTGATCGCCCCGTCACGGTCGATGGCGAAGAGCACGATCGGGGCGCTGTCGATGATCGCCCGTACGCGTGCCTCGCTTTCGCGGAGCTGGCGTTGCACCTGGAGCCGCTGCTCCAGCTCGTCGCGAAACATCGCCTGCTTGCGATCGAGCTCGGCGGTGGACGCCGCGGCGGCTCGCGCGCGCGCCCGGGTCATCCCCAGGGGCCAGCTGAACAGCCGGCGAATTACGGCATCGACCGCGGGGCGGCCGGTGTCCATCCCGGGTATAACGCGGGGCCGGGGTCGACCGAGTTACGGCCGGGTGACGGTAGGACGACGCCCCAGTCCGTAACCCAGGGCCCCGGCGGCCGCCGCGGCCAGCACTGCGAGGAACGGCCAGGGATCGGAGCCCGGGTGGGGCGAGGCGGTGGGCGCGGTGGCGGCCGCGGGCGGTTGGACGACCGCGAGCGGAACGTTTGCTTTGCCGTCGCCCACGATGACCACGGCATTCATCCCGTGGTGGAGGGGGCAGCTGTACGGAAAGATGCCGGCCGTTGGAAAGGTCTGAGTGATGGTCTGCCCGTCTTCGAGGGTGGTCGGGCCGCTGCTCCAACCGGTGCCGACTACTTCGTGCCGCAGGGGGTCCCGATTGGTCCAGGTCACGGTGGTGCCGGGCTGCACGTACAAGATCGTCGGGCTGAAGCACAAGGCGGTGAGGTCGACGCGGGTGCCCGTACCCTGGGTGCTCCCTTGATGGCAGCCTCCGCCGCCAGCCAGTGCCGTCTGGACGCCGGCGATGAGCGCGGATGCCGTGATCACGGGGACGACCAGGGCGACGATGCCTCTTCTCATGGCCCCTATACCCCGCCAACGCCGGGCCGGTTCCATGTGGGCCGGGAAGTCGGCTTTTAGATCCCTAGGAAGATTGCGCCGCACCGGCCGCGCGTTCGCCGGTGCCGGCGACGTCGCGGATGGGATCGAGCCGGTAGCCGGCGCCCCGGACGGTCACGATTTCGAATCCGAGTTTGCCGAAGCGACCGAGCTTCTCCCGCAACCAGCGGATGTGGACGTCGACCGTCTTGCGGTCGCCCAGGTAGTTGTAGCCCCACACCTGTTCCAGCAGGATCTCGCGGGTAAAGACCCGGCCGGGACGCCGGACCAGGTAGGCGAGCAGCTCCCACTCCTTGGGGGTCAGCTTCAGCTCGGCGTCGTCGACCATGGCGCGGCGCCCGGCACGATCGATCCGCAGCCTGCCGAGCCGGTCCTCCTCCACCTCGGGGCGCACATCGCGCTGCTCGCTCCGACGCAGCACCGCGGTCATGCGGGCAAAGAGTTCCCGCAACGAAAAGGGCTTGGTGATGTAGTCGTCGGCACCCAACTGCAGCCCCACCACCTTGTCGACTTCACTCTCCTTGGCGGTCAGCATGATGATCGGCACGTTGCTTTCCTGCCGCAGGATTCGGCAGACCTCGAGGCCGTTCAACTCGGGCAGCATGAGGTCGAGCAGGATCAGGTCGGGCCGCGAGCTCCGGGCGCGCGCGATCGCGTCGGCGCCATCCTGGGCCACGGTCACGACATAACCTTCTTTCTTCAGGTTGAAGGTCAGCGTGTCGCGAATGGTCGCGTCATCCTCGACCACGAGGATGCGCTTGGGCACAGCTAGCTCAGCTCCACGATCCGTCCGGTGTGCAGGAAGACCACATCTTCGGCGATGTTAGTGACCCGATCCGCGATTCGCTCCAGGTCCTTGGCGAGGAAGAGAAGGATGGCGGCCCGCTGGACATTGGTCGGGTCGTCGACCATGTAGCGGATCAGCTCCTCCCAGATCTTGTGGTACAGGACGTCGACCTCGTCGTCGCGCTCGGCGATGGCGCGCGCCCGGTCCTCGTCGGCCTCGATGACGGCGCCCAGGATCTCGTGCACCTGCGACTCGGTGAGCTCGGCCATCTTCGGAAGGTCGACGTACGGCTTCAACTGGGGCAGGTCGTTGAGGCGGAGTGCCGCCCGTGCAATGCCGACGGCATGGTCGCCCATCCGCTCCAGTTCGAGCACCATGTGCTGGAAGCTCACGATCAGGCGGAGGTCGCGGGCAACCGGCTGCTGGGTCGCCATAATCATGAACGCCCGCTCGCGTAGCTGCCGGTGCAGCTCGTTGACGTCCTGGTCCCGGGCGATGACCATCTTCGCCAGCGCGTTATCGCGATCGACGAGCGCGCGCATCGAGTCGGCAATCGCCTGCTCGACCATGCTGCCCATGCGGACCACGCCCGACTTCAGCTCGGCAAGCTCCTGGTCGAAAAGGGTGCGGGTAGTGGCCACGACGATAGTTCTACCCGAAGCGGCCGGTAATGTAATCCTCGGTCCGGCTGTCTTTCGGGCGGTTGAAGATGTCGTCGGTCGGACCGAACTCGATCACCTCACCCGCCCGTTTCTGGTTCATCAGCATGAAGGCGGTGAAGTCGGAGGCACGGGCCGCCTGCTGCATGTTGTGCGTCACGATCACGATCGTATACCGCTCTTTCAGTTCTTGCATGAGTTCTTCGATGCGCAGCGTGGCGATCGGGTCGAGCGCCGAGGCCGGCTCGTCCATCAGGACCACTTCGGGCTTGACGGCCAGCGCACGCGCCAGGCAGAGGCGTTGCTGCTGACCGCCGGAGAGGTTGAGGGCGGATCGTCGCAAGCGGTCCTTGACCTCGTTCCACAGCCCGGTGTCCTTGAGGCTCTCTTCCACCACCTCGTCGATCCGCTGCTTCGACCAACCGAGCATGTGAGGGCCATAGGCGACGTTGTCGAAGATCGATTTCGGGAAAGGGTTCGCCCGCTGGAACAGCATGCCGACCTGGCGGCGCAGGTTGATGACGTCGGTCTCGGGCGACAGCACGTTCTGGCCATCTATCAGGACTTCGCCGGTGGCACGCGTACCCGGCACCAGGTCGTACATCCGGTTGAACACCCGCAGGAAGGTCGTCTTGCCACATCCGGAGGGGCCGATCAGCGCGGTGATCTTGCGCGCCTGGACGGAAAGCGACGCCTCGTGCAGCGCCTGGAAGTCGCCGTAGAAGAAGTTCACCGTGCGGGCGTCGAGTTTGATCTCGACGTTGGAGTCGGGCACCGGCGGCGGGGCAACCTCAGTCTGCATCGTTGTCCAAGCCATCATTCTCCCACTGGCCGCCACTAGCGTTGGATCCGCCGGACGTAGACCCGGGCCAGGATGTTGGTGGTCGCCACCAGGATCACCAGCAGCAGCGCCGCCGCCCATGCCTGGTCCTGCAGGTTGGGATAGGGGAGTAGCGCATTCCGAAAGATGGTGAGCGCCAGCGCGCCCATCGGCTGCAGGGGATTGGTCTGGACGATGTCGTTCCCAAGTGCCGTGAAGAGAAGCGGTGCCGTCTCGCCGGCGGCCCGGGCCACGGCCAGCAGCGCGCCGGTGACGATACCACCGAGCGCGGCCGGTACGACGATTTCTAGCGTCACGCGCCATCGCGGTGCGCCGAGGGCGAGGCCCGCCTCGCGCAGCGAGTTGGGAATCAGCAGCAGCGCGGTCTCGGTGGCCCGAAGGATCACCGGAAGCATCAGTACCGCCAGGGCGATCGATGCCGACAATGCCGAGAAGTGATGGGTGGTCAATACCACGACGGTGTAACCGAAGATGCCGAAGGCGATCGACGGCAGGCCCGTCAGGACGTCACTGATGAAACGGACCGTGTCCCCCACCTGGTTGCGCCCGTACTCGGAAAGAAAGATGCCGATTAGGGCGCCCACCGGCACGGCCAGCAGGGCACCGATGCCGACGATCTCGAGGGTTCCGATGATGGCGTTGAGCACGCCACCGCCCGGCACGCCCTGTGGGTGCGGTGCGTCGGTGAAGAACCCGGGAGTCAACAGCCCCGGAACCCCCTTGATGACGACGAAGAGAAAGAGGACGAGGACCGGGATGGCCGCCACCATGACGCAGAGCACGACGAGCGCGCCGATTACGCGGTCGACAAGGATTCGAACGAAGGGAAGGCTCATGCCGGGGCCCGCCCCGATCCCGAAAACCGCCAGATCAGTAGGCGCGCGAGGACGTTGACGACGATCGTGATCAGCACCAGGACCACGCCGAGATAGAAGAGCGAACCGAGGTACAGATTGCCGTTAGCCTCTGTGAACTCGTTGGCGATGACACTGGGCAGGGTGTATCCCGAGGCAAACAGCGAGCCACTGATCTGCATCGTGTTGCCGATCACCATGGTGACAGCGATCGTCTCGCCCAGCGCACGGCCGAGCGACAGCAGCACGGCACCGGTGATTCCCACGCGCGCGTAGGGGAGGATGACCGACCAGATGGTTTCGGCGTTGGTGGCGCCCAGCGCCAGGCTCGCCTCACGCAGCTCGCGAGGGACGGCACGGATGACGTCGCGCGAGAGCGCAATCATGATCGGCAGCACCATGATCGCGAGCACCAGGCCGGCCGTGAGGAAGCCATAGCCAGAGGGCGTCCCCTTGAACAACGGGAGAAACCCCAGGGTGTGCTGGAGGAATGGGTCGACCTTGTCACGCATCAATGGGGTCAGCGTGAAGAACGCCCACAGGCCGATGACGACGCTGGGGATGCCGGCCAGCAACTCGATCAAAAACGAGAGGGGACCTCGGAGCAAGCGAAGGCGGGCGTCCTCCGCGAGGAAGAGGGCGGCGCCCAGGCCGATCGGAAAGGCGATCAGGAGGGCGATGGCCGAGGTCACAAGCGTGCCGTAGATGGGCGTCAGGGCGCCGAACTGGTTTCTGACCGGATCCCAGGTGCGGGTGCCGAAGAAGCCGAGCCCGAATTTCGTGATCGCGGGAAGCGCCGGAATGACCAGCGCGATGACGAAGATGACCGCAATCACCATGATCAGCAGGGCAGCGGCGTAGGCGATCGTGCGGAAGAGGCGATCGCCGAACACCAAACGCCGCTGATGGCCTGCAGCCACCAGCGGCGCTGGAACCACCCGCTCGGCAGTCCCGCGACTCATCGGGATGTTAGGACGGAGCGGCCACGGTACTCGGGAGCAGGTTGGCGCCTCCCGAGGTGACGGTCTTCAGAGAGTTGATGTCGTCTTTCACGATGTTGGACGGCAGCTTCGCATAGTGAACATTGGCCGCGTACTGCTGGCCATCGGTGACCAGCCAGTCGAGGTAGTCGACGAGCGCGGTCCCCTTGGTCTTGTCGGCCTGATCCTTGTACAGCATCAGCCAGCTGTAGCCGCTGATGGGCGCGCTTTTGGCTCCGGGCGCATTCACGATCGAGAACTGGGTCGGATTGACAGCCAGGAACTGGCTGGCGGCGGCGGTGGCGCCCTCGGGGCTGGGGATGACGAACTGGCCGTCGTGATTTTGCAGCGACGCCTGCGTCATGTTGGTCTGGAGGACGTAGGCGAGCTCGACATAGCCGATCGCGCCTGGCGTCTGCGTGATTCTGGTGGCGACGGCCGCGTTGCCCGAAGCGCCCTGGCCAACCGGCCATGCGACCGACTTGCCTTTGCCGACCTTGCTCTGCCAGTCGGCACTGACCGTCGAGAGATAGTCGGTGAAGATGTAGGTCGTCCCGCTGCCATCGGAGCGGTGCACCACGGTGATCGCCTGGTTGGGCAGGCTGACGCCGCTGTTGTCGGCGGCGAGGGCCGGATCGTTCCACTTCTTGATGGTTCCGAGGAAGATGCCGGCGATCGTCTTGGCCGTGAGCTTGAGCTGCCCGTTGGAGACTCCGGACAGGTTGTAGGCCAGCGACTCGGTGCCCAGGGTCGATGCGATCTGGACGACCCCGTCACTCCCGCCCGCCGCGGTCAGCTCCGTTGCATTCATCGGCACGTCGCTCGCGCCGAAGTCGACGAGCTTCTTGGTCAGTTGCTGGATGCCGGCTCCCGAGCCAACCGCCTGGTAGTTGACGGTCACCTGACTGAACTTCTGGTTGTAGGCGAAGCGGGCGGCGTCGTAGAACGGGGCGGGGAAGGTCGCGCCGGCGCCGGTCAGGGCGGCGGCCGGCGGTGTGATTACGGTTGGTCCGCCGGTAGACGGATTGCTGGCGACGCTGGTTCCCCCACAGGCGGCGAGCAAGACGGCCGCGCCCACCGAGAGGGCGATTAGAACGCGTTTCATGCTGGCGATGCTTCCTCCTTCCGAATGAGCAAAATTAGGGCCTTTTGGATCCGTTCTGATCCTAGCCAGCGGGCGTAATCGCACGGCGCGTACAGGGTTAACGGAAGGTTAACGACGAGTTCGACCTCGGTCGGTCTCAACCCAGCCCGACAATTCAGAATCGGCCGCGGCGGGGCGGGCGGGCGGGGCGAAAGATAAAAAATGATCGGGCTTAAATGGGTTTACGACCTCGCACAGGAAGAGGCGGTTACCCCCTGACCCGCTCTGAAGCGCTCGGTGCATTGCTTCCGCCACGGCCTGTCGCATCAACGGGGCGGCGTGCGCGTAGACGTTGAGTGAAAGCCAGATCAAGCTTCGGCCCATCAGGAGGATGGTCAGTCATGAAGGTCGGCTAAGCTTCTCGAATACGGTTCGAATTGGTAAGAGCGCGGCGTTTGGCATATTCCACAAGAGTGTGGTTGTGGAAAAGTATTGACTCGCTTAGAGCTAGCTACTAACCCGCCATCAATGGTACACTCGCGGCGATTTGGGGGTCGATGGGATTTCGCCTGACGGCCTAGTTACTCTCGCCGACGAGTTCGGGCGCCGACTGATTGTCGAGGCAAAAACTGAATCGACTATCCACATGTACATGTGGGGGATCAAGGACCTCACCAATTTTGCCCGGAATACGGGCAGGTTGGTCGACCGCGACACCTTGGAACGGTGGGCCGAAGATGCCTCCGGTCGAATGAAGCCGCGGAGCTTCGCGCTCGCGGGGGTTGGCGTTCGGAGGCTCGTTACCTGGGCCATCCGTGAGAGAAAGATCCTTGACGCCTCCCTCGTGCACTCGGTGCCGACCGCCAAGTATGAGCGGCTCAAGATTCCGAGCACGTTGACGCCGAGCACGCTGATGCGACTTGAGAGGCATTTGCTCTCCATGACTCGGCCGAACCTCCACGACCTACGAGACCGAGCGCTTTTCTTCTACGTCAAGGCGACGGCCGCCCGGGTGGGCGAGATTCTCCAGGTCGAGAAGTCGCGATTCGAAGGGCAGAAAGTACGCCAGAAAGGCGGCGGTGATAAATACCTAGCCACCCCACCGGGAGTGGCAGGCCTCATCCGCGAATACCTGCAGGCCAGGACCGACGACGAAAAGTGGCTTTGGATCGCACTGACGCCTGATCACACCGTCCGCAAGCTTCAGCCCGCGGGTGTCCTGAAGATCTGGGAACGCCTGGCCAAGAAGGTGGGAGTTCGCCGTTTCACGACCCAGGAGCTGCGGCACACGGCGGCGACCTTGCTTGTCGAGCGGGGTCACGACGACACGGTGATCATGGAGCTCCTGGGTGCTCGTGATAACCGGTCGATTCAGGGATACAAGGTCATCGTGGCGGACAGGCTCGCCCGAGCTCGCGCCGATCTGGACGTGGTGTACTGATGCGGGTAGAGGTTCGAGCTAACCGGTCCACGTGACATCCGACAAAAACGCCGCTTGACGCAGGGCCAGCTTGCGCATGATCTGAGCGTTAGCCAGAACTACATCCCTGCCATCAAGTCAAATGCCCGCCAGGCCGGACCAAAGGTCCAGCAGCAACTGGTCAAGTACTTCGGTTGCCGCCTCGGCGATCAGGGGGTCGATGCGGGAAGCGCTTCGGCGTGCCCGCAGTGATCTTCCATGGGACGACCATCTGGACTACTACACGAAACTAGTCGCGAGGTGCAATGAGCAACCTCGGGCTCTTAACGGAAGGTTAACGGCGCTCGCGGAAGGCGCACCCGAACGAGGGTACCGGAGCCCGGCGTGCTCTCGGCGGTGATGGTGCCGCCCTGTAGCTCCACCAGGTGGCGGGCGATCGACAGCCCCAGGCCGCTGCCGGGCTGGCCGCCACGAGCACGATCCACCTTATAAAAGCGCTCGAAGATCCGAGGCAGGTCGCGCGGAGGGATGCCCGGCCCCGTGTCTCTCACCGCGATCTCAACCCAGGCTTCCTTCGAGGTGACGCTGACCACGACCTCACCGGCCGCGGTGAACTTGAGCGCGTTGTCGACGATGTTTTGCAGGGCCTGGTCCGTCTTGCCCCGGTCGCCCAGGGCCTGGATCTCGGATTCGGTCGGCTCGGCCCGCAGCGCAAGACCGGCGGTCGCAGCCCGCGGATGATAACGGTCGACCAGCTCGGCGGCCAAAGTGGACGCGTTGAAGGGGGCACGCTCCACCTCGATGCCTTCGGCATCGAGCGCGGCGAGCTGCGTCAGGTTCAGCAGGATGGACTGCAGCCGTTGGGATTCCTGGATGATGCGGTCGATGAAAAGCCGGGTATCGCCCTCGGCGGGCAACTGGCCGGAGAGCGTTTGGGCGGCGAGATCGAGACCGGCCAGCGGGGTGCGGATCTCGTGCGAAAGGTTGGCGACGAACTGCTGGCGCACCGTCTCCAGGTAGCGGAGCCGGCTGACGTCCTGCATCACCAGCGCGACGCGGCCTTCAGAGAGGGCGATCGCCCGGACGTGCAGCGTCCGGCCAGACACGGGCAACGCGATTTCCAGGGACTGGTCGAACTGCGAGGCACGCGCGCGTTCCGCCAGTGCGTCGAGCCGGTGGTCGCGGATCACTTCGACCAGCAGGCGCCCAGCCGGTTGATCGATGGCGGCGACCATCTGGCGGGCCGCCGCATTGAGCCAGAGAACCGTTCGGTCGCGATCGACCAGCACGACGCCTTCGGCCAGCTGCTCCAGGATCTGCGTGGATTCGTCGCCACGATCGCCGGGATCCGGCGGTGGATCAGTCCCGCCGCTCACGCGACGGTCGCGCCAGTCGTTGACGCGCCGTCGCCAGTTTCCCGCCATCCGTGGCGGAATCTAGCAGATGTTCGCCGCGGCGGCCGCCGGCAAACGAAAAGCCGCTCCGTAGGGGGAGAGCCTGGGAGCGGCCCGGAAAGGGAAACCATATGAAGAGCGCTTGCCTCGACCTTAAGCCGGCAACGTAAAGAGCTGGAATGCGGGACGTTAAGGTTCGAGTCGGGCTGGCGTTCCACCCGTTTAACCCGTCCATAACCGGCCGTTAACCCGCGGAGGCTAGCGTGGATGGGCAAGGAAGGTGCAGTTGGCGCAGCCATCGGCTCCGGCGACGCGGACCCGGAATCTGGACTCCAGTCACTCGGCGGTCAACGGGCACCGTGTGAAACTGCGCGCGTCGAACGTCTCCTTCTTCTACGGCCGCTTCCGGGCTCTCAACGACGTGACGCTCTCAATCGGCGAGCACAAGATCACGGCGCTCATCGGTCCCTCCGGTTGCGGCAAGAGCACGCTGCTCCACACCTTCAACCGCATGTACGACCTCACCCCGGGGACACGCATCAAGGGATCGATCCGGCTCGACCACGAGGAGATCACGACGGCGGGCAACCTGCAGGTGCTGCGGCGCCGCGTCGGGATGGTTTTCCAGCGAGCCAACCCCTTCCCCATGTCGATCTACGACAACGTCGCCTACGGCCCGCGGTTGATGGGCTGGAGCAAGGCGGCGATCCATGCGGCCGTGGAGGAAAGCCTGCGGGTCGTCGGGCTCTGGCAGGACGTGGCCGGCCGGCTCCAGGACGCGGCGACGTCGATGTCGGGTGGCCAGCAGCAGCGGCTCTGCATCGCCCGCTGTATTGCCGTCAAACCCGAGGTGATCCTGATGGACGAACCCTGCTCCGCCCTGGACCCAATCTCGACGCTACGCGTGGAGGAGCTGATTCGCGAGCTGGCGGGCCGCTACACCGTGGTGATCGTCACCCACAACATGCAGCAGGCCAAAAGGCTGGCGGACTTCACCGCGTTCATGCTGATCGAGCCCTTCAATCGGAGCGGTGAGCTGATCGAGTTTGCCCCGACGGCCCAGCTCTTCGAAGAGGCGAGGGATCCGCGTACGCGCGACTACGTCAGCGGCCGGTTCGGCTGACCGCCCCTCAGGGCGCCGGCTGGTAGGTCGCACCGGTAACGCGACCATTTTTCTCGTCCAGGATCCAGGTTGAGCCCTTTTCGAGTCGGGCATGAGCCCTGGAGACGAGTCCCTGCGCGATCAGGTATTCCAGCAGTTCTTCGACCAGGTCGCCATGGGTGCAGAGCACCACGTTGCGTCCCCTGAATTCCTGAGCCAGGCGGAGGATGCTCTCGCCACCTGATCCTTCTTCCAGGTCCTTTCGTGGCGCGATCGGGAGCTTGCGCTGCTCGGCGAGCGGCTCGAGGCTCTGCACGCAGCGGACGTAGGGGCTGGAAAGGATCGCGTCGATCGGTTCTTTCTTGAGCCAGGCGGCCAGCTCCTCCGCCTGCCGGCGACCGGGCTTGCTCAGTGGCCGGAGCCGATCATCGCCCTCCCAGTCGGCGCGATCGCCCGCCTTTGCGTGCCGGACAACGTAGATGGCCATGAGCTCACGACCGCATGGGGCGGAGTGGCGCTATCCGGTCGCTTCCAGGTCGAGCGCCCGCAGGAGCGCACGATCCCGGCGATAGCTGAGCAGATCAAGCGCGTCATCGATCGTCACCCAGCGGACCTCGTCGATCTCGCTGCCGGCGCGAAAGCGGCCACTGACCACGTCCATCAGCCAGTAGCAGGCCACCTTGTCACGACCCTTGTGGTCGGCATAGGCGGTGCAGCCGAGCGGCGCCACCAGTTTGCAGCGAAGACCCGTCTCCTCCTCGACCTCGCGCAACGCGGTCTCCTCGAGTGTTTCCCCACGGTCGACCTTTCCCTTGGGAAACGACCAGTCGTCGTAGCCCGGCCGGTGGACGACGGCGACCCGCAGCGCGCCGCGCGACCCATTTCGACGGACGACGCCGCCCGCGGCCCTGACCAGCTTGGCCTCTTCGACGTTCAGGATCTTTGCTGCCATGGACACCCCTTGCGGTATTAGTTGCTGTGACGATGGGTGGGTCGAGGCCGGTCGGCTCATATCATCCACCTTCTGAGCCGCTTGCGGTCAAGCTTTTTCCAGACTTTAGACCATTCTGCCCGGTCGTGGGCGGCCATTTCGCGTTCGAGCGCGCACAATTCACCGGCGACGAAGGCGCGCGGTCCACTTCCGGCGCCTCGCAACCATCGTTGGGCGGTGGCGCTGTCCTGATGATCGCCGAGGACGTCCTGAAGCGCCGCGGCAGCCTCGGCGAAAAGGGGCACGGTCTTTCCGGCGATGGGCGCCGCCGCCTCGGCGGCGTACCGCGCGCGCTTGGCGAGGATTCGGATGCGATGCAGGTCGGCGTCGGCGGCCGACTCGGGCAGGCGGCGCACTCCCTTGCTCAACCGTTTCCAATCACGTCGGGCGAGCGCCGGCATAGCGGTCGCCGCCGGTTGATCGGCTTGCGCGGTCAACGCCGGCGCGCGAGAAGCCTCGACCAGCCGCTCGATCAGGTCGATGTAACGGTCGGTGCGCATGTCGAGCACCAGGCGGGCCCGAGCTTCCTCACTCTCAGCCTGCAACTCGTCGGCGAGCTCGGCCACGATCGGGGCATCGTCGGCGGCCAGCGCTGACGTCCGGCCACGCAACCGCTGGCTCATCACCTGCTTGTCGCGAACGCCTCCCAGCCCGCCGCCGAGCCATCGCAAGTCGGCGCGCAGCGCGTTGTCCCACGCGGGATCGAGGAGGCTGCGGAAGGTCCGCAATTGCGAGCGCAGGCGGCGGGTGGCGACCCTGGCTCGATGAACATCTTCAGGGTCGTCGCCCAGGCGGACGCCCGGGTCATGGCGCAGCAGGCTCGCGACCGAGACCGCGATCATGTGCCGGACCAGGTCGCCGGCGCGGGCAGTGGGCGCCAGCAGGATCGGGTCGACCTCGGGTGCCGCCGTCGCTCTGGCGCCGAGCGCGCGCACCAGCTTGGACGCCTGGTCTTCGTCGGACGCGCCGGCGTGCCGCAAGCGCGCCAGGATCGGGTCCAGCAAGCGGTCCGCTGACGCATCGCGCAGCTCGACCTCGACCTCGCGAAATCGGTTTTGAATCCGAAGTCCCTGGATGACGGACACGTCGTCATCGACGACCTCGGCGAGGACGACGCCCTCGCGGCTTTTGAGTTGCACCCGCCGGCGCACCGTGGAGAGGCTGGCCACGGGCACGAGCGTGGAGCGGCGCACGTAGGCGATCACGAGTGCCACCGCTGCATCGGGCGGTCGGTTGCCATCGCCTGGAAACTCGAGCTCGCGACGGGTCAGCGTCCGACCCTCGGTCGTGGCCGGGAGCTTCAGCGTCCAGCCCTCGCCCTGGCGCAGCCGGAGGTTGCAGCCCCAGCGCGCCAATCGCAGGTCGGGAGTGTCGTAGTAGACCGTCTCGAGGCGGCGCTCATCGACGGGCGTCGTCTCGACCGCGGCCGCGACGTCCTCCAGGTTGGGTAAATGGAAACTGGGCGTGACCGCGAGCTTGATCTCGCGCTCAAGCATCCGGCGTATGTCCGTTGGTTCCGTTGGTCGCCGCCGCGCGGGCCGCGGCCAGTTGCTCGAAGGCCTGCTGCGCGTTGACCCCCTTGATCGTCGGGATCTTCGACCAGGAGCCACTGGCCTGCAACCCCCAGGCCAGCACGTCGTCTTCGAGCTCGACGTCGAGGATCTGCGCCAGCTGCTCCTGAAGCGATGCATCCAGCACGGGAACCATCGCCTCGACGCGGCGATCGAGGTTCCGCGGCATCAGGTCTGACGAACCGAGGTAATACTCGGCCGCGTCGCCGTCTGGACCAAATCGAAAGATCCGTGAATGCTCGAGGAAGCGGCCGACCAGTGAGCGGACGCGGATTCGGTCGGAGAGACCGGGAACGCCCGGCCGCAGGCTGCAGAGACCGCGGACAATCAGGTCGATCTCGGTCCCGGCCTGCGAGGCGGCGTAGAGCGCCTCGACGATTTCGGGGTCGACCAGGCTGTTGACCTTGAGGATGATGCGGCCGCCGCCCGGACGCGCGGCTTCTCGACGGATCATGCGAATGATGTTGGATCGCAATCCCACCGGCGCGACCAGCAGCCGGCCGAATCGACGCTGGCGGCTGTAGCCGGTCAGGAAGTTGAAGAGCTCCGAGACGTCGGAGCCCAGCTCGGGGTCTGCCGAGAGCAGGCCGACGTCTTCATAGATCTGCGCGGTTTTTGGATTGTAGTTGCCGGTGCCGACGTGGACGTAGCGACGGATGACATCCGGTTCCCGCCGCACGACCAGCGCGACTTTGGCGTGCGTCTTGAGCCCGACGACGCCGTAGACCACGTGGACGCCAACCTGCTCCAGCGCCTGGGCCCACGCGATGTTCGCCTGCTCGTCACCGCGCGCCTTCAACTCGACGAGCGCCACGACTTGCTTGCCGCTCTCGGCCGCCCGAATCAGCGCCCGGACGATCGGACTGATTGGACCCGAGGTCCGATAGAGCGTCTGCTTGATGGCGAGGACGTCGGGGTCCTTGGCTGCCTGGTCGATGAAGGCCTCGGCCGAGGTCGTGAAGGAGTCATAGGGATGATGGACGAGGATGTCGCCGTCCTTCAGGGCCTCGAAGATGTCGGCCTGCTCGACCCCGACGCCTTGCAGCCGCCGCTGCGTGACCGGCGTCCATGGCTCGTCCTTGAGATCCGGACGCTCGAGCGCGTAAATCGCCCAGAGGCTGCTCAGGTCGAGCAGGCCATCGACGCGGTAGACATCCGTCGGCTCGAGCTCGAGCTCGCGGACGAGCAGGCCCAGCACTTCATCGGACATGCCGGCATCGACTTCGAGCCGAACCACCTGTGCTTTGCGCTGCTGCCGGCGCAGCTCGTTCTGGATCGCCGCCAGCAGGTCCGCCGCTTCCTCGTCGACCAGGTCGAGGTCGGCGTCGCGCGTCACGCGGAAGGGGTGCTGGCTGACGATCTCCATCCCGGGAAACAGCTCGCCCGAGTAGAGGGCGATCACCTGCTCGAGCGGGATGAACCGCTTCCCGTCCGGCAGGACGATGAAGCGAGGCAGCAGCGGGGGAACTTTCACACGCGCGAAGCGCATTTGGTGGCGGACCGGGTCGCGGACCATGACCGCGAGGTTGAGCGAGAGGTGGGAGATATATGGAAATGGATGCGCCGGGTCCACCGCGAGCGGCGTGAGTACGGGGAAGATGCGGGCGCGAAACTCGGCGACCAGGTACTCGTGATCCGCCTCGTCGAGGTCGGCGACCGAGGCGATCGAGACCCCCTGCTGCTCGAGCGCCGGTGCGATGTGGCGCGTGAAAAGATCGGTGCTTCGCTGCAGGAGGGCTCCCGCCCGCTGGTGAATGGCACGCAACTGCTCGCTCGTGGTCATGCCGTCCGGCGAAGTCTGCGGGAGGGCGGCATGAACCTGTTCTTTCAGGCCGGCGACGCGGACCTGGAAAAACTGGTCGACATTCTCGCCCAGGATCGCGAGGAACCGCACCCGCTCGAGCAGCGGGAGCGACTCGTCCTCGGCCATCGCCAGCACCCGGTCGTCGAAGTCGAGCTGGGACAGCTCCCGGTTGAGGTAACGCGACTGCGCTTGGACGGGGGCCGTCTGAACCGGCGGGCGCTCCACGGTGACGCCCTCGTGGACGGTCTGCGCTGAAGTTGCCGGCGACTGGTCCCAGAGTGACACCGGGGCCGGCTGGGCAGACGCAGACATCTCGAACCTAGGTGTGCCTTCCCCCATCGGCCAAGTATAGGGAGGCAAGATTAAGGCTCGGCTTGCTGCTCAGGCATCCCGCCGGACGGCAGCGGCAACCATCAAAATTGGTCGGTGACCGACCGGCGCATGGACGAGGAGATGGAGGTCCTCCGGGCCGGTTGTACGCGGGCCCTCAGCTGGCACGGACTGCGTAGCGCGGCCGACATGCTCAGCACCATTCCTCCAGACGTTGAAACCGACCGATACGGCAGCGGAGGCGTCGTGACCGAGCTCGAGGCGGAGGTCGCCTCGCTCCTGGGAAAGCCCGCCGCGCTGTTCCTGCCGAGCGGCACCATGGCGCAACAAGCCACGCTTCGCGTCCATGCCGACCGAATCGGACGGCGAGCCGTCGTCTTCCATCCAGCGTGTCATCTCGATTGGCACGAGGGACGCGGCTACCAACGACTGCACGGCCTGGTCGGAGTCCCAGCCGGCGAGATAGGTGCACCGTTGACGCGCTCGACCCTGGACGGGATCCACGAGCTCCCGGCCGCACTGCTGATCGAGCTGCCGCAGCGGGACCTGGGTGGCACCCTGCCTCAATGGGACGACCTGGTCGCCCAGGTTGGATGGGCCAGGGAACGTGAAGCAGCGGTCCATATGGATGGTGCCCGGCTCTGGGAGGCGACACCCTGGTACGCACGATCGCCAGCCGAGATCGCCGTGCTCTTCGACACCGTCTATGTGTCCTTTTACAAAGGGTTGGGTGCCATCGCCGGGTGTTGCGTCGCCGGACCCACCGACGTGGTGGCCGAAGTCTCAGAATGGCGAACCCGCCACGGCGGCCGCCTGTTCGGAATGTGGCCGTATGCGGCCTCCGCGCTCACCTCGCTTCGATCGCGTCTACCGCGGATGCCGAGCTACTACCGGCACGCGGTTGCGATCGCTGACGCGCTCAGCGACCTCCCGGGTGTCGAGGTCATCCCGAATCCGCCTCAAGCGCCCCTGATGCACCTGCAGCTGGCGGTCAGCGCGGCCGACCTTGAGAGCCGGGCCTTCGACATCGCGAGGCGCGACAAGATCTGGACGTTCCCTCGTCCGTTCTCCACCGTGTCGCCAACGTTGCAGCGTATCGAGTTCACCGTCGGCGACGCCACCATGGACTTCACGCCCGCTGAAGTTCGAGAGCTGATTAAAGCGCTCGCGTCTGCGGCGGCATAAGGAACGGGGACGAGGGCCACGCCCTCGTCCCCGTCTTCCAAAGCTCGTCGCGCCTACCGCAGACTCAGCTTCCAGGCTCCCAGGCCATAGGTTGCCGCATAGAGCGTCCCAGGAACCAGGGTCAAGCCGGCGATGTCGATGTCCGGCATGCCCGGAGCCGCTTCCGTCCACTGGCTCGCTCCGGAGTCGAGTCGTAGCACGCCGTAATCCGTGCCGGCGAAGAGCGTGCCGCTGGCGGCATCGCGCGCCAGCGACGTAATCGGGAGATCGCCGAGACCGTTCTCGAGATTGGCCCAGGTGGCCGTTCCCGCCGTTGAGTTGAACGTGACCTCAAAGACGTGACCGGCGGTCCCGGAGGTCGCCTCGAAGCCGGAGTACGAGATCCAGGCGTGGTTCGCATTGGCCGGATCGACCACGATGCTGCTGATGAACCGGTTTGGCGAGTTGGTTGTGAGATTGTCGACTCTATTGAAGACGACCGCGCTTGCCGGCTCAGCGTCGGCGTTCTTCGAAACGAACACGCGGCCATGGCTGGTCGCCGCCCACAGCGTCGAAGAATCGCTGGCAGCCCGCGCGAGGGCCACTACATCACCGCCGGACCGATCAGCGCCGTAAGACGTCGACGTGAGGTCGCCGCCAAGAGCTTGCCAGTCACCGCACGTCACCGTCGGCGGGAAGTCACCCGTCCACTCGTTGCAGTGCTGGTTGAACTCGGCCATGCTCATGGTTCCCTGGCCATCCGTTTTGGTGCGCCAGACATGCGCCTCTCCAGTAAACAGGGTCCGGCTGACGGTCGGGTCCGAAATCCACGGAACGTAGAACTCCGACGTTAACCCTTCAGCCTGGAGCGGGTCACCGATCCAGATCCAATCCGCCAGGGCTCCATCCGAGAAGTTGACGTCACCTCCAGGACCAGCGAAGGTGTGGGACCGGAAGTGCGGATTGCCAATGTCGAAGCTGGACTGGCCACCGTCGCCGATCATCGTGTTGAGCCAGGTCACGGTTTTGCCGTAGTTTTCCCAGGTCCCGTTGTCCTGCGTGCCACCTTGCAGCTCGTTGCTGTCGAATGGGCTCACGGAAAGGCTCTGGAACTGCAGGCTGGTAATGCCCTCGTTGATGCTGGCCAGGGTTGTCGGAACGCGAGAGAGCATCTGCTGGCAACGCGCGAGTGACACGGGACCGAGTCCCCGATTGGCGCACGTGTTCGAGACGTCCGTGAAGCTCCCGCTCGAGCGCATCGTCCCGCCGTCGTTTCCTTCCCAGAACTGGAACGGATTGTTGGGGTTGGTGACGATCACGTGCTGGTCCGGATGCAACGCATTCGGATGCACGGGGTCTGTGCCGTCCGCCGTCATGTCGGTCCAGGACCCGCCGGCATCAGTCGACAGCACCACTGCGCGATGGTTCGCGGTGTTTTCCCCGTATCCGTACGAACCGCCGACGTAGACGATGTCCGGGAAACCCTTGGGGGTGTAAACGTAGTTGTCGTACCAGCACTGGGCGCCGCAGAAGTTGAAGCTTCCCCAGCGGGGATCAGCTTTGTTCGCCGAGGTCAGGTCGCTCCAGGTCGGCGTCCCCGACTCGACCTGGTCGCTGCGGAAAACGCGGCTGTACTCGTGGCTGCCGTCAGCTAACTTAACGTTTGTATTTCCCTCGCCGATATACATGCGGGAATGGCCGTTCGCCAAGGTGGTAACCACGATCCACGGGAGCGTGGTCGTCTGGCTGGAATCGAGCGACATCTTGATCTGGGTCCAGGTCCCGCCACCGTCGCTCGACCGCCAGACTCCGCGAGCGTAGGACGAGGCGTAGACGATGTCAGGATTGGTCGGATCGAGAACAACCTGCCGCACGCCAATCGGCGTGCAGTTAGGGACGGTGTTTGTCGAGACGCTCGCGGGGTTGTCGCAGCCGGCGGTAGTGGCTCCCCCCGCATGGATGAAGGACCAGTTCAGCCCGCCGTTGGTTGACTTGTAGACGCCCCAGGGCGCCGCGCCCGGGATGACGATGCGCTCGACGCCCGAGCAGCAGACCGACGACATGCCGCTGATCGCGCGTACCGTCGACAGGTACATGACGTTGGAATTTCGCGGGTCGATAGCGAGCGATCCGGTGCCGCGGCCGTTAAGCACCTGTCCCCCGATCGGCCCAGTCCATGTATCGCCACCGTCGGTCGTCTTGTAGAGACCGACACCGTGGACGCATCCGCTACGACAGGCGTTGGCCTCACCGGTGCCAACCCAGAGCGTGTTTCCGGTTGGGTCGGCAGGATCAACGGCGATCGTGCCAACCGAGTTGATGTCGAAGGAGCCGCTGAGGTACCGCCACTGCGGGTGATTGGCGAGCGCGTTGTCGGTTCGCCAAATACCGCTGGTTGCCTCACCGACCCACAGCCGGCAGTCGCCAGGCTTACAGGTCGGAGCCAGCACTAGCGCCGTGACGCGGCCGGCCGCGGGATATTCGGTCGGAACGTAGAGAGGAAGCGTGCGGAGTGGAGAAAACGGATAAAGGGCCGTCCTGGGCCCGATCGAAGCCCAGCCCGTATTGCTGTGCTTGGGCAGCCTGCCTTTGGCGGTGGATGCAGCGGAACGAGCCGCCGTCAGTTGCGCCAGCGGAATATCGGTGCCGGGATAGGCGAGCGCCTGAAGGAAGGCCGCATCAGCACCTCCGGGTCCCCTGTTCCCTTCCCCGCCGTTGCTCGGAAGCGCCTGGGATAGTTTGTCGAGATGGGCCGACAAAGCCCCGGGCATGTCATCGCCCGAACCAATCGCCGGCTGACTTTTGCCCCCGCCACCGACCGCAACCGCACCGATCAGAACGGTAAGCGCGCCGACAACCGTAACCCAGGTACGTCTGTTCACTCCCTTCCTCCCGTTGAGCGTGAGTTGCCCCTAACAGCAAACATTGCGCCGGTAACGTTCGTTTTGTCAAACGCTTCAATTTCATTTACCGATTCATCTCCGGGAATCCCTTCCCTTCGATCCCCCCGACCCCACCGTTTCGCGTGAATTCCGGATCGGGTTACAGCGTCAGTAATGTGTGCGCCGGCCGTTAGTAAAGGGTGAGATGACCAAGCTGGCGGCTGCTGCCGTGGGAGTCGCGCTCATGATCTCCGTTGGGTCGGCATCCCATTCGGCCACAAGGGTGCCGCAAGCTTCGACGGCGGAATCCTGGGCGCAAGTTTCGACGGTGAGTGATGGAGCAATCGCTTCCACGCCCGCTCTGACGACGGCAGAAATCGAGCGCCCTTCGACGAGATGGGGTGCTCCCGCCCCTCGTCAGGTGATCGCTTCTCGAAACAGTACCGGACCTGGCCATTCATTCGCTGCGGCTCGCCCTTCGGCATCGCCGAACGCTGCCTGCGGTCGCCTCGGGCTATCACCGGTCCCACCGGACTGCGCCCTCTTCGGCACCCATTAGACGGCTGAGGACAAATCGCAGCCAGCTCAACGAGCTAGCAGTTCCCGCGGTCCCGGCGCGTATGCTGGCGGTTGGATCAGCACACGGAGGGACACGACATGAAGCGGTCAAACGAGATCGAGCAACTGGGGCGTGACTCCATCGCCGCGATTGAGCGCGGTGACCTCGGATTCGTCGAGCGGACCACCTCGCGGGAGCAAGGAGGGGTTGCCATCGGCAGCGACGCGAGCGAGTACGCGACTGGCTACGAGCAGATCATTCGTTTGCTGGGCGACTCAACGCCAGAAGAAGGGCCGCAGATCCACGTGCGCTTCAAAGAGATCCGGGGCTATGAGCAGGGCGATGTCGGCTGGGCCGACGGCACGGCCGCCTTCGAACGTGAGGGTGAATCGGTTGAGGTGCGCTTTACTATGGTCGCCGTTCGCGAGAAGGATGGCTGGCGCATTGTTCAAAATCACGCCTCGATCGGCGTACCGAACGACCGAATGTTCGATCCTCTCTTTCGCCGTATGCCTGCCGCCACGCGCTAACCCGCAGGCGGCCGGCAAGGACATTGCTCGCCACCCACGACTGACAAACGGCAACGAAGTCCGTTGCAGGGGTCTGGAGCGGGAGACGAGTGTTCGAAGCACGCAGGACCACGAATGGGCCGGTGTTAGCCTCCTGCTCGCCAGCTGAATCGTCCGACCTGAGCAGGTCTACCTCCGCGAACCTCGCGCCAGAAACACGGAGAGCTCGAACAGCGCGATAACCGGGACTGCTGGGGCGAGCCAAATTACGAGGAAACCGACGATGTTCAGATACCTGTGGAGAAGGATCAACCACGCGGCTCCAAGCAGGATCAGCATAGGCAAGTACCAACGCAGAAATCTGAAGGCAAAACCGCCGCGACGCCAGCGGTCATTCCACGTCATCGCATCGCGCCGATCCCAAAGGCAAGCTCAACGGAAAACGCGATCAGCATCGTAGCGGACATTCCGATAAGAAAGCCCATCATTAGCCGATCGGCCTTGAATTTTGCCCAGGTTGCCGGGCGGCTGGCTGCGCCCAGCATGATGATCAGGGTCGCACCGATGAACGCTGCAAAACCTAGATTCAAGCCCATTGGGTTAGTGCGTCATCGCCTTGTCATAGGCCGACTAGCAGCCGGCGGCTGAACAGAGCAGCCAAACAGCACGCTGCGGCCGCAAGGTACCAAACGCCGCCGAGCTCTTTGTCCCACAACAACATCTGCCAGAACAACAGTTTCGCCCTGCTGAGCCTTGCGCGCTGGTCACTACGAGTTACTCCTCCTATCGGAAGTGAGCCCAGGCGGGAGGGGAAGCTGACGGAGCAACTTCCGGGGCCTCTTCGGGCACCGATCGCATGTCCACGATGTTAGGCAAGCAGGGCGCCGATGTGGATCTCCTTGTGCGCTCCCTCTTAGGAGGACGTCCGCCGGGCGTCCGCTGAGCGTCCGTTGTCCGTCCGTTCTTTGCGGACCTGAATGAAAACGGGGTCGAAAACCGGCTTTTTAAGGAGTAGAGGTGGTGTTGAGCTCCAAGAGTCGTGCCGTGAGACGAGCCTTTCAACAAATCGATGAATGAAAACGGGTCCGGAAACCGGCTCTTTAGAAAGTAGGTGCGCCGAAAAACGAGCGAGCACAGGCTTTTGCGGGTAGGAAGACCGATAACCGACCTCACCCTTTAGAGATAGATGGGCACGGATGTGAAAACGGGCGCCACTCCTTAAGGGATACCGGGAAATCTGCAAAACAGCACCACTCCCTTAGTGATAGGAGAGGGACCTAACCACGCGAGAGAGGAGGCAAAACCGATCAAGGAGACGAATCCAACGACGAACCGACCAGCGGTGGTGGACGGGCTCCGCGAAGGCGAACCAATTGAGGCCGGCGAGCCACTCGATAACGACCCTGGAGCGCATGGCCGGGAAGATGGCTTCGCTTCGGCCTTCGTTTCTACCCCTTCGCTTCCCAGGCCTTCGTTTCAGAGAACGAAGGGCAGCACGAAGCCAAGGCGAATTCGGCCTCACGTTCACCTCGCCTCAATACTCTCCCCGGGACGGACTCCTATTCCTATTCATCCATTCATTCTTCGTTCGCTTCCCAAACACGCCACCACACCTCTCACCCAGGAGCAAACGACTCAACTTCTCCGAACACTCACCCAACGAGACCGTTCCATCCTGCAGACCCTCTACGACTACCGCTACCTGAACACCCTCCAGATCCGTCAGCTCTACTTCCCCAGCACCCGATCGACACAACTTCGCATTCAGTTCCTCTACGACCACGGCCTGATCTACCGATGGAAGATGGCCGAACCCCCCGGCATCACCCGCCGTCCGTCTCTGCTTCTGATCAGCCCGCGGGGGGCGCGGCTCCTCGCCGACCTCCGCGGAGAGTCGCCGTGGCCCTACGTGCGGCGCGCCAAGGACGCGCGCGACCACTGCTGGCATGTGGTTCATGACCTGGAGGCCAACGGATTCTTTATCGATCTCATGCTCGCCAGCCGGCTTGCCCTCCGCGAAGGTGTCCTGCTATGGATCGGTGAGGAGACCTGCCGTGCTGACCGTCGACTCTTTGCCAAGGAGAATCGACGACCGGTTGCCACGCCGGACGGCGCCGGCTCCTATCTCATTGCTGGCAACGTCATCCACTTCGACCTGGAGTGGGATCGTGGGACCGCGTCGCTGATTCGGCTGCAAAAGAAGGTTCGGACCACCATCCGTTACTTCAAGGACATTCGGAATGCGGAACGGCTACATATCCTGTTTGTGCTTTCACGACCGTCTCGGGAAGAGGGGCTACGGCCCGTCATCCAGGACCAGCTTGATCCGGATTCATGCCGGTTCTGGACGACGACGGTCGAGCGGATCGAGGTCGAGGGTCCCCTCGGGCGGCTCTGGTGCGACGCGCGGCAGACGAAAGCGGAGCAAGGTTGGCCTCCGCCACCCCGAGTCAAGGCCGCGACGCTCCCTCGCCTTCGGCTTACCGAGCTGCCCCCATTCGACAAATCAACGCGGACGATCAACGATTGCATCGGTAGGGCGCGTTGGTGGGAGCGACGTCCGGGCGGCGGGGAGGTGCTCTGAGAAGGTGGGGCCAGAGTCCGTCCCCGATCCGCAACGTGAAGCGCCGACGCAGCAGCCGCGCTCGAGGAAGCGCCGCGCTCCGTCGTTGGTCAAACGCCTTCCGCCCGACATCGCTGACACCTTGCGGGTCCTCGTCGAGATCGAGCTGTCGCGCCACCGGGCTGCGTGACGAAGGTCTGGTATCGAGCGGGAGGCGAGGTCTCCCGCGCAGCCGACGTTCACAAGGCCACGAATATGGACGAAGGCGATGGAAAACCTTGACGTCCGGTGCAAGAGGCGTGAAGATGCGAAATCGACCATGACGAGAGCTCACGCATCGCCTTCGCCCACGACCGACGGAAAGACCGTTGCCCTGGTCTACATCCGCGTGAGTAAATACGACCCCGGTGACGACGGGCGGAAGGTGAGCCCGCAAACGCAGGTCGACCGATGCCGAGCGCTCGCTCCACTCAAGGACATGACCGTCGAGGTCTTCGAGGATCTCGACTACTCGGGCAAGAACACCAAGCGCCCTGGGTTCGCCAACATGCTGGAGCGCGCGCAGCGTGGCGACGTCACGCTGATCGCCTGCTACTCCGTGTCTCGGCTCAGCCGGTCGGTGGCCGATCTATACGCGATCCTCCAGCAGTTGCAGGAGCTTGGCATTGGCTTTGTGTCGGCCACCGAAGCGATCGAGACGGCCACACCGATGGGAAAGGCCTTTCTCGGCATTCTGGCCGTCCTGGCCCAGCTGGAGCGCGAGCAGATCTCGCAGCGCGTCGCGGATGCCCTCGCCTATAAGCGCAGCCAGGGCCAGCTGCTCGGCACCCTGCCGGCCGGTTTCCAGCGCAGCTCCGACGGCGCCATCGGCATTGATCCGAAAGCGGCGTCAACGATTCGGCTAATTTTCGAGCAATACGCGTCGGGCGGCTTCTCCTTCCGCTCACTCGCGGCCTGGCTGAATGGGCGCGGCATCAAGCCGATCGCCACCCGCGGCGGCAACGGGCGGCCGCCAGCACCGCTCTGGAGCGGCGACGTGCTGAAGGAGATTCTGAAGCGCCCGTCGTACGCCGGCCTGGTCCGCGGCCCCGAAGGTCTGCTCCCCGGGCAGCCACCAGAGCTCATCGACCTGGACACCTGGCATCGCTGCCAGGACCTGCGCGTTCGCAATCGCTTCCTTCCGGAAGGGCTCCGTCCGCGGCATCGCGCCTCCCCCTTCCCTCTCACCCCGCTGCTGCGGTGCGATCAGTGCGGCGGCTCCATGCGAGGCAAGCAAGCCAGCCGGGTAAAGGGCGTGTCCCGCTATTACGTCTGCAGCCAGCGGGCCCTCTACGGCACCTGCGCAGCGCCGATCATGCGCGCTGACATCCTCGAGGAGGAGCTCTGTCGCTGGCTCGGGACCTGTCATCCCGACGAGCGGCTCGAGCAGAGCGCTCGCGACCTCGTGGCGCGAGGGCTCAAGCAGCGGAAGACGAACTGGCGCGAGTGGGACGAGCGCCTCAGCGTGAAGGCGCTCGAAGCCCGCCTGGAGCGCACCCGGAAGCTCTGGATCGTCTACGGGGACATGACCGAGACCGAGTTTCGCGCCGAGCGGGAGGTCATCGAAAAGGAGATCGCGCGCGTGCGCGCGCTCCCCGAGGTGGCCACCATCAGGCAATGCTCCCACCGGATCACCGATGTGGTGGCCGCGTGGCACGACGCCAACCCGGATCAGCAGGCACGGCTGGCGGCCGGCATCCTCTCTCAGCTGCACCTCAAAGATGGCAAGATCAATGCCATCCGACCGAGGCCGGCCTGGATCCCCTACTTCGAGGAGCTGCTGGCGTCTCGGTGGTCTGGAGAGCGGGAGACGAGACTCGAACTCGCGACTCCGACCTTGGGAAGGTCGTACTCTACCAACTGAGTTACTCCCGCTCGGCTAGGCGGATTTTAGCATCGCTCTTCCGGAGTTCCTGGCACATCGGCCAGATGACCCCGATCAGCTCCGCCATCCGCGCCGCCGTGAGTTTGACCCGGGCCGCGTCGAACACCTCGACCGGGTGCGTCTCGTAGAGCCGAACCCAGCCACGGTCCCAGGGTTCGAGATCGATCCGCTCCCCGAGGCGCGCCTTGATCACCAGCAGCTGACGCGCCAGCCCGGCGGCGATTCGCTCGTTTAATGCCGGCGCCGCCTCCAGGTGAAGGCCCAACTCGAGCCGGCCCGTGTTGCGGTGCCACCAGGCCTCGAAATGCAGGCGGGGATCGTCATAGAACCACTGCGCCTGGCTGGACCGGACCCGATGACTGACTTCCTTCAACCGGGCGGGGAGGGCGGCTTTAACCGGCGTTGGCAGCGCACGAAAGAACCCGGCAGTACGCACGAAGCGTCGCTCGTAGCGAGCGCGCGCACCCGGTCGGGCGGGAACAACGGGCCGGATCGGCACGCCGGCGCTCCGACTTAGCGGGCGGCGGCCGGACTGGCAGAGCCGGTCTCGCCGACGGCGGTCTTGACCATGGCGCTGTAGCGGTCGGCCAGCGCACGCGCCTTCTCCGAGTCTTCCATGCTGACGATGATGTGGTAGCGCGGCATGTCCGGGTCCGGCAGCACCAGCACCCAGCCGCCGTCGACGAATACCTTGATCCCGTCAGCGAGGTCCACCGGCGCATCGCGGTGCATCTCCACCATCGTGCGCATCACCCTTCCCTTGGCGTCCCAGGGTACCGTCTCGAGCCGGTGCTCATACGCCGCTCGCGGCACCTCCTTTCGGACGGCGGAGACCGCCCGCCCATCCTTGGCGAGCAGCTCGAGCAGCTTGATCAAGGTGAAGATGGCGTCGAATCCCAACAGGTGGTCAGGGAAGACATACCCACCGCTCGCGTCCGACGCCAGTCGGGCCTGGTGCTGCTGCGCGGCGCGCAACAGCGAGGAGGGCTCCGTCTTGCCGGGCACGAAGTGCGATCCCGGAACCTGCCGCACCAGGGCGGCGATCGTTTGCGGCACCGTGGCCGGCGCCAGCAGCACGCCGGGCTTCGCCTTCAAGGCCAGCAGGGCGATGACACCCAGCGCCTCGTGGTGGTCGAGCAACTCGCCCTGCTCGTCGATCAAAAAGAGCCGCTCCGAGCCGTAGTCGATGTAGGCGCCGAGCTTGCAGCCGAGCGTGCGCGTGATCAGCGCCGACTGCCGGCGCGCCTCGTCGAATGCCTCGTTGGTCTTCGACTGATAGGTCTCGTCGAAGCCGGCGTTCAACGGGATCGCCTCGATGTTCAGCTCCTTGAAAAGGCGCGGCAGTACCAGCGAAGCGCTCCCGTGGTCGAAGTCGACCAGCACTTTCAAGTGCGCCTGGCGGATGGCCTCGACATCGGTCAACGCGATCAACCCGTCGATGTAGGAATCGATGGCATCCTGCGGGTAGGTGATGTCGCCCATCTCGTAGAAATGGACGCGGCGAATGTCCTCTCGGAAGAACAGATTTTCCAACTTGCGCTCCGCTTTTTTGTCGAGCACCACGCCGCTGGCGTCGAACATCCGAATGTCGGCGGAGCGGCTGTCGAGCGGTGACATCTGGATATGCACCGCACCCGCAATCCGGTGATCGCGCGCGTAGTACTGGACCACGGGGATAGGGAGCTCACTCAAGTCGATGATCGAGGCACCGGACGAGATCATGCCCGCGACCATCGCCCGCTTGATCATTCGCGAGGGACGTTGGCCGTCGCGGGCGGCCGCCACCGCGGCGCCCTTGGGAAAGAGCGCAGCGAAGGACGCACCCAGGCGCGCGCAGTACTCCGGCGTGAGCTCGATGTTGATCAGGCCGACCAGTCCGTTGGAGGAGAACAGCCCGCGCTTGTAGTGGCCGGCCCAGATGATGCTCTCGTGCACGGTCGACCCCGGTTCGATCTGCTTGTCGGGCCAGATTTTCACCCCGGCATCGATCGTGGTGCCCTCACCGACGACGACGTCGTCGCCGATCACGGCCCCCTCCTCGAGTAGGCACCCGTTCTTGATGGTGGCGTGGCGACAGACGATCGCCTGGCGCAGCCTGGAATTCTCGCCGATATAGGAGTAGGTCCAGATGATCGAGTTGCTGACCTTGGTGTTCTCGTCGATCACGGAGAAATTGCCGACGCACGCGGGCCCATTGATGAAGACGCCCGCCTTGAGCTTGCACTCGTTGCCGATGTACGCGGGGCCGTTGATCCGCACGTCGTAGCCGATCTCGACGTCTTCGCCGATCCAGACGTTGCCGTGCCGCCGCTCGCCCGCGATCTCGACGTCGACCCGTCCCTCGAGCGCGTCCCAGTTCGCCTGGTAGTAGGTCTGGATGTTGCCGATATCGCACCAGTAGCCCGGCGCCAGGAAGCCGTAGAGCGGCAGCGCGTTGGCCAGCATCTTGGGGAAGACGTCGCTGCTCCAGTCCACCACCGTCGCCGGCGGCATCACGTCGAGTACCTTCGGGTCCACGACGTAGATGCCCGTGTTGACCTGGTCGGAGAAGACCTCGCCCCAGGACGGCTTTTCGAGGAAGCGGTTGATCGTGCCATCCGCGTTGGTGATCACGACCCCATACTCGAGTGGGTTGGGCACCGAGGTGAGGACGATGGTGGCGGCCGCCCCTTTCTCCTCGTGGTACTGCATCACGCGTGTCAGGTCGATGTCGGTCATGGCGTCGCCGCTGATGACGATGAAGGGCTCGTCCAGGAACTCCTGCGCATTCTTGACGCTGCCCGCGGTGCCGAGCGGCGAATCCTCGACCACGTAGGTGATGTCGACCCCGAAGTCCGAACCGTCGCCGAAATAGTCGCGGATCGCCGAGCCAAGATACTGCAGCGTCACGACCACATCCGTGATCCCGTGTTTTTTCAGCAGGCGAAGGATGTGCTCCATCACCGGCTTGCCGACCACCGGCACCAGCGGCTTCGGTACCCCGCTCGTGAGCGGCCGCAGCCGCGAGCCCTCGCCGCCCGCCATCACGACCGCCTTCATGCCGGTTGCGCCTCCAACTTCTGAACACGCTCCCGCAGGAACGCGGCGGAATCCTCGGGCTTGACCACGTTGATCCACATTCCCGTCCCCAGCTCGAAGCCCGCCGCGGTGCTGAGCTTGGGAATCAACTCGAGGTGCCAGTGATATGCCTCACCCTGGTCCGCCTTGAGCGGCGCGCTGTGGATGAAGTAGTTGAAGGGCGGATCGTTCAAGCCCTCACGTAACGCCCTCAGCGTCAGCTGCAGCGCCTCGGCAAACTCCGGCTTCTCCGAAGAAAGATCGAGGTCGCCGAAGGATGCCGTGTGGCGGCGGGGCATGATCCAAGTCTCGAACGGGGTTCGCGCCGCATAAGGCGCAAAGACGACGAAGCCATCGTTCTCGAAGACGATGCGCGTCCCCGCCTTTCGCTCGTCATCGAGCGTCCGGCAAAAAACGCAGGCATGCTCCTCCTGATAAAAGCGCTGAGCACCCTGCACTTCATCGGTGAAACTCGGTGGAACCAGGCTGATGGCGTAGAGCTGCGAATGCGGATGCTCGAGCGATGCCCCGGCCGGGCGGCCGTGGTTATAGAGGATCAGGACGTACTCGAGTTTCGGATCCTTCGCGTGATGCCGATAGCGGTCGACGTACGATTGCACGATCTCCTCCACCTGCCGCCGGGGCAATAACGGCGTCGGCGTCAGGTGATCGGGGCTGCTGATCAAGACCTCGCAGGCGCCGATGGCATCGCGCTGCCAGAAGCGTCCCTGGCGCTGCTCCTGTCCATCCGGCTCGAGCCGAAATGCCGCATAGAGATTTGGCACCGCCCGCACCCACCAGCCTTCGCCATTGGCCGCGCCGCCGGGCGCGCGGTAGGCGAGGACCTCCGGCGGCGTCATCGCCTCATGCCCGGGGCAGAAAGGGCACACATCGCGGGCCGCGACCGCCTCCTTGACTGCCTGGGTGAACGAATCCGGCCGCCTCGCGCGCTCGGTGGCGACGGCCACCCAGCGCCCCGTGATCAGATCCTGACGAAGCTGGGGCAGGGGCAAACTCCTGGGGAAGGACGCGAGAACGCAGTGCTCATTATGCCGTAAGGTTTACCGGCGGTGATTCCTTGCAGGACGTTTAGCATCGTCGCGGCCGACCCCGTCGCCGGCGAGTGCGGCGTGGCGGTGGCATCGAAGTTCCTGTCGGCCGGCGCCGTCGTCCCCTGGGCGCGAGGCGGGGTGGGGGCGATCGCCACCCAGTCGTACGCGAATACGAGCTACGGCCCAGCCGGGCTGGATCTGCTCGCGAACGGCCTGTCGCCCCAGGCCGTCATCGACCGGCTGACCGCCGCCGATCCCGACGCGGCGAAGCGCCAGGTCGGCATCGTCGACCTGCAGGGTGGCGCGGCAACCTTTACCGGCGCCGAGTGCTTTCCCTGGTGCGGAGGCCTGACCGCCGACCACGTCGCGGTCCAGGGCAACATCCTGGTGGGTGAGGCGACCGTGACCGCCATGCTGCGAGCGTTTCAGACCACGCCCGGGCCACTCGCCGCGCGATTGCTCGCGGCGTTGAAGGCCGGAGATGGCGCCGGCGGCGACCGCCGTGGGAAGCAGTCGGCGGCGCTGCTGGTGGTCAAGCCGGCCGGCGGCTATGGCGGCCTGAACGACCGCTACCTCGACCTGCGCGTCGACGACCACCCCCGTCCGGTTGACGAGCTCGAACGCCTCAGCGGTCTGTGGCGTCTCTACTTTGAGAAACCGTCCGAGGACGACCTGCTGATCATCGATGAGCGGCTGGCACAGGAGTTGCGCGACGGCCTTCGACGCCTGGGCTACGACCCGGGCCCCGACGGCCAGCCCTGGGGCGAGACGGCCGGCAAGGCCTTCACCGCCTTCTCGGAGATGGAGAATCTCGAGGACCGGCTGCGCCCCGACGGCTGCACCGACCGGCAGGTGCTCGCCTACTTCCGCGAGAAGCTCAGCATGTTGTGACGCCGTCCCCCTCGGGGGTAGGGTCAGGTCAGGAAGGCGGCTCGGTGTAGGTCAGCCGCGCGCCGATCCGGTGGAAGCCAAGCCGTTCATAGAGCGCCTGCGCGCCGGGATTCTCGGCGTCGAGGAAGACCAGGGTGCCGCCGTCGTCGAAGAGCCGCTCGATCAGCGCGCTGCAGATCGTCGCGGCCACGCCCCGGCGACGAAATGCCGGATCGGTGACCACACCGTAGAGCTCGGCCACGCCGTCGACGGTCCCGATCGATGCCCGCCCAGCAATTTGCCCATCCACCTCGCCGACCGCGCGCAGCGTCGACGGATGACGCGGATCCGCCTCGAGAAACCGGACCACCACCGACGGGGCCAGAAATGGTTGAAACTCGTCCCGCTCGCAGGCCATCAACGGGTTGCGGCTCTCGAGGATGAGCCCGGCTCGTTCCAGCGCCGCACTCAGCTCCGGCCACATCTCTTCGTTGAACTCGAGTCGCAGCAGCTCGTGGCGCGCTCGGTAGAGCGCCCGCAGCGCGCCGAGCGCCGCCGGGAGCCGCTCATCGAGCCGATCGACCGGCAGCGCGTAGTTGAACCCGACCATCTCGCCACTCCGTCCGGGAATGGCGCGAAAGGGTCCGACCACGTTCACCGCCAGCTGCGTGGCGGCCTTCTCGAGGAGCCGCAGCTCCCACTGTTGCAGGCGGCCGATCGTCGTGATCGACGCGGGGGTGGCGGCCAGCGGTCAGGCCGACGGCAAGCGGGTTTCCGTTGCCGACCGGGCGCTGAGCT